>Ga0153980_1000081_pt1 | contig 61125 bp, 47 predicted proteins | sample TSGA064MetaG_FD_104722 | JGI IMG/M metagenome (GOLD analysis project Ga0153980, IMG submission 104722) | Attine ant fungus gardens microbial communities from Georgia, USA - TSGA064 MetaG | ecosystem: Host-associated > Fungi > Mycelium > Unclassified | place: USA: Georgia, Magnolia Springs State... | reverse complement strand
TCGGGCCGCTGGTTTCTGCCGTTTCTACCACGCTTACGCATCGGCTGGAGCCTGCGCTTTATCTGGCAGGCGCAGGACTGATCGTGGCCGGGCTACTGGTCTGGCGACGCGATTTGGTTACCGCGTGAAACAGTTTCAGGCGTAATACGGCGTGATTTGCTGGATTAACGGCGCGTTGTGTACGAAAATACCGCCTCTGAAATTGTACCGGTCCCGTCGGGGCCGGCGTTACACCTGCTGGAGAAAAGATCGCCATGGCTACGTTAAGTCAGGAAGCCACACTTGTTCACGAAGCGCTGCCCGCGCGTGGACTGGAAACCCCGTTACGCTCGCCTGCGCGTGAAATGGATGACGAAACCCGCAGACGCCTGATTGCCGGTCACATGACCGAAGTCATGCAGTTGCTTAATCTTGATTTGGAAGACGACAGCCTGATGGAAACGCCGCATCGCATCGCCAAAATGTATGTGAATGAGGTTTTCTCCGGTCTGGACTACGCCAACTTCCCAAAAATCACCCTGATTGAAAACAAAATGAAGGTAGATGAAATGGTGACGGTACGCGATATCACGCTGACCAGCACCTGCGAACACCATTTTGTTATCATCGACGGTAAAGCGACGGTAGCCTACATCCCGAAAGACAAGGTGATTGGCCTGTCAAAGATTAACCGCATCGTGCAGTTTTTCTCTTCCCGTCCACAGGTGCAGGAACGTCTGACCCAGCAGGTGCTGATCGCGCTGCAAACGCTGCTTGGCACCAATAACGTGGCTGTGTCTATCGACGCGGTGCATTACTGCGTGAAAGCGCGCGGGATCCGTGACGCTACCAGCGCGACCACCACCACATCGCTGGGCGGCCTGTTTAAGTCCAGCCAGAATACCCGCCAGGAATTTCTGCGCGCCGTTCGCCACAGCTAATACTTTTTGCCTGCGGCGGGTTAATAGCCGCAGGCTGACGTTTACTGCACCAAACCTTCTTTTGCCGCAGGTCGCTACAGCAGGAACCCGGACATGCCCCGCATACAGACGCTGGATTTTCTTCGAGGCATCGCCATTCTGGGGATCCTGTTGCTTAACATCAACGCGTTCGGGCTGCCGGGCGCGGCCTATCTGAATCCGAACTGGCAAGGTTCCGTTGCGCTGCACGACGCCTGGACGTGGGCAGTCGTCGATTTTTTTGCCCAGCTTAAATTCCTTGCGCTGTTTGCGCTGCTGTTTGGCGGTGGTTTGCAGCTGCTGCTGCCGCGCGGCAAGCGCTGGCTACAGGCCCGGCTGAGCTGGCTGGTGCTGTTTGGTTTTTTGCACTGCCTGCTGTTCTGGGAAGGCGATATTCTGATGGATTACGGTCTGATTGGGCTGGTGGCGTGGCGGATGATCCGTGATGTGGCCTCAAGCCGGCAGCTGTTCAATACGGGCGTGATGCTTTATGTGGTTGGATGCGGCGCGCTGATTGTGCTGGGTTTGCTCTCGGGTCACCAGCCTAATAACTCCTGGCTACCGGGCGCGGCGGATATACAGTATGAAACCTTCTGGAAAACCCACGGCGGCTGGGAAGCGGTGCGCAACCGCCTCGATCTGCTCTCTTCAGGACTGCTGTCGCTGGCGGCGCAGTATGGCTGGCAGCTGGCCGGACTGATGCTAACCGGCGCGGCCCTGATGCGCAACGGCTGGCTAAAAGGTAGCTGGAGCCTGGCGCACTATCGGCGTACCGCACTGATTTTGCTGCTGGTGTCAGCCGCTATTGAGCTTCCCGGCGTCTATTTTCAATGGGCCAGCGGCTGGACTTTCTATCCGGCAGGCTTCTTTCTCCAGTTGCCGCGCGAGATAAGCGCGCCGCTACAGGCAGTCGGCTATGCCGCACTTTGCTTTGGCTACTGGCCCACGCTGGCACCTCTTAAAATAACCCGCGCCGTCAGCTGCGTGGGTAAAATGGCGCTAAGCAATTACCTGCTGCAAACGCTGCTTTGTACGCTCTTCTTTAATCATTTTGGCTGGTTTAATCGCCTCGATCGCCTGCATTTGCTGCTGGTAGTCGTTGTGGTCTGGCTAATCAATCTCTCCTTTTCCCTGCTGTGGCTGCGCTATTTCCGTCAGGGGCCGGTCGAATGGCTGTGGCGTCAGCTAACGCGCCTGAGCGGCGGCGATCCCTTGTTACAAAAATGATAACCGTCACAAATGTGACGGAAAGATATGTAACCGCTTTCATCCCTGTGACCTGATTCACGCAGTCCTTCTTCTCCCTTTGTCAGAATAGCCTCCGCAAACAAGGCGTCCGGGAGGGCTATGCAAATTTTAACTTCCACAGGTATTCAGCCATGATCACCATTCGTGATGTGGCGCGCGAAGCGGGCGTATCGGTGGCAACGGTTTCACGCGTGCTGAACCACAGCGCCTCGGTGACGCAGGAAACGCGTGAAAGGGTGCTGGGCATTGTCGAGCAGCTGGGCTATCGGCCTAACGCTAACGCTCAGGCGCTGGCTTCGCAGGTTAGCGATACCATTGGCGTTGTGGTGATGGACGTCTCCGACCCCTTTTTTGGCGCGCTGGTCAAGGCGGTTGATACCGTCGCGCAGCGTATGCATAAACACGTGCTTATCAACAACTCCTATCACCAGGCCGACAAAGAGCGGCACGCTATTGAAGTGCTGATCCGTCAGCGCTGCGGCGCGCTGATTGTGCATGCCAAAGCGCTGGCCGATGCGGAACTGGCTTCGCTGATGGAGCAGGTGCCGGGTATGGTGCTGATTAACCGTGTCGTGGCGGGCTACGAGCATCGCTGCGTTTGCCTTGATAACGTTAGCGGCGCGTTAATGGCGACCAGGATGTTGCAGCAGCAGGGCCATCAGCGCATCGGCTATCTGGGGTCCAGCCATCCGATTGAGGATATGGATCAGCGGCGTACCGGCTGGCAACAGGCGTTGCTGGAGCAGAACATTATTCCTGCTGAAAGCTGGATGGCCAGCGCCGAACCGGATATGCAGGGCGGTGAAGCAGCGATGGTAGAGCTACTGGGCCGTAACCTGCAGCTGAGCGCCGTTTTTGCCTATAACGACAGCATGGCTGCGGGCGCGCTTGCTGCATTGAAAGACAATGGCATTGCGGTACCGCAACGGCTATCGGTCGTGGGCTTTGACGATATTCCCATGTCGCGTTACACCGATCCACAGCTGACGACGGTACGCTATCCCATTGTTTCTATGGCGAAACTGGCCACTGAACTGGCGCTAAAAGGCGCCGCCGGGCTGCTGGATACCACGGCCAGGCACTGTTTTATGCCAACGCTGGTACGCCGTCACTCCGTTGCCGTCTGCCAAAGTGTGGCGGCGATCACTATCCGCAACGATACCCCTATGTAACCGTTTTCAATCTGTGAGTAAATTCACAGTTAATTAACATCTGCTTCACTAAGATGGCCGTGCCTGGCCGGGAGATAACGAAAAAAAACGCCAGGCCTGCCTGTGGACGACACGCAAACCGACCCTACAAAGAACCGGAGAGAACAATGAAGAAGGTATTTACCCTCACTACCCTGGTTGCCAGCATGATGTTTGGCGCAACGGCGCACGCTGCCGATACCCGCATTGGCGTGACTATCTACAAATATGACGACAACTTTATGTCCGTTGTGCGCAAAGATATCGAGAAAGAAGCAAAAAACAGCAGCGGCGTTCAGCTGCTGATGAACGACTCACAGAACAGTCAGTCAACGCAGAACGACCAGATTGACGTCATGGTAGCCAAAGGCGTTAAGGCGCTGGCAATTAACCTCGTCGACCCTTCTGCCGCTGCGGTCGTGATTAGCAAAGCGAAAGCTAACGATATCCCTATTGTTTTCTTTAACAAAGAACCGTCTGCCAAAGCGCTGGCCAGCTACGACAAAGCTTACTATGTCGGCACCGACTCCAAAGAGTCTGGCGTTAAGCAGGGCGAGCTGATTGAGAAACACTGGAAGGCGAATGCTAACTGGGATCTGAACAAAGATGGCGTTGTGCAGTTTGTACTGCTGAAGGGCGAGCCAGGACATCCGGATGCGGAAGCACGTACCAAATATGTCATCGAGACGTTGAACAAAGATGGCCTGAAAACGCAGCAGCTGCACATGGATACCGCCATGTGGGATACCGCCCAGGCTAAAGACAAAATGGACGCCTGGCTCTCTGGTCCAAACGGCAACAAAATCGAAGTGGTCATTGCCAACAACGACGCGATGGCAATGGGCGCGGTAGAAGCGCTGAAGGCGCATAACAAATCTTCCGTTCCAGTCTTCGGCGTGGATGCGCTGCCGGAAGCGCTGGCAATGGTGAAGTCGGGCGCAATGGCGGGTACCGTGCTGAACGATGCCGAAAACCAGGCGAAGGCCACCTTTGATATGGCGAAAAACCTGGCGGCGGGTAAACCGGCCACAGAAGGTACTAACTATAAGCTGGATGGCAAAGTAGTGCGCGTGGCGTACGTGCCGGTTGATAAAGACAACCTCGCCCAGATCAGTAAATAAACAGCCGGGCGCAACTGCGCCTGTTACCGGGTCTGCCAGCGGGCAGGCCCGACCGGACAACGATCGGTCAGGTAGAATTATGAGCAGCGATCAGGGGCAGTACCTGCTGGAAATGACTAACGTCAGCAAATCCTTCCCGGGCGTCAAGGCATTAGATAACGTTAATTTGAAAATCCGTCCCCATTCCGTGCATGCGCTGATGGGAGAAAACGGTGCAGGAAAATCGACGCTATTAAAATGCCTGTTCGGTATTTACAGCAAAGATACGGGAAATATCGTTTTTCAGGGCAAGGAAATAGATTTTAAAAGCTCGAAAGAAGCGCTGGAAAACGGCGTTTCTATGGTGCATCAGGAATTAAACCTGGTCCTGCAACGTACGGTAATGGATAACATGTGGCTGGGACGTTATCCGCGTAAAGGTTTTTTCGTCGATCACGAAAAAATGTATCAGGATACCAAAGCCATATTTGACGAACTGGATATCGATATCGATCCGCGCGATAAGGTTATTTCGCTTTCCGTTTCGCAAATGCAGATGATAGAAATCGCCAAGGCGTTTTCCTATGATGCAAAAATTGTCATTATGGACGAGCCGACGTCATCATTAACGGAAAAAGAGGTGAACCATCTGTTCACTATTATCCGGAAATTAAAAGATCGCGGCTGCGGTATCGTTTATATTTCGCATAAAATGGAAGAGATCTTCCAGCTTTGCGATGAAATTACTATCCTGCGCGACGGCCAGTGGATCGCCACCCAGCCGCTTGAAGGGCTGGATATGGATAAGATCATCGCCATGATGGTAGGCCGTTCGCTGAACCAGCGTTTTCCGGACAAAACCAACGTGCCGGGCGAAACCATTCTGGAGGTGCGTAATCTGACCTCGCTGCGCCAGCCGTCTATCCGCGACATCTCCTTCGATCTGCGCAAAGGCGAAATCCTTGGCGTGGCGGGCCTGGTAGGCGCAAAGCGTACCGATATCGTTGAAACGCTGTTTGGCATTCGCGAAAAGTCAGGCGGCACCATTAAGCTGCACGGCAAAAAAATTAACAACAATTCGGCAAACGAAGCCATTAATCACGGCTTTGCGCTGGTGACGGAAGAGCGGCGCGCGACAGGGATCTACGCCTTTCTGGATATCGGCTTTAACTCGCTGATTTCCAATATTCGTAAATATAAAAACTCTATCGGCCTGTTAGATAATAACCGGATGAAAAGCGATACCCAGTGGGTGATTGACGCGATGCGGGTAAAAACGCCGGGTCATGCAACTTCTATCGGTTCTTTATCTGGCGGTAACCAGCAAAAAGTTATTATTGGCCGCTGGCTGTTAACCCAGCCGGAAATACTGATGCTGGATGAGCCAACACGCGGCATCGACGTTGGCGCAAAATTCGAAATTTACCAGCTTATTTCCGATCTGGCGAAGAAAGAGAAGGGTATTATTATTATCTCCTCTGAAATGCCTGAGCTGTTGGGTATTACCGACAGGATTCTGGTCATGAGTAACGGGATGGTTGCCGGTATTGTCGACACAAAAACCACCACGCAAAACGAAATATTACGTTTAGCATCGAAGCACCTTTAATGAGGTAAGGGCAGTTATCATGAAAGCTGTGAATAAAAAGAATGCGCTCACCTGGCTAAAAGAAGGTGGAATCTATGTGGTATTGCTGGTACTGCTGGCGATTATTATTTTCCAGGACCCAACGTTTTTAAGTTTAATGAACCTGAGTAATATTTTAACCCAGTCTTCCGTGCGCATTATTATTGCGCTTGGCGTGGCCGGGCTTATCGTCACTCAGGGTACCGACCTTTCTGCCGGACGCCAGGTTGGCTTAGCCGCGGTTGTAGCCGCGACGCTGCTGCAGGCAATGGATAACGCGAATAAAGTGTTTCCACATCTGGATACCGTGCCTATTCCACTGGTGATTTTGATTGTTTGCGTGGTGGGTGGTCTGATTGGCCTGGTGAACGGCCTGATTATTGCCTACCTGAAGGTAACGCCTTTTATTACCACGCTGGGCACGATGATTATCGTTTACGGTATCAACTCGCTCTATTACGACTACGTTGGCGCTTCGCCGATTGCCGGTTTTGATGAGAAATTCTCGACGTTTGCCCAGGGATTTATTCGCATGGGCGACTTCAAGCTTTCTTACATTACCTTCTATGCGCTGATCGCTATCTTCTTCGTGTGGGTTCTGTGGAATAAAACCCGCTTTGGCAAAAACATTTTTGCTATCGGCGGTAACCCGGAAGCGGCTAAGGTTTCAGGTGTAAACGTTAACTTCAACCTGATCCTGATCTATGCGCTTTCCGGCGTGTTCTACGCCTTCGGCGGTATGCTGGAGGCGGGACGTATCGGTTCGGCCACCAACAACCTGGGCTTTATGTATGAGCTGGATGCTATCGCGGCCTGCGTAGTCGGCGGCGTCTCCTTTGCTGGCGGTGTCGGCACCGTAGCGGGCGTGGTGACCGGCGTTATTATCTTTACCGTCATCAACTACGGCCTGACCTACATCGGCGTGAACCCTTACTGGCAGTATATTATCAAAGGCGGCATTATTATCTTCGCCGTAGCGCTGGATTCACTGAAATACGCGCGTAAGAAGTAACGTTTTATGCAATGAACCGGGCCAGACGGCAAACCGTCTGGCCTTTTTTACGTCTGGTGCCAGCATAACGGGATTCTTGCTGATGGCGCGCACGCCCGCTGTAGGTTTATAGAAAAGAGGATGAAGAATAATAACGGCAGGATGGTCTGTTAATTGTTGCTGCTGCTGCTGCTGTTGCTGCTGCTGTTGCTGCTGTTGCTGTTGTTGCTGCTGTTGTTGTCATTGTTACTGCTGCTACTACTGCTGTTGCTGTTGTTGTTACTGCTATTGTTACTGCTGCTGCTGCTGCTGCTGCTGCTGTTGCTGCTGTTGCTGTTGTTGCTGTTGTTGCTATTGTTATTGCTGTTGTTGTTACTGCTGCTGCTATTGCTGTTGCTGTTGCTGCTGCTGCGGCTCGGGTGGTTTTTGCTGACGGGCGTCAGCCTTCATTTTTTGTTCCAGCTCCAGCAGCTGTTCCGGGGTAACGGCCGGATAGCTTTGCGCATCTTCCGGCACCTCGTGCCGCGCCGGAATCGGCACCAGCGGCCCTAAAAATCGCGGTTCGCGCTTCATCAGGTACAGGTCCGCTAGCGCGCCCAGTCGAGCTGCCACTTCTCTTATACGAATATTCAGCATGTTTTTGGGCGAGGGCACCGCGTAGCACTGCGCCTGGATGCCCATATGTAGCGCAATAAACAGCGCGCGCTCACAGTGGAAACGCTGGGTAATAATAATGAAATCGTTAGTATCAAACACTTTACGCGTGCGCACGATGGAATCCAGCGTGCGGAAACCCGCATAGTCCAGCACGATATCAGCCGGTGCTACGCCTGCGGCAATCAGATCGCGACGCATGGTCATCGGCTCATTGTAGCTCTGCTGCGCATTGTCGCCGCTCAGCAGCAGATAGTTAATCTTGCCGCTGTTATAGGCGTTAAGCGCGCCCTGCATGCGGTACAGATAATACTGGTTGATGACGCCGGTACGGTAATATTTGGCGGTGCCGAGCACCACGCCTACCTGGCGGTGCGGCAGCGAGCGCAGATTATCATAGACGTAGGGTGCCGTTTTTACGCTTATCCAGCGGTCCAGGCCGAGCGCGGCTAAGACCATCAGAGTAATGATGATCAACAGACCGTAAATCAAGCGTTTTAGCATGCCGGACGGTACTCAGACTTAAGCGTAAAGGGTGGCTCAAGGCTACTTTACAAGGCGAGGTGAAGCAAGCGGCAGCGCACCGGCTGGCGGCTTTTTGCGCAGCGGCTCGCAGAAGTGGAAAAGCCGGGCGCAAAGGCCCGGCAACCGTCCTCAGATTGAGGTGCGGCGATAGTTACGGTATTGCGGTAGCCAGAAGTTAGCGGCAATGGCACGCGAAAGCACATCTTCCGACGTGACCACCGCTACGCCTGCCAGCTGGGCGGCTTTGCCCACGGCCATCGCGATAACTTTCGAAACGCCCTGAATATCTTTCACTTCAGGCAGTACCGCACCCGCGCCGTCGTTCACCAGCGGCGAGCAGTCTGCCAGCGCGCGACTGGCGGCCATCAGCATGCTGTCGGTAACGCGAGTTGCGCCGGAGGCGATCACGCCCAGACCAATACCAGGGAAAATGTAGGAGTTGTTGCACTGCGCGATAGGGAAAGTTTTTTCTTTCCAGGTCACAGGTGCAAAAGGACTGCCGGTGGCGACCAGCGCCGCGCCGTCGGTCCATTCCAGAATGTCCTGCGGGGTCGCTTCCACGCGAGAAGTCGGGTTAGACAGCGGCATCACGATAGGACGCGCGCAGTGCTTATGCATCTCGCGAATGATTTCTTCGCTGAACAGGCCGGGCTGACCGGAAACGCCAATCAGGATATCCGGGCGGGCGTTGCGCACCACGTCCAGCAGCGACAGCGAATCAGAGGCGGAATCCCAGCCGTGCAGATTTTCACTTTTCTGTACCAGCTTGCTCTGGAAGCCCAGCAGGTTTGGCTGCTTGTCGGTCAGCAGGCCGAAGCGGTCCACCATAAAGACGCGGGCGCGAGCTTCCTCGTCGCTCAGGCCTTCCGATTTCATCTGGGCGATGATCTGTTCAGCGATGCCGCATCCCGCGGAGCCTGCACCCAGGAAGACAACCTTCTGCTCGCTCATTTTGCTGCCTGCCGCGCGGCTGGCGGCGATCAGCGTGCCAAGCGTAACGGCTGCGGTACCCTGAATATCGTCGTTAAAGCAGCACACCTCGTCACGGTAGCGTTCCAGCAGTGGCATCGCATTCTTTTGTGCAAAGTCTTCAAACTGCAGCAGCACGTTCGGCCAGCGGCTTTTTACCGCCTGAATAAATTCGTTAACGAAGTTGTCATACTCTTCGCCGGTGATGCGCGGATGACGCCAGCCCATATAAAGCGGATCGTTGAGCAGCTGCTGGTTGTTGGTGCCGACATCCAGCACCACCGGCAGCGTATAGGCCGGACTGATGCCGCCGCAGGCGGTATAGAGCGACAGCTTACCGATGGGAATCCCCATGCCGCCGATGCCCTGGTCGCCCAGGCCCAGAATGCGTTCGCCATCCGTTACCACGATAACCTTCACGTTTTGCTTGGTGGCGTTTTGCAGCATATCTTCAATGCTGGCGCGGTTAGGGTAGGAGATAAACAGCCCGCGCGCACGACGATAAATTTCTGAGAAGTGTTCACAGGCCGCGCCGACGGTTGGGGTGTAGATAATCGGCATCATCTCTTCCAGATGATTGTCCAGCAGGCGGTAAAACAGCGTTTCGTTGGTGTCCTGGATATTACGCAGATAGACGTGCTTATCGTTGGCGTTTTTAAAATCCTGGAACTGGCGCCAGGCGCGCTGGGCCTGCTCTTCAATGGTTTCAACCGTTTCCGGCAGCAGGCCGTTCAGGTTGAAATCGTTACGCTCTTCAACGGAGAAGGCGCTGCCTTTATTGAGTAACGGAAATTCCAGCAGGATAGGGCCAGCGTAGGGGATATAGAGTGAACGCTTGTTTTCGTAGTCGAGTTCCATGTCATTAATGCTCGTCAGGATCGGAATGGTGTGGCCCAATCCTAAAATAATTCATCTGAAAGTACAGCTTTTGTTAACAGCTGATAACAAAAGCCCTCAATTTTCAATAACAAAAAACGCAACGCCAGCGGTCAGCTTAACGGAATAGTTTGCAGGCTGGCACAGCCGAGCGCCTGGAGAGTCGCGGCCGTCGCCTGACGCTGAATCACCCGTGCATCCAGTTCTTCTGCCAGAACAGCGCGCTGAATTTGCTTCACGTCGTAACCGGCCATGTTCAGCAGGATCAGCGCGGCCTGTAGTGGCGGCAGCGTCGGGTTAAAAGCCGCGTTTTCCGCATAGCTACCTGCGAAGATAGCGCCATCGGCCATCTGTAGCGCAACGCCGCTTAGCGCCTGAGAATAAGGTGCATGGCTGCGGTTTGCGGCTTCCAGCGCGGCTTTGCAAAGCTCGTCGCCTTTAATCAGTAAACCGTGGTCAACGTCATCCAGCAGCAGCGTTTTGATAGCCAAATCGCGTGGGCCAAAAGCATCCGGCAGATAGTCGCCCAGCGTGGCCGGCTCGCGTCCCGGCAGGTGAATACGTAAATGCGTACCGCTGTTCAGTTCATTCATAAACTGACGGCAGTGGCCGCATGGCGTGTAGTTAACGGTGATGGCTTCCAGCGCCCGCTCGCCGCGCAGCCAGGCGTGTGTAACCGCGCTTTGCTCGGCATGCACCGTTTGCTGCATCGTTGCGCCGCTGAACTCCATATTGGCCCCAAAGTAAAGATGACCGCTTTTGCCCAGCGCCAGCGCGCCAACGTTAAAACTGGAAAGCGGCGCAACGGCACAGGCTGCCGCCAGCGGGAGCAGCGCGAAGGTCAGCTCACGATTATCCAGGCCGGTTTGCGCTCTGATTTCATCCATCTGCGCTGGCGTAAAAAATGCCGGAAAATCGTCGGCCAGTACGGGCTGTAGCGCATCTTGCAACACGGTTGGCAAGGTGGCAAAAGCAGTATGAAAACGTGATTGCATAGGGGCTTCTCTTTCGTGAACGGCCGCTTATTCTGGCGGGCGGGTTCGGTAATGTATGTGATTATAATCACATACATTATGTAATTTATGAAAGAGAGCTGTGAAATGCGCGACTTATCGCAAGTTTTAGCGCCATAAATGCATCATCAGCGGATACAAAAGCGGCGCGAGCAAGGATGTGATAATGCCGCAAATCACCAGCGCCAGCGAGCTGTAGGCCCCTTCCTGATAATCCAGCTCCGAGCAGCGCGCCGTGCCTAACGCGTGAGAAGCATTGCCAATTGCCAGCCCGCGTGAGGCTTTGCTACGAATTTTCAGCAGGTTCAGCAGCATATGGCCAAATACCGCGCCCAGCACGCCCGCTATCAGCACGCAAATGGCGCTAATGGCCGGGATGCCGCCCAGCGTGGCCGAGATCGCCATGGCAATAGGCGTTGTCACCGACTTGGGCATAATAGTGGCGGCAATTTGCGGGGTAGCGCCCATCCACAAAGCGATAGCCGTACCGGAAATCATCGCCGTCATGCTGCCGATAAAGCAGACGCCGATAATCGATTTCCAGCGCGCCCGAATCTGGTGCATCTGTTCATACAGCGGAAGCGCCAGCGCTACCACGGCGGGTTGCAACAGCTGGTTGAGGATGGCGCTGCCCTGAAAGTAGCGGGCGTAAGGCATCTGCATTAGCAGCAGCAGTGGAATAATTACCGCCATAGAGATCAGCAGCGGATTCAGCAGCGATATTTTCACCTTTGCCGCCAGCCGACGCGCGCCGAAAAAGACCAGCAGCGTTAGCGGCAGCGACCACCATATATCACTCATCGGCCGCTCCCTTTACCTTGCCGTGCAGCTTATGTGAAACCAGGCCTACGGTTAGCAGCACGATAAAAGTACTGGCCACGCAGGAAACCACGATGGGGCCAAACTGCGCGCTTAGCACGTCGGTATAGCCCATGACGCCGACGCTTATCGGCACAAACAGCAGCGCCATATAGCGGATCAGCAGCAGGCTACCGGGTCTGACCCAGTCGGGCGGCAGCAGTTGGAAAGCCATCAGGAAAAACAGAATGAGCATGCCGATAATACTGCCCGGTACGGCAAAAGGAAGCAGTGCGGCAAGCGCGTTTCCGGCATAGAGGCAGAGATAGATAATCAAAAAAGCGCGCAGGTAGCGCCAGACGGCTAACAGTGCGGTACGCATGATAAGCTCCTGTTTTTCAGCGCGTTAATCATACGATTAAAAGAATAAGCGGGCTACCCGTAACAGCGGGCCAGGCAACAATAAAGCGGGCGAAAATTTCGCCCGCCAGCCTGTATTATTTTACCTGCATGCCGGGCTGCGCGCCGCTGTCCGGGCTGAGCAGGAAGATATCCTTGCCGCCAGGGCCTGCCGCCATCACCATGCCTTCCGAAATGCCAAAGCGCATCTTACGCGGTGCCAGGTTGGCCACCATCATCGTCATGCGGCCAATCAGCACTGACGGATCGGGATAGGCGGTACGGATGCCGGAGAAAATGTTACGCGTTTCGCCGCCCAGATCCAGCGTCAGGCGCAGCAGCTTATCCGATCCCTCTACAAACTCGGCGTTCTGGATCAGGGCAATACGCATATCTACCTTAGCGAAATCATCAAAAGTGATGGTATCAGCAACAGGAGCGTCCGCCAGTGGGCCAGTGACGGCTGGTTTGTTCGCCGCTGCGGCATCTTCCTTCGAAGCCTCGATCAGCGCGTTCACCTTGTCCATTTCTACGCGGCTGTAAAGCGCTTTAAATGCAGAAATAGTGTGATCCAACAGCGGCTGCTCAATGCCGTCCCAGCGCAGTTCCTGGTTCAGGAAAGCTTCGGTGCGCTCGCTTAATGACGGCAGCACCGGCTTCAGCCACGTCATTAGCACGCGGAACATATTAATACCCATTGAGCAGATAGCCTGCAGATCGGCGTCGCGGCCTTCCTGCTTTGCCACGACCCACGGTGCCTGTTCGTCTACGTAGCGGTTCGCCACGTCCGCCATTGCCATGATTTCACGCACGGCGCGGCCAAACTCGCGGCTCTGCCAGGCATCCGCAATGCTGGCTGAAGCGTCGACGAATGACTGATAAAGCGCAGGATCGGCCAGTGCGGCAGAGAGCCTGCCGTCAAAGCGCTTGTTAATAAATCCGGCGTTGCGGGAAGCCAGATTCACCACTTTATTGACGATATCGGCATTCACGCGCTGGACGAAATCTTCCAGGTTCAGGTCAATGTCGTCGATGCGTGAGGAAAGCTTGGCCGCGTAGTAGTAGCGCAGGCTGTCGGCATCCAGATGATTAAGCCAGGTGCTGGCCTTAATAAAGGTGCCGCGCGATTTTGACATTTTCGCGCCGTTTACCGTGACGTAGCCGTGAACAAACAGGTTGGTCGGTTTACGGAAGTTGCTGCCTTCCAGCATGGCCGGCCAGAACAGGCTATGGAAGTAAACGATGTCTTTACCGATAAAGTGATACAGCTCGGCGTCAGAATCTTTTTTCCAGAAGGCGTCGAAATCGATGTCGCCGCGCTTGTCGCACAGGTTTTTAAACGAGCCCATGTAGCCGATTGGCGCATCCAGCCAGACGTAGAAATATTTGCCGGGCGCACCAGGGATTTCAAAACCGAAGTAGGGCGCATCGCGGGAAATATCCCACTGCTGCAGCCCTGATTCAAACCATTCCTGCATCTTGTTGGCAACCTGCTCCTGCAGCGCGCCGGAACGCGTCCAGGCCTGCAGCATGGCGCTGAACTCTGGCAGATCGAAGAAGAAGTGCTCAGAGTCGCGCAGCACCGGCGTCGCGCCGGAAACCACGGATTTTGGATCGATAAGCTCGGTTGGGCTATAGGTCGCGCTGCACACTTCACAGTTATCGCCGTACTGATCTGGCGACTTACATTTCGGGCAGGTGCCTTTAACAAAGCGATCCGGCAAGAACATGCCTTTTTCCGGATCGAAAAGCTGGGAAATAGTGCGGTTCTTAATGAAACCGTTCTCTTTCAAGCGGGTATAGATCAGCTCGGACAGCTCGCGGTTTTCATCGCTGTGCGTGGAGTGATAGTTATCGTAGCTGATGTTAAAACCGGCAAAATCAGTCTGATGTTCCTGACTCATTTCGGCAATCATCTGCTCGGGAGCGATGCCCATCTGCTGAGCTTTCAGCATAATCGGCGTGCCGTGCGCGTCATCCGCACAGATGAAGTAAACCTGATTGCCGCGCATTCGCTGGTAACGGACCCAAATATCTGCCTGGATGTGCTCGAGCATGTGGCCAAGATGAATAGAACCGTTGGCGTAAGGGAGTGCGCACGTTACCAATATTTTTTTCGCGACTTGAGTCATAGTGAGACTTGTTATACCTGTTTAAAAGAGGGAATGGCGATGTTACCCGAAAGGTCCGGCCTGCGTAAACAACGCCGCGCCGCACACGCCGTTTTTTGATGCCTTCCGCTTCAGCCCGGATCTGATATGCTTTTCCCCACGCCAAATAAAAAAGGAGCCGGGATGATGCCACAGTCCCAACATTCACCGGAGGCGCTGCGCGCTATGGTGATGGGTGTTTTGACCACCTTTGAACACCCGACGCTGCAACGCAATCTGACCGCGCTAAAGGCGCTACACCACTGCGCGATGCTGGACAATACCCTGCATATCGAGCTGCTGATGCCTTTTGCGTGGCACAGCGGATTCGAAGCGCTGCAGGAGCGCGCCAGCGCCGAACTGCTGCGCCTCACCAGCGCTACCGCCATCAGCTGGAAGCTAAACCACGATATTGCCACGCTAAAAAGAGTAAAAAATCAGCCTGGCGTTAACGGCGTGAAAAATATTATCGCCGTCAGCTCTGGCAAAGGCGGCGTGGGTAAATCAAGCACGGCGGTAAACCTGGCGCTGGCGCTGGCGGCTGAAGGCGCCAAAGTCGGTCTGCTGGATGCGGATATTTATGGCCCGTCGATACCCGATATGCTCGGCACGCAGCATGAGCGTCCTGGTTCGCCCGATGGTAAACACATGACGCCGATTATGGCACACGGGCTGGCTACCAATTCCATTGGCTATCTGGTCACTGACGATAACGCGATGGTCTGGCGCGGGCCAATGGCGAGCAAGGCGCTTATGCAGCTGCTGAACGAGACGATGTGGCCGGAGCTGGACTATCTGGTACTGGATATGCCGCCGGGCACGGGCGATATACAGCTGACGCTGGCGCAGAATGTACCGGTAACCGGGGCGGTGGTGGTGACGACGCCGCAGGATATCGCGCTGATCGACGCCCGCAAAGGCATCGTGATGTTTGAAAAAGTCAGCGTACCGGTGTTGGGCATCGTGGAAAACATGAGCGTGCACGTTTGCAGCAACTGCGGCCATCATGAGCCAATTTTCGGCAGCGGCGGCGCGGCCATACTGGCAGAGCAGTACCACACGCGTTTACTGAGCCAGCTTCCGCTGCACATCACGCTGCGTGAAGATCTGGACGATGGCGAGCCAACGGTAGTGCGTCGCCCGGACAGCGAATTCACCTGGCTCTATCGCCAGCTGGCAGGCCAGATCGCCGCTCAGCTTTACTGGCAGGGCGAGGTGATTCCGGATGATATCGCTATCCGCGTGGTGTAACGGGGTGTAGGAAGATTTAACCCGCAGCGCGAGCCAGACAGGCGTTTAAAGGGCGAAGCAGTTCGCCCTTTTTACTTACAGCACGTAGTGCAGCAGCAAATATTCACCCTGTTCACCTTCGCCGCTGCTGATAATCTGCCAGCCGTGGCGCTGATAAAAAGCCAGTGCGGGCTTATTGGCCTTCAGGCATTTTAATGCCCCGGTAGAGGTAAAGCTTTTCTGGACGGCCTCCAGCAGCTCGCTGCCGATGCCCTGACGCTGCCTGTCCGGATCAACAAACAGGCTATGCAAGAAGTTATCGGCTGGCAGCAGCGCGGCAAAGCCGGTGCGATGACCATCATGTTCCGCGACCAGAATCCGTTCGCCGAGCGTGACGCGGTCAAAATCTTCCAGCTGCCACTCGCTGGCGTCAAGCCAGTGCCAGTTTGCTTTTCTTGCCGCCAGAAACAGCGTGCGCAAAAACGGGCGGTCGGCCTCTTCAAAAGCGCGGATCGTCATCATTATTCTCCCCAGACCGGCTTTACATGCCTTTCGCTTTCAATACCGGTTCCCCGGTAATCATAATCGATTTTTCCGGCCTCAAAGAGCTGATCCAGCAGCCTGAAGTTGTCCGGCGGCGTTACGTTGCAGCGGCTGTTAAGCAAGGTATCCTGGATCGTAAACGAGCGATCGCCTCGGGCTATCTGATGCAGGTAGCGCAGCATTTGCAGTGCTGCGACGCTAATACCGTATTGTTCATTAAGCGGTCTTGTCATCTTACTTCTCGTTGCTTGCCCTGTTTTACTCTCAGATTAGCGGATGGCGGGACTTTAACAAAAAGCATCAGCGAGGGACATTGTCACGAGAGAAAACCTGCGGCGGCTGGTAAAGCGAAATCCGCTATGGGTCATTTAACGTCCCTGAAAACAGCGGCTGGCGACGTTATCCGGCGCGGCGTGAAAGCTTGCGTTAAAGCCAACACTTCCCTATGCTGCAAAGCTTGCACTATGACTCGGGGTGCCGCTTCCTTTACCGGAAAAGGCTGAGAAAAACCCGTCGAACCTGAACTGGATAATGCCAGCGGAGGGAAGTCAGATGCCTGACCGCATCGCCTTCTTGATCGCCGGTTGGGAGTATTATGATCCAACCTTCTCGCTTTACGGCCAGCCTGGCCGATTCTCTGATCCTCTTTCGCCAACGCTCGCCGCTGGTTCACTGTATGACCAATGAGGTAGTACAAAGCTTTACGGCTAATGTATTGCTGGCGCTGGGCGCTTCGCCTGCGATGGTGATTGAACCTACGGAAGCCCGACAGTTTAGTGCGATAGCCGATGCATTACTGATCAATGTGGGTACGCTTACGGTGGCACGTAGCGAGGCGATGCTGGCTGCGGTGCAAAGCGCGGCGGCGGCGGGGCGGCCATGGACGCTCGATCCGGTTGCCGTTGGCGCGCTGACTTTCCGCACTGACTTTTGCCAGCGGCTGCTGGAGTACCGGCCGGCCGCCATTCGCGGTAACGCTTCAGAGATTATGGCGCTGGCTCGGCAGGCGGTTTCCGGCCGTGGTGTCGACAGCCTGCATGATTCTTCCGCTGCGCTGGAAGCTGCCGTTTTGCTTGCTCAGTCTTGTGGTGCCGTTGTCGCTGTAACGGGGGAAATTGATTACGTTACCGATGGGCAACGTCTGTTCGACATTCCCGGCGGGTCGCCTCTGATGACTCGCGTTGTGGGGACAGGCTGCGCTTTGTCTGCTGTAGTCGCGGGTTTTGCGGCATTGCCTGGCGACCGAGCCCTGAACGTTGCCAGTGCCTGCCGCGTCATGAGCCTTGCGGGTGAGTGCGCGGCCGAAGCGGCGAGCGGGCCAGGCTCGTTTGAGCCGCTGTTTCTGGATGAGCTTTACCGCCTGGTTCAGGAGGCCGCGCAATGAGAATCAATGCGCTGACTATCGCCGGTACGGATCCCAGCGGCGGGGCGGGGATCCAGGCGGATCTGAAAACTTTCTCTGCATTAGAGGCCTACGGCACCAGCGTGATTACCGCGCTGGTGGCGCAAAATACCCGTGGCGTACAGTCCGTCTACCCTATAAACGCCGACTTTGTGGCTGCACAGCTCGCTTCGGTATTAAGCGATGTTCGTATCGACAGCGTAAAAATCGGCATGTTACAGGACAGCGATATCGTTGAAACCGTAGCGGAAAGCCTGGCTTCTGCCACCATTCCGTGGCGCGTGCTGGACACCGTGATGCTGGCAAAAAGCGGCGATCCTTTGCTCTCTGAACGGGCCGTTGCCACGCTGCGCGACAGGCTGCTGCCCCAGGTTTCCCTGATCACGCCCAATCTTCCCGAAGCCGCCGCGTTGCTGGCCTGCGCGCCCGCGCGTAATGAAAACGAGATGCTGTGCCAGGGCAGAGAGCTGCTGGCGATGGGGTGTCAGGCGGTGCTGATGAAAGGCGGCCATTTGAGCGATGATGAAAGCCCGGACTGGTTGATTACCGCCGGGATGGAAGAGCGTTTTACCGCGCCGCGCGTGCCGACGAAGAATACGCACGGCACGGGCTGTACGCTTTCAGCCGCACTGGCCGCATTGCGTCCCCGCCACGAAAACTGGGTGACAACGGTACGGGAAGCCAAGCTCTGGCTACAGGGCGCTTTGCAGCAGGCCGATACGCTGGAAGTAGGAGAGGGCATTGGCCCCGTGCACCATTTTTATCGCTGGTGGTAATGCTTAGTGGGATCGTTCTGAAAAATGGAGTCAGCAATTTGCCTTAGCGCCTGAAAAGGGTCCACGCTGTCTGGGGTCAGGGTTTTACCAGCGGCGGCTTATGCGCCGCCCAACCTTCAAACAGGAGCTTACATGACGGACATCACAGGGTTACTGGGTAAAGAAGCAGACTCTCTGTTACAACATCGCTGTATGACCATTCCCGCCGACAATCTTTATCTGCCGGGGCCGGACTATGTCGACAGAGTAATGATTGATAACAACCGTTCGCCAGCGGTGCTGCGTAATATGCAGACGCTTTATAATACCGGACGGCTGGCAAAGACGGGTTATCTCTCTATTCTGCCGGTCGACCAGGGTGTGGAGCACTCGGCAGGCGCTTCTTTTGCTGCCAATCCGCTGTACTTCGATCCTAAAAACATTGTTGAGCTGGCGATTGAGGCTGGCTGTAACTGTGTGGCTTCTACCTATGGCGTACTGGCGTCCGTGTCGCGCCGCTATGCGCACCGTATTCCGTTTATGGTCAAGCTGAACCACAACGAAACCCTGAGCTATCCCACCCAGTATGACCAGACGCTGTACGCCAGCGTGGAGCAGGCCTTTAACCTGGGTGCGGTAGCGGTTGGCGCAACCATCTATTTTGGCTCCGAGCAGTCGCGCCGCCAGCTGGAAGATATTGCCGCCGCGTTTGAACGGGCGCACGAGCTGGGCATGGTTACGGTGCTGTGGGCCTATCTGCGTAACAACAGCTTCAAAAAAGATGGCGTGGATTACCATGCCAGCGCCGATTTAACCGGCCAGGCCAACCATCTGGCCGCAACGATTGGCGCGGATATCGTTAAGCAGAAAATGGCCGAAAATAACGGCGGCTATAACGCGGTGAAATTTGGCTCGACGGACGAGCGCGTTTACAGCACGTTGACCAGCGATAACCCTATCGATCTGGTGCGCTATCAGTTGGCTAACTGCTATATGGGTCGGGCAGGATTGATTAACTCCGGCGGCGCATCGGCAGGCGAAACCGATACGGCTGAATCGGTTCGCACCGCTGTGATCAACAAGCGCGCTGGCGGCATGGGATTAATTCTGGGACGTAAAGCGTTTAAAAAATCGATGAAGGACGGCGTGGCGCTGATCAATGCCGTGCAGGATGTTTACCTGAATAAGGATATTACTATCGCGTAAAGCGCAGCGCCGACGGCCTGGGTGGGGCGTCGGCGTAACTCAATCCTGCTCGAACCAGTCACCATTTTGCTCGGTTATCGGTGAAATCGAAAAAATGATCTCCTGCAAATGGCGGCGCAAAGCCTGCTCGGCCGTCTCGATATCTTTCGCCAGCAGCCCCCGTAATATCTCTTCGTGCTGCTCAATCAGCCTTTCCGGCGGCGAAACTTTACTGAGCGTCAGAAAGCGCACGCGGTCCATCGTTGCCTTAATGTTTTCTACCGTTTCCCACGCCAGCTCGCAGTTAATGCTTTGGGCAATCAGCCGATGAAACTCATCATCCAGCAATAAAAAACCCTGGCTGTCCTGGCGCGCTGCCGCCATTTTTTGCAGCTGTAGATTATGTTCCAGCTGCGCCAGCGCCTGTGGGCTGGCTTCCGTCGCCGCCCGGCGAATAACGGCCAGCTCCACGGCTTCACGAATAAAGCGTCCATCAGCCACGCGCCGGACGGATATTTTGCGTACAAACGTTCCGCGCTGCGGCAGGATCTGCACCAGCCCGGCTTCGGCCAGCTTGATAAAGGCCTCCCGCACCGGCTGGCGTGAAACGCAAAAGCGTGCGGAGACCTCTTTCTCAGAGAGCAGGGCACCGGGAGAGATGGCGCAGGTGACAATATCCTGGCGCAAAAAACGATAAATTTGCTGGTTAACAGGTTCGCTGGCGGTAATCGTGTAGGCAGTAGACATTCGACAGTTTCATTCCAGTAAGGCGTCGTAAAGCCTGACGCCGGAAACAGCAAGTCTAATCAGCCTGCCGTGCCAGCGCCAGTCCTTTTAGCCAGGGCCTTTAGCCGATCGCCCGACGTACCGCTTCTTTTGCCCCTGCGCTCAGCAAGAGTTGATAGTGATGGCTGACGCGTTCACGGAACCGCGAGTTATCCGGCAGATCGTCGCCAAAAACGGCTCGCAGAGAAAGCAGGGCGGCGACGCGCTCGTCGCCTTCGCTGCTGCTGCTGACCAGCTCTGCCAGCTCGGCACGTAATGGATCGTTAATGACGATCTCTTTACCCTGCTCATCAATGCCGCTAACGAAACGCATCCAGCAGGCTACGCCCAGCGCCAGTAGCTCAAAGCGACTGCCGTTAGCCAGATGCCAGCGAATGCTTTCCAGCCAGCGCTGCGGCAGTTTTTGCGTGCCGTCGGTAGCAATCTGATAAGTACGGTGCTTAATCGCCCGGTTCTGATAGCGAGCAATCAGCGAATCCGCATAGGCTACCAGATCGACGCCCTGGGTACTGAGCGTAGGTGCCTGTTCATCCAGCATCAGGCTGCGCGCGGCTTTGAGGTAACTGGCATCGTTCATGCAGTCGCTGATATGTTCGTAGCCAGCCAGATAGCCTGCATAGGCCAGCAGTGAATGGCTGCCGTTCAGCATGCGCAGCTTCATTTCTTCAAAAGGCACCACGTCCGCAACCAGTTCCGCGCCCGCTTTTTCCCACTGTGGACGCCCGTTAACAAAGTTGTCTTCAATGACCCACTGGAAAAAAGGCTCACATTCCACGCCCACCGGGTCGGCACAGCCCAGCTTCTCCGTCAGCGCCTGAAGCGCTTCTTCCGTCATCGCCGGGACAATACGATCGACCATTGTCGAAGGGAAAGTAACCTGTTGGCGAATATAGTCAGCCAGTTCTGCATCCTGCTGCCCGGCCAGCTGGGTGACCACGTTGCGGGTAACGCGGCCGTTTTCCGGCATATTGTCGCAGGACATCACGCTAAAGGGCGGCAAATTAAGCTCCCGGCGGCGCTTAATGGCAGCCAGAATAATGCCCGGCAGCGATTCGGGCTGCTGCGGATTGGCCAGGTCATGCTTAATCGCCGGATGCTCCAGGTTAAGCTCGCCGGTAGCAGGCTGATAGCAATAGCCTTTTTCTGTCACCGTTGCAGAGACAATGGCGACGTCCGGCTGGCACATCGCGGCGATAAGCTTATCTACGCCGTCTTCCTTGCGAAAGAGCGCTTCCTTTATCACGCCAACCACTCGCGTATGCAGGCCGTCATCGGCTTTTTCCGTCACGCTGTAAAGCAGATCCTGCTCGCGCAGCGCTTTAATCAGGTCGCCGCTGTTAATCTGGCATTCGCAATAGCCCCAGTCGCTCTGGTGTTCGGCTGCCAGAATATCCGCGCAAACGGCCTGATGCGCGCGGTGGAAAGCGCCAAAACCGAAATGCACGATACGCGTGCGCAAGGCGGAACGATCGTAACCGGGAAGTACGGTGTCTTCAGGCAGCAGATCAACAGATAACATAGTCAGTCCTTTTCAAAAGAGGGCAGCTTGCCCGGAATAATCAAACCGAAACGGGTTTAGCCGATCCCTTGGGGCTTTTGATGACAAACAGCACCAGTACTGCGCCCAGAGCGGCAACGACACCCGCCAGCACAAAAGCGCTGTCGAATTTACCGGTGTGATGCACGATATAGCCGGTGACGATGGGGCCAACAATGCCGGAAAGGCTACCGATAAGATGGATAAAACCGCTGATACCGCCGACGCGGCTTTTGTGGACAACGTCCTGAATAATAGCCCAATAGATCGCGCCGGTGATATAGAGAAAAAAGATGGAAACCGACATTAACATCACTGCCGGATAGACGCCTTTTACCGAGCCCGCCAGCGCCACGCAGACGGCCGCAGCCAGCAGCGACACAACCAGAACGATTTTGCGGGACAGCAAAAGCTTGCCGGTGAGGCTAAAAATCTTGTCGGAAATCCAGCCGCCCGAGGCCAGGCCGACAAAGCCTACAATCCACGGAATGACGGTGGTCATGCTCATCGATTTAATATCCAGGCTGTGCGCCTGCACCAGATAGGCAGGAAACCAGCTAAGAAAGAAGAAAAGAATGTAGTTGTAGCAAAAGAAAGCGAAGGCGGTTACCAGGATAATCGGCTGGCGAAGATAGTAGCCAAGGCCATGCGCAGCCTGCGCCAGTTCTTCATCCGGCGTGGTTTGCTCTGCCTTCTGGCTGGCGATCAGTTCCCGCTCCTGCGCGCTGACAAGACGGCTTTTTAAAGGGTTATCCGCAGCGATAAAGAACCAGACGACCATCCAGACAATGCCAATAGAGCAGATAATCACGAAAGCGGGTCGCCAGCCGAAAGCCAGCGCCAGATAACCGATAATCGGGCCGGCAACCGCGCCGCCCAGCGGCGAACCGGCGCTCAGAAAACCCATCGCGGTCGCGGCCTGTTTTTTTGGGAACCAGCCGTTAATGGCTTTGTTAGCCGAGGCGCAGATAGGGCCTTCCGCCATGCCAAACAGCACCCGCAGGATCAGCATTGACCAGAAGCCGGTTGCCAGGGCAGTAAAGCCGCAAAACAGCGACCACATCCCAACGGCGATGCCCAGCACCAGCGTCGGGCCAAATTTATCCGTAGCCAGGCCGCCAATAAAGTTAAACAGCGCATAGCCAAAGAAAAAGCTGCCGAAAATCAGGCCGAACTGCTCGGCGTTCAGCAGCAGATCTTTTTCAATCATCGGTACGGTTAACGAGAGGGCAACACGATCGAGGTAGTTGATCATGTAGACCAGAAACAGTAAGAGTACGAGGGTCCAGCGGAGATTCTTAAACATAGTAACCTCTTAATTATTATAGTATTAAGAAAGAATGCTACGCCGCCGGGAACCTGGCCCAGAGAGCGGTGCTCCCTGGCCGAATACGACCCAGGACGTGAAGCCCGGTGTTGTTTAATTAACGGTCAGGATCACTTTGCAGCAGCTGCGCGGATCTTTTTCAAACAGCGTCATCGCCGTTTCTACATCTGCCAGCGGCAGGTAATGCGTAACCAGTTTTTCTGGCTGGATCAGTTTTTTCTCCATCCAGTCGATAACCTGCGGAAAACGGTGGCTGTTAAGCCTGGAGGTAAAGAGAGAAAGCTCTTTGCTGGTCAGGCTTTGCTGCGTAACGGTACATGGCTCGCCGGAAAAACCCAGTAAACCAATACGCGCCGCAGGCGAAGCCAGCGCAACGGCTTCAGCCAGAATGCCGGGATGACAGGCCGCATCGATAATCAGCGTCGGCCTGATGCCTTCCAGCTGTGCGGCAAGCGGGATTTCACTGTTATCCAGCACCACGTCCGCGCCGTTTTCCTGCGCCATCTTCAGCCTTTCCGGCAACCTGTCCGCCACGATCACCTTGCTCAGGTTATAGACGCCTTTCAGCGCCTGAATCGCCGTTAAGCCCATCGGGCCTGCACCAAAAATCAGCGCGATATCGCCTGGCTGCGGCTGCAAAAAAGCACAGATGTTGGCGGCAATGGTAAAAGGCTCAATCAGGCTGGCTAACTTATCGGGGATTGCATCCGGCACGACGTAAGCGTTTTGGGCTGGCACAGCGGCATATTCGCTGAAGCCGCCGTCGCGATGTACGCCAATCACCTGTAGCTCGCTGCAAACGTTAGGACGACCTACAGAACAGGGATAGCAGTGACCGCAGCTGACAACAGGATCAACCGCCACGCGTTCACCGATACGCGCGGTTTCCACGCCGTCACCCGTTGCCGTAATAACGCCAAAAAACTCATGGCCGATCACGCGCGGATAGCGGGCGAAAGGGTTATGCCCATGCCAGATATGCACGTCGGAACCACAGATGCTGGCATACTGAACTTTTACCAGCACTTCGCCAGCTGCAGGCTGTGGCTGGTCGCGTTCTGCAACCACCAGCTCGCCAGGTTTTGCAATAACCACACTTTTCATGTCCTTCTCCTTACCAGTTCCATAAGGTGCCGTCTTCAAGACGCGCTACCGGTAAATAAGCGGGTTCATAGGGATATTTCGCCGCCAGCTTTTCATCAAACTCAATGCCTAAGCCAGGCTTGTCGCCAGGATGCATATAGCCATCCTCAAACGTCCAGCTATGTTTGAAAACTTCCATCATCTGTTCGGAATAGCCCATGTATTCCTGCACGCCAAAGTTCGGCACCCAGAGATCGAAATGCAGCGCCGCGGCCATACAGACAGGAGAAAGGTCGGATGGGCCGTGCGATCCGGTGCGTACCTGATAAAGAGAGGCGAAATCGGCAATGCGGCGCATACCGGTAATGCCACCCGCATGGGTGATAGTGGTGCGGATATAGTCAATCAGCTGTTCTTCTATCAGCTGCTTGCAGTCCCAGATGCTGTTAAAGACTTCGCCAACCGCGATTGGCGTAACGGTATGCTGGCGGATCAGGCGGAAAGACTCCTGGTTTTCGGCAGGCGTAGGATCTTCCATCCAGAACAGGCGGTAATCCTCAATGCTTTTGCCAAAGCGCGCGGCTTCGATGGGCGTTAAGCGATGGTGCATGTCATGCAGCAGATGCTCGTTAAAACCGAATTTGTCGCGAATGGCGGCAAACAGCTTTGGCGTAAAGTCGAGATATTTCTCCGTTGACCAGAGCTGCTCTTCCGGCCAGTCACCTTTGGTCGCGGGCTCATAGGCAAGCCCTTTGCCTTTCGCCATGCCGTAAGTGGTTTTCATTCCGGGGACGCCGCACTGTGCACGGATGGCTTTAAAGCCCATCTCCTTGTGCTTTGCATAGTCGTCCATCACTTCATCAATGCTGTGCCCGGTGGTATGGCAGTAAACCATGACGCCAGTACGCGAAGCACCGCCCAAAAGTTGATAGACCGGCATGTTAGCCGCTTTGCCTTTGATATCCCACAGTGCCTGATCGACAGCGGAAATAGCGGACATCGTGACCGGACCGCGACGCCAGTAGGCTCCTTTATAAAAATACTGCCAGATATCTTCGATCTGATGCGCGTTACGACCGATCAGCTGTGGGCAAACGTGATCTTTCAGATAGGAGGCGACGGGCAGCTCGCGACCGTTCAGCGTGGCGTCGCCAATGCCAGTGAGACCTTGGTCCGTGGTGATCTTAACCGTGACAAAGTTTCTGCCGGGGCAGGTTACAAAAACTTCCGCTTTTACGATTTTCATTCATATCATCCTGGTGAAGAGCATGAGGAAAACCTACGCACTGTTGTACTACCATACAAGTTGCAAATTAAAGAACTTCGATAGCGGTCACGTTTGTTATTAACTTTGCCAGGATGCGGGAGAGATTTGCCTGTGGGCGAAAAGGCGGAGGCGGGAGAGGTTTGTCTGTAGGCGAAAAGGCGGAGGCGGGAGAGGTTTGTCTGTAGGCGAAAAATGTTTGTCTATAGCTGGAAAATTTTTGTCTGTAGCAGGAAGCGGTTTATCTGTGGCAGGTGGCTGGCGTAAGCGAGGGCAGCTGTGCCGTCAACTTGCGCCAGCGATGGAGAGATAACCTATAGCAGCAGTTCACAGGTCGGCGGCAGACGGCAGCTGAGCGCGGCGGGCATTATTTCGATACGGAAAGTGGTGCCGCGCAGCGGTTCGCCGTCAAGGTTAAAAGTCATCTCGTTTGGCGAGGTAATTTCCAGCCAGGGCAGCGATGCGCGAACGATGTTAGGGTTTTCATCATCGCTGCCGGTCAGCGAGTTAAACAGCGTTGGCAAAATCTCTTTGGACGTAACGATACTCAGTTCCAGCTTGCCATCGTTAATCAACGCGGCCGGACAAAGGCGCTGGCCGCCACCGGCCTGGCGGCCGTTACCGATGCCGATCACCAACGCATCGCCTTGCCAGCTGAAATCCGGGCCGCGCAGTTCACAGCTGTCCGCTTTTAACGTATCCATGCGCAGCAGGCCGTGAATCAGATAGGAGACGCCGCCAAGCGCCGACTTTAGCTTTTCCGGCGTTTCGGTGGTAATACGCGTGCCGAAGCCGCCCGTCGCCATGTTGATAAAATAGCGATCCTGATTGACGCGCGCCAGATCGACAGCGGTTGCTTTGCCGACAATCGCCAGCCGCAGCGCCTGCTCCATCTCGTCCGGAATACCGACGCTGGTGGCAAAATCGTTCGCCGTACCCAGCGGAATAATGCCCAGTACCGGACGCTGTGGCGCTTCAACTTCCGCCAGCGCGGTCGCGATTTCATTAATGGTGCCGTCACCGCCGCCAGCGACCACGGTTGTCGCCCGTAAGGCTACCGCTTCTTTTACAAAGCGTTCGCCGTCGCCCTGTTCCCAGGTCACGCGAACTTCAATCCGGAGATTTTCCTCGCGCAGCTTCAGGATAGCCTCGCGCAGGGCTTCATTGCCTGCGCCTTTACCGTTAAGAACAACCAGCGTGAGTGAATGTTGGTCCATCTTTTATTCCCGTAAAAATGGCCTGCGCCAAAAGTACCCCAGTTATAGCATATCCGGCTGCGGGTGGAAAAAAGGCTGAAGGATTTACGAGGCCGCTCGCACAGAGAGAGTTGAAGAGGGGAGAAGAGCCCGGTCCGGCACGGACTGAAAAGGCTTCAGGTCTTATGTGGAACGCGCAAATATCGTCCGCGCGGCTAACGCTTAAGCCTTAAAAGAAAGGCCCGCGCTGCTCACATTTAAGCCTTAAAAGAAAGGCCCGCGCGGCGAACCGGCGGGCCAGGAGGTGGTTACACAAATTGCAGTTTAGATTTTTTCATTCGGCGCAGGCGCATCATAACTGCAAAATAGCAGCGGGAATGTGATGGCATTCTAAAAAGTAACTTCAGGAAACTTTAAACGTCATCAACTTTTTTACGCCTCGGGGAAATTGCGCATCAGCAGTGCAAACGCCAGCTCAATCTCTTGCGGTACCGGGATCCAGACGAAATGACCGTTGCCGGGCGCAACTTCGGCGGGCTGGAGCTTTGCATTTTCCATCTGCTCCAGCTGAAAATGAACATTGCCTGCGGGCGTCATCAGTTCCAGGCTGTCGCCAAGGCTGAATTTATTTTTAACTTCTACCAGCGCCATGTCACCACGGCGTTCGCCGGTAAATTCCCCTACAAACTGCTGGCGATCGGAGGCGGAAAAGCTGCGGTCGTAGGTCTGATAGCTGTCATGAGTATGGCGACGTAAAAAACCTTCGGTGTAGCCGCGATGCGCCAGACCTTCCAGCGTTTCCAGCAGCGAGGCATCAAAAGGTTTGCCCGCAGCGGCATCGTCAATTGCGCGGCGATAAACCTGGGCAGTACGCGCGCAGTAGTAGTGCGATTTAGTGCGGCCTTCAATTTTTAACGAATGCACACCCATTTGCGCTAACTTTTCCACATGCGCGACGGCCCGCAGATCTTTGGAGTTCATGATGTAGGTGCCATGCTCATCCTCAAAGGCGGTCATATATTCGCCGGGACGCATCGCTTCTTCAATCATAAAGACTTTATCGGTCGGCTGACCTGCGCCCAGCGTCGGCTCAACGTTTTTGACCGGGATTGGCTGATACTGATGCACGATATTGCCGATGTCATCTTCTTTGCCTTCCTGCACCTTATATTCCCACCGGCAGGCGTTGGTGCAGGTTCCCTGGTTTGGATCGCGCTTGTTGATATAGCCGGAAAGCAGACAGCGGCCGGAATAGGCCATGCACAGCGCGCCGTGGACGAAAATTTCCAGCTCAATATCCGGCACCTGCTGGCGAATTTCCGCTATCTCTTCCAGCGACAGCTCGCGGGAAAGGATCACGCGGGAAAGCCCCATTTGCTGCCAGAACCTGACCGTCGCCCAGTTAACCGCGTTAGCCTGTACGGACAGATGGATCTCCATCTGTGGAAAGGCTTCGCGCACCATCATAATCAGGCCCGGATCGGACATAATCAGCGCGTCCGGCCCCATTTCTACCACGGGCGTCAGATCGCGGATAAAGGTTTTCAGCTTGGCGTTATGCGGCGCGATATTGACCACAACATAGAATTTTTTTCCCTGCGCGTGCGCCTCGTTAATGCCAATAGCCAGGTTTTCATGGTTGAACTCGTTGTTACGCACGCGAAGGCTATAGCGGGGCTGCCCGGCATAGACGGCATCCGCGCCATAAGCGAAGGCGTAACGCATGTTTTTCAGCGTCCCGGCAGGAGAAAGCAATTCTGGTTTGAACATGGTGGGGTCTCAATCTGACATAAGGCCGCAAAGGTTGCGGCCTTACAAAATGTGCGGGGATTGTAAAAGCCGACGGCAGGAATGTAAATTGCGCTAGATCAAACGGCACACGTCCGCTTCCCAGCGATAGCCCATACCGTAGACCGCGCGGATAAAAGGCTGGTCGGCATCCAGCGCCTCCAGCTTGCGCCGCAGATTTTTGATATGGCTGTCGATGGTGCGATCGGTGACTACCCGATAATCGTCATAAAGATGATTCAGCAGCATTTCGCGGGAGAAAACCTTGCCCGGCTCGTGCGCCAGCGTTTTTAACAGGCGGAATTCGGCGGGGGTCAGATCCAGCGTGGTGTTGTCCCAGCTGGCCTGAAAACGTTTTTCATCCACCACTAACAGCGACGCTTTTTGCGCCTCTTCTGGCGTACGTTTACAGCGTTTCAGGATGGTTTTTACGCGGGCAACCACTTCACGCGGGCTGAACGGCTTGCAAATATAGTCATCTGCGCCAATTTCCAGCCCCAGTAAGCGGTCGATCTCTTCAGTACGGGCCGTGACCATAATCACCGGCAGTTCGGAAAAACGGCGAATTTCCCGGCACAGCGTCAGGCCATCCACGCCTGGCAGCATTAAGTCCAGCAGCATTAAGTCCGGCGGCGTTTGCTTTACCCATTCCAGCACCTCATCGCCACGCAGAAGGTGGTGGGTACGGTAGTTGGCCGCCTGTAAATAATCGACCAGCAGCTGGCCGAGCTTGGGTTCATCTTCAACCACCAGAACGAGTGGGCTAAGCGGTTCCTGATTCATGGCACTCATCTTTGCAAGAAGGCGAATTACGCCCGGGTTAATCTTGCGGGTAAGTGTACCGTAATTCGCAGACCTCCGGCAGCAGAGTGCGTCGCCTTAATCGTGCCGTCGTGCGCCTGAACAATATTCTGGCAGATAGCCAGACCAAGGCCGGAGCCGCCGCTGGCGCGATTACGTGAGCTTTCCGCCCGGTAAAAACGCTCAAAAATTTGTTCCTGCTGCGCATCCGTAATGCCGGGTTCACTGTCATCAAAATTGATAACGTGCTGGTCCTGCTGTGCTTGTAGCGTCACGGTCAGACCGCCGCCCGCATCGGTGTAGCGCAGGCTGTTCTCCATTAGGTTGGTGAAAAGCTGCATTAGCCTGTCAGGATCGCCAAACAGCGGTGCAGAGTCGGGCAGCTGAAGCCGTAGATAAAGATCGCGGCTCTGATATCGGCTTTTGAAATTGGCAGCCACCATTTCCAGCAGCTCCACCAGATCGATCTGGCTTTTGCGATAGGCCAGCGCGCCTTCGTCAGAAAGAGAGAGCTGATGCACGTCGTCAACCAGCTTGGTTAAGGTAGCTACCTCTCCCTGTAATGAGGTGATGGATTCCGGCGTCAGCTTGCGCACGCCGTCCTGAATGGCCTCCAGCTCACCGCGCAGAATAGCCAGCGGCGTGCGCAGCTCGTGAGAAATATCGGCCATAAACGCGCGGCGCATGCTTTCATTTTTTTCCAGCGTGCTGGCCAGCCGGTTAAAATCCTGTCCCAGACGGCCAAGTTCGTCACGGCTGTCAGCCTGCACGCGCGTGGCAAAATCACCCGCGGCCAGATGATGCGTGCCTTCCACCAGTCTTTTTACCGGTGCCAGCAGCCCGCGCGACATTAGCCAGGTGACCGCCGCTGCCAGCAGCATCGTCAGGCCGACGATAATCCAGCTGGTGCGTTTTTGCTGCTGGTCAAAGTGAATATCCGCGCTGCGCGTTAGCCTTTCCGGCGGCGAGCCGATAACCCAGCCGACGATATGACCATTGCTGGTGGTGATATTGCGGCGGCTGCCTTCCGGCGGAACCGGCGCGCGCGGCCCTATCATAACGTGATATTGCTGGTCGATGATCCAGAACTGGGTGCGCCAGCCGTGCGGCGGCAAAGTGCTGTTGGCGTCCGGATTCTGCTCCAGCGAGTGCAGGATCTGAAAAACCAGCTTGTTATTTTTACGCAAAAAATCCCAGTTGCCGTGCTGCTCATACTGATCCGCCAGCGCATCGCTTAGCAGGCCAAGCCGCTGTTCGTTGCCTTTTTTGATGTAGTCGATAAAGCCATGCTCAAAGCTGAGCCGCACGCCCCAGTGCATGGTGATCAGCACCAGCATGCAGGTGGAAAAAATAGCGATGAAAAGTTTGGCGGTGATGCCGATACGTAATCTGGCGAACATTTAAGACTTTCTCCGGCGGCTCAGCACCACATTTTTGCTGACGTCGGGCGGCACATGCCGAAACACCAGCGCGGGCAGGATAATCACGATCGCCATACAGACGTAGGTATTAATAAAGGCCTGGTGCACCAGCTGGCTGTCGGGCTGCGACTGCTGACCAAAGGTGCCGAGCAGCAGGCCAGCCAGGGTAACGCCGATACTCATCGACAGCTGCATAATCATCGACAGCAGGCTGTTGCCGCTGCTGGCCAGCTCGTCCGGCAGCTCTTTTAGCGTCAGCGTATTCATCGCGGAAAAGCGGATAGCGTTGACCATGCCCTGTAAAAACAGCACCACCGGCAGCAGCCAGTTCCAGCCCAGCAGCGCAACAGCCGGGAACAGCAGCACGACCAGTGCCAGGCCGACCGTGGCGCTGACCAGCACGTTACGATAGCCAAAGCGGTTAACGATTTGTACCACGATGCGCTTCATGCCCATATTGCCCAGCACCATCGGGATCATCATCAGCCCCGCATGGAAAGGCGTATAGCCCATGCCAACCTGCAGGAAGATTGGCGTCATAAAGGGCAGCATGCCGCTGCCGATACGACCGGTAAGGCTACCCAACAGCCCGATAGAATAGACGCGGTTATCAAACAGCTTCAGGCTAAACAGTGCCTTGTCGTTGGCGCGCGCGTACAACAGATAAAACATCAGCGAAAACACCCCGGCGAGGATAAACAGACCGAGCATCAGCGGCGGGATCCCGCTGCCGCGCGAACCGTCCAGCGCCAGCGTCAGCGTTGCCATGCCCACCGCCAGCAGCAGGAAGCCGCGAAAGTCGAAAGGACGGCTCGGTAGCCGCAGATTAGGCATCAGCTTTAAGGTCGCGACCGCGCCCGCCAGGCCCACCGGGATATTCAGCAAAAAGATCCAGTGCCAGCTGGCATACTGCACCAGTACGCCACCCAGTGCTGGCCCCAGCAGCGGTCCAACCTGACCAGGCAGCGTCACAAAGGTCATGGCGGCCATATACTGCTCGCGCGGCACCAGCTTCATTACCGTCAGCCTGCCGACCGGCACCATCATCGCGCCGCCAATACCCTGTAGCACTCGTGCAGCCACCAGCTGATCGAGCGTGGAGGAAAGCGCGCAGAACAGCGATCCCAGGCTAAACAGCACGATAGCGCTGAAAAAGATCGTGCGTACGCCAAAGCGATCGGCCAGCCAGCCGCTGAGCGGCAGCATGACCGCGACGGTCAGCACATAGGAGACCACCACTGAATGCATGTGCAGCGGACTCTGATGCAGGCTGTGCGCCATCGCGGGCAGGGCAGTGTTAACGATGGTGGTATCCAGCGACTGCATAAAAAAACCAAAGGCTACAATCCACAATGCCCAGCGCACGCTTTTGGGTAGCGTATTCATCGGCAGGCCGCTCCTCTATTTAGCTTCAACAGCCTGTGCCGCTGATTTTTTGCGGCGCAGCTTATCCATATAAAGATAAACCACCGGCGTGGTATACAGCGTCAGCAGCTGGCTCATCACCAGGCCGCCGACGATGGTAATGCCTAACGGCTGGCGCAGCTCCGCGCCGTCGCCCGTGGTCAGCACCAGCGGCAGCGCACCAAGCAGCGCCGCCAGCGTGGTCATCATAATGGGACGAAAGCGCAGCAGGCTGGCCTGAAAGATCGCCTCGCGGGCGCTGAGATTGCCGTTGCGCTGCGCATCCAGCGCAAAATCGACCATCATAATGGCGTTTTTCTTGACGATGCCGATCAGCAGCAAAATGCCAATCAGCGCAATCAGGCTGAACGGCGCACCAAACAGCTCCAGCGCCAGCAGCGCCCCCACGCCCGCCGAGGGCAGGGTAGAGAGGATAGTCAGCGGATGCACATAGCTCTCATACAAAATCCCCAGCACAATATAAACCGTGGCGATAGCGGCGAGGATCAGCCACAGCTGATTACTTTGCGTCTGCTGAAAGATTTGCGCCGTACCGGCAAAGCTGCCGCGCACGCTCGACGGTACGCCCAGCGAGGTCATACTCCGCTCGATGGCGTCTGAAGCCTGGGAAAGCGATACGCCTTCCGGCAGGTTGAACGAGATAGTCGATGCGGCCGACAGTCCCTGATGGTTAACCGACAGCGGCGCGTTGGCTGGCTGCCATTTGGCAAAAGCGGAAAGCGGAATCGCCTTGCCGTCGCTGTTAATCACATACATTAAATCCAGTGAGCTGACATCCTGGGTATAGCGCGGATCGACTTCCATCACCACTTTGTACTGATTCAGCGGTTGATAAATAGTAGAGATCTGGCGCTGGCCAAAGGCGTTGTTCAGCAGATTATTGGCGTCCGAGACGCTGAGTCCCAGCTGTGCCATCCGCGTTCGATCGTAAACCAGCGCCATTTCGGCACCCTTATCCTGCTGATCGGAATTCACATCCGCCAGCTGCGGCAGTGCGGAGAACGCCTGGCGAATTTTTGGCTCCCAGCTGCGTAAATCGTCAAGATCGTCCGACAGCAGCGTATACTGATAGCCCGCGTTGGCTTCACGGCCACCAGCCCGTAAATCCTGCACCGCCATCAGAAACAGGTTGGCGCCCGGCTCTTTTGCCAGCTTGCCGCGCAGTCGGGCAATCACCGCCTGGGCACTGTCGCTGCGCTCGCTAAGCGGCTTCAGCGAAATAAACATCGACCCGCTGTTGGTGCGTGAACCGCCGGTAAAGCCCACTACGCTTTCCACTGCCGGATCGTCGCGAACGATTTTCATAAAGTCTTCCAGCTTACCGCGCATCGACTGGAACGAGATGCTCTGGTCGGCCTGGATAAAGCCCATTAGCCGTCCGGTGTCCTGCTCCGGCATAAAGGTTTTTGGCACCACCACGTACAGGTACATGGTCAGGCCGACGGTGGCGAGAAACAGCAGCAGCGTCCAGCGCGAGTGGTTCAAAACGCAGTTCAGCGAACGGCCATAGCCTTGCTGGATAGCTGTCAGCAGACGGCCGAAACCGCGCAGGCGTGGCTGCTCGCGTCTGGCATGCGCTTTCAGCAGGCGACCGCACATCATCGGCGTCAGCGTTACCGAAATCAGCAGCGAAATGAGAATAGAAACGGAGAGCGTTACGGCAAATTCGCGGAAAAAGCGGCCAATCAGCCCGCCGAGCATCAGCAGCGGCAGAAACACCGCCACCAGCGACAGGCTCATCGACAGCACGGTAAAGCCAACTTCGCGCGTGCCCTGTAGCGCCGCCTGAATTGGCTTCATGCCCGCTTCTACGTGGCGGGAAATATTCTCCAGCACCACGATAGCGTCGTCCACCACAAAGCCGGTCGCCACGGTCAGCGCCATCAGCGACAGGTTATTCAGGCTGAAGCCGCACAGATACATGGCGGCGAACGTGCCGATCAATGAAACCGGCACCGCAACGGCGGGGATCAGCGTGGCGCGTCCCGAACGCAGGAAAACGAACACCACTAAAATCACCAGCACGACGGAAATAATCAGCGACTGCTCCACTTCAGCCAGCGAAGCGCGGATGGTGGGGGAGCGATCCTGAGCGACGTCAAGCTGGATAGAGGCCGGGATACTGTCGCGCAGCTCCGGCACCGCCGCACGGATCCTGTCAACGGTCTCGATAATATTGGCTTCCGGCAGTTTGCGGATCATCACCAGAATGGCCGGTTTGGCATTGGCCATGCCCGCGTTGCGCACGTCCTGTACCGAATCCGTTACTTTTGCTACGTCCTGCAACCGTACCGCCGCGCCGTTGCTGTAATGCACAATCAGCGGCTGGTACTCGGCTGCCGTTTTCATTTCATCGTTGGTTTTTATCTGCCAGCGCTGCTGATTATCTTCTATCGCGCCCTGCGGCCTGCGCTGGTTAGCGTTGCTGATAGCGGTGCGCACCGCATCCAGCGACACGCCCTGATTGAACAGCGCCTGAGGATTCAGGGCCACGCGCACGGCAGGCAGCGAACTGCCGCCAATCGACACGTCGCCTACGCCGTCAATTTGCGCCAGCTTTTGCGCCAGTTGAGTAGAGGCGTAATCGTAAAGCTCGCCCTGCGACCAGGCGTCCGAGATCAGCGTCAGGATCATGATCGGCGCGTCGGAAGGGTTGATCTTGCGCCAGCTGGGGCGGCTCGGCATGCCGGTCGGCAGCAGGCTTTGCGCCGCGTTGATCGCGCCCTGTACGTCACGCGCCGCGCCGTTGATATCGCGGTCGAAATCAAACACAAGAATAATTCGCGTACTGCCTAACGAACTGGTCGAGGTCATTTCGCTGACGCCCGCAATACGGCCCAGTGAACGTTCCAGCGGCGTGGCGACGGAGGAGGCCATGGTTTCTGGCGACGCGCCGGGCAGCGAGGCGGACACCAGAATCACCGGGAAATCCACCTGCGGCAGCGGCGCTACCGGCAGCAGGCGAAAGCTCAGGATGCCCGCCAGCGCGATGGCAATCGTCAGCAGAATAGTGGCGACCGGCCGATGAATAAACAGCGCGAAAAATTTCACCGCGCCTCCTTCAGCTTCAGGCGACGGCGGGCAGCCTGCGCCAGCCGATCGAACAGCAGATAAATCACTGGCGTGGTAAACAGTGTAAGCACCTGGCTGACAATCAGCCCGCCAACCATCGCCACGCCCAGCGGTCGCCGCAGCTCTGCGCCCACGCCCGTACTTAACATCAGCGGCAATGCGCCCAGCAATGCCGCCAGCGTGGTCATCAGAATAGGGCGGAAGCGCAGCAGGCAGGCCTGATAAATAGCCTCATACGGCGGCATGCCTTGCTCCCGCTCCGCTGCCAGTGCAAAGTCGATCATCATGATGGCGTTTTTCTTCACGATGCCGATCAGCAGAATAATGCCGATAATCGCAATAACATCCAGTTCGTTGCCGCTGAGCAGCAGCGCCAGTAGCGCGCCCACGCCCGCCGTGGGTAACGTAGAGAGAATGGTAATGGGATGAATAAAGCTTTCATACAGCACGCCCAGCACGATATACATCGCCACGATAGCGGCCACAATCAGCCAGACGGTGCTGGAAAGCGCGGCCTGAAACGCCAGCGTGCTGCCCTGAAATTTGGTCATGATTTCCGTCGGCATCGCCATATCCCTTTCGGCCCGGGTAATGGCATTGACCGCCTGCTCCAGTGAATAACCTTCGCTGACGTTAAACGAAAAGGTAGTGGACGGAAACTGGTCAAGATGGTTAATGCTTAGCGCACCGTGGCGCTGTTCTACGCTGGCAATAGCGCTTAGCGGCACGCTGCCGCCATCGCTGCTTTTCAGCCTGATCGTCTCCAGCGCGGCCAGGCCTGGCGTGGCGGAAACGTCATTTTCCAGCACCACGCGATACTGGCTGGCCTGGGTGTAAATGGTGGAGATCAGCCGCTGGCCAAAGGCGTTATAGAGCGCGTTGTCCACGTCGGCCATGCTGATCCCCAGACGGCTGGCGTTATCGCGATCCACTTTGATATAGGCTTCCAGGCCCCGATCCTGCCAGTCGCTGCTGACATCCTGCAGCTGCGGCAGATTTTTCAGCGCGGCGGTCAGCTTCGGCACCCAGAGGCTTAACGAATCCAGCGAGCCGGTTTGCAGCGTAAACTGGTACTGCGTGCGGCTGAGCTGGGTGTCGATGGTTAAGTCCTGCACCGGTTGCAAATAGAGGCTAATGCCCGGCAAATCCGCGACGGCCTGCTGTAAACGTTCAATAACCACCGGAATGCGATCGGCGCGCTCGTTCAGCGGCTTAAGGTTGATTTGCAACCGTCCGCTGTTCAGCGCCGGGTTGGTGCCGTCGATGCCCACGAATGAGGTCAGGCTCTGCACCGCCGGATCTTTCATAATGATTGAGGCAACCTGCTGCTGCCGCTGCGCCATATTGGTCCAGGAAACCGACTGCGGCGCCTGCACCGTCCCCTGAATAATGCCGTTATCCTGCAGTGGGAAAAAACCTTTGGGGATCAATACCCACAGCATGATGGTAATCACCAGCGTGCCCAGCGCCACGCCCAGCGTCAGCAGCTGGTGATCCAGTACCTTTTTCAGAAAGCGGCCATAGGCAGCAATCACGCGGTCAAACATCGCCTCGCTGGCGCGTGAAAAGCGGTTCTGTTTGCGTAGCGATTCGACGCTGAGCATGCGCGCGCACATCATTGGCGTCAGCGTCAGCGAAACCACGGCGGAAATCAGGATAGATATCGCCAGCGTCACGGCAAATTCGCGGAACAGCCTGCCAACGATATCGCCCATAAACAGCAGCGGGATCAGCACGGCAATCAGCGAGAAGGTCAGGGAAATAATCGTAAAGCCGATTTCGCCCGCGCCTTTCAGCGCCGCCGCCAGCGGCTTTTCGCCTTTTTCGATATAGCGCGAGATGTTTTCAATAACAACTATGGCGTCATCGACCACAAAGCCAGTGGCGATGGTTAGCGCCATCAGCGTCAGGTTGTTGATGGAGAAGCCAAGGAAATAGATAACGGCAAAGGTGCCTACCAGCGACAACGGCACCGCAACGGCCGGAATAATCGTCGCCGGAACGTTACGCAGGAACAAATAGATAATCATCACGACCAGCGCTATCGCCAGCACCAGCTCAAACTGCACGTCATGCACCGAAGCACGAATATTGGTGGTGCGGTCAGTTAAAACCTTCACCTCTACCGATTTAGGTAGCGAAGCCGTCAGCGCGGGCAGCATCTGGCGAATGCTGTCTGCGGTAGTAATAATGTTAGCGCCCGGCTGCCGCTGAACGTTCAGTACGATAGCCTGCTGGCGATTGGCCCAGGCACCGAGCCAGCTGTTTTCCGCGCCTTGCTCTACCGTGGCAACGTCGCGCAGACGCACCGGTGCGCCGTTCTGCCAGCTGATAATCAGCTGTCGATAATCTTCCGCCGACTTCATTTGATCGTTGGCGGAGAGGGTGATAGAGCGTTCCGGGCCATCCAGGCTACCCTTGGCCGAGTTAACGTTGGCGCTACTAATGGCGGTACGCACCGTTTCGCTGGTCAGTCCCAGTGCGGCAAGTGCCTGAGCATTAAGCCTGACGCGCACGGCGGGGCGCTGACCGCCCGCGAGCGTCACCAGACCGACGCCGGAAACCTGGGAAATTTTCTGCGCCACGCGCGTTTCCACCATATCCTGCACCTGGGTCATCGGCATACTGGTGGTGGTGACGGCCAGCGTCATAATCGGTGGGTCGGCCGGGTTAACCTTGCTGTAAACCGGCGGGTTCGGCAGATCTGAAGGCAGCAGGTTAGTGGCGGCGTTGATCGCGGCCTGTACTTCCTGCTCGGCCACGTCCAGCGGCAGCGTTAGCTGAAACTGTAGCGTGACCACCGAGGCGCCGCCGGAGCTTTGCGAAGCCATCTGCTTTAAGCCCGACATCTGGCCAAACTGGCGCTCCAGCGGCGCGGTAACGGCCGAGGTCATCACGTCCGGACTGGCACCGGGATAGAGCGTCACCACCTGAATGGTCGGATAATCGACTTCCGGCAGCGCGGAGACGGGCAGCGCGCGATAGCCAAGAATACCGGCCAGCAGAATCGCAATCATCAGCAGCGTCGTGGCTACCGGGCGAAGGATAAACTGGCGGGAAGGGCCGCCGTTGGAACCAGAAGGCGTATCCTGCATTACTGGCGAGCTCCTTTCGCGGGCAGCGTAGCTTTATCCGCAAGCGGCGTTGCCTGTGGCGCGACGACTTCAACCGTTGCGCCTTCCGTCAGGCGGTCGATACCGTCGGTCACTACCTTTTCGCCCGCATCAAGACCGGCGTTAATAACGGCCTTTTCGCTGTCCTGTACGCCGACGGTTACGGTTTTTTTACTGACCTTGCTGTCGCTGTTTACGACCCAAACAAAGTGGCCCTCATTGCCCATTTGCAGCGCGGCCACCGGAATAACAATGGCATCCTGCAGCGTATTAACCTGTAGCCGCGCGTTGACAAACTGATTAGGGAAGAGCCTGTCATCGCTGTTAGCGAACTGCGCTTTAACTTTGATCGTGCCGGTCGTGGTATCGATTTGATTGTCCATACTCAGCAGCGTGCCGGTGGACAACAAATTTTTATTACTGCGGTCCCAGGCTTCCACCGGCACCGGCTGGCCGGATTTTTGCGCATTCAGCAGCGTTTCAATCTCGTTTTCCGGCAGGCTGAACACCAGTTCAATCGGATGCGTTTGCGTGATCACCACGATACCGTTGGTATCGCCACTGTTGACGTAGTTACCAATATCTACCTGACGCAGCCCGACGCGGCCAGAAATGGGCGAAGTAATCCGGCTATAGGTTAAATTTAACTGCGCGCTGGCGACGCTTCCTTCATCAGCCTTGATGGTGCCCAGGGTTTCGCTGACCAGCGCGCGTTGCGTATCCAGCTCCTGCCCGGAGACCAGGTTGGTTTTCACCAGCTTCTCCAGGCGTGCCAGATCGCGACGGGCGTTGGCAAGCGTGGCCTGGTCTTTTGCCAGCTGGCCCTGGGCCTGGGTCAGCGCAACCTGGTAAGGACGCGGATCGATCTCCGCCAGCAGCTGTCCCGCTTCGACCTGCTGGCCTTCTGTAAAGTGAATGGCGACCAGATCGCCTTCAACGCGGCTGCGCAGCGTAACGGTATTGGCCGCGGTAACGGTGCCCAGACCGGTCAGGTACTGCGGCACGCTCTGGCGGACGGCGGCAGCGGCCTGCACGGGTGCCAGCGCGCCACCCGTTCCGTGGCGTCCACCGCCGGAACCACGCTGATGCCCCGCTTTTTCGGGGGCTTTTTGCGGCGTATGTCCATGCCACCAGTAAAGTCCGCCGGCAATCACTGCAACCAGTATAAGAAGGATTATTTTAAAACGGCGCCGGGTATTCATCCTGTTATCAGCTCTCCAGAAGGCAAAAGTTAGCGTCAGTGTGGCATCACGTTAAAAACGGACAGTACGGATGCAGAACGCTCAAGCTTGTTATTTTAACGGGTTTATTGCACGGAAAAATGAAGGAATTAAGAATAACGATTCAACGAATGTCAGTATTGTTAGTTGTTGCAATTCCTTTACCTTAAATCAACAAAACGGCAGCCCGGTTATTTGCTACGCTAAACTGCATCTGATAAACCCTTTCAATACAGGAGTATAAAAATGAGTTTACAACATCGCACGCTGGGCCGCTCTGGTCTGCAGGTTCCCGTCCTGACGTTTGGCGGCAACGTTTTCGGCTGGACCATCGATCAGCCCACCTCTTTTTCTCTGCTGGACGCGCTGGTGGAAAAGGGGCTCTATTTTATCGATACCGCCGACTGCTACTCGCGCTGGGCGCCGGGCAATCAGGGCGGCGAATCAGAAACGATTATCGGTAACTGGCTGAAAAAAAGCGGCAAGCGCGACAAGATTGTGCTGGCGACCAAGGTCGGCATGGATATGGGCGAAGGGAAAACCGGTCTGGCACCTGCCTATATTCGCCAGTCGGTAGAGGATTCGCTAAAGCGTCTGCAAACTGACTATATCGACCTGTACCAGGCGCACCGCGACGACAGCGACACGCCATTGCAGGAAACGCTGGCGACTTTCGACGCGCTGATTAAAGAGGGTAAAGTGCGCGCGATTGGCGCTTCGAACTATAGCGCAGACCGCCTGGCGGAAGCACTGAAAATCAGTGAAGAACAGGGACTTTCCCGCTATGAGACGCTGCAGCCGGAATATAACCTTTATGACCGCCAGGATTATGAAAGCGGACTGGAAAAGGTGGCGCAGCAAAATGGGCTGGGCGTGATTAACTACTATTCTCTGGCCAGCGGTTTTTTAAGCGGCAAATACCGTAGCAAAGCGGACGCCAGCAAAAGCAAACGCGGCGAAGGCGTAGTGGAAAAATACCTTAACGATCGCGGCCTGCGCATTCTGGCAGCGCTGGATAGCGTGGCCGAAGCGCATCACGCCACGCCAACGCAGGTTGCGCTGGCATGGCAGATTGCTCGCCCGAGCATTACGGCACCCATCGTCAGCGTGACCTCGCTGACTCAGCTGGAAGAGTTAAGCAAGGCCGCAGCGCTTAAGCTTAGCGATGAGGCGGTAAACAAACTGACCGAAGCGAGCAGCTACTGATTAACGAAACATCACCTGCGCCCAGCGAGCCAGGCCAGCGGTAACGGAACCAAAATCGTCGCCGCTGGTTAGCCGGATATCCGGTAGCAGCTGGGTCAGCGCCTGCCGCAGTACCGGCGAGCGGGCGCTGCCTCCCGTCAGATAGATGACATCCGGCCGGGTGCCGCTCTCATCCAGCGCTAGCTTTACCTGCTCCTGAATACGTTCCAGCGGCTGGGCAATCGCGGCCTTCAGCTGTGCAGTGCTGATTTCCGTCGCCAGCGCGGACTCAATAAAATCCAGCTCCGCCTTCGCCAGCGCCTGTTCAGACAGCGCAATTTTGCTCTCTTCCGCCGCACGCACCAGACGATAGCCCAGGCGCTGCTGCCATACCTTTAACAGCCGCTGCACTTTTTCCGGCTCCTGCGCGTCGCGGATTAAATCCTGTAGCTGCTTACGGCTGGCAGTTGCGTAAAAATCACTTTGCGCCGGGACATCGTTGATCGCAACGGCATTCCACCACGGCAGCGCGGGCAGGGCGATGCCTTTTTGCGTCATGCCGCCGCTGCCCAGCAGCGGCATCAGCTCTTTAAACGTCAGCATGATATCCAGATCGTTACCGCCGACGCGGCAGCCGCTGTGGCCCAGCAGGCTCTCCTGACGTTCCGCTTTATCGTGCCACTGCGGGCCCATCAGCAGCATGGAGCAGTCGGTGGTACCGCCGCCGATATCGACGATCAGCACTCGCGTTTCTTCTTTCAGCGTGGCTTCAAACTCCAGGCCAGCGGCAACAGGCTCGAACTGAAACTCGACCTCTTTAAAACCGGCCCGGCTTGCGGCGCGAGCCAGAATGCCCTGCGCCTGGCGGTTGGCTTCTTCGCCGCCCAGCCCCTGGAAGTTAACCGGACGGCCAATCACCGCCTGGCTGATGCTGTCATTGAGCTGCGATTCAGCCTGCTGGCGAATATGCAGCATCATGGCGCAGACCAGATCTTCAAAAAAGGCGACCTGCTGCGGCTTCAGGCCGTTGGCGCCCAGAAAGGATTTAGGGGATTTTACAAACCAGGTATCTTCAGGCTCGGCCATATACTGTGCCAGCGAAGCCAGACCAAACTGCACGCTTGCGGGCGTAACCTCAATATCTTCTTCGCGGTTAAAAGCGAGGGCGCGACGTAAAATTGCCTGGTTTTCCGCTTCCGGCGTTGGCACCTGGTGATGGCGAAACAGCCATTCGCTGACCGTATCGCGCGTTGGCGCGCAGAGCATAGAGGGCAGCAGGCTGGAACCCTTCTCCAGCGGCAGCAGGGTCGGCACACCCTCTTTCATGATGGCTACCGAGCAGTTTGCCGTACCGTAATCAAAGCCGATAAACATTTATCCCCCCACGAGCATAAAAAAAGGGGGCGACTTTAGCCCAGGGCCGACGGGAGAGCAAGCGCCAGATGAGGGACAAACTCAATGTGCAGGAAACCAGGAAAGAAGAGTAAAGCGTCTGAGCCGTAGATAGCGCGCTTAAAGATCCATTCTAAGACTCAGCGCTGCAAGCTTAAATATTCATTCTAAGCCTCAGCGCTGCGAGCTTAAAGATTCATTCTAAGCCTCAGCGCTGCGAGCTTGAAGATCCATTCTAAGCCCCAGCGCTGCGCGCTTAAAAACCCTTCTGGCGCTTATCGTTTAGCGGCAGGGCCTGGCCCTTTTCCGGCACCGGAACCGTCTCCAGCAGCCTGGCTTCATAAACGGAGACCTGTCCACGGCCGTTGTGCTTGGCGTTGTAACAGGCCAGATCCGCCTGCGCCATCACGTCGCTGTCGTGACAGTTATCTTTATTCAGCAAGGTCAGGCCGGCACTGGCCCCAATCCGGTGCAGCTGGCCGTCCCACACGAAAGCGTAGTGGTTGACGGCCTCCACCAGGCGAGTCGCCAGCTCGTGCGCTTCGCGTAGCGCACAGTCCGGCAGCAGCACGCCAAACTCGTCGCCGCCCAGGCGGGCAAGCACGTCATTACCGCGCAGATGTTGCTTCATCTGATTGGATATTTCCCGCAGCAGCGCGTCGCCCGCAGCGTGACCAGCGCTATCGTTGACCGCCTTGAAGCGATCCAGATCGATAAAAATCAGGCTGTGCTGACGCTGCTGCTGCCTGGCCGACTGTAACAGCTGCTTGAGGCGCTGTTCAAAACTCACCCGGTTGGGCAGGCGCGTCAGCATATCGTGCGAAGCGCCGTAGCTCAGCCGCCGCATCATTTCCCGGGAGGCGCTGACGTCCTGAATAACCACCACGCTGCCAATGTTTTCGCCTTCCTGGGTCTTCAGCGGCGTAATGCTGTAGTGAATATCAAAACGGTCGCCGCTGCGGTTATGCAGCACCAGCTCCTGTTCCAGGTCGGGAACGGATTTACTGAGCGGCAGTTCGCACAGCAGTAGATTTTCCATCGGCGGGCCGTCGTTGCCTCGCGTGATGCGCAATATGGTGCTGACGGGCTGGCCTTCCGCTTCTTCCTGCGTCCAGCCGCTCATCATTTCCGCCACCGGATTCATAAAAATGATGCGCATCTCCTGGTCGGTGCTGATCACCGCTTCGCCAATGGCGTCCAGCGTGATGTGCATCCGCTCTTTTTCCTGATAAAGCGCGTCGGTCAGCTGACGCATCGCGGTCACATCCTGGTTGATACCCAGCATCCTTTCTGCTTTGCCGCCGTCGTCAAAAACCAGCGTTGAATGACTGTGAATAAAGCGAATGCCTTTTTCCGTGACGATACGAAATACCAAATCGACCGGCCTGGATTGTTTAATTCCTTCGTCGAAAGCGTCAATGGCCATTTGCCTGTCTGCGGGAAGCAGGCTGTTGACCCAGGTAAGGTAGGTCGCCTGGCCTTCTTCTTGCAGACCGTAGATCTCAAACATGCGTTTGTCCCAGCTCATTTTGCCGGTTTTCAGGCTCAGGTCCCAGACGCCGATACCGCCTGCTTCGGTAGCCAGCGTAATACGCTGCATCAGACGGCGGTTGACCTTTTCGGTCTGCTTGAGGTCGGTGATATCTTCAATTTGGGAAATAAAGTAGAGCGGCCGCCAGTCCGTGTCGCGTACCAGCGAAACGGCCAGCAACACCCAGACAACCTGGCCATCTTTGCGCAGATAGCGCTTTTCATGGCTGTAGGTATCGATTTCGCCTTCCAGTAAGGCGTTCAGTTTCCCTTCGTCGGAAGCCAGATCTTCAGGATGCGTCAACTGCTGGAAAGTCATATTAGTCAGCTCTTCCTGCCGATAGCCCAGCAGGCGGCACAGCGATTTATTAACCTGTAGCCAGCGGCCTTCCGGTGCAACCAGCGCCATGCCGATAACGGAGTACTCCATGGCGTGACGAAAACGGGCTTCGCTTTGCGAGATAAGCTTTTTCTCTTCGCGAAAAGAGTGCATCACCAGCGTCATCATATGACCAGGCACAATCGCCAGCAGCAGCGGCAGCCAGGGCACGTTATTGACCACCGAAACGTTATCCGCATAGTGCAGCAGCTGATTTAGCGCCAGCAGCATGGTCATCATCATCAGCGTGGCGAGAAAGATAATAAAGGCAGAAAAACGCGGCAGCCGCACGGCGCTGTAAAACAGCACCACCATCACAAAGGTAAAAGACCAGGGAAGATAGCGTAAGGCGCAGTAGTTCAGCGCCAGCGTAATAATGAGCGTTAACAGCGTTTCGAATAGCGCGTTCTGGTTCAGCGACCGGCGTATTTCTTCGGGGTGCCACAGCAGGGCAACCGGCCCCAGTGCCAGCATGCCAATCGTTTCGGATATCGCCCAAGTGGTAAAAAAGTGCAGGCTAGCCTGGCCAGAAAAGCTCTGTACCCAGCAGGCCAGCAGCGCACCGGCCAGCGGGGTAAAAATACAGACGGCGACCACCATCTTGCTCCAGCTAAGCAGCGAATCCAGCGGGGTCTTTTTATTCAGCAGAATACGCAGCAGCGCACCGCCCAGCAGCGCCTGCAGCAAATTAATCAGCGGAAACATCCACACGATGGCAGAGCGATCCGCCAGCAGGAAATTGGCAGCAAAGATGCCGATAATACAGCTACCCAGCAGGACAGGCAGCGTATGGATGGGCTGGCGGAAGACAATCATGGTCATCAACGCGGTGGAAAGCCACAGTGACGAAATCTGTACGCTGACCTTAATCAGTTCCAGGCAGAACAGCGTCAGAACAAAGGAAAGCAAGCCAAAAGCCGCGCCTTTGAGCCACGGAAAAGAAAAGCGGCCAGCAGAGAGAAAAGTATCAGTCGTCATAAATATCCAGCGAGGCAACAGAAGTCGGCCAGCCCGTACCAGGTAACTTAAGGCATGCTAACACAATCATTTTTGATTGCCTGCGCTAATTCAAAAGATCGCTCTGTTCGGTCGATTGAATTGTTTACGATTGTTAAGCGCGCCGGTTACTGCCGCAGCTTCAGTAAGTCTGCGCGTGTCCAGGGATGATCAATACCGGCTATCTGCACCGACAGACGCTGTAAAAACCACTGGGTAGTGGCGAGGCGGCCATGGCTCAGCAGCAGAAGCGGCAGCAAGAGCGCAATACAGAGCTGCACGGCGGAAAAACCCTGCAGCCGCGCATGTCGCTGGCTGACCAGAAAAGCGCTGCTCAGCGTAAAGCCCAGCACCAGGCCAGCCACCACTTCGCTAACCGAATGATAATCCAGCACCAGGCGGGAAACGCCCACCATTACCGGGATGGCATAACCGACGGCAACGGCCAGCGCGCGGCCGGAGGGGGACAAACGACCGCTAAGCAGCCACAGCATTACCGGCCATAGCGTGGCGGACATAGCGGTATGGCCGCTGAAGCCGGTAAAATTCAGCCAGGCACTGCCGATGCCAAAGCCCATAAACGCCACTTTCGACAGGCTGACGATAGCGCCAGCAGAGCAAAAGGCCAGCGCCCAGTAGAGAGGAGCACGCCGGTCGCTGTTTTTCCAGCCAATCAGTCCAGCCATAACGATAGCCGTTGGGATAAGCAGCATGCTATCGCCAAAATAGGTTAAAATATGCACGGTACGCCAGAACACGCTGTTTCCTTATTATTGTAAATTGAACCGACAGGCCGGCGAAGAATGATATGCCGTGTTGCGTCGTCAGGCCAGCCGCAAATGATGACGAATGCCGCCACAGGCGTGCGGGCCGGTAGATGAAACTGGTCATTAGTTTAACGGCAGAGCGAACAGAGGCATAACGGGAAAGTCTTAAAAGCTTTTCGCTGGCATCAACATCCCGAAATCCTTATAATTACGCGCGAAAACATCCTCTCCATCGTCTCAGACACAAATCAGGTCTTTAATTTTATGACTGACAAGTCGCATCAGTGCGTCATCGTAGGTATCGCCGGCGCATCTGCCTCGGGAAAAAGTCTTATTGCCAGTACGCTCTATCGTGAAGTGCGCGATCGGGTTGGTGATGAAAATATTGGTGTTATCCCTGAGGATGCTTATTACAAAGACCAAAGCCATCTGACTATGGATGAGCGGGTAAAAACGAATTACGATCATCCCAGCGCGATGGATCATAACCTGCTGCTACAGCATCTACAGATGCTGAAGGCCGGCCAGGCTATCGATTTGCCGGTTTATAGCTATGTTGAGCATACGCGTACCGCGCAGACCATCCAGCTGAAACCCAAAAAGGTGATTATTCTGGAAGGCATACTGCTGCTGACAGACGCCCGCCTGCGCAGCGAAATGAATTTCTCCATTTTTGTCGATACGCCGCTGGATATCTGCCTGATGCGCCGCATGAAACGTGACGTCAACGAGCGTGGCCGCTCAATGGACTCCGTGATGGCCCAGTATCAGAAAACGGTTCGCCCGATGTTCCTGCAGTTTATTGAGCCTTCCAAACAGTATGCCGATATCATCGTGCCGCGCGGCGGCAAAAACCGCATCGCGATTGATATCCTGAAGGCAAAAATCAATCAGTTCTTCGAATAGACCTGTTTTGCTTCGCTGACCGGAGTCCTGCGCAGGAAGCGGCCGGTCAGCGTTATCCCGCACCTTTACAGCAGTGGAGTACTTCATGCGATTATGCGACCGCGATATCGAAGCCTGGCTTGACAGTGGCCAGCTCGACATTTCCCCGCGTCCGCCGGTAGAACGGATTAACGGCGCCACCGTTGACGTTCGGTTGGGCAACCAGTTCAGAACTTTCCGCGGCCACACCGCGGCCTACATCGATCTTAGCGGCCCGAAAGACGAAGTCAGCGCGGCGCTTGACCGGGTAATGAGCGATGAAATCGTGCTGCCGGAAGGCGAAGCTTTCTTTCTGCACCCTGGCGAACTGGCGCTGGCCGTGACGCTTGAGTCGGTCACTATCCCCGATAACCTGGTCGGCTGGCTGGATGGCCGCTCGTCGCTGGCTCGCCTTGGCCTGATGGTTCACGTGACCGCGCACCGTATCGATCCGGGCTGGCAGGGACGTATCGTGCTGGAGTTCTATAATTCTGGTAAGCTGCCGCTGGCGCTGCGGCCAGGCATGCTGATTGGCGCGCTAAGCTTTGAACCGCTTTCCGCACCGGCGGCCCGTCCTTATAACCGTCGCCAGGATGCTAAATATAAAGGTCAGCAGGGCGCGGATGCCAGCCGTATCGATAAAGATCAGGACAGCGCGTAAAGGCGGCAGGGAAAGGTGCTGAGTCACGCCACCTTTTGCGCTGCGGCTAGTGGATGACGTCGTAAGAAGTGCAAGCAATAAGGGGAAGGCATGAAGAGATTTATCACCACGCTGGCCATTTTGCTGGTGGTCGTTGTGGCCGGAATGACGGCGCTGGTTTTGCTGGTCAATCCGAATGATTTTCGCGCCTATATGGCTGAGCAGGTCGAGCAGCGCAGCGGCTATCACCTGGCGATGAACGGCGACCTGCGCTGGCACGTCTGGCCGCAGCTCAGCATTCTTTCCGGCCAGATGACGCTGACCGCGCCCGGTGCGGCACAGCCTTTCGTCAGCGCCAGCAATATGCGGCTCGACGTTAAGCTGCTTCCTCTGCTTTCCCACCAGCTGGCGGTCAAACAAGTCCTGCTGAAAGACGCCGTTGTTCGCCTTACGCCTGACAGCGAAAGCGCGCGTCCCGCTAACGCGCCAAAAGGCCCGGCCAATTCGGCCCCGCCGTCGCCGCTTTCCCAGCGCTGGACGTTTGATATTGATAATTTGCAGATAGCGGACGGCCTGCTGGTCTGGCAGCAGGACAGCGGCGAACAGCTTAACGTGCGCGATCTAAACCTTCAGCTGTCGCAGAAACAGCGTCAAGCCCATATCGAGCTAAGCAGCCGTATCAGCCGCGATCAGCGCGAACTGCAAATAAACCTGAACGCCGATGCGGATCTTAGCCGCTATCCACAACATCTTTCCGCGCTGGTTAATCAGCTGGATTACCAGCTGAGCGGCGTCGATCTGCCGCGTGAAGGCGTTAAAGGGCAGGCGAAGCTGGCGGCCGACTGGAGTGATAATAACGCTTTCAGCCTGAAAGATATTGCGCTGAGCCTGAACGACAGCCAGATAAGCGGCAGCGCCAGCGGAACGCTGGCCGGCCGTCCACAGATTAATCTGGACCTGCACGCGCCGCTGCTGAATATGGATTCGCTGTTAGGGCTGGAGGTCGGCGGCAACAACGGGCAAGGCATTCAGGCCCAGCGTTCTGGCCCGGGGCCGGTTATCGCTCAGGTAGAAGCCGATAACGCCAGTTCGCCCTTTAATCAGTTCAACGGCAAGCTGGCGATAGCGGTGGACAAGATGCGCTGGCGGGGCATGGCCTTTGACCAGGTGGCGTTTCAGGCTATCAATGATAACGGCCTGCTTACTCTCTCTACGCTAAGCGGTAAGGCCGGTAACGGGCATTTTTCTCTGCCCGGCAGCGTCGATTTCCGTCAGGCGCAAACCCGGATAGCCCTTAACCCCTCGCTGCAAAATATTGCCGTCGCACCGCTGCTGCAGGCGTTTGAGATGCCAGCTTCGCTGAGCGGTGATGTGACGCTGAACGGCAGCTTTAGCGGTACTGGCCTGACCGTTCCCGCTTTTAAACGAGCATGGCAGGGGAGTGCGGAGTTAAGTCTGAATAACGCGCTGATATCGGGGCTGAACTTCCAGCGCATGATCCAGCGAGCGGTAGAGCGCAGCAGCAACCGCGTTCATGCTGCCTCGTCCCCGGATAACGATTTCCAGCAGATAACGGGAAAAATGATGCTGCAAAACGGGCTGCTCGCCTTTGTCGATATGCAGGGACGCGCTTCCATGCTGAACTACAGCGGCAAAGGAACGGTGGATCTGGCGAAGCAGCAGGCGGATATGAATTTTGGCATCACCGTGACCGAGGGCTGGCAGGGTGACAGCGAGCTGGTGAGCCGTTTACAGCAAACCGCCGTGCCTTTACGCATTTATGGCCCGTGGAACGGACTGAACTATTCGCTGCAAATCGATCAGGTGCTGCGCCAGCAGCTGCAGGATGAGGCGAAAAAACGCCTTAAAGAGTGGTCGGAAAAAAATCCGCAAAATGGCAAAAACAGCTCGGTGCAGAAGCTTATTAAGGATCTGTAGAGCGTTAACGAAAGGTAAGGCGCGCCATCCCTGGCGCTTACCGCAGGCCCGGCGGGTGCCGGATTTTTCCGCCGTCAGGGCTGGTTAATAGGCTTCTTCTTCCTGCACCAGAGAGATAATCTGTACTTTCTGCACGCGATGGTTTTCAACCTGTAGCGTGCGGAACAGATAGTCTTCAATCTGAATCTCTTCGCCTTCCTGCGGCACGCGCTGCATATGCTCCATTAACAGACCGGCCAGCGTGTGGTACTCGCGCTTTTCGTCCAGCGGTAAAGGAATGTAGAGAATTAAATCGTCCAGCGGCATGTGGCCGTTGGCTGTCCAGCTCCCGTCCGCGTTCTGCTGAATGTCGTAGCGAGGATCGATAGCTTCTCCTTCATTGGGAAGATTACCGGCTATCGTTTCCATCACGTCGCTGAGCGTCACCACGCCTTCCACCGAACCAAACTCATCCACCACAAACGCAAAATGCGTGCGCGCGTTGCGAAATTGCTCCAGCGCCGGCAGCAGAGAAAGCTGCTCCGGAAACACCAGCGGCTGACGGATAAGCGCGCGGATATCCAGGCTGTCGCCGTGCAGCGCCTGCTTAAGCAGGTCAATCACATGAATAACGCCGAGCGGGTCTTCACTGTTTTCCGTGACCACCATCCGCGTGTGCTGGTTCTGATCGAGCATCGCCATAATTTTCTCCGGCGACTCGCTGAGATCGACCGACACGATATCCTGGCGGGAAGTCATGATACTGCTTACGGTACGCTGGCCCATGCCGAGCACGCGCGCAATCATCATGCGTTCCTGCTTGTTGAAAATCGCCTGGCTGCTGGCATCGGCCACCAGCGAGGAGGTTTCAGCATCCAGCTCTGTCTGCTCGTGACCGCCGCGCAGCAGACGCAGGACGGCTTCGGCGGTGCGCTTGCGCAGCGGGGCTTTGGCAGAGAGAAAACGTCGGCGATTAAAGTGCGCCAGCTGGTTCAGCGCTTCGATAATCACGGAGAAGCCTATCGCGGCATAGAGATAGCCTTTAGGAATATGATAGCCAAAGCCATCCGCCACCAGGCTAAAGCCGATCATCAGCAGGAAGCTCAGGCAAAGAATAACGATAGTCGGATGCTGGTTAACGAAGCGGGTGAGGGGTTTGCTGGCCAGCAACATTAAGCAAATAGCGATAATCACGGCCGCCATCATTACCGCAAGGCTGTCGACCATGCCTACAGCGGTAATCACTGAATCAAGCGAGAAGACGGCGTCCAGCACTACTATTTGCGCGACAACCGGCCAGAAGCGCGCGCCGCGTTTTTGCGGATTGTCATCTTCATCTTTGCCTTCCAGCCTTTCATTCAGCTCTATGGTCGCTTTAAACAGCAGGAAAACACCGCCCAGCAGCATAATTAAATCGCGCGCGCTAAAAGCGTGTCCGGCCACGACGAAGAGGGCAGAGGTCAGCGAAGAGAGCCAGGAAATAGAGGCCAGCAGCAGCAGGCGCATGACCAGAGCAAGCAGCAGGCCGGTGACGCGGGCGCGGTCACGCTGCGCGGACGGCAGTTTCTCTGCCAGGATGGCAATAAAGACAAGATTATCAATGCCCAGCACCAGCTCTAATACGATCAGGGTGACAAGGCCAGCCCAGATTGACGGATCGACGATCCATTCAAACATCAGAAGTTCACTCATACAGATTAAGGAAACGCCATGATGATAGGGGATGTCACATAATTCAACAAATAATCACACGGCTACGCTGCGGGGCGTATAACTGGCGCTCTCTGTTACTGCCGATTTTAGAATCATCTGACGGGCATTCAAATGTATGGAATAGTTTTTCAAGAATATTCGCATAGGTATGACCAATAAAATAAGGGATACTTAAGGTGCAGGGTTAAATCGGACGGGATTAATCTTAGTTTTACAATAAAGTTAATCTGAATTTCTTATCAATGACCCTGTTAGCTATAGCGAGGAGGACAAGGTAGTCTTAATCCTAAAAGAGCGGAGCAGCGGGAACAGGCTCTTGTAAACAGGCCAGTTATAACTAGTATAGCAACGTGTTAGTAAATGCCTGCGTAAATGTAGCAATTAGCACGGTCGTAGCTCGGCGTCCTTTTAAGTTTTGGCTTCATCCGGGCGATGAAAAGCTTTAGCCTGCACCGAGAGGACAGGATAAAACCAACATAGCAGAACGAGATACAGCGCATTGGCAGCTACAAGCCAGGGGCGGTAGCGTGTCTGGACAGGTGGAAACGTCAGCGTCCTGACAGGGCTTCCATCAGGTTGTTGTTGATTTTACATGTCAATTTTCAAGCTCTGCTACGCGTTCCGGCGATCTGTTGCACCACCCCGAAATACGTCTTTCATAAATGACGTGCTTAAAAAATACGCAATCCTCAGCAGTGGAAATTATTAAACCACAGGCTTTTGAAGAAAAAATAAGAGTTAACTATGCGCGATATAGAATTTACCTTTAAAGGGCTGTTAATTAAACTTTCATTAGCACTTTCAGACCTGATTTTTTTTAACGCCTCTTTATTTATTGCAATCCTCCTGATGAAAAGTTTTCCGGGGAATTTACTGGATGACATTTCAACTCAGGATCTGCAGTTAAAAATAAGCACACACATTATTCTTTCTGTTATTTGTATTGCCTGGTTCTGGGTTCGCCTGCGCCACTATACTTATCGCAAACCCTTCTGGTTCGAATTAAAAGAAATTTTCCGTAGCGTCCTGATCTTCTCCGTGATCGACCTTTCCATCACGGCATTATCTAAATGGGAAATGTCACGCTGGACCTGGTTATTAACCTGGCTGCTGGCGCTGGTGCTGATCCCGGTAGGGCGTGCGCTGGTCAAACGCATTCTGAATCGCTACGGCCTGTGGAAAAAACAGTCCATCATCATTGGCAGCGGCAAAAATGCTGAAGAAGCCTATATGGCGCTGCAAAGTGAAGAGGTAATGGGTTTTGACGTGGTGGCGTTCTACGATGTAGACGGCATGACCGCCGCGCCAGCGCTGTTCGGCATTCCCGTTATTAATGATGAATCATCGCTGTGGCAGCAGGTAAACAGCGAAACGCAGTTTATTGTGGCGGTGGAGTTTGAACAAAGTCATCACCGTGACCTGTGGCTAAAAAACCTGGCGAAACATAATTGTCGTTCCGTTTCCGTTATTCCTTCATTACGCGGCGTTCCGCTTTACGGCACTGATATGGCTTATATCTTTAGCCATGAAGTGATGATTTTACGGGTAAGCAACAATCTGGCAAAACGCACCTCGCGTATTATCAAACGCGCTTTTGATATCTTTGGCGCGCTCGCTATTATCACCATGCTGATGCCCGCGCTGGCTATTCTGATATTTATGGTTTCTCGTGACGGCGGCAAACCTATTTACGGTCACGAACGTGTAGGGCTAAACGGTCGTAAATTTAAATGCCTCAAGTTCCGCTCGATGGTGATCAATTCCAAAGAAGTGCTGGAAGAGGTATTACGTACCGATCCCGTTGCGCGTGCGGAATGGGACAAAGACTTCAAGCTTAAGAACGATCCTCGCATCACCCGTATCGGCCACTTTATCCGCAAAACCAGCCTCGACGAGCTGCCGCAGCTCTGGAACGTGGTGCGCGGCGAAATGAGTCTGGTTGGACCGCGTCCGGTTATCGAAGATGAGCTGGAGCGCTACGCGGGTGACGTTGATTACTACTTTATGGCCAAGCCGGGCATGACCGGACTGTGGCAGGTCAGCGGTCGTAACGACGTGGACTATGAAACTCGCGTCTATTTTGACTCCTGGTACGTAAAAAACTGGTCTTTATGGAACGATATTGCCATTCTCTTCAAAACCATTGGCGTGGTACTGAAGCGAGACGGCGCATACTAAAAAATTTCGGCGCGTTTGCAAGAGCGCGCCGCTGTTATTGCGTGGTTTGACTGATGACTGTCACTGACTTGCGCGCTCAACGTTCCTCTGTTAAGCGTCGGCTCACAGCGAGCCGGCAAGGCAAAAAAGGAAAGGGATCAGGTGATGACTGACAGTTACAGTGAATAAAACGCTTTTACCTTTGCAAGACGCTACACAGCGGCGGATCCGCCACTATCAATCAAATTACTGATAGCGATGAAACAGATGATTACAATCAAAACGAAGTTATTGCCCTTGTTGATCTCGGCTGCACTCCTTTCAGGATGTACGATCGTTCCGGGTTCAAAGCTTTCCACCAGCGGTAAAGATGTTATCAAGCAGCAGGATAGCGATTTTGATATTGATAAATACGTCAATGTCTTCCCTATGACCCCAAGCCTGGTTGAACGTATGCGTCCTACCCCTGTGGTAGCGCGTCCTAACCCACAGCTGCAAACCGAAATCCAGAACTACGAATACCACATTGGTATCGGCGACGTGCTTAACGTCACCGTCTGGGATCACCCGGAACTTACCACGCCAGCCGGTCAGTACCGTAGCGCCAGCGATACCGGTAACTGGGTGCATTCAGACGGCACGATTTTCTATCCTTACATCGGTCGCGTGCGCGTAGCAGGCCGTACCGTGCAGGAAGTACGTACCGAGATGGCCAGCCGCCTGGCGCAGTACATCGAAAGCCCGCAGATCGATGTCAGCGTCGCCTCTTTTAAATCACAGAAAGCCTACGTGACTGGAGAGGTAACCACTTCCGGCCAGCAGGCGATCACTAACGTGCCGTTAACCATTCTGGACGCGGTTAACGCAGCGGGCGGCCTGACCACCAACGCCGACTGGCGCAACGTGGTGTTGACCCACAACGGTGCTGAAATCCCGGTTTCTTTACAGGCGCTGATGCAAAACGGCGACCTGTCGCAAAACCATCTGCTTTACCCCGGCGATATTCTGTTTATCCCGCGTAACGACGATCTGAAAATCTTTGTGATGGGCGAAGTGAAACAGCAGAGCACGCTGAAAATGGATCGCAGCGGCATGACGCTGTCGGAAGCGCTGGGCAGCGCGCAGGGCATGGATCAAACCTCCTCTGATGCGACCGGCGTCTTTGTTATCCGTCCAATCAAAGGTAAGAACCGCACCAAGATTGCCAACATCTATCAGCTGAACCTGAAGGATGCGTCAGCGATGGTGATGGGGTCTGAATTCCAGCTTGAGCCGTACGACATCGTGTATGTCACCTCTACGCCGCTGACTCGTTGGAACCGCGTTATTTCTCAGCTGACGCCAACCATTTCCGGCGTGTATAACGCAACCGAGAACGTGCGTTATATCCATAACTGGTAATCGGGGCAATATGATTAATTCAATCTTAGTCGTCTGTGTCGGCAACATCTGCCGTTCTCCGACCGGCGAACGGTTGTTAAAACGTGCACTCCCTGACAAGCAAATAGCGTCCGCCGGGCTGAATGCCATGACGGGCTATGCCGCAGAACAGACCGCCAGCGAGGTTGCCGCAGCAAACGGCCTTTCGCTGGCGGGTCACCAGGCGCAGCAGTTTACGGCTGAACTCTCACGGGAGTTTGACCTCATCCTGGTGATGGAGAAAAAGCATATCGATCAGATTACCCGTATTGACCCGGCCGCACGCGGCAAAACCATGCTGATGGGCCACTGGCTCAATCAAATTGAGATAGCGGATCCGTATAAAAGAAGTCGTGAAGCCTTTGAGGCCGTTTACGGATTACTTGAAAACGCTACCCAGAAATGGGTCAACGTATTAAGCCGATAGTTGGGATTATTCATGAAAACAAAAAACAGGGTCATGACGGCACCGCAGGAAGAGACAAAAGGGTTAGATCTGGCGCATCTGGTTGGTCAGCTGGTTGACCATCGCTGGATCATTGTCGCCGTCACTGCCGTCTTTATGCTGCTGGGCACGCTTTATACGCTCTTCGCCACGCCAATCTACAGCGCTGACGCGCTGGTACAGGTAGAACAGAAAGACTCCAGCTCGGTACTGACCAATATTCAGGATGCTTTACCGCAGACGCCTGAATCCGATACCGAGATTCAGATCCTGCAGTCGCGCATGGTTATCGGTAAAACCGTTCACGACCTGGGTCTGGATACCGTGGTTGAGCAGGACTACTTTCCAATAATTGGTAAAGGACTGGCGCGCATCATGGGCGACAAGCAGGCGGATATCGCCGTGTCTCGCCTGGAGCTGCCGCTTAAATGGAAAAAGCGCAACGTTGAACTGGAAGTGAACGACGCGCAAAGTTATACCGTAAGCAAAGACGGCGACGAGCTGTTTAAAGGCCATGTCGGCCAGCTGGAGCAGCACGGCGACGTGACTATGCTGGTCAGCGGCATCGATGCAGATAAAGGCACCAGCTTCACGGTTACCAAGCTCAATGAGCTACAGGCAATCAGCATGGTGGTGGGCAACCTGTCCGTTGCGGACAAAGGTAAAGACACCGGCGTGCTTGGCCTGAACTATCAGGGTTCCGATCCTGACAGCATCAGCAAAATCCTTAACCGCATTGTTGATAACTACCTGCTGCAAAACGTTGAGCGCAAATCTGAACAGGCGGAACGCAGCCTGGCCTTCCTGCGCGATCAGCTGCCACAGGTACGCAATAAGCTGAACGAAGCAGAAGACAAGCTCAATACCTTCCGTCGTCAGAACGAATCGGTTGATATGTCGCTGGAAGCGAAGTCGGCGCTGGACTCTTCGGTTAACGTACAGAACCAGTTGAACCAGCTGACCTTCCGTGAAGCCGAAGTTTCCCAGCTTTACACCAAAGATCACCCGACCTACCGCGCCCTGCTTGAAAAGCGTAAAACGCTGGAAAACGAGCAGTCGCAGCTGAACAAAAAAATCGGCACTATGCCACAGACCCAGCAGGTTATTCTGCGTCTGACGCGTGATGTGCAGTCTGGCCAGGAAATCTACATGCAGCTGCTGAACCGTCAGCAGGAGCTGGCTATCAGCAAGGCGAGTACCGTTGGCGATGTGCGCATTATCGACCGTGCGGAAACCGCGCTGGCACCAGTCGCACCGAAAAAGATGCTGATTATCCTTGCCAGCCTGATCGCCGGCCTGGCTATTTCTGTGGGTCTGATCCTGCTGAAGGCGCTGTTCCATCACGGCATCGAAAATCCGGAGCAGCTGGAAGAGCTGGGCGTCAACGTTTACGCCAGCGTACCGCTTTCCGAATGGCAGCGTAAAAAAGACAGCGCGGCGCTGGCACGTCGCGGCAGCAAAGTGAAAACCGATCCGCACGAAACGCTGCTGGCGCTGGGTAACCCAACCGACCTCTCTATCGAAGCGATCCGCAGCCTGCGTACCAGCCTGCACTTTGCAATGATGGAAGCGAAAAACAACGTACTGATGATTACCGGTGCCAGCCCTGGTATTGGTAAAACCTTTATCTGTGCCAACCTGGCGACGCTGGTCGCGAAAGCAGGGCAGAAGGTGTTGTTAATCGATGGCGATATGCGTCGCGGCTATACCCACGATCTGCTGGGTGCCGACAACCGTCAGGGGCTGTCTAATGTCCTTTCCGGAAAAACGGCATTTTCACCTGCGCTGGTTCAGCAGGGCGCTTACGGCTTTGACTTCCTGCCTCGTGGCCAGGTTCCACCAAACCCGTCTGAGCTGCTGATGCATCCACGCATGAACGAGCTGCTGACCTGGGCAAGCGAGAACTACGACCTGGTGCTGATCGATACGCCACCAATCCTGGCCGTGACCGATGCTTCCATTATTGGTAAGAGCGCGGGCACTTCGCTGATGGTCGCGCGTTTTGAAACCAACACCGCGAAAGAAGTAGATGTCAGCATCAAGCGCTTCGAGCAAAATGGCATTGAGATTAAAGGCGTGATCCTTAACGCCGTAGTGCGTAAAGCCGCTAACAGCTATGGCTACGGCTATGACTACTACGACTACAACTACGGTAAAGACGCGAAGAGCTGACAGGCTGCACGCAAAACCAACCGGGTCGGACTCCTCCGGCCCCGTTCGTCGGGAGAACAATCGGCCCGGCGAACGCAACCCTTTTGTTTAGACGTTAAAAGGTGCTGGCAATGCAGGATATTCGCTTCTCAATCGTCATCCCGGCGTATAACGCCTCAGAAACCATCGCCACCACGCTCGACTGCGTGCTGGCGCAAAGCTACCGCAACTTTGAAGTCATCATTGTCGATGACAAGTCAGACGACGCGGCGGCGCTGGCCGAGCTGGTTAACGGCCCGCGCTATCAGGAACTCAACATTCAGCTAGTGCTGTCGCAGGAGAAGCTCAACGGTGCCGGTGCGCGTAATAAAGGCATCGAACTGGCAAGCGGCGACTTTATCAGTTTCCTGGATGCTGACGATGAATGGCACGCTGACAAGCTGAAAGAGTCGGCCAGCAAAATTGCCGAGCTGGAAGCGCAGGGTGTAGAAAAATACATCGTCTTTAGTCAGGTTAATATCTGGCAGGATGGCAGCTTCCTGAAAGTCATGCCGATGCAGCCGCCGGGCGCCAACGAAACCATAGCGGAATATCTTTTTGGCTGTTATGGCTTTATGCAGACCAGCACGCTGGTGCTGAAGCGTGAAGACGCGCTAAAAATCAAATTCGATACGCGCTACCGTCGCCATCAGGATTACGATTTCTGCATCCGCGCCGACCGTATGGGCTATCGCTTTGTGATGATCCCGCGTCCGCTGGCAAACTACCATCTTATTACCCATTTTGGTTCAAAGCATAAAGGCGAGTCGGTTAAATACTCGTTTTTCTGGCTCGACTGCATGAAGCCATGGCTGACCGCGCGCGATATTCATACCTATAAAGCCTATAAGCTACCGCTGCGCTATAAAATGGATGGCAAGTCACTACACGCCAGCCTCAGCTTTGCCCGTTATTTCTTCTTAACCAATAAAGATAACCAGGCTTACTTCGTCAATCGACTGAAAGATAAGGTAAAAGAGCGCTTCGCCGGGAAAAAGGTTGTTTCCTGAATAATAATTCGGTGGATTAGAACATGGCAATATATTGGATTATCAGTTACACGATCCTGATATTTTGCCTTTTTGAGCTGGCGGCCATCAACCAGCTTCAGGAAGTCAAAATAAAGCGCGTCGTGACCTACTTCTTTTTTGTCGCCACGATCATATTGATCTGCTTTGGCGGCATGCGCGGGCCTGGCTCGGGCCTGGATAACGAGCAGTATCTTGGTTTCTTCCAGAACTTCTCCGCGCAGCTATCGATGGATGACTACGGCACGCTGGCGAAAATCTATCGCTACGAAAGCTTCTTTACGCTTCTGGCCGGCATCCTGGCGGTGTTTACGCGGGAAAGCTACTTTTTCCTGCTGCTGATCTGCATTATCGCCGTGGCGACCAACGCCTGGTGCTATAAAAAATATGCGCCGCTGATCCTGTGTTCGCTGTGTCTCTATTCAACGCACCTGTTTATCAACAAGGATATGAACCAGGTACGTTTCGGCCTCAGCAGCGCCTTTACCGTCGCCGCTATTCTGCTGGCTCAGGATCGTAAATGGGCGTGGGCAATAGTCGCAATGGTGCTGGCAACGCAGTCGCACTCTACCGCCTATGCGCTGATACTCCTGATCCCGTTTCTGTTTATCCGCGAACGCAAATATCTGCCGCTGCTGATGATCTTCGTCTCCATTCCACTGGGGCTGGTCGGCGGTAAAAAGCTATTCCTGGACACGCTGGGTATTGCTTCTCTGGTGGGCGACCGCGTATCGGGCTATGAGGGGACGGTGTTCGATCAGGCCTCGCCGGTCTTTGGCCTGGCTAACCTGAAGAACATCGCCTTTATCGGCTTTTTCACCGTGGTTTACTGGGGGAAAAGACAGGTTGCGCCGGAAGACAGGCTGCCTTATATCCTGCTAATTGCCTATGCTATTGGCGCAGCGGTGCGTATTACCTTTGCTGACTTCTCTATTCTTGGCGGCAGGGTAGGTAACCTGTTCCTGCATACCGAGCCGCTGCTGCTGGCGTTTCTGATGATGCGCATTCGCAATCTGCTGTTCAATACGGTATTGCTGTTTGGTATGGCGAGCTACTATCTGGCCTATAACACCATCCTGTCCGTGCAGTCTATCGAAGGCTATAGCTTGGCACCGATATTCCGTCTTTTCTGATTTGCCCTTGCTTCGCGCTTTAGCGAAGCAATTTTCCACTCGTCTTTCTACAGATTCAGGTATCCAGATGAACAATCATGTTGGCACCGTCGGCATCGTTATGCCGATGTATAACGCGCGGCAGACCGTTTTGCGCGCCGTACAGTCGATAATCGACCAGACTTACCCTGACTGGCACCTCTACCTGATCAACGATAAATCGACCGACGATTCGCTGGCGCTGGTGCGCGAACAGTGTCGCGATCCGCGTATTACCATTATCGAAAATGAAGTTAACCTGGGTGCTGCCGAAACGCGTAACGCTGGCTTACGGGCCGCGACGCAGGAAATTATCGCTTTCCTCGACAGCGATGACGAATGGCACCCTGAAAAACTGGCGTTGCAGGCGGCGGCCATTGCGGCCGGTGACAACTTTGTTATTACCCATTATCACTACAAAACGCGCAAGGCCGACCACGACATCGTTTACGGCAAGCCGGTGCTGCTGCGTGATAACTTCGTCAAAAAACAGTACCGCGTCTGTTTCTCCTCGGTCTGCTTCCGTCGTCCGCCGCAGGGCATTTTCTTCCAGCGCAAAGGCCACGAAGATTTTCTCTTCCTTTACGAGTTGTTCAGCCTTTATCAGCAGGCACGGGTTATTCCGAAAATCCTGGTCAACTACTATGAACTGGGCGATTCCCTGTCGCGGAACAAAAATCGCGCGGCGCAGTGGCATCTTGAATTATTAAGAATTATCTATAAAAACAATCCGTTAAAAATCTATTACTATTACGGCTGGTATATGGTTAATGGCGTGCTGTTTACCCTGAAGCATCGATAAGCCAGCAGGTGGTTTTCATTTTTTCTGAGGTGGATAGCGGTTCATGAAAAAAATAGTTCTGGTGATTAAAGACGCCTACTCCTATGCGGGTACCGAAAACATCTGCAACTTTATGTCAGAGTGTCTGGGCGAAAGCAGTGAAGTCACCATTTATTCGCTGGAGGGCAGCGGTAAACCTTTTTATCCCTTCAGCCAGGTGAAAGAGATCGTCAGCTTTGACGGCCACAGCAACCCGATTAAAAGTATCGTACAGCGCGTGCACGAAGAGAACTTCGACAGCGTTTTCCTGATTAGCATGGGCCGTCTCAGCGTGATGTACGCTTTGTGGAGCCTGCTGTCGCTGAAGAAAAAGCGCGGCAAAGCCTACGCCTGCGAACACATCGCCATTAATTCTTTCAGCAAGCCTATTAAGTTGCTGAAATATCTGCTTTTACGCTATTACGACAGCGTGGTCGTGCTGACCGATAAAGATCACCAGGTCTTCAGCCGCTGGGGTATTCCCAGCAAGCAAATTCCTAATCCGGTGGTCTACAAATCCTGGCAGCGCGAAACGCGTAGCCGCCAGGCCCTGGCGGTAGGTCGTCTCGATCACCAGAAGGGTTTCGACCTGCTGCTGGATATCTGGCACGACTTTGCCCGTAAGCATCCTGACTGGAAGCTGGTTATCGCCGGTGACGGCGAGCTGCGCGAGCAATTGCAGGCGCAGGCGGCAACGCTTGGCATCACCGACAGCGTCGACTTTGTCGGCAAAGTAAGCAATATCAATGATTATTATCGCGACAGCGATATGGCGCTGATGACTTCACGCTATGAAGGCCTGCCGCTGGTGCTGCTGGAAGCAAAATCCTGGTCGCTGCCGGTGGT
>Ga0153980_1000080_pt1 | contig 62290 bp, 46 predicted proteins | sample TSGA064MetaG_FD_104722 | JGI IMG/M metagenome (GOLD analysis project Ga0153980, IMG submission 104722) | Attine ant fungus gardens microbial communities from Georgia, USA - TSGA064 MetaG | ecosystem: Host-associated > Fungi > Mycelium > Unclassified | place: USA: Georgia, Magnolia Springs State... | reverse complement strand
GCGAATACGATTGCCATTTCCCCAGAAATTGTTTGTATCGAAAGTACCTGATTCCAATAAATAGCCACCGACTTTCAATGTGTTGTAAAAGGTATTTCCATCAATTTCATTGCCATAGCTTTTGGAGAGAGTATTCGCACCTGAGTCCAATACGATACAGGCAACTGGTGCCACTGTGGCTACTCCCCACAGATTAAAGATATTGCCCCGGATTTTGGAATTCGTCACTCTCTCGGACAAGATGGAAGATCCAGAACTGCACGTGAAATTGTTGTTGCTAATAACTGTTTTATCAATCCGATCCGCATAAACAGCTCCTCTGGAATTGTAAGGCGGGTTGGTTTTGTGTGTCTTCAAGATTACTGGCGACAAGACTATTGACAAGATTACCCATAAAGAATGAGTTAAAGCTATCGCTAAAATTGCCGATGATATCAAATCCATACCCATCAGTTGTCTTATTATTGATCAATGCAAAATTCTCCCGATTGGCATTGCCACTATCAAAGGAATGAAAGAAATTATTCCATATGCGATAATCTCTGGCGCTACCACCGTATTTCCCAAGGTGTTAAATTGTTTAAATACCAGGGCATTATGACCACCACTAAACGTATTGTGCTTTACGGTTACCTGACGTCCCCAAAATTCAAGATGGGTCTCTGCATTACCAAAGTCACAGCCCTCGATCACCGCATCAATGTTATTTCCCAGATCGTCTTTCCATGGGTCGCCGGAATTGGGGTATTCATCAACCCTTTTGAACAGTACGGCTACAGAATTTGCGACACTAACCGATCTCCCTCTAATAGCAACATCTTTAAATGTCGTTCCCTGTAAATAATTCCTAATGGTATATAAATCGGTAGCGGTAGACATCAGTTCGATACAGGACTTAATGTAGGAATTGCTGCCCTGCTTACTGACGATCCCACCGCCTATGCTATTATGTGGTATGTTTAGCGTCTGTGATGTATAAAACTTTTTCCCTGGAAGACTGATACATTTCCCTTTGCCCGCACAATAGTTTAGGGCATTTTGTATATACTGATAATCATCAGGATGTGAGGGCTGCCCACCTGCTTCGACACCTTTGGCACCAAAATACAGTGGGTTCACGTTACTGACGAAATCATGGATCAATTTAATTATCACAAGCTCCGGTCTCTTTTACGATTCGCCTATAGCCGAATATTCAATCGCAGGAAGCGGCGATTACGAAACTGATCGGACAAGAGAAATTATCCACTTACGGCAGATCATGAAGCAGGCTGACAAATCCGCAAAAGCATTTTTTGAGGCCTTGCAGCGCAACCTCAAAAAGATACCCGATCTACACAATACCTTGAGAAGTGGGAATAAACAGCATTTTTACCTGCCGACATCAAAAAGTATCATTCCGCAAAACGCGCATAGCCGACTTATAAAAATGCCTTGGGAAGAACACTGTCTCAGCAAAGACCTCGTATACCGGCAAGAATAATTCAAATCAGGTGGAGTACACAATGTTGACGAAGCCGGAAAACCGGTAAGTTTGGCCGGAAGACGCCTGTAATTCAGAAAACCTGACAATAAAAAAGAAAGCGCCGGCACAATGACCAGACGCTCTCCAATTCAACCACCATTAAACAAACATATATCAGATTGAACGCAATCTTTTTTAAGCTTTTACTCAAAGGCATTTAAGTTAACCCCATCACTGCTACTGGCTACACGCATACCCGTTACTGCCGAGATAAACCTCGAACCAAAGTAAACCCAATACCGCGGCGTAAAGGTAAATCCACGCACCTGTTTTGGGTGCTGCATATCCACGGTAAAGGTAACCGCGGGAGGTACACCAAAAGCCAATGCCGAGTGCCAACCACTTGCAAAATCATTGTCAAATACCATGGCTGGTGTACCCGCAGCAGCATAATCATTGTCCGTCGAACTTGCCGTGGCTGTCCATCCCGTACGATCTATGCGATTGCCCGTAGGTAGTAGATTGGCCGGATTGATATTCTGCAGTTGCACCTCTACCGAAAAATAGGCAATAGCCTGGGTTTCATGTGGCGCTACGGGTCCCTCGTGCACGATACCTAGTGGTAGCAAATAACTGCGGCCCGGTGCAAAAATAGTGGTATTGCGCAGTGCCAAGGCAAACGGCGTTACCGCATTGAGGCTTCCGCTTGCGATCGATACGCTGGCCGGACTTAAGGCAAAGCTATTCGCCGGGAAAGCCACATAATTGGTCTGGTTGGCTTGGTTATATCCCGCCAGCAGATCCTGCCGATCGCGTAAAGCAACAGTCAACGTCTGACCAAAGGCTGCGTTTAAACCTGCTGTAAGGTTTAGATTACCGCTGATCACATCGCCATTGGGTGTGCGGTTGATGATAATCGGCACCAGACGGTTGGCTGGCAGTCCATTGAGCTGTGTTGTAATCAGGTTGAAGGTCACCCGGAGATACATCACCTGCCGGTTGGTACTCAGTGGCAGATTGGAATCTGTGCTGCTCAAACGTATCGGTACCACATATTGTTTGCTGAGGTCCAAGCCCGAAAGCTGCCCCAGCCCGATGCGCAAAGAATCCACTGAGCGCAGCTCGCCCGAAGGAATATGAACCTGGCCGTTGTTTTCTAAAACAAAAGCACCTCCGGGAAACCTTGCGGACACCGTATTATTCGTCTTGTCGTATACAGCGAGCAACGCCGTGTCTATGGTGGCTACGACCTGTATATCCCGGTCAACAGCGCGGGTCAGTAGCACCGGAAAGGCAGTCCCCGCCCCTGCAAGCACATTATTCCGTGCCGTCACATAGTTGGCTGTTCCGCTGTTGTAGTTCAATGAACCTGCAGGCAGATAGATGGTTAAATTTTCCGTATCAAGCTGATCCTTGGAACAGGATGAAAAAAGGAAAAACAATCCCCCCAGCAAAGAAAGGAAACTTTGCGGACTGGAGGATTTGGGTAAAAAGGGAAATATTTTCATCTTTTAGGTTGTTAATCAAAAAACAGATGGATTAATTGCTAATAAACGGCGGGGTTTTGAATCTGAATCCCCCGGCGCAGGTAGTAATATGATTGTGGCGGTCGCGACTTGGCACCCGCTTCGATAATATAGCCCCCAAAACCGCCTTTCCTCCCCTGCGTCGGGTTCCATGTTGCCATCCCCAGGACACTGCCGATATTCACGCCGTTCAGCATAAAGGTGGAGCCACTGGCGCCATACTGCTGCATGTTCTCCGTCACCACAAATTTCTCAGGCGGCAATATGCCACTAAAACCAAAAGATTGATAGCGATTTTGCAATGCCGCAAAACTTTGGGAATTATACGTTTGTTGTACCAAATAATCAATAATTTTTCTACTGAAATTTTCTTAAAAATATTAAAGTCTAAGTTGTAAAAGATTGCTTTGTGCGCCCAAAAACAAACTTCTGAAAGCCAAAAAAAGGCCCGCTACACCACCATCCAAAATAAATTTCAGGTTATGAAAAAAGTTGACTATTGTTGTCAAAACTAAAACCTGAATACCAAAGGATTACTTATCGACTACTATCATTATACCTAGCAAAATCGACTAAAGTTATACAGTGAAATGTGGATAAATCGACGTTATTTTCTGAAAAAAAAAAGCTGATTTCAAGCAGAGAAATCCCATGATGAAAAGATAGAAACCAAAGTAAGAGAGAACCTGAAAGCTTTTTTCTCAGAATATTCCCTAGCACTATTGTATAGCCACCGATGGGGTCTGTCTACAATACACACTTCACCTGGATGGTGAAGAATATTGTTTTCAATAAACTAATTACCCTAGTACTCTATTACCAGATTACTGGACTTGCAGTTGAATAACAGAAACATAATTTAGATCGCTGCTAGGTGCCTTCACAGAAATTTTATTTCCTTTTACCGTCCATTTGATCTTTTCATTTGAACCCAAAATACTTACTTTTCGAATTTTGGATTCCGTTGGAAGTGCAAATTCATATACTGTCGGTTTCTTATACAAATCACCATTAGATATATGGAAAACATTTATCGTGCTGGAATCTTTGCTTCTCGTATAATAATATTCCCCTTCCTGATAAGGAGCGATCGCTCTAGTGCCGTATATGGCTGATTTGTTAACTTCGATCCATTTAGAGAGTTCTTCAAGTCTTTGATAAGCTTCTGGTGCGAAATCTCCATCTGGACCAGGTGCAATATTCAATAAATAATTGCCACCTCTCGTTATAATTTTGACTAAAGTTTCAACAATTGTCTTGGTTGATTTATATTTATCGCCCGGTACATAACTGAAGTGTTCGGCAATAGTGATGCAGCTTTCCCAAGGGCTATTTAGTGGTTCAGAGGGGATAGTTTGTTCGGGGGTCACATAGTTTTCCCATTTGCCCGGGACAGTACGGTCTACGATAATTATACCCGGCTGGTTTTTACGAGCCATAGCGCCAATAGTATCCATATCAATGTCCTGTCCTTTTACCATTGTTTTGTGCCAATCAATATTTGGATTTATTGTATTTGTTGGCCTTACCCAACCACCGTCTAACCAAAGTATATCTACTTTTCCATAATTAGATGTCAATTCATTGACCTGATTAAAAGTAAATTCCTTGAATCTTTTCCATCTTTCTGGATGCTTTGACGGGCTATAATTCACATTTCTATCTTTAGGCGGAAAATAGGGCCACCAATAATACTCTGAATTCCAGTCTGGCTTAGAGAAGTATGCCCCTATTTTAAATCCTTCATTTCTGAAAGCACTAAAAATTTCTTTAGTAACATCTGATCTGCTGTTTGCTGAAAATGGCGTTCTGGACGATGTAATTTTGTAATCACTGAATTTGGTATCATACATTGCGAAACCATCATGATGTTTTGTTGTAAACACCATATATTTCATGCCCGCTTTTTTTGCTGCTTTTACCCATTTCTCAGGGTTAAAATTTTTAGGATCGAAGGATTTCTGAAGGCTTTTATAATTTAGAAGGTATTCAAAATAATTTTTCCCGAGTTTAGGATCCCGATGAATCCATGTCTCGTCCTCAGGGCATAAATTCCAACTTTCAATGGTACCCCATTGGCTATAAATACCCCAATGCATAAAAAGGCCAAACTTTAAATCTTGCCATTCTTCCAAGTTTTTAATGACTAACGGATCAATTGGTTTTTGATAACCTAAAGAAGTTTCATGTGCCTGACCATGACCTAAAACTGGTATACCCAAGCTCAACAATATAAATAGATATTTTTTCATATGCGTATCAGTTCCCTTTTCAATGTGATTAAGTGTTTGTTACAAAATTGAATATTAGAGGGGGGCTAAAATGCCCCCCTATTATAAAACGGCTATAATCGTAATTAATAGCCCTGGTTCTGTTTTATTTTCGGATTTTCATCAATTGCCCATTGCGGGATAGGGAAAATTAAGCGTGTATCATCAGAATAAACTGCCCCTCGAGATTTTGCCTCCGATAGATATTTACCATGTCTAATTAAATCTTCTCTACGGTGTCCTTCCATAAATAGCTCTCTGAATCTCTCATCTAGAATATAGTCATTAAGTGCTTCACCATTTGCAAATTGCGCTGCACTTATAGTTGAGGCTTTTGATCTACTTCGTACCTGATTTATAAGCGCAATAGCTTCACTACTTAATGGTGTAATTCTGTTGAGTGCTTCTGCCCGTAATAATAATACATCGGAATATCTGTACACTACCCAATCATTTCCGTGTGCTTCACCTGTAGATGCGGGGTCTGCGGGATATTTGTACGGCACTGCTCCCATTTGCGCCCATGGTTCATTAATGGACCTCAAATCTTTGACACCATCCTTCGTATTCATTTTTCCCCAAAGAGCTTGCAGACGTTCATCTCCATTTTCGAATTTATCATACATTTTCCAAGGCACTTTATAGCCCCCCCACTGCTGAACCGGTATATTGTTTGGTTCTATATATTCTGAAGGTAAAACATGAGCTAACCAACTGTTGAATTTATTACCAGTTGTAAGATTAGGGATTGCCAATATAATTTCGGAATTCATTTCGTTATCAACGCTAAAAACAGAAATATATACTTTCTGGAGGGTATAAACTCCCAAATCCATAATCTCTTTTGAGAGAGAAGCAGCCTCTGCCCAGTTTTTCTCATGCATAGCTAATTTTAGCAATACCATTAAAGCAGTACCTTTGGTCATTTTTCCAAATTCACTGACCGGATATTTTTCTGGTAGTTCATTAGCCGCTTCGCGGCCATTGGCTTTTATATAGTCAATCATCCATTCCTTTGTTGGCTTCTCCGGTTGAAAATCACTTGCTGGATTATTGATCACTTCAGGGTCTGTAGCAATTGCTGTGGGGCCATAAAAATCATAGAGAGTATACGACAACAGAGCAATTATACCTTTAAGCTCTGCTTTGTATTGCTTTTTAGTTTCTCCTTTGATATTATCCATCGCATCTAATTGGGAAGCTATTTTTATACAATTTGAGATTGCCTTTATATATGGTCCGTATGTTTTGGCGGTAACATGTACACTGCCTGAATTCCATAAAAATTTTTCATATGTTTCCCATACACTTCCTCCCCAATAACAAACAAACTCATCTGTAGTTGCAGTATTCATTGTCCATCTCGACTGCCACGAGATATCACCAAAACCTTTATATGAATTCTCATTTAAAACATTGTATGCACCTACCATTAGCGTTTTTGCATCTTCTTCCGTTTTTGGATAATTAGTGGGATTCAACTTATCAAAAACCTGAGGTTCAAGATTTTCGCATGAAAAGAACATCGTTGTTGCAAACAATAATAATATATTAAAATTTTTCATCTTTTATAAATCTAATATTAGAATCCGATTGAAACTCCTAGGGTGTAAGATTTGGCCGGTGGATAAATCCCCGTGAACTCGGGATCTATTCCTTTGTATTTTGTGAATACGAATGGATTGGTCGCATCCACAAATACCCTAAAGTTTGATAACCATTTTTGTGATGACAAATGTGGTGTAATGTTGTAACCCAGCGTAATATTTCTAACACGTATGAAGTCAGATTTTTGAGTCAAAAACTGATTCGCCCCAGGTACACTATTGGTCACATTTACATTTGGATATTCTGCATCCTGATTTTTGCTCGAATAGAACAAATTTGCCATATTTGGCACATTCCACCCTCTATTTATATCCGCATGCAATAAGGTGTAATACCACATATATTGATTAAATTGTCTAGTACCAAACATTCCAGCCATGTGAATATTCAAATCAAAATTTTTGTATTGGAATGTGTTGCTAAAACCTACTATTAATGAAGGATCTTGATTCGCTATTTTTACGACATCAGCATCATTGATCATACCATCAGGTTTTCCTGTCAGCTTATTATTACTGTCAAATCCATTAATATCTTTAATTTTCTGGACCCCTGGCAAGGCATTAGGCATATGTGGAATAATCTCTCCCGGTTTTACAAGTCCATCAGTCACATATCCCCAATGCACACGTATGGGGTCGGTAGCACTTTCATATGCTTTAAGGATTACGTCTGGGCTTCTTTCTTTCCATCTATCTTTATATGCAGATAACATCAAGCTGCTGTTCCATTTAACATTTCCAATATTATTATTTAAAGTTAATGTGGTTTCAAAGCCCTTACTAGAGGTTTTACCGAGGTTTGCAGCTCTTTTATCTAGAGGTAAATATGTTTTTAACTGTTGCTCTCCGAGCAGATCAGATACCGTTTTTGAAAATAATTCAACCGTCAGACCAACTCGTTCATTAAAAAGACCTAAGTCTAAACCAAAGTTGAACTCCGTAGTGGTTTCCCATTTTAAGTTAGGATTGTCATATGATGACAAGTATGCCCCGGGATTATACGTGTTTCCAAATAGGTAATCTCTTCCAAATGAATAGAAGGCAAAAGCTCCTGAAATATTGCTGTTACCTGTTTGTCCCAAGCTCAGTCTTAATTTTGCTCGTGATAACCAATCAAGAGAAGAGGTAAAATCTTCCTGATCGATCTTCCAGGCTAAAGCGGCGGAGGGAAAATATCCAAATTTATTACCTTTACCAAATCGACTCGAACCATCTGCTCTCATGGTGACGGTTAATAGATACTTGTCGCGCAAGCCGTAATTTATACGACCAAAGTAAGACGCAAGTTCGTTTATTTCCTTATAAGAGTTTACCCCTGGTCGTTCAGATGCACCTGCTCCAATATTGTTGGTTAAAAAAGCATCAGTAGGAAATTTATTATTGGATAATCCATATCCATAATTTTTCATAGATTGCCATTCATAACCTAATAATACATTCAACGAATGAATCTCATTTATTACTTTATTATAACTGATTGTTGTATTGAAAAGCTGATCTAACTTATTGTTTTGATTAATATCTGCTTGTCCGCCCACAGAAGCACCGTACATAGTGGTTTTAGGCAAATAGGAATTAATATTTCCATCCTGCTTATCAAATCCCAGTTGAGTCCTTATTATCAAATCTTTTATGGGTTGTATTTCTGCAATTGTCTGCCCCATTAGTCTGTTTTGCTCTGTATTATTGGAAATTTCTAACAGAGAGACCGGATTAGGAAAAAAAGTTGAGTTTGGGACTATTGAATAACTTCCATCCGCATTATAGACAGGGAGCGTAGGTGTGAAGGTTAATGCTGATTCTAAAACACCTGTAGCCTCAGCATTACCGGTACCTAATGCTGGGTTGTTAATGTCAATTTTACTACCTGTAACTTTAACGCTTACTTTTAACCACTTATTTACTTTCTGCGTAAGGTTTACTCTTCCTGATATACGATTGAAATTATTCTTTTTGACTATACCGTCCTGATTAAAATAGTTGGCAGATATTAAATAATTGGTATTTTCACTTGCACCATCAATGGTTATATTATGATCTTGAATTTTTCCATTTTGCGTGACCTCATCTATCCAATTTGTACCTTCTCCCGCATCATTCTTTTGCTGTTGAGTATAAGGAGAGGTAAATGGTTTTACAGTAGATGGGTCTACATTTCCATATATTCCAATTTTGTTGTCAACCATCCATCTTTCTTGGAGATAATCTTCTCTCGCCGTCATATATTCTGTGGCATTCATCATATCCCAAGGCTTTTGCATATTTTGGCGCGTAACCTTTAAATCATATGAAACCCTTGTTTTACCCATTTTTCCGGATTTTGTAGTAATTAGAATTACGCCATTTGCGGCTCTTGCACCGTATATTGCTGTCGCACTGGCATCTTTCAGTACTTCGATGGATTCTATATCGTTAGGATTAATAGAGTTTAGCGGACTTCTATCGCCGATTTTATACCTTGTATTTGTACCAGGATCAACTCCTCCTGAGACGGGGAAACCATCTATTATATATAAAGGGTCATTCCCCGCACCAGTAGAAGCCGCACCTCTGATCAAAATTTTTACCCCCCCTCCAGGTTGCGCATCAACGGATTGCACCTGCATACCGGCAGCTTTACCAGCTAACATTTGCTCCACAGATGTGCTAGCGGCCTTTGGCAGATCTGTTGCTTTAATCGAACTAATTGCCCCTGTTACATCTGATTTCTTCTGCGTGCCATATCCAATAACGACTACTTCCTCCAGGTCGTTCATCGTTCTTTCCAGACGGACTTGCAGCTCACCGCTACTCGGAGCCGAAATTTCCTGTGCTTTATATCCTATTGCACTGATATTCAATACAGCATCTGCGCCAACCGCAATACTGAATCTTCCGTCTTTATCTGTGGTAGTAGTCCTATTGCTTCCTTTGATTCTGACCGTTACCCCAGAGACTGGTTGTCCTTGATGATCAATAACACGGCCAGACATCTCGCGCTGAAGATTAACAGGCTCTATTTCCTCAATACAGGCTACATTTCCACTTGACGGTTTCAGGGATCCAATATACAATTCGTTTGCCTGCACACCATTGCTAAGCAAAAATAGTATGACTCCCAATGAGAGCCCTTTTTTCTGGTAAGGATATCGGCATCCATAACCATAGGTCTTAAAAACTGATTTCATGATAGAATTTGACTTTGTCAAATGATGTTTTCGTTTCTCAAGCATATAGACGGTTTCGTTTTTGGTTAAATGATTGGAATTTTAAAAATCCATTATAAAATATCCGAATCAATTTTTAGTATATATAATTATTATGCTTAACGGTCAATTTCTGCAATTGTCCCGAAGAAAAATGAAATATACTGGTGACGTCCCTAGAAATATACTGGTGACGTCCCTAAAAGACTGGATGACAGAAAATGGCCTTAGTAATTAACTAAAAAACTAAAGCATGTAATTGTGATCAATACATTGTTTCAATTTTATTTTTTAGCATTAATGCATGGGAATAAAATATTTTTTTGGGACAAAAGCCTATTATAATCGTGGGAGATAAAGCAACAATCTATATTGGCGGGTTGTTGCATGAATTGGGACATGGAATCAATCTACCACACAATGGGCCGAGTGCATCGCAAAAAACGAGTCCTCAATTTGGAATGACGCTAATGGGAAGTGGGAAATACCTATGGTAAATCAACGTATACCTTGCAAATATTTTCTCATTATGAAAAGGGGCCCAACACCTGGACTACAAATGCTTACAAATTTGTAAATGACCAAGCCATAGTAGATTTTGAAGATCGCGACTTACTGGCGCGTACAAGTTGGTCTATTGCAGGAGTTTCGTCTGCACAAAGCGGCTATCCTGCAACCAATTCTTTAGATGGCAGCAAAAATTCTTACTGGCATACATCTTTGTCAACTCCTACTTCACATCCTCATTTTATTGCTGTAAAAACAGGTACAAGCGCAGTTACCGCAGCGGGATTAGCAATAGACACAAGACTGGATATTACGTGAAATCGGGGAAAAATTAAAGATTTTAAAATTGAAGTCAGTAATGACGGGACAAATTGGACAGAGGTACATACCGGCACTATGGCTAGCAATGGGCGCCAATACTTCAGTTTTGGCAGTCTAAAAACCTTCCAATATTTTAAAATAACGTCTTTTAATGATTATTAAGGTAGTACATTCCCTTCCTTGTCCGAAGTCAATTTGTACTGATTTCGAATCGGATTCTTTAATAATCTAATTTATACCTAATAAATTTTACACTACAGCAATGTCTGAATGCAATATTCTAACACAATTTGTTTTGAATAAAAAATATATGAGAACACTAGCGTCCAAAATAACGCCATATCTGAAGTGAATGCACCTTTTGGCGACCTTACGGACTTGGCGATGAAATCCTTTGATCGTATTAGTGGTGTAGATCAATTTTCGGATTGATTTATCGTATCGGAAATAGGTGGTCAAACGTTCCCAGTTAGCCGCCATGTAATCTGTAAATCAGAATACAAAATTTTTGGTAATTAAGAGTGCATCATAATTGGCAATAATAAATACATAGCTCATCTTTTGGGACGCGGTGTCCCAAAAGAAAAAACAAGCTTTTTCTGAGGAAAAAGATAAAGTTATTTATGAATTATTATTTATTTATAAAGCATAAGCCAATACTATACTATAAGTTTGATTTACTTAAGCCTTCGTTCTTTTCAAGGCTGCAAATGCTCTGTTTACCTTGTATAATAGTAATTATTAAGTGTAACTTAAATTCGAAGTCGTTTTTCTGTTATGCTAATAAAAATGCACTAAAGTAAGTGTCTAACTTTTTGGGGCATGTCTAGTTTCTTTTGGACTTTATTAATTTCTTACACTGCGAACTGTTACACCTTGATCAACACCTATATTCTCTAAGACTTCTACCGTAATATTAGTGACATCAGTGTGGTCCTGTTTGAGCAACAAATGGTAAGCATCGTTAGATTTCTCTGGAATTGTACTCCAATAATAGCCGATAGCCCGAGAAGGTGAGGCTGTATTCAAGTCCTTGATCGAACCATTTCCATTTATGCGATAACCTAAGAAAGGGAACGTAACGGATCTTCCGGCAACACTGAACGTAAAATAAAGATTGCTAGCCGTGCTATTTAACCCACTACTTGGGTGGAATTCGCAATTAGGTTTGTAAATTCCCACCCTGTTGGCATCCGCCATCTGCCAGCTGGATAAACTTGTAAACATGAGTCTTTGTGCGGGCCGGCATTGGTCGGCTTATAACTCGAAGAAAAAGGTATTAATCAATCCAGCATCCACTGCCAATACTCTTTATTCGTTTCAGCTATACCAGTTGTTGTATTAAAACTATTGGACGGCTCACTTCTGAACTTATATCTGTTACCAACAGCTGTCTGGGCATCATGTAATTGGTTTACAGTAGATATAAGATACTCTCCAGCATGTGCACCTTATTGTGCTTCCAAGATTACATTAAACACACACAATCAGTTAATTAACTATTTTTTCTTTTCTCGGGACAATCACTCCTTTCGACCGTATGTATGATTAATAACGGCGACCATTTAGTGTACCATTCATTTAAGCATTGGTTCATTGCTAATTAATCTGATATAAACTAGAAAACATTTAAAACAAATAAATTATGGGATACGAAATTGAAAGAAAATTTGAGCAAAAATCGATTGATCAATTTGATTTTAATTATAAAATTTTCAAAAACTGCTATTTTGAGGATTGTAAGGTAGAAAATAAAGACTTTGCGAATTCAATTTTCAAGAATTGTCATTTTATTCGTTGTGAGTTCAAAAACTGCAACTTCCAGTCCGCTTCTTTTCAAAAATCAGGTAAATTGTCAAACTGCTTATTTATAGACTGTGATCTTTCTAAAGTGACTATTGAAAATCTAAAGGTGGCCACAGCGATATTTTCAAATAATTATATTCATAAAACAGTTTTTAACGGCACCGAATTAAAAAATGTCGTTTTCGAGGGAATAATAAGCTCCTCTTGGTTTTTTGGTATCCCAAAACGAGAAAGATTATACGCAATCAATTTTTTTGCCTATAAAAAAGCCAGAGCTTTAAGTCTGCCTACCATCAATTTTGAAAAGGCGCTTTTACAAGATGTCGTTTTTTCGAGATGTTTGGATCTTTCGAAAACGAAATTCCCTGAACACGAACAACTAATCGTTATTAGCAATCCCTCTAAATTTTTCGCCAATTTCCTGGTTAATGTCAAACAAGTGTTTTCGGATGCCGCTCCAAGAAATTATTGCAAAGAATTGGTTGACAATTTTCTATTTACACCTGATAGGCACAGTATGCCCATTGTTGTCGTTGATTTAAATTCCCTTAACCTGTCACCACACAATATGCAAGATAGATTGATTATAAAACTCTTAAAAGGATGTTAATCTATTATAAAAAAAAGAAAACATAATAAATAAATTTCCTTAAAAATTATAAAATTTATAGGTTTTGCATATTTTAACGGACGAAGAACTGTATCATTTTATAAGAAATGACGATAAACAGGCATATACGGAACTTTATAATCGTTTTAGAGGCCCTCTCCTAGACTTCACAATCAAAAAAATAAACAAATTGAATATAGCTGAGGATATCGTGCAGGATGTATTTGTTAGACTGTGGATCAATCGAGGCCATATTAACTTAGATGGTCATTTTGTAGGCTATATTTATCGAACATTGCGAAATGCTATTTACGACTATCTAGCGCGTTCAGAACATGAGCAGCGTTATCTCGACACTGTGGCGCCACTTACAGATTACGGGTATACCACTGATTTTAAGATGCGGGAAGAGTCTTTGTGGAATATTATTCGACATTTATTGAATCAGTATAGTCCTCATGCACAAACTATTGTACTTTTTCGAATGCAGGGGTATAAAAATTGTGAAATAGCAGAAATGCTTAATCTCTCTGAAAAAACCATACGCAATCAACAGTCGGCGATTATCAAATATCTAAAATTAAAGCTTCCGAATTTAAACCTCCGATAAATTAATAATATTTCTATTTCTTGAAGTTGATTGCTATCGCTATAAAATTAAGGAAAAAGAGGTGATATATACATTTTTTACATAGATCTGAACTTTAGACAGAAATGTCATAGTCCACAATGGAAATGGAAATCAGCTTCGGATTATTTAGTCAGACTTTTTGATAGGACAATCTTTCAAAGAGAAATTATTTGAAATTATTAAGGGACAAGTTTGATGTATAACCGTAATGTATATATTAGGTATGTTTTGGTAATGGAACTAACATACTTAATTATAATGCTTTTCATGTATTATTATTGGATAAGGCTGCTTCGATATTATATCAGAGCAGCTTTTTTATTTTTTTCAGGACAATTTTGATACTTAATCGTAAAGTACTATTTGGGAAGCGTCCATTACAATATCAGTACTGTCTAAAATTGAGAACTCAGTACTGATAATATATTTTGATAAGAAAACCAATGGCTTTAGAAAAATATGAGAACTCATTCAACACGGTATTCAAAAAAGATCAAAGAGATTGTTGTTCATGCGATTGTCAATGGCGAGCTATGGCTCGAGGAAGCAATGGAGATTTACAATATCAACGATAGACGGACCGTTATCGACTGGTTGCGAAAATATCAACGTCAATTGAAAAAAAGTAAAACTATTGACGGTTTATAGGCAGTACATATCTTTTATTATATTAATTTTCTTGCTTTAGCACACACAAATGCTACTATTTTTTAATTTAAAACACATTGAATTACGTAGAGCCAGATGCCGTAAAATAATATTCAACTGACGGTAAGCACTTTACAAACTACTATTAAAATGAGGGAAGTAAAGCCCCTGGAGAGACATGTTTAATTATTTTATTTTTTTTCGGGACAATTTTGGTTTTCGACCGTATAGTTATGTGTTGTTCGTTTAATCACACGTGGATAGTCATAAGTATCATAACTCAGCCATCTCAAAACAAACAAATTACAATTAATTACATTAATAATAAATTTAATATGAAAACAAAAGTAGAATCTAAAAGTAAAATGGTTTACAAAAAGCCAATGGTTAAATTGGAAATCATTCAAATGGAGTATGGCATTGCTGCTGGCTCTTCCCCAGTGGTTCCTGGTGGTCCGGACGGAACTAACCAACCTGATGTGAATGACTGGACTACAGATAGCAAAAGCAATGATTTAACTTTCTAAAGTATTTTATGAAAATAAATTCCAATCCAATAATTTTTGCGTCCAGGATTCAAAAATTGATTATTATGTTAGTTTGTACGGGCTTGATCTTTGCGTCCTGTTCTAAAGAGAAAGAAGTCAATACAACACCCGAAGAAACAGGAAATGTAATCTTTAGTATGAGTGCTGTTACAGATAATATTATCGCTAATCCAGTCACCAAAGCCGCGGCAAATACTGCGTCTAAAACTGAAGGCTCTACAAAGACCGTCAAGTTAGAAAATGGAGTGATGGCAACAGCGTCTGCTTCAGAAGGTACTTATAGCAGTATCGGGGCACCGATTGCTGCTAAGGCAGCATCGGCTCGTGCTGCTAATGGAACTGTTGCCGGAAAGGTAACTCCCGGAGTTAATTATCGCATTTTAATTTACGATAATACCGGAGCATTTGTTAAATCGGTCTCGGCGGTTTCGGGTACCGATAAGCCTATTATGTTGCCAATTGGGAAGCAACTTGTATGGTATGCGTATTCCTATAACGATAACAATACAGTCGCTGAACCCGCTGATTTAAATAATCCAAGTATTGCTACACCAAATGATAAAGATCTGTTGTATGCGACTGGATCATTTACTTCGAGCGAATCCGTTACTAAAATTCCGATTACTTTTGATCATAAGCTAGCACGTATAGATGTTCATGTAAATTCGGATCAATTATCTGCAACAATCACACAGATAGCTGGAACGATTGCAAATACGAACGGAATTAATAGCGGAACAATAAATCTACGCACTGGTGAGGTCTCGAATATTTCCAATTCAACTATTGGAAATTTAACCTGGACCAATGCTGATGGAAGTACGACCCCCAGCAACCAAAAATATGCGTCATACTATACTGCCGATCCTAGCGCATTGACTAGTATTCAACTTAAATTGACACAATTGGATGTTACCTATGTTAATAATAGCACTGCAACTTTGATTACTCCGGCTAGTCCAAGCACTGTTTCTTTTGGAACTTATGCGCCAGCTGTCGGTAAGATATTGTTGGCTGACTTAAAGCTCTGGAAAGTAATTCCTGTTAAGAAGATTTTACACCTTTCAACTACCTCGATCTATGGATATGCAGCAGAGAATGCGGCTTCTGCAAATGTAATAGGCGATGCGCGCAATTTTGGGACTACTGCTGCAAGTGTAGTAAAAAGTGCTGGTTTTACCCATCTAGGACCTAACTTAACTTCGGAACAAAGAATAGCAGAAATAAATGCAAAACCAGATATTATTATTATAGGGTATGCGTATACGCCAAATGCAGCCGAACTAACCGCTTTGACTGCTTATTTAAATGCTAAGGGTGTAATTATCTGCCACATGGAAGACCCTGCTGGACTTCAAACCACACTCAGATCGTTTTTAGCGGATCCTGCAATTACAGTTTCAAGCAGAAATTCTGCAGGGGCAGTATACCCATTAAATTCTGTTAATGATGAAATATTAAATGGTCCATTTGGAAATCTGACCAGTGGAAAATTCTGGGGTGAGGATGCAAGTGCTACAGGCGTTATCTCTGGACTAAATCTGGCGAATATCACTGTCTATAGTGGTGGTTCGGGATATAATTGGCCTACTAGCAATCCTGGAACAGTGTCGATGTTCAAACATAATACACTTAATTTATTTGTTGTCGGTGACGGTGGTTTCTTATCCAATCACAATACTATCGGAAATAGTACAAGTACTACAATTGAACCATTTGCAGTAAATGCCAATAATTTTCCGATTTCAAGAGCATATGGTATTGCGAGTACAAGTAGCTCTCCAGCGGGTATTTTACCTGCCGGCAGCTGGCAAGTTAGTAACTCGATCGTTTTTGCGAATGCAATGGCTTGGGCAATTAAAAGAGCTCAGTTTTATGGAATAAATACGACACCATAATCAAATCGTTTTTATTAATCGATCGGCTGCATCTAAATGCAAAAAAGTGCTTCCAAATGATCACATAACTCTTTTCGATATTTATATAAAAGAGCTATTATTAAACTGCTTCTGAAAATATTAGAAAAGTCAAAAAATTAGTTTCAATAATGAGTCCGATAAAATATCGGGCTCATTTTTTATATCAAGAAATTCGTATAATCTCATCATCTGCAATCAACATGCGGGAGATAAATGGTTTTCGAGGAGATTAAGATGTAATAATATACTTTAAAGGACTTCAAGACTAACAGCTTTATCAATGACGTTAAGCTGTGTCTTATCAAATTCACCCGTAGCTATATTATAGAGGTAATAAGATCCCTTTTTCAGCTCATTACTATTTTTATTAAAAGTAGCTATACCTATTCGTTTGGCCTGAGCTGACTGCACGATGTCAAAATTCCAAGCAACAATATCACCTGAACTATCGTCTGGCAATTTCATGACTTCAGCAATGTCCAATGTCTCCGCCGAACAACGATAAATAGCTCTTCCAAGTGAAAAGTACCAGTATTTATCGTAAACCATAAAGTTTGCCGCACTTTCCATCTCAGGAACAACCTTATTAACAACCACTTGTGCTTTTTCTGGACGGCTGTTAGCTTTGATCGTTATATTATGCAAAAAAAACTCTCGACCTTTACGGGTTAAAAATCGCCATTTCGCTTGTCCAGCTTCCACACCAGGAAGTTCTGCTGCTGCAACATAGCTATGCCCCTTGGTATCATCTGGATTAAAAGCATCATCATAAACACTAACACCGCCTCCATACAACAGATTGCCAAAAACTCGAAAACGCCCATTTCTGTGATCAAATCCACCGACAAAATTACCCGCTAAAATTCCACCGTTAAAACTCAACTTACTGATAATAACATCTTTTTGACCAAAATTATAATCCAGAGAATCGTCTGAATTTATTATAGCACCTACCTTACCAGAAGCTACAAAGCGGCATTTTCCATTCATTAGAATTATACCAGGAAGTCTTTCGATATTGGTAAATAAATCCATGTATGTTGGCAACAAAGGTTCTCCGGAAATAACAGCGCTGAATTTAGGGTATGTTATTATCGGCAAGTAGGTGTATAGGTCAAGAGCTGCTATCGGATAGTCTCCTTCCGACGTTGCAATATGAATACTCCATCGAGGAAGACGGCTAATCTGTATTTTTATAGGGTGACTTCCCAATGTTACCTGAGCAAATTCGCGGAAGTGCTGAAAAAAATCCCCCTCATTGGGCCCTATAACTGATAAAATACATTCGCTGTTATCAGTCTCTGTCAGCAAATATGAGCCATTCACAATGCCGGCAATGACATTGATATAAACTTTTTTTGTATAGTTGAGCGTCGTTTGCTTATCAAGCACATGTAAGACAAAACTATGGATTCCAATACCCAACTTTTCGCTAGCTACAGACAGCTCCAATGTGTTGCTCATAGTGTCCTTTCCCATTAGCCAATAAAACTCCAACTGACTGAGATCTTCTCCGCTTAAAGTACCTGACACTTGCGGTTTAAATCGGACCTGCTGCCCATATTTAAAGCTGTATCTTTTACTATTAAGATCCTCCCCGTTCATATCTGCGATTTTCAGTTCATTGATGTTTTCATAGATATAGTTTCCCTTATCTTTCACACAACTATTCAGAAATTGAATAAGTATACTTAATACGAATATGACGGCCCATCTCTTCATAAATATTTCAGATTATTTAAGGTAAATATATTCTCGGTAGTGATCTATCTCCGTTCGGATATACTTCATTATCCTCGAAATACTTTTTTAACTGCTCAATGTACATAAAGGTAACTGGGTAATAATACTCCAAAGCATATAGAGGCATATTATTCCATGAATAATTGGGCTTCTCTGGCGAAAAAAGGGGAGGCGTGATATCCAGTCCCGGTGTATAAGTCCGAATCCATTGCTGATATACCTCCGGTCTATAGGGACCAAAGTACGAGCGCCATGTTATCCACCATGACGGCTCTGCCAATCGATCACTTATTAAAAATCGACAAGTTGTTCGTGAAGCCTTCCCAATTCCAAAAACCGCGTTATCTCCCAAACCTATTGTCAACGAAAATACCCCTTTCTTAAGGGCCTGGTCTTTCTTAATCGAAATAAATAGTGTATCCACAAAACGCCCGGAACGTATGATCGGTCTTGATAACTGTACTAATGCTAAATTTATGGATGTTGCTTCCTTATTGATTTTAACATTGTATTCCCTGTCTTCATTTTGTCGCTGACCTATAATTTGCACAGGAATAGCTAGTATCGCTTTGTCAATTTCCTCAGATTGCATCGCAAAAGAAAAAGAAGTAGAATCTATATAAAGCTGATGATCATTTGCCCAAGCAGTCGGTTGGCCAAATTCGACATATGAGTCACCTACATCAAATAAATCTATTTTACTTTTCTTTTGACATCCCGCCAGCAATATTATCACGATTAAAAGAATACCCAAATTTTTCATATACTTAAAATTTATTGTGGGTTGAACAATTTTTCGTCTATTGGCAAAGGAAATACAAATACCCCTTCACTAGCCTCAATTGAATAACCATTTCTATAGATGGGATGAAATAAGCGTTTATAATAAGTAAATAGATAGCCCTCGCCTATATATTCCCGTCTTACCTCATCCATGATATAATCTTGGAGGGTGAAGGCATTGATACCTGTCTTTTCTATAAGTTTTGGTAAACCTCTATGTATTCTTAGGGTATCGAGATACCTCAAAGCTTTATGAATATCTCGATCCACATAGGATTCCGCTAGAATTAAATATACTTCAGGAAGATTGATCATCTGCATCTCAAAAAATTGCGCATTAGCAGGTTTTGTACTTTCCTCATTAGGATCTAGTGTCCAAAATTTAATAAAAAAATCTTTAACTCCCCACATTTTGTACCGGTAGTCCGAGATATTACCCGAACCCTGCGTATAAATATTAGCTAGAAAGTCTGTGAAATCCGGTATCAACACCGTGTTTATATATAAATCTCCGTCGAAAATACCATCCATATTTTTTCTTAAATCTTTCACATATAGTCCCCAGATATTTTCTACAGTCCATCTTCTATCAACCTTTTCCGCTAAGATAATATCCCCCTCGTTAATTAACCTGATAGATTTATTGAGACTTAGTTGGGCCAACAATTCTTCTCCGTATTGAATAGCTTTAGGTTTGTCTCTGGCCCATTGCGCTTGTCTAACCAACAAGGCCATGACAGCGTAATAATTCATGCGAATGCCTCTGCGATCCAACAAGGCGTTGTAGGGTTGCCCTTCAACGTTTCCATCATTGATCTTTCCATTAATTATAATTGGATCTTCCCTCAGTAGATTTTTTGCTTCCAATAAATCTTTTTCAACTTTATACAAAAAATCTTGGCTTGTAGAAAATTTTGCTGGTTCCTTGGCGACGGCAGAATAGTAAGGTGCAGCAGGTGTATTCATTCCTCTAAGAAGGGTTACAGGTCCAAACAATTTAAAAATTTCCAAATGTATATAAGCCCGCAATCCCAATAGCTCACCTTTTATAAGATTATAATCAACATCTGTCCGTATATTATCTAAATAAGATAACATCATATTACACTGATATATTGCGCCATACATTTTTGACCAGATCACATCTCTTTTTTGCTGAAATGCCAAATTCTGAAAGTCAAATTGATTTTCAGCATAATAGTCATGTTGTTCATCTACAATCCAATAGCCAGCCATCACATCTAACATGCCGAACTTCAATTCCCTACCATACAAACCTGGCTCGGCCAACTGCAGATATATTCCAGCCAAAGCTTTAACAAAGCCTACGCGATCTTTTAAGGCATCGTCTACATAAATTTCATTCTTCGGTCTCACATCCAGCCACTTGTTACATGAACTATTGACCAGACAAAAGAAAAACAACATTGCCACCCAAATATTTTTCATCTTTAAAGAATTAAAACTGTGCCATTATTCCAAAATTAAATGTCGCTGCGAAAGGATAGTCCAGCCCCCGCTCCATCTCTACAGTACTTAAACGGACAACATCATTCATCACGAAGCTTAGCTTCAGACGTTGTAGTTTATAACGTATGATCCATTCCTTAGGAAGATCGTAGTTAACCAGTAACATCGAAAAACGCAAGGTGTTTTCACGCTCAACAAATCGACTTGATAAATATGTTTTTTCACGTATACGTCTGTCTTTAAAAGCTACAACATCCCCGGGAGCCTTCCAACGCTCCTGATTGGCTATAAGATCTGTATTGATTCTGCCATCATTATTTTCTATACGATCTACAAGTGTATGATTATAAACATCACCGCCAAGGGTATAGGTAAAATGAGCCTGTACATTTAGCGATTTAAAATTAAATATACTGTTTAGTGTACCGAACAGTCTAGGCTCCTTATTTCCAATTACGCCAATATCTGCGACGTCCCATTTATCTGTTATCCGTCCTTCTTTTGTTAAATAAATTTCTTTCCCTGAGGCGGGGTCTATGCCTAAAGATTTTACTCCTTTAATATTGTTTACAGAAGCTCCCTGCTGATAAAATGTATTCTGTACATAGGTCCCATCGCCACTTTGGACTAAATTGCTTTTATTTAAGACGTCAAGGGCATCCGAAATTTTCATCAATTTTCCGCTGTTGTTTATTGCTGTGGCCCCTATACTCCAATTTAAATTTTTTGAAGTATTGTCGACCAACCTTATAGCCCCGGCACTTTCAAATCCACGATTTTGTAACTGTCCCATATTTTCGAAGTACGAATTATTTGGAATACCTACTGAAGGGGCTACCGTTATTAAAGAGATCATCCTATCGGTCAATTTATTATAATAAGTGAGGCCAAATTTAATACGTTCGTCCCATACTCTACCTGTGACTCCAAAACTCCAGGACCTGATTTGAGGCCACTTCAGATTGGGGTTTCCTTCATAATAATACCTATAAACATTTTCTCTGAAATAACGCTCTCCCGGAGAAAAAATATAAGAGGAGGAATTCATATTTGCAATAAACGCTTCTGTTCCACTGACCCCTGTATTAACAAAAAATCTTAACTCTTGGACATTCTTTTCTTTCAAAAAAGCTTCTTCATGAAGATTGTAACCCAAGCCAACACTCCAGAAATGGCTGTATCTATTATTTTTCCCAAAATTTGAAGCGCCATCTAGGCGATAAGAAAAATCTGCAACATATTTATTCTTATAGATATAGTTTCCTGTCAACAAAATCCCAGCAAGGCGGCTTATTTTATCTCTGTCCGACCGCATTTTTGCCTTTGCATTGGCGTCTATCCAAGTACGGTCTATCGTACTATCACTCCCAAATCCCTTCCATAAGGTTGATTCTTCATCATATTGATCTGACTTAATCTCGCCTATTAAATTGGTGTTCCATTTGTAGTTGAGACTTTCTTTTTTATACGACAAATTAATATTGGCTGAATACCAAAGTCCTTTTTTGTCAATATAATTATACGCTCCAATACTATCTGCTTCCATATTGGCAAAACGGGTATGTTGAGGTGAGGCATATTTTTCATCTATTGATCGATTTCGTTCTAGAATTGCGTTAGCTTTCAAAACGAAATGTTCGCTCAAATTCCACTTTAATAAAACTCTATTTGCCCAAAAGCTATTTTTCTTTTGATCCCTATGTGCTAAACCTGCATTATATAAGGGATTGAATTTTACTTCTGCTAAAGTTTCATCATCGTACTTCTTTATGAGATTTCCCTCCCCATCATACAAGGACTGATAGGGATTCATCTGTGCATAGGAAGAAAAAGCACCGTAAGGGGAATTATATGATTTTACTTCTTGGATGTTAGTTTGATTAATAAGTGTTAATTTCTCTGAAATACGGTATTGAAATGTCAAAGCGGCATCCTTACGTTCGCGGCCTGATTTTTTCATTGCTCCTTTGAGATCTGTAAGGTTCCCCTCTAAACCAAAACGTAATCTATTACTTCCTCCTTCAATATGTATTGAGTTTCCCAAGGATAATGAGGTCTGCAAGGGCTGTGATAACCAATAGGTATCGATTCCTTTCAGTACCTTGATTCGTTTATTATTATAGAGCTGGTCATACAACACCTGTTGTTCTGTTATAATATCCGGCTCAGTATGAAATGTAGAAGCATCGTATAAACCGGAAGACTTTTCATAATTCAATTTTTGTACAGCATTCATTAAGTTATAATCTCTTAGATCTGGCACCGTAATAGCTGCAGTAGTGCTATAGGTGACGGAGGCCTTTTGTTGATCGGGCATCCGAGTCTCCACCACCAAAACTCCATTTCCCCCTCTAGAACCATAGAGCACAGTGGAGCTTACATCTTTAAGTAAGGATATACTTTCTATCCGATTAATATCCAAATCATAGAGCCTTTCCAAGGGTACTTCAAAACCATCCAGTATAGCCAGTGGTGTGTTTAAGGAATAGGCTCCAATGTTATTGATCCCACGTAAGTATATTTCGGGAATCACATTTGGATTAGCACCAGAGACTATATCATAGTCTAAATACAAGGCCGGATCAAGACTTTGTATAATTGTAAAAATATTCCTATGATTGAATTTTTCCAATTCTCGTCTTGTGATTACAGAGGAAGCACCCGTCATAGAAGGTGCAGGCCTACGGGTATAGCCCGTATTAACTACAACCTCATCGATGATATGAGTCTGACCTCTCAAAATAATATCGATTCTCTTCCTTCCTTTTATCTGTACAGTTTGTCGTTCGTAGCCCAACATGCTACAGGTCAACATGCCGTTGGCGTCGACTTTTATCTCATAGCGACCATCAGAATGGCTTTTAGTAACCTCTTCTATCGCACCTCGGAATCGTACAGAAGCGCCTGACAGGTAGTTACCACGATCATCCTTCAGTACTCCGGTTAAAATATAGGTTTTAGGCGATTTGATAATTTGACTGGTTTTATTTTGCGCTTGCTTGTCATCCTTTTGAGCTCCTTTCTCGCTCATGATAATTGTATTCCGCAGCAAAAAAAACTCGAAAGGCTGTCCTTCCGAAATTATAGCTAACACCTCTTTTAGATCTCTATTCCTTACATCTAAGCCTATCTTCTTTATATCCTTTAATAGTCCAATATCCCCTACAAGATCCATTTTTGCCTGTGTTCTGATTTGCTCCAGAACCTCATACATCGATTGATTTTTAATATTAAGGGTAATAAGTCGCTGCTGTGCATAAACCATTAGCGTCTGGCATAACATCAATATCCAAACTAATAATAACCGAAGTTTTACAAAAGAATTACTCACGGCAAATTGTATCATTAGGGCTAGGCATTGGTATTCATAAAAACACCAAAATTACAATAAAAAAAGTTATAAATTAAAACAGCATAGTCCGCAAATTTTGTTTCTTAATTTAATTCGTCAGTCTTTTTGTTTATAAAAAGTGTATTATCCTTCCATTCATAGTGAATAGGTATCACCTTCTCCAATATTTCTAATACCTGCTTTATATCTTGGTTTCTATTGATACGCCCAAACAATTGCTTAGTAGGTAGTCCTTGCTCTACCTGAACAGAAATGCGGTACCAGTTACTCAACTCCGATCCTAAATCGTAAATATTTAATTTACGAAGATCGAAATATCCTTCCTTCCAATCGATGTACCTGTCAATCTCATTACTTGTTATTAGCTTACTATTTTCATAGAGTTGCCCTGCAGTCATCATAATCGGTTGTACTTTATTATTTGCAAACGTCAGCGTTACTTTGCCTTCTAATAAAGCGACCCTATTTTTTGTTGTAAAGTCCGCATTAAATTTTGTCCCTAAAACTTCAATATCTCGCCCTTGGCCATGGACTGTAAACGGCGTTTTTTGATTTTTTTCATAAACTGTATTTACCTCAAAATACCCTTCTCCTGTCAAATATACTTCACGATTCTCCGACTTTCCGACAGAATACTTTATTTGCGAACTTGAATTTATCCAAATCTTGGTACCATCTGTAAGCTGGACACTTGCCATGCCTCCTCGCTCTGTTTTTAAGGTATGCATAGATATTTTATCTACAGCAGCGGTCTTAATATACTGTAGTTCTCCTGAAGCAAGCCTGCTAATCGCGTAACCTTTGACCCGAAGTGTATCCCCCTGACGAATGTCATCCAGTGGATATTCCGAAGCATCCTCCAACACCAAAATCGCATGCGAAGAATTTGGCGCTTTTATATCATCCAAACTAGCAAATTTACCCACCGAAGGCTTGTTCGATTGGTTATACCAAAAGAAAGTTAATCCTATAATAACGATTGCCGCTGCAGCAGAAGACCATCTAATAAGCATCTTAACTTTTGATGTTTTTAAAATTTTCTTATCCAATAAGGCTACTACGGCCTCCACTTCGGACTCGTCAAAAGACCGGTCATTTTCTTCGTTGTCAAACCAAGTTTCAACCAGCTCCCGCTCCGCATCGGTGCATTGGTCTTTTGTGTATCTATGTAATATGTCTTTGTCTATTTTCATGTTACTTTGCTAGCAAAAAATTAATCATTATTTTCCTAATCAGCTGATTAAAAATAGAAAAATGATCAATATGATGTACGGGAGTTTAGACTTTAGAAATTTAAGGATAGACGAAGACAGATTTCGTATTGTTTTTTCCGATACACTTAACTTTTCCGCAATCTCACTATTATTATATCCCTCCATTCTAAGCCTGACAATAGATTGTGCTTTATCACTATACTTATTCAGCACCTGTTCTATCTGATTCATAAACATTTTTTCTCTCAACTGATAATCAGCTTTGCTTTCTCTATTATGTGGCACTATAGCTTCAATTGAAGATATATATCGCTGCGAATGAACCGATTTAGACATATGGTCTATTATTCCATTACGTGCTGCCTTGAATAGGTAAGATACGACAGTTCCTTTGACATCTAATGTTTCACGTTTTTCCCAAATTTTGACCCATAGATCATGGGTAAGATCATGCGCATCCTCTTTATTCAATTTTCTTAATACATAACCTACCAGCGGACGTTTATATCTATCGTATAGTTCTTCATATGCCTTTCGATCGCCTTGCTTTATGAAATCGAAAAGTTTTTCATCAGAATATTTTTTTATTGACATGTAATGTTATCCTAAATAGCCAAAATCAAATTTGAAAATTTAAATCAGTACTTACATGCAGCATACTGCATATCGTTACAGACCAAGGCATTACACCCTGAAAATTTATAGATATAGCCTTCTGAACGCTCATTCTTCGGAACATTAAGCAAATGGCCGCGAATATATTTTTTATAGCATGCATTTCTTCTCTATAGGGATTGGCAAATTCCTTAAAGATAATAAATAAACAGCATATCCTAAAAGACCAAAACTATGTTAAGGAAAGGACATGCAACTCTTAAATGTGTGAACAATAAATATACCGAGTTTCAATTTGGAATTGCAACAATAAAATGGACACCTAGTTAAGCTGCAATATTTTGTTTATAAATTTTTCTGATAAACCCCTCTGGAGACAAATATCCTAAAGTGTAACTTCGAGTTTATAGCCTTTGCCACGGACCACAACAATATTGATATCGGGAACTGTTTCCAATTTTTTCCTGAGTTTGGAAATAAACATATCCAAGCTGCGCCCAACAATCACCCCCTCATCTTCCCATATCTCTTTTTGCAACCGACTCCTAGATATCGTCTCATTAGGGGATAGAGCAAAAATATGCATTAGCCTTGCTTCCGTCCGGGTCAGATCTATATTTTCATTATTTATCCTCAATAGCTTTTCATGGGGATCAAATTGGACCAAGCCGAAATGGAATACTTCTGCAGGCTCATCCTCTTTGCGCGCTCCTTGTAACGCACGTGGTCTAAAAACAACAAAACAGATAAAAGCCAACGCTGATAGACTCCCCAATACATACACTTCCTTCCCTCCATATCCTATTGATTTGAATTTAATGTCAATCGCATAACAGCCGCTAGGTTGCTTTCTTCCTAAGCAGGGTACAATATCATCTTCTTTATCTCCAGCAATAGCAAATCCATAGGCTACAGCATTCGTTGCACAGTTAAGAACGTTGACAATATAATTGCGCGTGACAGAATCTTCGGACAACAGGTCTTTCGCCGTATTTAAGAGGGAATCAGGCTGAAAGGTAAGATGCTGTTCAAATCTAATCCGATATTGATCTGTTGTAATACGCTCTATAGGAAGTACCTTTGATACGCTATCTCCTGATTGTAAGAGCAGCTGGTGTCCAAGTTTACGGAGTAGAATTTCTGTTTTGGCTTCATCAAAGCTACTCCTCCCCTCCTTACTGAATGCCAGACCGATCAATGCGATAGATAGGAATACGAATGTTAGTCCAATAACGTATCTACCTTTTCTATCTTGAAGATTTTTGAAATCAAATCGCATAAGCGGACATTATTTACAAAGTTTACAATTTAATTTACAATCCTGAACGGTCAACTATAAAGATATCAAAGTATTTTCGCTCAACCAACTTTGATAGCATATGAACAATGCAATGAACATTTTCATTTTACTGCTGCTTTCTTTTTTAATCAATTCCTGCTGCGATAATAACCATAAGCAACAGCAACAGCGGTTAAACAATCAAAAAGTTTTATCCGATCATACAAGCGCCGCACATGGCCCCAGTGGAATCGTCCGTACAGTAAAGCAAGACCGGAAGGGCAATATTTGGATTGCTTCATGGAAGGGCGTTTTTCGATACGATGGAAAATCGTTCAACAATATAACAGCTGAAGTCAGTACTACCCGTTTTTTCTCTGTATTGGAAGATAAAAAAGGAAACTTTTGGTTGTCCTCGATCGGTTCAGGCGTGTATTATTATGATGGGAAATCCTTTCGCAATTTTACGATAAAAGACGGTCTTGCTAGTAATCAAGTCACTGAAATCTATGCGGATAAGGCGGGTAATATTTGGTTTTGCACAGATGCTGGGGTGAGTTGCTATGATGGAAAGTCTTTTAAGAATTTTACAACAAAAGATGGACTATCCAGCAACAGCGTCAACCGAATTATGGAGGACTATACAGGAAAGCTATGGTTCGGAACAAGTGACGATGCCTGTGTCTATGATGGCAAAACATACACGGTCCTCAAGCATGAAGGTAAACCTTTCAAAAATGTCCGCTCTATAATAGCGGATAAGAATGGGAATATCTGGCTCGGGGGAAATGATGGACTATGGTGCTATGATGGCACTACATTTACAAATTATACGCGTCAGTTTGTTGGTTATATCTACGAAGATAAAAATGGGAATATCTGGACTAGTTCGGATAGTGTTGACAATAGAGACTTCAAGCATGTCTCACAACCGCCCACCAAGACAAAAAGCTGGATTCTCTCCCGTTACAATTCAAAATCGTTATCAGATCCCACCACGCCTCCCGAGATAATCAGATCGGGGGAAGCCATGATTTTTGGAATCACGGGAGCTAATGATGGCAGCATATGGTTTGGTACTTTAAATGGAGTGTATCGTTATAATGGAGATAGTTTTACGAACTTTAAAACGAAATAATAGGCTATTAAGATTTTACCACCATTGTTCAAAATGGCGGTATTCTAATACGAAAACGTAGGGGCATCCTATATACTCAGTAGTCCCGAAGGAGTTATTTCTTTAGGCAGGATAAGCTTGATTTACTCCTATTTTGCCTTTTTGAATATCCTGTTTTACCTATGGAATGGAAACTGCATTCTTTCGTTTCAACAATAAAAATGGCACGATAAGAGAAAATATATTCAACACTTGTTTTGGTCCAATACTCATAAGTACAGTAAGTTTCTATATTATTCTAAATAAGACAAGAGCCAGAGATACGGTATACATTCCCCAATCATTAGCCCAAAAATATATGGTCAAAGACAAAATCAACTTTACTATTCGCTCGCCGCCCTGCGAGTTAAACGAAGGTCGTTGAAGAAAAGTGCGTAGCACGATTCAACGATATATATGAAATAGAAGAAGACTTTTGGCGGTAATTTTGAAATAGGGACTGTGCCTAGCCTTATAAAAAATTGTGACAAATATAACACTCAAAACTATAAAGGAAACAATCAATTACTTTGAAGACTAATAATAAGAGTAGAAATTAATAGCGAAGTATTTTGAAAATGCATTTAATGTTAATTTGGGTAATTAAGAAACCGGAAAATGAACCCGACAAAATTCCTTGGTACGCTTCGGGAAACGCTTATCAAAAAAATGGATGAGCAGGACGAAAAATGACTGTGATTTACAGCATTTGACTTGTTTACAAAAAACTCTTACCTTGATATTCATAAAAAAGCAGATAATGTATTATCAAAAAATTATTCCAATAAAGCCATTACAGGACTATATCCGCTACTTTTGGGTATTGGAAGATTTTACGGATAATGAAACCAGTAAAAATTTTAAAATCATTCCCGATGGATTACCTGCATTGATATTCCAAAACGAACCTAATTTGTTTTTTGATAAGGAGGGTAATGCTATGCCTCAATTATTTCTGTATGGGCAATCAACCAAATATACTGAACATACAGTAGCAGGCTGTTTTGGTATTATGGGGATGTATCTACAACCAACAGCTTTAAAAACGCTTTTTAATATTGATGCCTTTGAATTAAACAATCAAAATGTTTCCTTAGAACACATTGTTGATGAGCCAATTCTTGAACAACTTGTCAATGCCACATCTGTAAATGAGAAGATAGATATTATGACACATTTTTTCCTTAATCTAATACAGAGAATTAAAGGAAATAATGGAAAGGCTGAATTTGCATCAACACTATTGCAAAAAGGCAAAACGCTGAAAGAAATTCAAGTCGAAATGAATATATCTGAACGCTCTTTGGAGAGGGTCATAAAACAATATGTAGGAATGTCGCCCAAGATGTTTTCAAGGATTATCCGATTTCAATCCGGCTTAAATACATTACGCCAAACCGATTTTAGAAATTTAACAGAGCTTGCCTATATAGTAGATTACTTCGACCAATCACATTATATTAAGGAGTTTAGAGAGTTTACTGGAACTAATCCTAAAAACTTCTTGCTTAGTACGAATGAACATTTAGCAAATTTTCCTCTGTTGAAAGAATAGCTATCACTCATACTTTTGTTACCTGTCGGTTTTTTACAATTACACACAATTTTCCATATATAATTTTGCGCTTAAATCAGATGCATGATTTCGGCATTTCTCAAAAAAGAGTAATGCCACATAGCTTACACATTATTATATATATTAAAACAATTCCGATATGAGTAAAGATAACATTCTAAAAGTCGTTAGGTTAAACCCTAAAAATATTCCAGCCCCCGTCGGGAAGTATTCACACGTAACCATCATCCCGAAGAACTCCGATTTATATACCTTTTCTGGACAAATTGGAATGGATAAAAACGGAAATATCCCCGAACCGTTAAATGAGCAGGTGCATAACACATTTACAAATATTGGACAGATTTTAGAAAGTCAAAATTTAACCTCTGATAACGTAATAAAAGTTAATATATGGGCTACGGAAGAAATTGATTGGGATTTCTTATATGCAGAGTGGGAGAATCTATTTGGAGAGACATATCCGTCAATGACTGTGGCTTATGTTAAAGGATTAGGGTTTGCAGAACTGAAAATTGAAATTGAAATTTGGGCTTCAAAACATTGATAAAGGATAAAAAGCTCAAAGTGCCTTGTGTTTCTTGCCCCATTTTTCAAGTTCTTTTATAAATGGCTAAAACCCATCGTCCACCGATTATGTTGGAAGCATACACTTCTAAGCAATTGACATCCTCCCTGTTGTTCAGACCGTCAAAAATGGAGTTTCGGGCCTTGTGAGCTGTAAGTTAACAAATTCTTTGGGAGTTAATCATTCAGTTTTTTCTGTTTTAAAACACATTTGGTACTTGGTCAGAACAAAGTTGATCGAGTACCTATATTAACATAGGCCAAAGCTTTAAAAATGCTTCACCTTTATTTGCCTGCTAATTGTTTTTACAGGAATCTTTTTAGCTTACTCAGTTATTTCCCCAGAATATCTTCCAATATTTTTAAAAGCTCCTCTTCCCTAAGGATAATAGCATTATAGAAATTCAATTCTCAATGCTGTCTTAGTAATTATGAAGCAGTTGAAACCACTCGTTTGACGAAAAGTGTAATAAAAACATTGCCACCACACAGATGTATGCCAAGATACTTAATGAGAAAGTCGGAAAAAGATATCGCACAAATTTAAAGAAATGAAACGTTCTTTTGTTTCTCAACTTTGAAACTAATGTGATTTAAAGAAAACCAAAGCAGTTTCTGTTTTGGTTTTTTGTATTTTTGCTGTTGAGTAAATAAATTAATAAACATTTACAAACGATTAAAAAAGACTAACTTTCGCCAATCCAAGAATTAGCCGTAATTAAATCCAAACTCAACTCTAAAAATAAATGAAAAGTTTTCCAGTAATCGCTTCAATATTGTCACAAAATAAATTAGGAGAATTTATTAGCGAAAAATATAATTTAGAAGATAACTTTAAATGTGAACTTTTTAGAACTGGAGTGAATCACACATATTTTATGTCTAACAGCAATAGAAAATATGTGGTCCGAGTTTATTGCTACAATTGGAGAACAAAAGTTGAAATTGAGCAAGAATTAAAACTTTTAAAGTTACTCAAAACTCATAATCTTTCAGTTTCAGTTCCAATTGCAGATAAAAATGAAAATTATATTCAAGAAATAAACGCTCCTGAAGGTTTAAGATATGTTGTACTTTTTACTTTTGCAGAAGGTAAAAAAATGCGTTTTATGACAAATGAAACGTGTTTTGAAATTGGTTCAGTTATGGCAAAGATTCACAATGTAACTGCCACAAAAAAAATTGAAAGAATAGATTATAACTCTAATGTTCTTTTGTATACAGCTTATGATTCTCTAAAAGTATTTTTTTCAGACGACTTAAATGAAATGCTTTATTTAAAAGAAACTTCATCAAAAATAGCCAAGAGCTTTGACAAAAATAATCTTTTTGAAAATCAAAAAGGAATAGTACATCTTGATATTTGGTATGATAATTTGAGCGTAAATAAAGAAAATAAAATCATAATTTTTGATTTTGATAATTGCGGAAATGGTCCTTTAATTTTAGACATTGCCTACTTTTGTAAACAATTATTTTTTATCGAATCAGATAAAAACGAATATGAAATCAAAGTTGAAAGTTTTTTAAAGGGCTATAAAAGTAAGAGAAAGTTATCTGAAAAAGAAATACAATTAATTCCTGAAGCAGGAGCTTCAATTTTTGTGTTTTATCTTGGCGTTCAAGCTCAACGATTTGATTGGTCTAATATATTTTTAACAGAAAACTATCTTAAAATGTTTGTTGGAAGAATAAAAAATTGGCTGGAATATTATGAAGATAAAAAATAACTACGGCTAACAAGCAGTTTAATAAAAGAGCCGAGTAAGTGCTAGGTTGAACGTTTCGGCCTTCAAAACCACTCCTTCGCCAAAATAAAATAACCTAAAAGCCTATAATCGAGATTGCCAGTAATTAGGCTATTGACCAGATTACCCATAAAAAAGGTATTAAAGCTATCGCTAAAGTTACCGACGATATCAAAACTATAGCCATCGGTGGTCTTATTATTGATCAATGCAAACTTGTCCCGATTGGCATTGACATTGTCAAATGAATGGAAGAAAATTCCAGGTGCGTCTCTACATTTTACGTCAACGAAGCTGATATCCTGAATGTCACACTATTTGGAATGACAGCAAAACAATGGAGAGAAACTAATCCTGACAAAAAGGGCAATATTCGAGACTACGCGATTGTGGAACAGTTCTATATGGATTTAATAAACTGAATTTCTGTGTTATACAAATTTTGTCATGTACTTAGCTTTATGATAGTAAACTTTCTTATAGTATTGCTCGTTTTTGCATCCCAAACGATCACATTATCATGAATTAATTGTTTGCAGAAAACACCAGTTGAATCTTCTGCAAAATAAATAGTCGATTTTATAGTATCTGCTTGCTCTGAAGTCCATTTTAATAATGTGAAATGCTTTTTTTCACGCTTGTCTGAATTAACTGCAAAACGCAAACTGTAGTTCTTATACTCATCCGTTGGTTTAACTAACGTAGCTCCTGGTGACTGTACACGTTCATTTCCTCCTAATATGTAGATTAGTTGAAGTTTATTGATGTCTATTGATTTTTCAACCTTTAATGAAGGGTCTAATAAATCATTACCTTGTTTATCTAATACATTAACAAATACATTAGTATCGTAAATATAAGGGCCTACACGAGACTCTTTTTTACAACTCATCAACAGACTACTCTATATAATAAAGTTATTATTACAAATTTCATATTTAATCTCATGGCTTAATATTATATGTCATTTTTTTGTTATCATTAAAACTGGCAACTCCTAGCCAAAATCCAGCGCAGTGACGGGATGATGATCACGAAAGGCAATAAAATCTTCCAAAGTATATTCTGGACAAGCCCCCTCCTGCGCAGTTATAAAGGCTCCCAGCGCAACAGCCTGTTGCATAATATTCTGGGCGGTGGCTTCGCGATCAAATCGTTTGGATAAAAATCCAGCCAGAAATGAATCGCCGCTCCCAACGGTATCTTTAACCGTTATAGGAACTGTAGGATACAAATAAAAATCATCTTTTTGGGCATATAAAGCGCCTTTGCTCCCTTTTGATATAATGATTTCGGGTATTGCAAACCTGTCCTGAAGATAGCTGATACTATCTCGTTCATCGCGATATGATTTCCCCATAAAATCCAATACAATATGCAATTCTGCTTTGTTAAACTTGGCAAGCTGTACTTTATAGAGCAGCTCTCTGATCACAGCTTTATCATAGAAAGGCGGACGCAGATTAATGTCAAAAACATTATATGCACTGGATTCCAGCAGCTGGAATAAGGTATCCCGGGATAATTTATTCCGCGTGACCAAAGTTCCGAACACAAATGCATCAGCTCTTTCCACAAGCTGTTGATCTTGCTCCCGGATGTCTATAAAATCCCAAGCGACGTCAGAAACGATATCGTACTGCGCATCATTATGTTCATCTATGGATGCGATTACCGTACTTGTCGGATATGTATCACTGCAATGTATTCCTTCCACAGACATTTTCCAATTATTAATTTTTTCGAGTAGCTCCTGTCCCAGCTGGTCATCGCCTACACTACTGATCATCGAGACATCGATACCCATCCGAAAAAGATGATAGGCTACATTAAATGGCGCTCCCCCAGCCCGCCTATTGTTTGGGGGAAAGATATCCCAAAGGACTTCTCCAAAGCAAACGATCTTAGTTTTATGATGCTGCATAAATGTCTTATTTATAGTTTTATTTTATCAGCTATTCCTGATTTTTATTGTTCTCAATTTTCCTTTAAAATACAATTTTTCAGTAATTCTATCCGCTCGAATTTCTAAAAAGAATAGACCTCAGCGACAATTGTAGCGTAGCACGAATATTGACAGAATTCCACATTCCCCAGAGACAAAAAAAATGCCGCAAATACCCGTCTAGCGCAACTGTCTATTACCTGAATAAATCAGTCCTGCTGCAGCCTCCATACTACGCCAAAGATGATTACTGCCTAGCTGCAGGAAAGAATCTATATCCTGTCCTATCATGACAACTGATCCTGAGGACGTATACGGGAGCCGAATAATGCATAGGCTAGAATCAGCAATTCACATATTACAGTAAGCATCCAGGTCCACCGCCAGGATCCCATTAAATCAGCCAGACCGCCCTGAATCAACGTAAAGACAGCACCGCCAAATACCGCTGAGATAAATACTCCAGAAGCTTTGGAGGTATATTTATTCAATCCCCTGATCGACAACGAATAAATGCAGCTCCACATGGAAGAATGCAACAAACCTATCGCTACCAAAAACCACAAATTTTGCGTTAGCATGGCTATCACGGCCAATAGCGCGGCTAGAATTGTTGTTATCGTCAGCTGCCTCTTCGCAGAAACATTGCTAAAGAAGCTGGAAACAGCCCTTCCAACAAAAAAACCGCCCCAATAGAGTGTTGATAGCAAGGCATGTATCCCGAGATCCATACCTCCGATCATAATATCGGTCTTTCCAAAAAATGTAATCGGATGTCCTGACTCCATAAGTTCAAAAGCGTGTAGGTTTATATTTGCCCCAATTGCAACTTCTGTCCCGACATAGAAAAATATGGCGAGGACTCCCAGCGCAAAATGACGAAAAGACCAAATATTTCGTGTTAATTTTTCACCATCGACAGCCCGGGTATGGGCAATATCAGGCAAATGCAGCTTTTTGGTCAATAACGTCACGCCCGATACACAGACAATCAACATGCAAAGTGGCAAGGATAGCTGACTAATCTTGACTTCGGTAATAGAGACTCCACTAAACATTATCGCTGTCACAAAAAAAGGAGCCGAGGTGGTACCGATGGAATTAATGGCTGTCATGATATTAAGCCGCTGAACGGCCTGGGTCCCTGGAAGATCATAGGAGGCAGCATAGGGATTGACAACAACCTGAATGATCGCAGCGGAAGTGCCCATCATATACGATCCAAGCACAAAAACAAGAAAACCATAAGGAATAATTGCTGTACTGAAATGGAACTTTAGGTCAGCATGCTGATAACCTAGCCAGGATGAACAGAGGTACATGGAGAGACCTAAAACCATAAATAGCAGTCCCCGGAGAATCGTCGCCTTGTATCCAACGCGATTCACCCACTTGCTGGCCAGCGTGCCATTGAGCAAATAACCCAAAAAGAAAAAGAAGGAGATCAGGGTAGTAAACGTATTCTTCCAAGAACCTGCTTCTGCCAAAAATGTAAACTTTAAAGGAGCCTGCAACTGTTCGTTTACTGTTGTCAGAAATCCGACAATAAAATAGATAAATGTTACTGTCGCAAAAGGTAGTAATGCGCGGCGCATGCTTAAATTCATAATTTAAGTTTTATAATTGTTAATATAAAAGATCAGTTTGAGCTGCACTACCTTGCTGTGAATTATGATAATCATTCAAAGCAACAGCCATTCCTTCTTGTTGAATACGATCTGAAAAGGTCAAATATAGATCGACAAATTCATCCACAAGATGGAGCTGAAGGTTTGTAAAAATGGAGAGCGATAAAAATTCCAATGGATTTACGCTATCCAGTTTCTGTTGATCTGCTATTGTCAACCAGGGTTCGTTTATTTCATAGGAAGTATGATGATCATCGGTCTTATAGTGAAGATAATGGCGATAGGATGCCAGTAGTAAGGCTATTCGAGTAAGATCTTGCCCGCTGGCGAGCATCTTGATAATTGTCGGAACGATATAAACAGGAAACTTCGAGATCCCGTCTGCACAGAGCCGACTGACCTGATCGCTCACCGCACGATTGGCGAAACGTTCCAGCAATGTTTGTTTATACGCGTTCAGATCCGTACCTGCTGGAGCGGGCACGTGCGGTGTGACATCCAACTCCATAAAATCTTTGATAAATCTGTATATCTTGGGGTCTTGCAATGCAATATCGACCTTGCGATATCCTTTTAAGAAGGATGGGTAGGCCAACAATGTGTGGGACGCATTTAGCAAGCTTAACTTCATATTTTCGAAAGCACTAACGTCATCTGTAAATTGAACTCCTACCCGTTCCAAGGCCGGTCGGCCAGCAATAAAGTTATCTTCGATGACCCACTGGATAAAATCTTCACAATAAACGGGTACCTGATCATCTAGACCTTGTTGGCTGTTTAGCCGAATGACATCAGCCGCTGTCGTCATGGGTGTAATGCGGTCGACCATACTATTTGGGAAGCTAACCTGTCGATCTACCCACGCCCCTAATTCGGCATCCTGCGCATGAATAAAAGTCGTAAATGCTTTTTTGGCGACCTCACCATTATGCTGTAGATTATCGCAGGAAAGTATGGTCACACCGGATGCACCGGCTTTTTTTCGCTGCCGAAGCCCTTCTGCGATGAACCCAAAAACGGTGGTCGGTGACTTTGGATTTTGCAGATCCTTCTGAAGAGATTCATTATCTAACATCAGCTCCTGTGTAGACCGATCGATTTGATAGCCCCCTTCGGTAATCGTTAAAGTAATAATCTTGATTGCTGGATCGGCTATTTTGGAGATTACGGATTGCGGGTCCTCCACCGCCCATAGCAATTCGCAGATAGATTGAATGCGATGCATGACGTTCTGGCCATCTCTACCACATACAGTCAAGGTATAACGAAGTTGCTGTGCCCTTAGTTTGCGAACCATGTTTTCATCAGATGGCAGAAGGCAGACACCACAGATTCCCCAGCCTAACTGATCCTGATCATTTAACAGGCGGTCAATATAAAAAGCCTGATGCGCACGATGAAAATTGCCGACCCCTATATGTAAAATTCCAGATTGGATGCTTTTACAATCATAATTATGTTTATTCCCGTTCATGTAAAATTATTGGTATTAAAATTCCCTTGGATTAAACAAACATATTGTATCAACACTAATATTAACATATCATTACCAATAATTTGCACCTGGGAACGATACCAAAATTCAGGGATCGTTCCCAGGTAAGGATCCTTATCCTTACTTTTGGAGTAATCATTTGAAAAAGGTTTAAATTATGAAGCGTATCACGATCAAAGATCTCTCAAAGTACCTGGCACTTTCTACATCTACCATATCCAGAGCTTTTGTCAACGATAAAAATATTCATCCCGAAACAAAAAGAATTGTTTTGGAAGCCGCAGAAAAACTAGGTTATAAACCAAATTCAACTGCGTTAAACCTAAAATACGGAAGGTCTAAAAATATAGGTTTTGTGGTACCTGAAATGACTACACCATTTTCATCCACTGTACTACGGGGTATACAGCAGCTCTTGTACCCAATGGGCTATAGAATCATTATCATGCAATCAGATGAGGATCCAGCCATAGAACGAAAAAATCTATCCCTACTGGAAGAGTTTAATGTGGATGGTATCCTAATCAATCTGTGCCATGAGACTGAAAACAAGGATGTGTATCAGAAAATTATAGATAATGGTATTCCGATGGTGTTCTTCGACCGGATTCCTCCGGCATCACTCGATGTCTCTAAAGTAATTATTAATGACAATATGAAAGCTGCGTTGATGGTCGAACATCTAGTCGGTATTGGCAAAAAGAGAATTGTGCACATTATGGGGCCAGTAAGCGTCCGCAATGCAACGGAACGGGCGATGGGCTATAAGCGTATTTTAACTAAACATGGACTATTCGATCCTAAATTGCTTTGCAGCACAGAGGGATTGCACTTTAACGATGGAAGAAAAGTCGTTCAACAGCTATTGGAAAAAGGTATCCAATTTGACAGTATATTTGCTTTCACCGACACCCTAGCTATAGGAGCAATGAACTATCTAATGGAAAAGGGCATTCGGATTCCCGATCAGGTGGCAATTGCCAGCTTTTCGGGCACAGAGCTGGCTACAATGGTGTATCCACCACTCACGAATGTACAACAACCGCTGATCATAATGGGCGAAAAAGCTGCTGAACTTATACTAGAAAAGATAAAAAATCCTCGTGTTGATTGCAGAACTATTTTGTTGGATGCGGAGCTTATTTATCGCGAATCTACCGTAGGCATACACCATCGACATTAAATTCCTTACTATACGTGTGATCAGTATCTGTTTTTTGTCAACGGCAATGTCAGGTCTGCTGTAATTACATTGCCTTTCTCCGAGATAATGCGAACCGTAAAGTAGTTCAAATCGCCGGATTAAATTTAATAGCCTGATACCATGTGGCGTTTCTTTCAGGCGGCGGTAGCTGGTAATTGAATTGCGCACCTGAACGAAGATATGTTCATCCATTAAATGAAAGCTCACGTGAACAAAACTGGCTTCTACGGAATCTAGAGTCAGACGTGATTGCAGGACCATATCTTCAAAATATTCCGCAATTAAAGCCGAAATTCGAATTTCGGCTATGTATGGATTTAAAGGCGCTAGTTTTAGCGCCGTATATTTACCAATTAACTTAGCTCAATTTATATGTTACGTCTAGTCTTTTAACCGCCTATAAACTCTTGTGCAGGGTTCGTCGCAGTTCTCCGAATTTAGGATTAAATTATTATAATTCACAATGCGGGCATCAGCAATTCCATTGATGCTATACCACAATGTTTCAGAAGATTTGCACTTATCAAAAGAGACGGAAAGCGTATGGCCCTCACGACTCCCCGCGTTATTCTTATCAAAAATATATTTACCTGAACAAGGAAAGTCGGAAGATTTAACGCCCCCGTTTGAATCAAAGTTTACTACATATTTTTTTGAATTCCTATCAACCTTATTTGATCTAGCTGTTCCGTCATTTGACGCCGTTTCGACCAGAATCCATTTACCAACAATTCCATTTTCAGAAGTGCCAGTAGCGAATTCATCTCTATTTTCTTTATCACACGATAATAGCATGACCAAGCAGACACAAAAAAAGATTCGGTTCATCCTGATTTTTTCATTAAAAAAATTCCTTAATATACTTCCAATTATTACTTAAAAATAAAACTATTTTTAAGTAGTTCAATACTATAGTTTCCAGACGAAAGTATAGAAACGAAGATTGAAACATCATTTGTAATCTTCATCTAGTTACATCCAAAACTAAAAAATTCCAATCAGAATTGCTATTGTAATCCTGTAGAACACGTCGAATTTTCGTAAACACAACGATAATGTTATTTGTAAGAGGGTATGTCAATTCTAATGAGATACCTCTTTCATTTTTGAGTATCTCTACCAATGTGAGAAAAATTTTAAAATAAATTATTCAATAGAATTATTGAATAATAAATAATCGTTTATTTATTCCGCGCCCATATAATTGCATTGTTGAACATCGTTGTAAAATCCCGTGAAGCAAACAAGGATCCACTGTGGCCAAAAAGGAAATACACATTCCTTGCTTTGACAGCAGGATTACTCCAAATGATAGGGTGATCCCCCATTTTGATGTCAGAAATAGGTTGATAACTATCTTCATCAACGTGAGCCATAACCTTAACATTAGCACGTGGATTTTTGTCAAAATTTGAATTTTGAGTTAGTCTGGAATAGGTAGCCACTAAAATTATGCTAGATAATGGAATTAAATAATTTGTATGTAATAGACAGAAATATTGTAGAATGGGTGAATCAGCATCGCATTTCTTCTTTGGATACCTTTTTCCATTTTTATGACTGATACTGTCTTTGCTGTGCCTGTCCTAATGGCATTATTGCTAATTTGGGTTTTGTTTTTCAAAGTGAACAACAAATTGAAGATGAGATTAATTCAGTCCATAGTAACATTTTCATGCAATACAAATGTAGTCACCGTGCTAAAATATGCCATAGACAGACAAAGACCATATATTAATGACCAGTTGATTATAGAAGTAGCATCTGGAGGAAGCCCTTCCTTTCTGTCTGGTCATACTGCAGATGCATTCATCGTGGCGATGATAATCTCGCAATTATTCCCGCAAAATTAGGACTAAAATTAACAATATGGTTATGGGCTATAACAATAGCCTACACAAGAATTGCGCTAGGGGTTCACTATTTAAGCGATGTGTTGGGATCTGTGATCATTAGTTATTTAATCGCTATTTCCCTAAATAGATTGTTTAGGAATAAATCGTATTATTTTCAATTTATTTCAGTAATAAAAAATTTACATCCTTAGCTCCAAAATAGCTAAAAGTTGCATTAAATAGCAATTTTTAGCTTATTTAGCATTCAATTATCGCATATTATATCAAAAAAAATGTACTTTTGTGATATGATTTCCAAAGAAGAGCGCCACGATTATATATTGTCAAAAATCAAAAAAGAGAGAAAATTAGCGATGGCTGACTTGGCCGTCGAACTTAATGTTTCGGAACACACGGTCAGACGAGATTTCAAAGAACTATCTGACGCAGGTTTGATACGTGCCATACGTGGTGGTGCAACTATTAAGTCAAACATACCATTTCATATATACGACCGTAACAATCTTGATGTCTCAGAAAAACAAATAATAGCTGAAAAATCGGTCGCCTTATTAAAAGATAATCAAGTCGTCTTTTTCGATGGAGGTACAACGACACAGGCAATTGCAGGAAATATTCCAAATAACATATCACTTACGGTTGTCACTCATAGCCTCCCGATATTAAACATACTTTCAAACCACCCAAATATTAAATTGATTTTTGCTGGCGGAGAGTTTTGCAGGTCATCACTTACAATGCAAGGACTGGTCACTGTCTCCATGTTTGAAGGAATATATGCGGATATCGCCTTTATCGGGGTATGCAGCTTAGATGTTCAGCTCGGCCTTACGGCGAGAAGCTTGGAAGAAGCAAGTATAAAAAAAGTTATCTGTAAAAACTCAATTAATATCGTTGCTGCAACTACTTTTAACAAGCTCGATACGACAGAATCTTTTGTCGTATGTCCAACATCCGATGTCAATTATATTATTACCGAAAAAGACCCTTCTGAAAAAACTTTAAATCATTATCATCAAAAGGGCATTATAATTTTATAAATACAAATTATGAATAATCTAAAACTGCAAGTCGCTAAAGCGGCACTTCAACTATTGGAACCCAAACAGCTTGTCGGTCTTGGAGTTGGATCGACAATAGCCCAATTTATCAATCTAATTGCAGATGAAATCAGCTTTAAATCGAGTATAAAATTTACATCACCATCTTTTGAGACCAAAAAGTTGCTCAAGGAGCATGGTCTTTTTTATCTAGATAATAGCACAATTTCAGAACTTGACTATTATTTTGATAGCTGTGATCAGGTAGACACTGATTTAAATGCGTTCAAAAGTGGTGGTGGCATACATACGGGCGAAAAGATTATGGCGAATATGGCTAATCGTTTTATTCTTTTGGTAGATAAATCCAAGATGGTTGAAAATCTCAACACAAAATATCCTTTATGTGTCGAAATATTACCCGAAGCCTGGCTATCAGTGCGCGAAAAATTAAGTTCAAATTACGCTACAGCAATATCCGAAATTGTTTTACGTAAATCGGGGCCAAAATCGGGACCTCTCTTATCAGATAGGGGTAATTTCTTGGCTGATATTTATTTTTCCAAACTTCCAGATATACAAGCTCTAAATAAAGATATTAAAATGTTGGCAGGGGTGTTGGAGCACTCCCTTTTTTACCAGCTTTGTACGGACTGTCTTTTGGCAAATGATATAGGAACCCAACACTTAGTGCCATAACAAAGTGGATATCAAAAAGAATTACTTTTAACAATATGAAGTAAAGCTATTTAAATAGAAAATTTTTAATTATACAATCAAAATGGAAAACACTAAAATTAATACTGGAATACTCAGTTTTGGTATGTCAGGACGTATCTTTCACGCGCCATTTATATATACCAACCCACATTTTAATCTTACTGGTGTTGTGGAACGCTCTAAAAAGACAGCACATGAACTCTATCCAGATATAAAAAGCTACGATAGCGTCGAAGAATTATTAGCTGATGAGAGCATTGAACTGGTGATTGTGAATACACCAAATTATACACATTTACAATTTGCGAAAGCTGCTTTTGAAGCAGGAAAACATGTTCTACTCGAAAAACCTGCTGTTGAGACTTCAGAACAATTCAATGAACTTCTAAAACATAGCAAGGAGCATGGAAAGCAGCTGTTTTTCTACCAGAATAGGCGATTTGATAGTAATTTCCTGGATACTAAACAAGTTATCGAGAGCAACGAATTGGGAAAACTCATCGAAGTACATATAAGATATGACCGCTACAAATTGGAATTGGGGCAAAAGTTCTTCAAGGAAGATACAAAGTATATTTCAAATGGTCTTACCTACGATCTTGGCCCACATCTTCTCGATCAGGCAATCGCGCTGTTCGGTAAGCCCACGAAGTTTATCAAGACAACCTCCATCAACAGGCCAAACTCCCAAGTTGTAGATTATTTTAACTTTCATCTTCACTATCCGGACGGATTAAATGTTTATTTAACTTCGAGTCTTCTTGCAGCTGCTCCCCAGCCGGCTATTGTCATCCATGGTACAAAAGGCAGTTTTGTGAAAGATATGACGGATGTACAGGAACAGCAACTGATTAATGGAATACTACCTGATGATCCATCATTTGGAATCGAACCAGCAGGGCTTGAAGGAAAACTTGTTACAATCGATACATCAAACCAAAAACATGAATCTTACTTAGTTTCTCATAAGGGTGATTATAATCAGCTATTTGTGGCGATTTATGATAGCCTGAGAAATAAAAGGGATTATCCAATCAAAGCTGAGCAGATTAAATGGCAGATCGAAATGCTAGAAGCTTAAAATTCATAAATAGGTTGGAATTGCCAATAAACTTTATTTTTTGAGATTTTTATTAAAAACATAAGTATTATTATATATATCAAGCTTCCACTTAATTTCAAATAAGTGAGAAGTTTGACTTTCTATAATATTTCTAGGAGATTAGTATATTTCTCAAAGATCTAGAATGTATATATAAGATGGCATTGGATCTATCCATCTGCTTTACAACGACACTCTGGGCAACTTGGTCCACGACAAAGTACCAACCAGTAGGAAGAATTGTATCTCTGTCACTTTTTCCGTTCTAATGCTTCTCTTGAATATGGAAATTGCAATTCATTGGCTGATTAACATAACCTGAAACCGTCAATATGACCATCAGATCTGTCAAATATATAACGATACATTTCATAATTAGAATTAGTAACAATTTAAAAATAATAAATATTTTCTGAACGGATGAAAAGTATTTCAGTTAATCAAATGACGCATTTCAATATCATTTAGTGTAAACAAAATAGCTACTAACGATCGTAAGGAAGTATCCTGTAAAAATGACGGTTCTTTATCATGCTAATTTTAATTAATTATCAACTACAAAATGGACACAAAGAAATTGCAAAACAATTTGCGAAGTCCTCTTTAAAATCTGGGTATTAGCGACTAAACGTACGATATTCAAAAGATAATACCCTTGTATATTTCTCCCTACTGGAGATGTCGAAATACTTGAGATAAAACTGACGAATAAGTTCCAGATCATCTGCCCATAATCTTATATGTTCAATTTTCATAATACTTTAAATTAAAATACAAATACACGCAAAATCGCAATTTATTGCAGCAAAAAGACCAGATACATGAATCGAAAGCTATTCCGTATTAGCAGCATGATTGTTGTCACAGGACAGCTTTCTATAAGCTGTACAAACCAAACGTCCAAAGCCAATACCTTGGACAGAAAACGAAACCCGAAAGAGACGCGAATGGAACGAATCAAAGATCATTCAACAAAATGGGAAAATTACATTTTATCTCAATGATAAAGCAACCGCATCCATGAATTTTAATTCTGATATATGAAAAAAAATGATGAAACAGAGCGACTTTAAGAATTTTAGCGAATTTGGAAAGCATACAAGTGGGAGGATTGCATTGCAGGATTGGTCTAGAGGGTATCATTGTGTAATCTAAAAATTAAACAACTTTAAATCAAGATAACCACCTAATTGGTCGAGTCAAAAGAGGTATTTCATCATGTAAGGGAAATTATTTCTGACAAGTATTTTTCACAAATGAGGCTTTAATAAGATAAATTGAAGAGAGTGTGTCTTAATTTATTAATTACAACAAATAAAATCCATTAAACAAGTAGATTTTATTTGCAAATACATATATTTGCATTGTCACGCTAAAAATATATTTGCCACGATTTTTATTATTCTTAATAAGGAACAAAATGAAGGTTGGCTTTTTGCTCGTGGCATTAACTAATGCACGAAATTTGTCTATTCTTGAAAAAAATTAATTTTGGTCATTCTGCCCTAATTAAGCTGCCTAGATACAAAAAAGTATGAGAAAAGTAATTTTATCCAAATTGAGTGATGAAGATTTATTTCTGCTTATCAAGAAGCAACAACATACACTTGCGTATGCGGAACTATACGATCGCCATTGGAAAACCTTATGGCATTTTGCCTTACGCCATCAAATACATCCAGAGGAAGCCCAAGATACGCTACAGGACGTCTTTGCCTATTTGTGGGAAAACAGAGCACATATCGAAATTAAAAATAAACTAAGTACTTATCTATATCGTGCCACACTAAATCAAATTCTCAAGAAAGTAGACCGAAGAAAGGTTGTAGCTACTTATATCCAACGAATAGGTGACAAGATGAAAGTCGACGGTATTACTATCGAAGAAATCATTTACGAAAAAGAACTCCAGGAAAAGATCCTTCTGTCTCTCTCGAAAATGCCGGATAAGATGCGAGCCATTTTTGAAGCAAGCCGCTTCGATGAACTTAGTCATGAAGAGATCGCAACAAAGTTTGGCATCTCAAAAGAGACTGTAAAAAGTCAAATTAAAAATGCACTCAAAATCGTCCGAAAGCATGTCCATAGTCTTTTATATTTCTACTTATAAACTTTTTATTTTTTTTTCTCACCCCAACTGATTGTTTACCGTACTTAAATAGGAAGAACGAAAACGGCGGAATAATTATATGGATTTACAGCAGCAGGTAGATGCTCTTTTGAAACGCTACCAGGAAGGAACCTGTACATTACAGGAGGAAGAATTGATCGAATCGGTACTTTTCTCTTCATCCGAGCTACCCGAGGATCAGCCACTGGATTTGCAGTACAAAAAAAAACTTTGGAAAAAGCTTGAATATATTGTTGAACCTTATCAACCAAAGCGCCTATTATGGCCTTACTGGGCTGCTGCCGCATTGGTTATTCTGACTGGTGTGTCGGCCTATTTTATGGTAAGACCTCAACCCGATTCCAGCAAACAAAATACCGTACAGGCAGGCATCTTAAAAGATATTGCTCCTGGCGGTAACCGGGCTACATTGACCTTATCTAATGGACGTGTCATCAATCTCGATAGTTTAAAAGGAGGCATCGAAGTTCAGGAAAATGGCATTCATTACTCTGATAAAAGTAGCCTAGCATTGACCAAGGGGACAGAAATTCAGTCTTCCGAATTCATGGAAGTCCATACCCCCAAAGGAGGGCAATATCAGGTCACCCTTTCAGATGGCACACGTGTATGGCTCAACTCGGACAGTAAAATTCGATATCCAAATCGATTTGACGCAGATAATCGTGTCGTCTATCTGGAAGGGGAGGCTTATTTTGAAGTCAATGAGCAACCGATAGGGATTAAAGATGAGCGCCATCTTCAGTTTCGAAAAAAGCCATTTATCGTCAAGACATTGCATCAGCAGGCGCGTGTCCTAGGGACAAAGTTTAATATCAACAGCTATGAACGTCGCATTCGAACCACATTAGTCAGCGGCAGGCTCGAAGTCAAAAATGATAATGGCACTACAGTCCATCTCGTTCCGAATGAACAATCCATCAGTACAACAACTGGATTACACAAAACAGCTGTCAACGTATTGCAAGAGATGGCCTGGCGCCAGGGTAAGTTCAGCTTTGACAACAAATCTTTTGCCACTATTATGAACGAACTAGCCCGCTGGTATAATATCGATGTCATTTATAAAAATGATATTCCAAAAATAGAACTCATTGGCGACGCATTCAGAAATCAAAACATCAGCCTCATTCTTCGGCTACTTGATGCCTCCAATGTCACCTACAAAATGGATATAACCAAGCGAACATTACTAATTTATTAACCTAAACTGGAAAAAGCATGGAAGAAAACAGACCTTAATACAATCTAACCCCCAATTTTTAACAACAGATTTATACTAACCAAATCAATTTGTGAATTAATGAATAAAAATTACGTATTGCGCGTGATGCGCATCACTGTACCTCTGCTTTGGACAGGTATGCTTTCGGTGAGCGCCGCAAGTTACTCTCAACAGATTACCTTAAAAGGTAAGCGCATTCCTTTTACCAAAGTGATCGCCGCTATCCGTCAACAAAGTGGCTACACGGTATTTAGCACAAAAAATATCTCGGAATTGGTCCCTTACCTTACTGTGGATGCGAAACAGATGGATCTTTCTGATTTTTTAAAGAGCATCACGACAGAGCAGCCTATCACGTACCAGATCGAAGATAAGATCATTTCTTTTACAAAACGTCGTTCGAGCGAGGTTAAAGCCACAGCTGAAAACATTGCAAAAGACGTGCAGCAAAAAACTGTTACCGGAACAGTCGTGAATCTGCTCAGTGGAGAGCTTATGACAGGTGTCACCGTACGGCTAAAGGGATATAATATCAGTGTTATGACAGATAAAAATGGGCAATTTAGTCTATCCATTCCTGGCGATATCCAACAGGCTGTACTGCAATTTTCTTTTATCGGAATGAAAAACTTAGAGGTTCCGCTGAAAGGTAACACACGAATCAATGTTACCCTAGAAGAGCAATCCGAAAGCATCAAGGACGTTGTTGTAACAGGGATCTATCAACGTAAAAAAGAAAGCTTTACCGGTTCCTCAACCACCTACACGAACAAAGAACTGAAAATGATCGGGAATCAAAATGTGCTCCAGAGTCTGAAAACATTAGACCCCTCTTTTGCTATGATCGACAATAACCAGTTCGGTTCGGATCCCAATCGACTCCCCGATCTAGAGATCCGGGGCAAGAGCAGTGTAATCGGTCTGACCAGTGAATTTGGTGCAAATCCCAACCAGCCTCTATTTATTCTGGATGGTTTTGAATCCTCTTTAAGTGTTATCCGCGACTTCAGTATGGACCGCATCGAAAGCATCACTATTCTAAAAGACGCCGCAGCGACCGCAATCTATGGGTCGAAGGCTGCAAACGGTGTTATCGTTGTTGAGACAAAGCGTCCGGCGGCTGGTCAACTTCGCCTGAGTTATAATGCAAACACCTCATTAAACTTCGCGGATCTATCCGACTACAATTTGATGAATTCGGCAGAGAAACTACAGTTTGAGAAACTATCTCTTTTCTACGGCTCCCTTGATCCCAATGGCAACATCATGAATGAGGAAAAAGAACTGCTGTTCAACAACCGGATGAAAGAAGTTGCCAAAGGCGTAAATACCTATTGGCCCAACGAGCCCCTGCGCACGGTGTTATCCCAAACCCATACGTTATTTGCAGAAGGTGGTGATGCCAACCTGCGCTATAGTGCCTCTTTAAGCCATGGTGCCAACAAAGGTATTATGAAAGGCTCCTCCCGAGATGTCACCAATGGTAATATACGTTTGTTGTATCGTAAAGGGCGGCTTTCTTTTAGCAACTCACTCAGCATAGATCATGTTGCAACCAATCGGGAGCCCGTCACCTTCTCGCGCTTTGTCCGTGCTAATCCCTACCATCGTAAATATAATACCACCGGTGGCATAGATAAATTAATGGAATCCTTCCAGTATCTGGATATCAACACCTTTACCATCAAAAGCTTAAATATCTATAATCCACTCTACGACTGGAACAATACGAATGTCGACAAATCTTCATCCCTGGGATTTACCAATAACTTCGAAATCGACTGGCGTATTATTGACGAATTGAGATTTCGCACACGGATTGGACTGCGTCAATTATCCGATCATGGAGAGGTGTTTCGTTCACCATTTAATTCCGAATTTGCAGATACAGAAGTCTTAAGACAGGGATATTATTCGGAAAATAATGGGAAACAGATCAATTATGATGCAGATGTAAGCCTAACGTATGGCAAGCTTTTAAAGGAAAAGCATATGGTCAATTTTGTCGGCGGTATCCGTGTAGATCAAGGATACAACTTGTTCAGCAATTACCAGGTTGAGGGTTTTGTGGACGATGAATTCAGCAATCCGACCTTTGGCTTTAGATTTCCGGAAGGGTCCAGGCCTGGTTATCGCGAGGCGAAACGCCGGGGAGCCAGCGCTTTCCTGAATACAGGCTATACCTATGACGAAAGATACCTATTGGACGCAACATTACGGTCTGATGGGTCGTCGGTATACGGTGCAGATAAAAATTTCACTACAATTTGGTCCGTGGGTCTGGCCTGGAATCTACATAAAGAGCAATTTATCCAACATACTTTACCTTGGATCAGTCTCTTCAAATTACGTGGATCTATCGGAACACCTGGTAATCAAAACTTTAACGATTATATTTCAATGCGTATATATCGTTATAATAATGACAACCGTAACCCTTTTGGTTCCAGCGTGATTATGAACAGTTTCGGCAACAGTGGTCTCAAGTGGCAAAAGACGTTGGATCGGAATATCGGATTCGACCTAGAGCTTTTGCATAAGCGTTTACGTTTTAATTTTGATTATTTCAACAAAAATACCGACCCCTTATTGGTCTTTATTGGACTACCTTCCTCGACGGGAACAAGCTCCGTTGCTAAGAACATCGGTAGTCAGACCACCAAGGGACTTACGCTGGTGACTGATTATGCTTTTGTACAACGAGAGAATTTCAATTGGCATGTCAATCTAAACCTTCGTCATATCACTTCGGGTTATCACAACATTGGCAATTCATTGGACAAATTCAACCAAGATAACAAGAGCCGTAATCTGATCCGGTATTATGACAATGCCAGTCCATCGGACCTTTGGGCGGTACGTTCAGCCGGGATAGATCCTGCCACAGGACGTGAAATATTCCTAAATAAGAATGGACAGCAAACATTTTTACATGATTTCAATAACGAGGTTGTGGTTGGCAATAGCGATCCGAAGGTGGAAGGAATTATCGGTACATCATTCTATTACAAAGGCTTTTCGGGCGCCATCAACCTGCGTTATCGTCTAGGAGGGCAAGAATTTATGCAGACCTTATATGAAAAAGTAGAGAACATCAATATTCAGAACATTGCTTTAAATCAAGACAAACGGGCCTTATATGACCGCTGGCAAAAACCAGGCGATATTGCCAAGTTTAGGGCCATTTCTCAGACAGATGTTACCCCTATTTCTTCCCGCTTTGTGGAAGACAATAATATTTTATCGGGCGAATCCATTTCGTTTGGTTATGAAACAATGGATAAGAAATGGTTGAAAAAGATTGGCGCTTCTTCTTTGACAAGCCGTATTTACATGAATGACATCTTCCGTATTTCCACGATTAAAAATGAACGGGGGATCGATTACCCATTTGCGCGGTCCGTATCACTGTCCTTGGGTTTAAGATTTTAGCCTCGTGTTCCCTAATTTATTATAACAATGAAACTTAGACATATTCTATACACAGCTATCGTTCTTCTTTATTGCACATCCTGCAATAAATGGATTGATGTAAAGCCTACCGACCGGCTTTCGGAGGACATTTTATTTGAAAAAAAAGAAGGCTTTTTGAAAGCCCTTAATGGCGTTTATGTTGAAATGGCCAGTACCAGCCTATATGGCCGTTTTATGACAGCGGGTGAATTGGATGCTATGGCCCAATATTATTTTATCACCAGCTCGACCAACTCCTATTATGACTACGTCATGTTCAATTATACAAATGCCAATCCCAAATTTGGATTTGACGATGCCTGGCGAAAAGCCTATGAGCTCAATGCAAACGTGAATGTGATTCTCGAAAAAACAGGGGCATCGCCGAGTTCGGTTCTGCCGGAGCCATATTTTGGTCTGATCCGTGGGGAAGCCCTTGCTTTACGCGCGATGCTGAACTTTGATATGCTCCGAATTTTCGGCCCGATCTGGAACGATGCGAACAAAGCTCTCAAAACCATCCCCTATCCGATAGCCGCCAAGTCTGAAATTTTTCCGTTGTTATCTTCAGAAGAAGTCATGGTTCAGATCGAACGCGACCTCAAAGAAGCGCTTACTTTATTACAAAATAGCGATCCTATCTTGACTGAAGGTGTGCGCAACGGCAATAACCCTACTGGCTCAAGTGATCTCTATTATCGTCAATATCGTTTCAATTACTTTGCTGTAAAGGCACTGATGGCAAGAGCGGCACTTTGGAAAGGTGATAAGACCAATGCTTTAAAATATGCCAAAGATATAATTGAGGATGCAAAAATTCAGGGCAAGGATATCTTTCCGGCTGTCACTGCTGGGGATGCTACGAGTACAGCAAAGCCTGACCGCATGTTTTCCACCGAAGTTATTTTCTCACTTTACACGATCAAGCGTTCGGATCTTTACAATGCTATATTTGCAGCAGAACAAGCTGATTTCAACCGACTCTCCGTCAATGCGATGAATGACGATAAAGCGCGTATCAACGCGATGTATCCCAATCAGGCAGACTATCGTTACCGCATCTGGGAATCTGTCAATGCGCAAAACAAACAAATATTGACTAACCAGAAATTTAAAGATGTGGTGGACGGTCCCGGCCGATATATGATTCCCCTGATACGCCTAGGCGAAATTTATCTGATTGCCGCAGAGGCCAGCAATGACCTCGGCGAAGCGACCGGTCTACTGAATACGCTACGTCGCCGCCGAAATACGACCGATATCAGTCCTTCCGATTTTAGCACATTAAAGACGGCCATCACGGAAGAATTTAGACGGGAACTATTTGGTGAAGGCCAATTATTTTTCTATTATAAGCGTAATGCCTTTTTAAATATCCCAAACAACGCCAGCTTAGTCGGCGAGAAAAGTATTTCGCTCAATAATTATCGCGTACCCCTGCCGGAAAGCGAGATTAAAATACGCGGTGGCAGCCAACCTTAATTCAAGTTATTAGAACATAAGCATTACCAATATGAATATCATTAGATTATTACTTGTAGCCTGCATGTTGCAATTGATGAGTTGCCAGAAACAGCTCATGGATTATGAAGGCGTAGAAGGCGTTTATTTCGCCGTTCAGCACGGTGCGTCATATGGCAATGAACGTACATGGCCATATCAACCCTACACCAATGTAGAATTTATCAAAACTTCGAAAGCTGATCTTACCGCAAATATCAAAGTTATGATCACCGGTCCGACAAAAGATTATGACAGAACATTTAGGGTCGCGGTTAATCCCGACTCTACTTCTGCGGTGGAGGGTGTACATTACCTGCCCCTTCAGGATACTTATGTGATTGCTGCCAACAGTACATTCACTTATATCCCCGTTACCCTAAAACGTACTGAAGACATCAAAAAGTCAATGAAAACATTGGGACTACGTCTATTAGCCAATGACAATTTTCAACTTTCCTTTCCCAACTGGGATGCTGTTCCTGGCTTTACCAGTGGTACTGTTGTCAAAAATTTTGATGCTAGCCTACACAGTATCCGCATCAACAATTTTTTTGTACAACCCAACATTTGGACAGGTTCGATCCAAGCCGGCAATAGAGAAGCAGGGCTCTTTGGGGCATTTTCACAGCGAAAGATGCAACTCATCTTGGATCTGATGAATTTGACTTATGAAGACTTTGAAAATACGACCACCATGCCGTCAATATTGCAAAATCTTATCGCCAACACTTGTTCCCGTTATTTAGAACAGCAACTGACGATCGGCAAACCAGTTCTTGAAGAAGATGGTCGGTTGATGTTCTTCGGATACGTCTCATGGACTTCCTATATTGGCATTCCATATGTTCCGAAACCCTGACCACAATGCTTATTAATCCTTAATAAAAATGAAAAAATTAAATCAACTATTCGGTTTATTTCTATTGTCCCAGCTTAGCTCCTGCACAAAGGATATCGGCAACTACACCTATAACGACATCAACGAAATTACGATTACGGGTGTGGATCCGGCCTATGCCGGTATTAGTGGTATTGACACACTAAAAATCGTACCCAACTATGAGATGACAGCCTCTACCGAAAGCCAAGGGCAGTTACAATACACCTGGGTAGCCAAATTAAACAATGACATTGTCGATACACTGGGTACCACATCAAATTTAAATTATCCCATCAAGTTATTGCCGAATAATTACGTTGTGCAATTACGGGTTTTCGACCAAAAGACCAATGTCACCTGGACCAAGAAAACAAATTTTACGGTTGGCTCCATTTATTCAAGAGGTCTCATGCTGTTGGGCGAGGATGACAACGGTATTGCAGAGATGGATATGCTCTCGATGGTCAAAGACACTGTTCTGGTCAAAAATATATTGGCAAAAAGTGGCTTACCTCCACTACGAGGTCCGTTGGTAGCACAGCATACTGGCGGCCTGGATGCCACAATTCGCGTGTGGGTATCGACCACTTCCGGCGGTTATTTTCTGGATCGTGTTTCTATGGCCGGAAATCTGGGGAATACCTTTGGAAAACTTGTCTTTCTAACCGATAAAATCAAGAAAGACGAACTTTTTCCCCGCGCTATTGCTCCGGAGCCTGTGAATGTATCTGGAGCAGTTGGCAGTAATTTTAGTCGAGCTGTTTTAACTAGCAATGGCTATATCTTCGCCAATTCGCTATTTGGTAGTCCCGATCTCTATGGCAATCCCATCAACAGAGCCAGCAGCGACTTCAACACATTGCTACCAGCAGCTCCTTTTTTACTTTATTCCAAAGGCAGCATCAATGCTGTGATGTGGTATGATACCAAAAACAACCGCTTTATGAACAACTCTCCTTTAGGGTTAAACTTAACCTCCGATATACTTAAGGACAATGCCGGAGAGCCATTTCCATGGGATCAGGGAGCTACGGGCAGAAGACTTATCTACGCAGAAAATACACGCAATTCGGACGGGGGTTCGCCCAATGGAAACAGCTTCGCGCTGATGAAAGACCCCAACAACACGTTTTTCATTTATAAATTCTATGTTGATGGTGCCAATCCGGCCAAACGTGGAGCTTATAGCGTATTACCACTTGCCATCGACTTTGAGAAGGCCGATTTTTACGCGTTTTCTTCTAAGAGCCCCATCATTTTCTATGCGGTCGGATCAAGGCTATACGCATACGATTATAACCCTGGCAATGAAAAGTTTTACCAATTTCCTTCCATCGGCACAGATCCGATTACTTTATTAAAATTTGATACACAGATTGATATCAATAGTAATTCGCTCTATATCGGCACCTATCATCCCAGTAAAAAAGGAATTTTAAGAAAGTTCGCTGTTGGTACCGATCCGAATACCGTTACGATCCAAGCTGTCGACAATAGTCATTGGGAAGGGTTAATAAAAATCACAAGCATGAACTGGCGCGGCGTCAATTAATTATTTAACCTTATATAACTATAAACTCTAAAACCTATTAAACTATGTTCAAAAAAAATAGCGCACTTCTGTTGCTCCTAGTCACTTCGCTTGTTGCACAGGCTCAAAAGAACAATTTTGTGATCCAAGGCAAATTTTCAAACTGGACGCGTGGTCCTGTCGTTTTATTATATCAAGCCAATAACGAACTTGTACAGGATACGGTAGAGGTCACGAACGGTAGCTTTACCTTTAGAGGTTCACTGTCCCAACCGAGACAAGTAGGGATTTATTCCATCGCAGCGGAAGCCGGCAAGACCAAGGATAATATCAGCTTTTATATTGATCATGGTAAAACAGTATTGACTGGTAAAGATTCATTGACTCAGGCCAGTATAAAAGGTTCTACCCTTACAGCTGAAGGCTTGCAGCTGCAGAAACAAGTTGCTCCTTACCACAAAAAATTGGTAGACCTCCGTATGAAAGCCATGGCGATACAAGGAGAAACCGACAAAAAAGAAGAACTTGATAGCATCGGAAAGCAGTACAAAGTACTGATAGATTCAATCAAAACACTGAAAGTCAACTTCATAAAACAACATCCCAATTCCTTTCTATCGATTTCTACGTTAAATGAATATATAGTTGGCGCGATTGATTACAACTTCATTCATCCACTATTCGAAAATCTATCACCCGATCTAAAAAATACGCCACTTGCTAAAGAAATGGCTCATAAACTCGCCATTGCCAAACGTACGGGTCTAGGCGAAAGACTTCCGGACTTTACCTCGAAAGACACCCTGCGCACCCCTATCGTATTATCCGAAGTAGTTAAAAAAGGGAAGGTGACCCTGATCGATTTCTGGGCAAGCTGGTGTATACCCTGCCGAAAGGAAAATCCAAATGTCGTGAAGGCCTATCAAGCATTTCATGACAAAGGGTTCAATATTCTGGGTGTATCGCTGGATAAATCCGAAAGCGCCTGGAAAAAAGCGATCGTACAGGACGGATTGGACTGGTATCATGTCTCCAGCTTACAATACTGGGATGAACCTGCGGCAAAACTATATGGTATAACAGGCGTTCCGGACAACTTTTTAGTTGACTCAGAAGGTAAGGTCTTGGCTCGTGGACTTCGGGCAGAAGCTCTATATCAGAAGCTTCAAGAGCTACTTAATTGATAACTGAGCATTATTTTATATTGTTAATTATAATCAACCAAAACAGCAAACCTAGAATTCCTATCTTTCTGGTTTGCTGTTTTCAAGAGAAGTTATTTGAAATATTTCATTGGTATCCAAAGTTAAAAATAGTTCCAAAAACATCAGCGAGAAGATCCAAGCATAAAACAATTCTCTTTAGATACAGCACCATAGCCAAAGGCCCCCCCCCTTTCTGAAGAGTAATACGCAAAGGCATATTTATCATCAGAAACAAAGAGGAAAGTCGTGACACATGATCTTTAACTTGACAACTTGGGACATCGCCCTATAAAAACATAACCGAGCAATTACTTCGCTTCAATAGACACTGTCTCATAAAGTGTCTAAAAATAGCAATTTAATTGAGTATAGGGAGTGTAAAGCGAACTGTGTCAGATCACTCCGAAGGCCTTAATTCTATCTCCAAATTTAATATGCAATTGTTGCATTGTCAAACCCCAGTTTCGAATAGGTATAGTCCATTTCTTTGATATATCTTTAATGGTCAGGTAAACGAGCTTCAATAGCGCCTGATCGGAGGTAAATGCCCCTTTTGTTTTCGTAATCTTTCAAATCTGCCGGTGCATCGCCTCGATAGCATTTGTCGTATAAATAGCTCTGCGAATATCAGGTGAATACTCAAAATAAGTAGAAAGGTTTCCCCAATTATCCAGCCATCCTTTTACAGAGAGTGGATATTTCTTCCCCCATTTTTCATCAAACTCCAATAGCTTTTCTTAGCCCTGATTCTGGTTATTGGGTATCCGTCCTATCAAATACATATTGACTTAGGTTTGCTCAGTGGTTAGCTTTGTTGCTATGAACAACATTCAAATGGTCAATACTGTCCAAATTAAGTGGTCAACGGTTTTCGAAACTGAATGATCAACAGTGCCAAAATCTCCAGTAGTGCCCCTATCAACAAAAACGGTGAAATTGAAAAAGTTGAAGTAGAAGTGAATCAAGGAGAATGGGTCATAAAACACCTAAAAAGCGGGCTTTCATTTAGATGGAAGCCCGCTTTGGTTTAGTTGGAACAGCTCCGTTCAATTTATTTAAAAAATAATCTACTAATTTAATAGACTTTATTTATTATTCCCTATATTTGCTTATCATATTCAATCAACTAAACTTTTTTAACATTTAAGATCCCTTATGAAAAATCAACAATTCCACATTTCATCCATGCGAATGTGTTGCTAACAAAAAACTACAGTGTTCTGCTGTAGAAACATTCCCCTAGAAATCCTGCAAGTAATCAATTGGCGTTGGCACTTGTTTAATTTTTAACTATTAATCCAAATTTTATGAAAAACATTGGAGTACGGCTGTATTCTATCTATTTTCTATTGTTCTTTTTTTGGGTACAACCCACATATTCACAGAACAAGCCTAAACCTATCGTAAACGCTACCCTTGAGGGCCATATCATTGACGCTTCTACAAAACAGCCTATAGAAGATGTTACTGTACAATTGGATGCTGTTACCCACTCTGTGAAAACCGACAGGGAGGGTAGATTTCAATTTGTTACTGGACAGAAGCTCCCCTTTAAGGTCAAGCTGACGCATCTCAACTACAAGTCGCTATCCCTTGTGATCGACAAAAGTCCCATTGTTATTGAGCTCAGCCCAGCAAGCAAAGACCTGGAAGAAGTCGTGGTAACAGGTGTTGCACAAGGCACAAGCCGCAAAAAGCTATCCTTTGCATTGACTAAAGTAGATCAGGAGCTGATCGGCACCGTTCCTGCTCTCGATGCTTCCACGAGTTTACGCGGAAAAGTCGCCGGCCTCCGCATCGACCAGTCGGGTGGCAATGCCGGGGCATCGGTATATCTCCGTGGATCAAAGTCGGTAACCGGAGAAATCGAACCTTTGATCGTGGTGGATGGCTTCGTCACAGCCCTCCGTCTTTCAGATCTTAATCCCAACGATATTGAGAGCATTGAAGTTGTTAAAGGAGCTGCAGCTTCGGCCTTATATGGAACCCGTGGCGAGGGCGGGGTCATTCAGGTGTTGACAAAAAACGGTAAAAAGGAAGGAAAACTCAATATCAGTATAGATAACGAACTTGGTTACTCGAGTCTGTTATTACTTCCACCCCTATCCTATCAGCATCATTTCAAGGTCAACCCAGACGGATCTTTCCTGTTGGTCAATGGTGCCCGCGTGATCGACTACAAAGAAAATGGTTTTTCGGTCAATCTGCATCCCTATAAAGACTATGTGGACAATACCAAAAATCTATTGGGTCAGACCAGCTATTTTACAAATTCCATCTCGGCCGCAGCAAGTGGTGAAAAATACAACATCTATTTATCCGCACAGAACCAACATAAAGGCGGTGTTTCACCAGTCGTCGATGCAGACAAAAGACAAAACATTCTGTTCAATCTTGGCTATCGGGTTTCACCCAAAATTACGGCCGATCTAACCACACAGTATGGCTTCTTCAATACACCTTCGAGTGCTGTATCCAGCCGTTCGGATGGACTGCTTTATTCGACTTTACTTGTCGAGCCTTTTATCGATCTCAGCGAAAAGGATGAATCGGGAAAATATGTCTACCTACCCAAAGGAAGCAATCTTTCCGGTCAGCAGTGGACCAATCCTTTCTATCGACTGAGCAATGAGGAATACGCCTATCAGACCGAGAATCTGCTGTTGGGAGGAAAACTAAAATATTCCATTACCGAACACCTGAGTGCCGAAGGTACTCTTTCTCTCCAAACGAGACAATATAATACCGAAGAATACTATCCTAAAGGTTATCAGACCATTGTCCCAGATGTCAGCCTAAACAATGGAAACTATGCTTTAAGAACCTCTAAAAGCACCAGCAAAAATGGCCAGCTACAATTAAATTACAACCGCAGGACTGGCAATCTGGATTGGGGGCTTACCGCCAAATATGTGTATGAATTTGCATCGCAGACAGGCTTCAATGCTTCCGGTCGAAATCTTACGGCCCCAGTCAAAAGCTTGGATGTGACGGAACCGAGCACGAGAGTCATTTCATCAAATTGGGAAAAAACAGTTAATCATGGCTATTTCCTCAACGCCAAGTTTGCCTGGGCAGATAAGTTATTTGTTGACGCCCTCGGCCGGCTCGATCAGAGTTCACGATTTGGCCGAAATGTAGGTACAGCCTTTTTCCCTCGCATTTCCGCCGCCTACCGTTTGACGCAGGATATCAAGCTCGATCCATTGACAGAATTTAAGCTGCGGGTTGCTTATGGAAAAGCGGGAAGCCTTCCACCTTTTGGAGCCAAAGACAGCAGAGTCAACATCACCAATACTGGGGGTGTCAGCTATACGCAAAATGATAATACCGACCTGAAGCGCGCAGTTACCGCGGAAACGGAACTTGGTTTTGATGCCGTTTTATTTAAGCGACTGAACGTACAGTTCAACTATGCTTTTTCAAATAGTACCAACGATTTTATTTCTGTTCCGGCATTTACGCCAATTTCGGGCTCAGCAAGCATCTACGACAATCTAGGCGCTGTAAAATCAAATTCTCTCGAACTGGAGATCAATGGAAAAGTGCTCGAGCACAAAAAGTTTAGTTGGTCATCAGGCCTTACTTTCAGCCGCGTCCGTAGCCGGATTACATCACTAGGCGATGTTCCGGAGTTTACATACAACGGTTATCGAAAAGCTGTCGGTGCCAGTACCACCGCAATATATGGGTACAGTATCCACTCGGATCTCGCGCAGTTGCAAACCAATGCCGACGGTTTTGTTATCAATGCCGGTAACGGTACCAAACGGGTTGAAGACTATGTGGTAAATGACTTTGGCGTCGTGGTCGAAAAAGCGGCTTTGGGAACGGCAAATGAAGCTCCCGTATTTTATGTCAATGCTGCAACTGGCAATGCCAAGATTATCGGCGATGCCAATCCAGATTTTTTACTGGGCTTTACCAACACCTTTAATTACGGGCGCTTTTCACTTTATAGCGTGCTGGATTGGCAACAAGGGGGACAGAAATTCAATGAAACCGCACAATATCTGACCTATGTCTATCGCTCGGAATTTTCTGACCGGAGTGCGGCCGCAGGCAAACCGCTAAATTTTACCACCCAGGTATTCAACGCCTCACAAGTGACAGATTATTGGATCGAAAAAACCACCTATCTGGCCCTTCGCGAACTTTCTTTATCCTATAAACTCCCAACAGAAAAACTAGGCATTTCCAAAGTTCTGAAAAATGCCAATCTATCCCTTATCGGTAGAAACCTCTTTATCTGGACAAACTATAAAGGAGTTAATGTTGATGGAATCGGGCAGGATGGATTCAACTACCCTACCTACCGTATTATTTCAGGGAAACTAACCTTCAATTTTTAACCTAATCAGACAAAGTAAAACATGAAGAAGATATTTTTTGGTTTAGCCGTTCTTTTCTCACTAGGCTCATGCGAATCGATCGGATTCGATGACCCTTCGACATTGACGAATGCCGAAGCAATAGAAAAGATAAAAAGTTTAGGTTATGTACTCACAACAAGCAGTGTGCAGACCACCTTCAATACCACGACAAATAACGCAGGTGGTTCCCATTTTAGTCTTTGGGCAGACCAGTCAACCAATACCAACGGCAGCCAGTCCTGGTGGGATTTTGCGAACGAACCGCGGTTACGTTTGAACAACAATTCAGCTTACCGCGGTAATGCAGCCGTTCGTGAAGTGTATTCCAATTTCTATCAGTCCAATCTGGATGCCACCAAAGTGATCGACCTGATCGAGAATCAAAAGTTGACGATCTATGATGACAAGGGGGCCGAACGGACCAAAGACTGTCTTATTGGTGCCTACTATGCAAAAGGTGTCTCCCAAGGTTACTTAGGCGCAATATTCGACCGCGGACTGATTGTCGATGATGTCAACCTTAAACTCAAGGAGTTTCCCAATTCATATAAAGAGCTGATCGAGAATGGCATCAAACATCTTGATAAGACCTTACAGCTTATTGCCGAAACACCCAACCTGAATTTCGATTTTTTAAAGGGTGTAACCATTTCCAAAGGCGATCTCGTATTGCTGATCAATTCGCTTTCTGCTCGGATACTTTCCTCCATAGCACGGGATAAGGCCGAAGCAGAAAATCTGGGTTCCCCTTATTGGAACAGAGTTCTTGCTTATGCCAACAAGGGCTTTACCACCGATTACACCATCACCACTACCGTGGGTGGCTATTACAATGCCCTGGTCGATGTACTCGAACGCCCGTACGGAACAGCCTCCTATGTTCCTGCAGATATTAAAATCACCTATTTGGCGGATAAAACAAAAAAAACGCCCACAGCTTATCCAATCAACAACAGCGTTATCTTGGGTCCTATTGAATCTGACGATAAACGTTTCTACCAATATTTTACCTACACAAGTAACTTTGGTATTTTACTGGAAGCCAGGGGAAGGGGACTGTTCAGCAATTACATGCGTTCCAGGTGGATGTATCCTAAATTGTCTACCCTCAATGTTGCCGGCGCTGTCAACCCTTACTTTTTGGCCGAAGAAACACGCTTATTGCGGGCAGAAGCAAAATACTGGTTGAAAGATTACGATGGCGCTGCGGCTGAGCTGAACGCTTCGACAGCATCCCGCAAACAAAAAGGTGGTCTGCCCGATGTGATAGCCAGTGCCAGTGCACTACGTGATGCCATTCATTATGAATATGCGATAGAAATAGATGGGGCAGGTGGTACTTTTGTACCCTTCACCTTCATGCGGAGAAATGATCTGCTACAGGGCGGCACGCCGACCCAATTTCCGATACCACAGATCCAGCTGGAACTCATCGGAGAAGCTGTCTACACCTTCGGTGGGAATGAATCTGCCGGCGAAAAAGGCAAATTTGGCGAGCTTGGTACAGCCCGGGACAATGGCTGGAAGCCAGCTTTAAAATAATCAAGCAGAATAACAACTCTATCGAACTAACCCCGTTTATATATAAGCCTTCTGTTTTTCGTGCTGCACACAGCGGCGCGGAAACAAAGGCTTTCTATATTCGAAATTGCCTAATGATCTGTATAAAACCGGATGTGTAATCAACTGCTAAATCCGTCTCGTTTTATTAGGGTTATTTATAACAATTAACAAAAGATCGTTCGAGCTCCTTGATATATCTGTTTCTACCCCATACAGAGCAGCTATAATACTACTTATAGCTGCTAAAAAATTGACTTTCGCAATTATAAAAGTTTACACTAACCCGATCAGACGCCAGTTTTAAATTAAATTGTTGTTTTAATTCATTGACTAAAGCCTTCGGTAAGTCCGTTGCATTTTGGGAATTAACATCGGCCACAGCTCCAAGCATTTTCATTACACCAACGGTATTGACAGATGCTTCATTTTTTGATGTTATAATCGTTTGCCATTCACCAGCAATGTTATGCGAAATTTTCTGAATATAGATATTACTGTTACCTGTCGATCTAGAAGGCATGTAATAACGCGTCGCAACGAGATTAGCCACCCCAACTTTCAATGTACCGGCTACTGCTGCGCCAATTGGAAGACCGATAATACTAGCAGCTATGGTATCATTTGCTATATTATATAAAACAGAGATATTGAAGGTATCATGAATTGCATCACCTATATTCTCCCCTGCGATTAAATTCCGCCTAAAGCTTACCGATTGGGACAATTTAAAATTTGGCGTATTGAACAGAGCTGTCAAAGTCGCTTGTGAATCCAAGCGAATACGATTGCCATTTCCCCAGAAATTGTTTGTATCGAAAGTACCTGATTCCAATAAATAGCCACCGACTTTCAATGTGTTGTAAAAGGTATTTCCATCAATTTCATTG
>Ga0153980_1000079_pt1 | contig 62749 bp, 55 predicted proteins | sample TSGA064MetaG_FD_104722 | JGI IMG/M metagenome (GOLD analysis project Ga0153980, IMG submission 104722) | Attine ant fungus gardens microbial communities from Georgia, USA - TSGA064 MetaG | ecosystem: Host-associated > Fungi > Mycelium > Unclassified | place: USA: Georgia, Magnolia Springs State... | reverse complement strand
TATTGTAGAAGAGCCGGGTGATACCACCCCGCTTGCCTACAAAACGGATGGGTCGATTTCGAACATCGTACGCATATTGTATCCCATGCCCCAGCGTATCCGTTTCTTCTGTCACGTTGCCGCTGCGGTCATACTTCAGGTACATGGAACTGGCCTTCGCTCCTGCATGCTCCCGGCGGCTGATCTGTACGATCCGATCTGTGCTATCATAGCTAATCTCGGTTTCGTATCCTTCGGGCGAACGGATGTGGGTGATGTTCCCGTTACGATCATACCCATACCTTGTCTCTGCCGTGACCGTTCCCTGACGTTCATCACGCAGGTCTTCCCCGTCGAGGACATCCAGCTGACGTAACAGCCTGCCCGCTTTGTCATATTCGTAACGGATGTATCGCTCCTTGCCTTCACTCAGCTTATAACGTTCGGAGGTCCGCTGATTCAGACAATCGTATGTATATCGAATGTCCGCTCCTGTGTCATCCGTGATGCGAGTTACACGCGAATTACGATCATAGGCATATGTAATACCATGATACGTCGCCGGATATCCCTCCCGTGTAACGAACTCCGACGTTCGCTCTTCCTTCACCAGGTTTCCGGCAAGGTCATATTCATAAAGGGACAAGCGGTACATCACCTGCCCATATACCGCAAGCTCACTCTCAGAGGATATCTCTTCCTGAACAGGTTCCCGTTTTTCGATCAACCATCCTGCCGTATTGTAACCATACAATGTGCCGAACCGTTCGGCATCTTGGTCACCACTGTCCACTGCCTTGCCGTCCATTTCTTTGACGACTCGTCCTGCGGAATCATAGGCGTACCGCCGTTCGATGTGCCCCTCTGCATTAGTCACCTGAACCAGACGATCCATGGCATCATAGTCATATTCCGTTCCCAGACCATCATCCGTCGCCGGATCATAATGCTCTGGACTGATGGACTTCACGAGATTCCCGGCGGCATCATATTGAAATCGTTGAATCCCTCCATCGGCTAATATGGTCTGGATGCGGTTTCCACGATGATCATATACATGCTCCGTGCCTTGACCATCATCCAATACCGGATCATATTGATTCGGCTCCACCTCTTTAAGCATATGGTCATACATGTCGTAGTGGTACCTATGGGTATGATGAAGCGAATCGGTGATGCGAATGAGATGATCCAACGCATCGTAGCGGTACTCCGTTCCTTTACCGTTATCGATTCGTTCCACGTAATCATTGGGCTGCACCCGCTTAATCAGGTTGCCCATCTTGTCATAGAACATCAGTGTCGTATTGCCTTCTGCATCCACAATACGGGTTCTTTTGTTCAGATCGTTGTACTCGAATTCAACGGTTCCATACGCTGTCGTTATGCCGGTGACCCGGGCAGCACCATCAAATGCATATCTATATTCTTGGCCCTCGGCATCCCTAACATAAGATGGTGTATCCGTATGATTGACTTCATAAGCATACGTAGTCACGTGACCCAGCGCATTCTGGCGTGTGAGAGTCCTTCCTTGTGCATCATAGGTATAGGCAGTAACCGCCCGACGCTCGGCATCGATCGCTTGTATCTCTTCCAGCACACGTCCGAACGTGTCATAGGCATATGTCTTTTCCACGATGTTATTGACCGATACGGAGATGCGGTTGAGTTGTTCATCATAGACTTGGCTATGCTGTGTACCATCCGCTGCAATCTCCGTAAGCAATTGCCCATGGATGTCATATTCCCAGCGAGTAGTCCGGCCACCTGTATCCGTATGTGCACACTTGAATTGATACGTATCATACTCGAAGGATTCCCGAGTCCCATCCTGATAGACGATATCGGTTACAAGGTAATCTGTATTATAGCGATACGTCTCCACGACATTCGTCGCATGGAAAGTAAATGTCGTTTCAGAATCAGCATCATTATAATGGATATCGGTCATTTGATCGTAAGCATCCCTTTGCCGAGTTACTCTGCCAGCAGCATCATAGATGTTAGTCACATAGGTATTTCCGTTCTGGTCCGTTATGCTCTCAAGATAGCCTTGCTCCGTATACGTATATTGAATGTTCCCCTGGTTGGGATAGGTTACCTGCATGAGGAGGTCGTCGTCATATTCATAAATCACGGATCTGCCAATATTGTCGGTCATCCGTATTAACAAACCATCCCGGCACTCCATCAAGACAGTCTTTCCGCCCGGTGCAATCAGACGGCTAATACCGTTATCGTTATACTCCAGTCGCGTCCGGTTCCCTGACCGATCCGCAACGCTGCTCAAACGCCCTTTCTCGTCATACTCGTACGTTATCCTGTCAGGGCCGATGAGTACATACCCCGATGCATCCTCATATTCGATCAGGCGATAGTCCTGCTTACCTCCAAGCGCATTAACCCAAGTGCCCTCATGAAACGTGAATCTCTCGTAATGGCTATCCGGACAAATGACGTAAATTCGGTTTCCCTCTCGTTTAAGGCAGGATTCATAGGTGAAAATAAAACCTCGGCCCGTCAGTCCCCTAACCGGATACAGTGAATTATAGTTCCGTACCATTTCGATCGGAGAACCAATATCGAGCACGATCATGTCTTTGGCAAAATAATGAAAGCCACCTCTCGTGACGTCCACGGGATCACCAGTCTTAACCATGGTAGCAAGGCTGGCAACCGACACTTTCTTTAACGTATCCCATGTCAGGGAATGGTTGACGTTCCCGTTTCGCCATAAATCCTCCGCCATGGCTCCCCCCATGCCGCCTGCTACGGAGGAAACATAATCGGTTAGTCTGTTTTTGCCTGTAAAAGAGAAAAGCCCCCCCACTACATTAGCCGCCAAATTCGACGTGAGGCTTGTGCTTCCCGTGTTCATCATGTCCTGCGTCATGCCGCTGATTGTACCGCCTGCTACCGCTCGGCCATAGATATTGGCAAAATTGCTTAACCCGGTACCGCATTTAATACCAGTCATGAATTTCCCCATCATGGCACCACTCAAAAATCCGTTCTGGAAGCTCTTCATATAGTGGCCGATTAACGTCTCTCCTGGTTGTAACGCAGGATCGAAGATTGCAGTGATCGCAACGTTCACTCCTCCACCAATGGATGGAAGAATTAGCGCTGAAGCTCCGCCACCAGTCAATACGGAGAGTCCCCCAACAGAGACAATGACCGATCCATATTTGACCATATCGTATAGTTCGGCATTGCCACCCAATACCGTATCCCGCATAAAATTGTGCGACTGAGACAAGTCGCCTACCCTGGCCTTGGCTATATCCTGGCTGCCTTCTGCCATCTCGCTGGCTGCCACCACCATTGTGGTGGTACCCGCAACCAAAGTTGCTCCCGCGGCAATAACCAGAGGTGTTGCTGCCCCACCCGTAAGAACGACCGCCGCAACGCCTACGGCAGCTGCGCCGATCAGCATGGCGATTTTGCCAAAGCCGATTTTGCTTTTGCCCGCCTCCATTTTGTCAACCAGTGCCTGTCGATATGCAAGAGCATTTCCGTTGATCTCTTTCATCAAATTTTCATCTTGCGCAAGGAGCTCAGAATCGTCAAACGGATCTGCCGGCGGCTTGCCTGGAGTCCCTTCATAATATATGGTAGCTGCCTGTATATCCGTAAGATCAGCGATGTAAATATATTGATCCAGGTTGATGCCTTCCATTGGGCTTCTCGAGATAGCCACCATTTCGCCTGCAGTCATTTCAATTTGTTTCGGAGCAGGCATGTCCCCTTTAACGTCGATCAGGAAATCTTCTATAGCAGCAATGGATATATCCGTATTCGCCAAAATTTCGATCGAACCGTCTCCGGCCAGTTTCAATTTGACGGTTTCTGCTGCATCTGCGGCAAATACGATATCTTCGCCCGTCAGCTTCATCTCCTGATCCGAATTGTTCGTTAATGACTTGATGGCAGGATTGGACGACTTTTGGCTGTATTTGCTCTGCTCGACTCCTCGGCGGACCGAACTCGTCGCAATGGCGCTCTTCTCGGATGGGCTGGGAAAATGTAACTTCACTGGCGATCCCGGCTTGGGCATCATGTACGCACTCTGGTTATCCATACCTGTCGAGAATGGGAACCAACAGGCGTTATCCGTTTCGGCTTCCTTATCAATATCCAGATGCAATTGGACCTTATTGCGGGATATTTTCGTGATCTTACCTTCAAGCGATAAACCTTGTATGCCATAAGGCAGGATTTTGGTCAATTTGGCCTCGGCTTCGGATAGTAGCGTGTAGGTATGAATTAGTTCACCGTGGGCCACCGTCGATTCAATCTCATAAACGACAAAAGGCCGTCGCTGAATCTCCATTTGGTTTCCAAGCCGGTACACCTGCCTGCTCTGAATATGATAGCGAATCTCCTGTGTTTCCCGATGCGGAACAAAACGAGACTGCATCGTATACGCCTCAAAGGCCAGCTCGTTCTTCGCCATTTCTTGCGGGATCCCAAGGGCTATGGCAGGCGCATCATCAACTATGGGCACGATTACCGTACCCAAGCGGGAAGCAAGGCGAAGAATGAACTCCCAGTCTGTTTCCTGATATTGCAGCAACAATTGCCCCGTTACCGTAGCCGGTAATGCATTGATTAAGGAAGCACCTGCATATGGATCTATCACCTTATGGATGACCTCGGAGTAAGTCTTTTGCTGATTTTGATACGAACGCTTCCTCCATTCAATATCCATCATGTACGTATGTGATACTGCCACCAATTCCAAATAAAAAATGCCTTGAACATGCTCGACCACCGCCTGTTGAACCATTCCGGCAAACAGGCACGTTTTCTTTTCCCGACCATCTTCAGATGCTATGTATGCCTTCACTTTGTCGTCTGTAGTAAGCTCATGAGCACTGTCGCTTCCCTTCTCATGTAGGACAGCCCTGATCCGCAAGTAAGAATGTTCATTCATTCGATGCATGATCTGTATATCTTCAATTCTGACCAAGTTACAAGGTATTTCAATAATCATACCTGCATGAACCATTTCCACAATTATTTCTCCTCCTTCCTATGACCATCACGGAATCCGACTACTCTCTCTGACCGTTATGAACTATCGTGATATCCCCACGCCCGCAAATACAAAAGTTTTTGCAGGTGTTAAGCAAGGCATCTCCAGTACTCACCTTGACGTCATCTTTGCCGTCCAACCACGGAGCAATAATTTGAGGCGTACACATGGCCACACACTCAGGTGGCGGCAGTTCTTCCAACGGAATATCCTCTTCTTTAGTAAAAAGGGAATTAAACCAACCAATGTCCTGCTTAGGAGGTTGGACCGCATCTACGATTGCCTTCATCTCAGCCTGTACTGCCGGATTGCTAAGGCTTGTACACAAGCCAAACGGTCGGATATTGGTCATCGAAAGGAAATCATTCACGTTTAATTGCGGTTGCTCATGAATGTAATCACCGTGACTGGCAGGGATCACCAATCTCGCCGGTCGTGTCCCGAATGTGCATTGGGCATAAGCCCCATGTACCACATAACTTTTGTCATCACTCATATTTCCTCTTCCTCCTTCGACTCCAGCGGTTCGAGCGATATCCCCCACAAATCTCGCCGCAGTATGCTTTCAGCAATGTCCAAATTAATGACCAGCCGCTGATCGTCAATGCCTGCAATGCGAAACATGGCATGTCCTTTGGCCTTCTTCCGGTCAATGATTATTCGGCTCGGCCTCCCCCAAGGATCATATTCCGTTAGATCAGACAAACATTCCAATCGATCTACCAGCAGCAACCAATAGGTTTGTTGCATTTCTTCCGCAGGATGGGCAAGCACCACACATTTGAAGAGAGCATCGTCATCGTACATTTCAACGACCTTTTTTAAAGGGTCGGACATGAGAACAACCGGACGGTCAATCAAATCCGGAATAATCTTGTCCTTTCCTTCGACATACACAACGGTGAAATCTTTGATCTCCTGGGCGCGGTCTTTCGAAACCTCCAACGTTCTATAGGCAGATCTTAAACCATCAAACATGATCATATGTTCATCAAGGAGCCGATCCTGCGTCATGATAAAATAATCCATTTATATCGTCCTCCCGCATTATGCTATCCATCCGCCGTTTTCGTTTAGGAGTAAATTTTCAATCCTTCGCGCTGTTCTGAACTTAATTTTATTATTTTAAGATCCTTTTCAAGAAAATGAGCCCCATCTAGGCGACACTGCACAAAGTTTGTTCCTTCGAAAACAGCCCCTCTGAAGTCGGCTCCTCTCAGATCAGCATTCACGAATACGGCATTGGTCAGATCCGCTCCTTCAAACCGTGTGGGGCTGAACGCCGGAATATGAAATTCTTCACAGGTTGGTGTGACATAACTTGCCTGAACTTCCTCGAACTGGGCCCCGGATAGGTCAGCCCCACCGAAATCCGCCCCATGAATGAGGCTATGCCCAAAATTGGCGTGGGACAGTTTCGCATTTCGAAAATCGGCTCCAATCAGTGGGCAACCGACGAGTAAACTGCCGCTCAAATTCGTATGAGTAAAGTAGGCATAACAGAGATTCACTAACTTGAAGTACATATCGCTCAAATCGATATTTCTAAAGTTGCCATGCACATACTCATCCAGCTCGTTAGGAATAAGTTTTTGCCTAATATCTTCCGTATCGGGAACGCAAGCATCGCATTTATATATCAATTCATTGAAATCCTTGTGTTCACCTGACCGGATATACACTTCTTCTTCCTTATCCAACTGCAGGAATGTCTCTTGCTCTACAGCAACCTTCATGACTTGCCTGAACAGATTGGTAATATAGTGCATATAGAGCGAAGCTTCCTGTCTCATCAGAAGGAGCAAGTCTGCGTCCAGTATTTTGCCGATGTATTTTTTGCTCTCCTGCAAAGTCAACTCATTGAATTTCATTAAGTATCTGAACGCCCAACTTGCATCATATTCGATGAAGCACTCCAATGGATCGGCATAGAGCGCTTGGTCATACCAGTAGATCCTGCACCGAAAATCCTGCCTAATAATGCGATTTCTGAAAAATGTGATATGAATGTGTCCGACCTTTCCTTTACGTCCCAGCCTTTGCATTTCCAATGCTTTGGAGCAACCCTCTGTAAACATGTGCAAAGCATGCTTGTGCAACTCCTCCAGATGTACTTCCAAGCTCTGATGCAAATCGCCAATACAATTTGCTCTGAATGGCTGAACCCATTGCTGACGAAGTTCATTCAAAGCTTCTGTCCGTTTCATGACATCCATCACCTCCTGCGAACAATAAAAGATGGTCTGATTTTACGCTTAGCTATTGGTGAACACCTCTGTGCCAGCCATTGTTGCGTTACCCGACTCATCCAGTGTGATTTTCCCGCCTTTGTCGCTACTTATTACAATTTGGTCCTGGGCCGTCAAAAGCAGTGTCTTTTCAGCACGGATACGAACATTTTCCTGTGAATGAAGAGAGACTTCCTTTTGTCCCATAATGGTTACTGCACCGTTAGCCTCCAACATTATAATGGATTTACCGTTGTTAGCAGATATTTGAACGTTATCTGGCGTGAGCTTAACTTCCATTCCTGCAGGATTGCGGAAATAACGTACGTTCGGATCGGACATGCGATCACCGGAGGAAGAAGTACTTGATCCGCCACCGCTTCCAGAGGAAAGCATCGTCCCGCCCTGGTTCCCAGTGCTTACAGCAACCGGCTGAGATAGTGCCGTTTCCTCCGAATAGGTATTAACAGAGCTGATGGCATAAGCCTCGGTTTCTCGGGAGCTCGGAAAATGCACCCGGACACTATCCCCCTTCTCTGGCATGCAGTACCATCCACTACCATCTTCTGAAGCGTAAGAAGTAGCATACGGGAAAGAATAGGCCGTACTCTCTTGACCTTGTTCATCAATCTCCAAATGTACTTTGACGGTGTCTCGTTGAATGGCAAGAACACGTCCTCCAATGGAAGCGCCGCGCATACTGTCATTGTAGAGAGCAGCTTTATTCATACCTTTGCGGCTCGTTATTGTATAACGGTGCACAAGGAGACCTTTTTCCATGCTAGATGTACATTTTTGAATGCAATAAGGGCGCCCCTTGAACCGGATCACATCACCCAGATTCAAGACGCGATGCGTTGTCACTTCATAATGCACAAAATCGGATTCATGGACGGGGGACTGGCTGTTTCGGGATTGATACAGGTAGGAGGATAGATCTTTTTTGACGACATAGTTATAATTCTCTAGATGCTCATCCGTGTCATCGTCGGGTACACCGAAGTAAATCTTCACGCTGTCCAGATGTGCTGCCGGTAATAGTACCGTATTCATACGGGCAGCCATCCGTTTCAGGAAAGTCCAGTCTGTTTCATAATATTGAAGAACAAACTTGCCGATGCTATCATCACGTCCGACAGCGTATATGACGTCATATCCTTTATGGCTTTTTCCGACTTCTTTAGCCAACGCATTATAATTAAGTGAAGGATTCTGAAATGAACGAGTATTGCGTTTGAGATCCAGCATGTACGAATACGTATGGGCTTCTGCTTGTAAATAGTAAACATCCTGTACCTTGCGCATTTCCAACATGGTGATCAATCCACAGAACAACTTTTTGCTGTTACCATTTGACATGACCTGCAACACATTTACCGGAGTAAGAGATTGCACTGACTGCATATACTCATCATGTTGCTCTTTAGTGATCGTTCCGGATAGCGATATCTTGCCATGCTCGTTCACCATTTGTTCGATCGAGAACTGTTCCAACCTCATCTGATCAAACGGAGTAATTTTTATATTTTCGTAAGTCAATGCTTCTGAGCTCATGAACCTGTCACCTCCAGCGAAGATATCATGCCTGTAATCACAGGCTTCCAATGACTCCATCTTTGTAAATTACCATTCACATTAAAAATAAGCTGATGATCGCCTTTTTCAATGAAAGCTTGATAATTGAATACCTGCCCATTGGCCACGGAACTGTTAAACACACAATACCTGGTTTGCAAGGCACACGGAACAACATTCCCGTCCTCCATCCAATTCATGCCCAGTTCCATGGATCGAAACTGTTGCTGCATAATCTCTTTGAATTGCCCCATCGACATGGCTTTTACAGGTTTGACCCATTGCATCATCAAGTTCATTTCAAGTTTCTCGTTACTGTAGACCAGGTGTTCGGACGTTCCCAAGGTCTGCACGAATTCTTGAGGCAACCTCATGCAAATGCCCGTGCGCATAAGGCTTGTTTTTTCAAAAGATACCTCCGCTCCTTCCACTATGAGCGTCCCTTTTAGAATACCTTCCATAATTTCTTGCGGGGATGGAGTTTCCCCCAATTCAGGATGCTCTCTCAAGTTCAGATGAATCGCATTACCTTGTCTTTTCTCCCGCTCTTCCAGTCTTCGCTGCTTTTCAAGCTTGGCTATCTCCTCATCCAGATAAGACAAAACCTCCGCCTCCCTTCCGTAAATTAATCTACAATCATTCTTCCTTTGCGGCCGTTGGCCCATGGCACTGCCGTCTTCGTATTACGACCTGACTCATCCAATATCATGGACAGTTGCCTATGCAGCTGAACATTCGAATAATCCTCGCAATTCATTCCGGTTTTGAGATAGATATACTGCTCAACTACTTGTCGGGATACCCTTTCCGAATTCAAGCAGGTGAACGAAAAAACATGATCCTGGACATCTCCTGAACGAAATTGCAACATCTCATAGGCAAAAAAACGCAGGATATCCGGTCTCAGCGTAGGTGTTGAAATTGCGGAGTAAGGAGCATGTAGATCGCACCAAGTATTATATTCGGTATTCATATCCGCAAAATCTTGATAATCAGATCGAAGAATAGCACCCGGCTTTAACTTGAATCTTCCCAATTCCACTTCATCAAGCCCCAATGACTCTTCGCCCTCCAATACAATTTCGGCATGATGTGCCGTAAAATCGGGCCTTCGGGTAGGTTCAAGAAAAATCATTTTCAATACGGCCACCCGGCCAGTAGCCATATATGGAACTGAAAAATCATCTTCAAGCAAGTAAAGGCGCCCGGCATGCTTGAGTATACCTTTACCCACAACAAGAACCTGATCTTCCACGCTCACCTTTAATCCTGTCAATATCCCATCCGAATAATCTTCGAATCGAACATCCAGAAAAGTCCGGGGAAAATCCCTGAGATTCTCTAACATTTCGGTACGTAGAATGCGCCCCTTCTCAAATCGTGGAACGATGTGTACCAGCATAGCCCATCCCCCTCTCTCTCTTTGCTTCAACCAAGCAAATCACTTTGTGCCATCGAAGAAATCAAGTTCGGATGATTCCAGTTCGAAGGGAAAAAACTTTTTGGGACCTAAGTAGAGCTGCTCTTCATTTCGTGATACGGGGACGACGACAAACCCCCAATGCTGTTCCCCAGCAAAGACAAAAAAACGGGTTTCGCCATTACGAATCGAGTCGGTATCGTCTTGCAGGATAAATCTTCCGAACTTCACTGCGATCTCTTCATAAGACTTGATCTCATATGCGGTTGGTTGATTGTGATATACATAGCGTCCCCGTTGTTTTCCATCGATTGAAGTAAGATAAAATTCGATCTCTGAAGCATGAGAAGGGCGGGATATGAATCCGGAGGTTTTCTTTTCATTCAAGCCCTCAATGAGATTCTTCTCTGATCCCGAATGGGTTAAAGAACTGATCGTATACGGAATTACTGGAGCTTGATGCGTAATCTGTGGATCAATCATCCCCATCTTTTTGGAATTCAGATAGCGAATAGCTCCCTTAAGACATGCCATTTTTAATTCTGGTGTTTTCTGGCTTACTTCAGCCTTTTGCTTAAATTCAATGCTTTTCCCCGGGACGAATTCCTTTAGCGCCTCACGAAACAGATCAATTCGGCAAGACTGTCCTGTAAGCTTGATAATCGAATAATCTTGCAAGCGTCCATTATGATAGAATTCATCCAGAAATTTGCGAACAATATTATAGATATCCGCTTTAAGCAATTGATGAATCTCCCTAATATTGAACACAACTCCTGGAAGATGATGCTCATCCCTGAAACGGCCATTTTCAACAACAGATATCAGCCATCGATCCATTACCTCGATATTTAGATCCGTTTCTGTAGCGGTGCCACGCTCCGCTTCAAATTTGCTGCGCAATATGCCTGTTCGATGAAAAAATTCCTTTTTCATGTTTTCTGCAGCACCCCACAGAAGGTGGAAATTATTCAATACCCTCTGATATTCTTCACGTGTCGCGCTCTCATAGTTCTTATATGCTGTCGGCAGAATTTGTCCAGCCTCTAAATACCGTTTTTCCAATCTTTCGTAAACTGCATCTACTCCGAATTCATCAACATGCCGATACAAATCTCCTCCAGGTATGCTGATTAATGTATCAATATCCGTATCGGAGTAACGTCCCTCCGTTGCATAATAATCTGCAAATACAACTTTCATGAATTGCATGATCCGGTAAGTGAGATTATTACCTCCAAAATTCATATCCCCGTTTTCAAAGTTTGTATGGATATCGAGTTTGTAGGCTATCCTCCCATCCTCAATCCGAAAGCGGCACGAAGATAGATCCGTTGTTCCTCCCCCACAATCCATGACAAGCGCCTGATATTCTTCACCGTCTGCAAAAGCTCCTCGATCCATCTGATCAGCCAGTGTATTATATAGAACAGCCAGACCTTCATCCAAAACCTGATCTTCAACGATTTTGTAATCGGGAAGAACATGTTTGAACATCTCAATGAACTGAACCTGAAGTTTGGCCGGAGCGGTAAAATGAAGATTCTTGAATCGGCATTTGAATTGCTGTTCTGCTGTACCTATCACATAACGGAGGAAGCCTCCGAGAATTTCACTACGATCAACAACGGCTGTATTCCCTACAGAATCAATGATCTCTTCTTTGGCTTCATAGTTATTGATCCATCGCTTTATCCCCCTGAAGACACTCGCCCGCGTTCCTCCAAATTCATGATCTCCTAGTGCTTCTTCACCATAAGAATAGACAACATGTTGCGAACTGGAGCACTCCACAATACGAACTGCCGTTGGTAATACTTCTGCCCATTCCTGTCCCTTTCGCTGCGGAAACGAAACATAGTTGATTGAATTGATTTGGACTGAAGAATGAACGCCTCTCTCCGGCTTCGAAACATATTCATCATCTAAGTATGCTCCAGCTGTTGTATTGGATGTCCCAAAATCAATCGCAAGTACCGCCTCTGTCGTTTCCGTATCCCTTATGACTAATTCGGAGACGGGAACACAGGCAGCCTGAAATTTCAATGGAAGCATGGGCCGATCATTGTAATACGCATGATAGAAATAATCTGAATCCTGTTTTTTCAAAAACAACAAACGATAGTCCCGATTGGATGTTTCCCTTAGATCTGTATCTTCATCGCGCGATAGATAGAAGCATCCTTGGCGATTCTCATCTTTGAGAATATTCATGATGCCGCACAGCTGCCCACTCCCGTTTACCAATAAAACATTGGAATTATTGAGCCACACTTCATCGGATTGGATCAGATAACGATCATTCTGGCCCGTTCGCACGCCCTGATATAAAGTAATTCTGGCGGGAACACGAATCGTCGCTTCCTTCGGCCGTTGGTCCTTCCAATATTGCTGCAGAATGGTTTCGATTCTTTCGAAACCGCCATCGTGATGACGTGTAATTAAAAAGTGTTCCTCGTCACTCCTGAATTTTAAAATTAGACTAATGAGTGAATTCCGATCCAGACGGTTGGCCAAACCTTCTACAAGACGCTGCTTATGACATATTTCTTTTAACTGGAAAGTTGTCATTTGTTCAAGCTCCACTCTTGCATATCTGGTCGCGAATGGACTGCCTTTATCATCTGTGTCCGGTTGATGCAGCCTATACTTATAAGGTCCGTTCATCATTCACGTTTCCTTTCATTCAACGAGGTACCACTTTTTTTCCCTCTTAGTAGAGCGCTATTCCTTCAATCCTCATGGTGGTTTCCTCTTCTAAAATGCCAAAATGATGACTCCAATAGATCTCGATCGTGAAATCGAGTGGTAAAAATAATCCCATGATCAAATCGACTTTGGAATTGGCATCTTCTGTTTTCTTCTGCCCCATATAAATCAGTAATTCATTTTTTTCTTCGCAATTGGCGTAAATAATGGATTTTTTGAAAATCTTGCTCATGGTCTGTTTCAGGAAATGAATTAGTTCTCCTGTCTCGTAAACCATCAACAATCCCTCGCAGATCTTGTCCTGCTCCTCTCTATTCAGATCTTTAAAAGTGGATGCAATTCTGCCTCCATACACGCCATCACATATATCCCTCTTTAGAAAGCGAATATAATACTCACGCTTGTTCATTCCCTGATGCAAATCAATCGTTCCCAAGAAGTGAATAAGGATATCAAAAAGATTCTTCCTCAGCTCGTAAACTTCTTCATCATCCGGAAGAAAGAGATTCTTGAATATGGAGTAAAATCGATAATAAGGATTCACTTCGATGGTCTGATCGATTTCCCGCATGTTCAGATCTTCCAAACTGAGCTCCATATATGGCGAGTAGTTCTCCGCGGGTACAAACTTTATGCTGCTTGCATCCATGCCCTTCAACTGTGAATTCAACATGACATCCCATATATAGTTCACAGATATGCACCTTCACATCTGTAATCGGGAAAATACCTCTGGATTTCGGCAACAATATAACTTAATACATCCACCTCTAAAAATTTCGGTATTCTTTCCCTGCCGCTTGCCTCCAATCTAAAACCTAGTTTCATGACCGGCTTACCGTGATCGGTTCGTATACCGTCACTCACAAATGAATTTAATGAATAGGTCAAGGAAGATGTATCACCCAACATTTGACCGTTCTTTACTGGATCCAAAATTTGAATTTCGACCAATTCAATTCCTTCAGCTGCTTCAAGAGAACTAACAATTCGCAGAATCTCCGCCTTAGAGCGAATGATTAGTCCCTTGTTTTCGGCTAAACGGACAGTGAACTGTTCCTTACGCCGATTTGAAAATGTCGAATACGGGAAATGAGTCAAATTAGTCAAAGAAGGTTTAATGATTTTCACAAGCCCCCATTCACCTGATTCATTGCGGGGAGTTACGATAACTAATCGATCCTCGGATCGCAAAATATATCTAACATCCGCTTCGCTGGCATCGACCAAATATCCATGTTCAATGCCTTCTTGCCGCAAAGAAAGTGTATGTTCAAAATTAATTCGATCTATGGCCGGCATCGGGAAACCTGTATTACGTTGACTTATTCGTTCCAAATTCCATAACGGAATAACGCCTGAACGTTTATAGACGTCATACTCCTCCAGTGACACAACAATTTCCTTTACCTCTTCATGTATGGCAGGTTCTCCTTCTCCTCCAACAAGCACACAATCCACAAACTTATAAATATATGGGAGATTAATCGTCCGCCAGTTCATCCCGTTCAACATAAACGATTGATAGAGCTTCTCTATTTCGTTTATGTACGATAGGTTTTGTTTTAACTTAAAAAATAACGGATACTCGCCTGCATTCGTAATCATGGTGCCCTTAAATATCCGTTCACTTGAAAGTAGCTCCCAAATCTGCTGGGTACCCATTTCCAAAAACAAGGAGAATAAAGGAATTTCCCCTCCATTACGTACAAGTTCTGCAACACCACTGATATCTAGAACTTGATTGTTCAAATCGGAACTTAACATCGGTCGGAGAAATTCATGGATGGGATCATAATCTTCCCGGTCAATTAATGTGATGTGGAGTTCATACTTTCCCTCCTGATTCTTCACCTCGTCAAACACCCGTTGCTCGATCTGTTTGTTTAGCGTCTCCTGATACTCGACCAAATTAAGAAAAACGCCTGTCATGAGGTCTTTGAGCATGCGACGTTGTTCCAGATCCTCCATCTTGTTTAGACGGTCACGAATAATATCTTTCATCACGAATCTCCTCCTTCCGTTGCTTCCTGTTCATTCGCTTCAGCCTCGGTGGTGTCGGTGCTTCCTTTAGCCTTTGAGGCGGAATTAATGCTAGCATTGCTTGTCGTTTTCCCTGAAGAAGACCCGGAGCCGGAAGCATCCGCAGTCCCACTTCCGGCCGAAGAGGAATTACCCGTGGAAGAAGTGCTTCCCACTGAATTGCCTACGCTCATTCCTCCCGCATTCCCTGTCCAATCCGAGTTCAAACCAGACGTATCTGTTGTTCCTAACCCTGCCGCATCCTGAGTAAGATCAACCGTCGGTACAGGTGGATTCAGTTTCTCATCCAGCTTATTTATTTTCCGCTCCATAGCCAGCACTCGTTCCAACATATCAATCTCCTGATAAATTTCCTGTGCCGAAGCATAGGCATCCATGGCGCCACTATAATCTCCGGCTTCATTGAAGCGGTCACCCTTCTGTTCCAGCGTATCGGCCTGAAGTTGTCTGGATTGGCGCTTGATATCCGCCCGTTTGGTTTCGGCTGTCTCCAGTTTGGTGGCAACTTCCTTCAGCGCTTCCTTATATGCTGTTTCCGTAGCCGCTGTTCTGGCCCTTTTATACAAAATGATCGCTCCACTGTAGTCTCCGTTCTGGAGTTTCAGATCTCCCTTAGTGATCCAGTCTTGTACTTGCTGAAAGGTGGTCATCTGTTCCAAACGTTCCTGAATGACTTCACGGTTGAACATATTGTAGGACTCAGACAATTCCAGTGCTTTGGTGTAACTGGCGGTTGCTTTGGGAATATCCCCTTCTTTCAGATGAGCCTCGCCGTCAACCAATGTCTGAGCAGCAGCCATCTTCGAAGTCAGCAACTTTTTGTGCACAGGGTCCTTTACTTTGATCGAATTGTTGCGAGCAAGACTGTAATCTGAGACGGCCTTGGCGTACTCCTGTTCCTTCACGTACTGGTCAGCGTTCTGTTCGTATTGCAGCATATCTACGACCAGCTCGGCTTTTTTGGCTGCGCTTTTCACCGCGTAGAATATGCCGGCTCCGCCAAAAATCAGGAGCATAATCAACATGATGGCAATCCGTTTAATCCACTTCTTACGGTTCTTGGGTTCTTCATGAAAAATCTTGTTCACATAGATGGCTGCCGCACTATAATTCTCGATTCGTGAACGTTGCTTGCTGAGCATCACTTCTTCCAACGTGTCGGCCAGCGCCTGCGGGTCATTGGCACCTTCCACCGCATCAATCATCTCGGCATCCTGCACACCTTCCCATAATCCAGGGGTGCATAGAACAAGCACATCACCATCGGCAAGCTTGACCTTATCGGATACATACGGTTTGATCATGCCAGGTTTGCCCGCGTATTCATTCAGATTGCCGCGTTCATCATGCTGATCCACACGATCCTCTGCAATCTGGCCTTCCGCTGCCAGTTGGGCAGCTACACTATGATCCTTGCTTTTTAGTGCAAGCCTATTTCCCCGGAAATGATACAAGCGGCTATGTCCGGCCGATGCCCACACCATGCGTGTATAATCTGTTACAACAATAACGAATCCCGCTTTGAGCCTGACTCGGCGGCTTTCATACTGCAACCATTCATGTGCGATCTTGATATATTCCGTCAGTCTGCGTTTGGACATGGTTGGCTTTTCCAAAAAGGATTCCAGAATGGTCTGTACTGTGATCTGTGCACTATTCACTTCCGTATCGGTGTCCAGACCATCTGCAATGACATAACAAGCCCAGTCTTCTAGTTCAACGCAGCCGTAGAAATCCCGATTTTTCAGGAAAGACCCCGCCTCTGAGACAAAAGCCGTCTTGAATTCACTGTTCTCCTTCCTCATCCGTCTCCCCATTTCCCGTCCCTGTGCGTTGCCCGATCCGTTACCATCCTTGCTCCAAAATGATAATCGTGGCGTTATCCTGATGCACGAGCTGTTTTTCTTCAATTAAATCAATGATGGCCTGGGCTGCATCAAATGGCGGAATATCTTGCGCCAGAATGGTCTCCAGTTCCATCTCCGTGAGGGAGTTGTATACCCCGTCACTGCATAACACAATCTTGTCCGCCGGCTGCAGTGCAAACGGCTCGTCCGCGATTTCCATTTGTTTAAAATGGTCGTAACCCAAATAGTTGACCAGCCTTTTGCGCTGCGGATTGTCAAGTGCCTCCTGCTCCGAGATCTCTCCAGACATATACTGTTCTTCAAGTTGGCTTTCCAGTGTATGCTTGTGATTGATGGCAAGCAGCTCTCCTTTGCGAAACACGGCCAAGATGCTGTCTCCTACCGCACCCCAATACAAATCCCTGCCCTTGATCATGGCAGACACCAATGTTGTCCCTCCGGGAACGCCCAGCAAATTCCGAAGGATGGCCTGATTGGCTGCATGGGAAGAAGTATCCCAGAACTCTTCCGGATCAGGAAACCGCTCCAACTCTTCAAACTCCCGGATAAATGTTTCCACGGCAGTCGTACTCGCCACTTTTCCACCGGACAATCCACTGATTCCATCGGCAAGTACAGCAAGTACACCATGCGGCTGCACGGCACAGGCAAAATAATCGTCCTGTTCATTGCGAGCACCAATGGTCTGTCCATTCCCAATCTGAACTCCAACCGGTCCATCGTCACGCTGCCTTACCGGAATCCGGCTTCGTGCGAATAACAGCAACCAAATCAACAAACAGCCACCCGCAAGAACCCAGTAGGGCGTTAGCTCCTTGTCGTTCCACAAAATCATGAAGGTGTTCACTGTTGCTCCCATTCAAAGTGCACACCGCACAATGGAATGAAAATGAATTTGCTGCGTCCCAATTGAATAACATCGTAGGCAGCCAGTTCCACCGGAGAATAGACTGCTTCATTATTGTGATATGCGAGGCCAGAAGCATCGCCGGGCAGCAAATAGAAATTCCGCTTTTTGGGATCGTACACAATCACCGCGTGATTACGCCGAGAAATGGTGTTATCCCCGAGAATGCGAACATGCATCTCTTCTGAACGTCCAATAAAGTTCTTTTCAGCCATTATTCGATAATCCTGGCCCATCTGTGGACCCTCGATGCACACCATCCATCCCGTTACCGGTTCAATTCCTGTCGTTTCACCAAGGTATGGCATCGTTCTGTCATCCTCTGCCGTACGAGGTGCGCGTGGGACTGCACCCGCTGCCTCACCATTACTGGTAGCTGGCGATTCAACGGCCAAATTGCAATATGGACACGTATTACCGTGCCGTCTCGTACTGAACATATGTCCGTTTCCACATCTAGTCAGACTCATTTCGTTTCATTCCCCCGTAAGCTTGTATGATGTACGCCAACGTTATTTCACCAAAATGCGGGTATTGGCAATATAAATTAAGTCCCCTGCCTCAATCAGGCTGGGTTCTTCGATTTCTAATTTGGATGCTCTGCTTTGATTTCCTTTACGTACACCTACCCCACTGGCCGAGTCGATATCCTCGATAAACCATTGACCCGAGGCTTTGTTCAATACGGCATGCTGCGAGCTAATGAGAGACGCATAGGGTGTATCGGACAGATCAATGTCAGCCTCGCTGTTCTTCGAACTTTTCCCGATCAAAACACTCGTTTCGCCCTGAATATACCATTCCTTCACACTTGTACCGTCGTCGTCCAGAAGGACGAGCTTCACGACACGAGAAGACAGTTTCTTCTTTTCCACCTTGGTGGCTGGCAAGTATTTAAAATACAGGTATGCTCCTCCAGAGAGGACCACGATAATTCCAGTTACCCATTGGGCACTCATATCCCGGTTGATGATAAATATGTAATACAGCACGGCTAACGAAATCATGGCGACGCAAGCGTCAAGCCCCATCGTCAATACCGACCTTCCTCGTTTCACTTCCATAACCTCCGCCTGAACCGGCTTGATCCATAACGAGCTACCGGTCTACTTTTTTCGAATTCCGAAATATCGGTCAAACATGGCGGACATATCCATTCCTTTATTGGGACCGGCTTTGCCACCGTTTGGACTTTCCTTGCCTTTGGGGTGATAGCCAAAAAATTTTTCGAACTGTTCCTGCATCCGCGATGGATCCGACCACACCTTCTCGGCATTTGCACTCCCGGACTTCGCATTGCCTTTACTGGATCTGGCTGTATCGGATGCTGAACCCTTTGCTTGACCTGTATTACGTCCAGTGCGAAGCTGCTGATCATATGCTGCTCTAAGCTCGGAATTTCCGAGTGTACTGTATGCCTCATGTACTTGCTTGAAACGCGCTTCTGCCTGTGCATCTCCCCCATTGACATCCGGGTGAAATTTTTTCGCCAATTGACGATAAGCCTTCTTGATCTGCTCCGGAGAAGCTTCACGTTCTACACCAAGCACGGCATAATAATCTTTCATGGTATTCTTTCCTGCCTCCCTGCCGTTTCGGGCATAAATAAAGATTAAGGGGCACTAGGGCCCCTTAACATGACAGCGTTGTTCCGGACCAGAACGAACTGGCCCAAGACAACAGTTGTTCCCTTTTATACAGGGAAGCCGCCCTCAATTTTAGTGAATTCAGTTTTGTCTTTTTTCTGTTTGATGAACAGGCTGAATTCACCTACGCCTTCGGTATCACCGAAGCGCTCTGTGTAATCCACAACAAATGCGTTAGGCAAGTAAATTTTGCGTACCACTTGATCTGCTGCAACCACTTCCAGGGTTACTTTGCGGTAGCAATCCGCTTTTTCAGCAGGCACGAGGGACCACAAAGCAAGTTTCATCGTGTCATCTGCATTGTCACCGTCGGTTGCAGTGATAATTTTGCCGCTGATGCGAAGTGTTGCGCCTACATCTGTGGATCTAGCGTTGGAATCATCTGGTGTATCCGTGTCATACACAACTGTACGGATATTATCCATTCCCAATTCGATTGTTTCTGCGCCTTCTACTTTCAATACAAAACCCATTAATAAAAACCTCCTTAAGATTAGGAAAAAATGTGCCCGGTATGCTCCCCCTCTCGGGAGAGGTACCGGAATATATGTATAAAGGCAAGACGATGAAGTCTGCCTCTAACACCAAAATAAATGTCTATAATACGTTGTTTGACGAATCATATTTAATAATCAGACTTGTTCCAATGGTTTTCTTACACTTTCATCGCACTGGTGCCTTTGGTAATCATGACCTCCAGATTCTTCACGTTGCCGTTAAATACTAGGTCAATATGGCACATGTTGCTCTTTTCATCGATGATAAAGCTCATATCGTCGCCTTCCTGAATGATCGAATTGATCGACCCTCGAGTTCCCAGCCACCGGCTCTTCTGACTGCTCGGATTGTTGCTGAAGAATTTGACGATATTTTCATGCTTGAAATCACCGGTTTGGAAACGGAGCAAGCGCTCAATGTAAGTACTCACAAGTGTTTTGTACAAGGAATCAAAACCATCTTCGGACATCGCCATACTTCTCGCTTTATAGACCGTGATCCGTTTGATGTCGCTATCCTGGATTTGGGCATTTTCCGATGAGAAAATAAATCCAAAGTTTTTTCGGTTAATCAAATCCTTGATGGTATTTGTAAATCCGGAAATTTCTTTGGTCATCGTTGTTACAACACGCAAGCTGTTGTCCCCTGCCTCAATGTCAAAACGCACACCTGGATAATCACGGTTGACGTTCTTGAAAGCCCCTTTCAGGTATTCCGGACACTGATACGCAGCAACAATCCCTGCAGATACATAGGACGCTCCAACATACACACCTTCAATCCACAGTTTCAGAATGTCTTCCTTCTCCTTGGAAAGTTCCACACCATTCTCCGTCTGAAGCATGCGGCTGTCGATAACGACACCCGATTTCTCCTTGGGAATAATCGTGAAGTTTGGAGCACTCGGAATGGCAAATTCGCTATATTCCTTACGGGTCAACACTGAACATTTATCGATATACTTATCAATACCTGCGGTAGCCATGCTGCTGAAGGTGGTTTCTTCCCCGGATTCAAAGCTGAAGAACACCTGCACCTTGTAATCCTTAACAACTTGCAGGAGCATTGCCAGAGATTCCATGCTGTTTCCGTCTTGTTTAACCACTTTCTCGTTACCACGGAAACGGGCACGGCTGACTTTGACTTGGCCTGTATTTTCCAGTTCTACCGAAGGAACGATACCGAACCAAATCGTATCGGTAAAATCATTCTTTGCGTTGACAGTGTTGAGATATGTCTCAAGCCGCGGAATATTACTGCTCTTGACGAGCATATCCAGTTTAGCATTGGAGATCAGCATGGAAGGAAGCATACCTTTGTTCTTAATCGCATATTGGTCAAAGAACATTTTGACACCCAATATTTTCTCGACCAGCGGTTTTACCGTTTTCACAAAATCATCCTTGGCGTTCTTGTAAAACTCCAGGTATGTATTGTAATTCTGCACTTCAACAGCAGTATCCACTTCAGACTGTACCGCAGGAAGCGGGCAGAATGTGCGGACCACCAGATCCTGTACATACGGCGAAGGTGTCTCGGAAAGTGAATCGTAATCTTCGGCAAATACTTGCGTCAAATCCGTGCTTGTCGCTTCATCAAGAAGCATCAGCTCGTTGTTATCACTCTTCGGAGCTTCGATAATTTTCAATTCTCCGCTCTCACCAATCGTAAGTTGTCCTACCTGAATCGCTTCGGAAGAAGTTTCTTCTTGTGCACGGCCCAGCAACAAACGGGTCTTAATATCTTCAATGGCGAGTGGAAGCATGGCCATGACATTGTTGTAGTTCCGGCTTGCATCTTCAAACATGACATTCAGCTTATCCCCGATATCCAGCTTCTTCGGATCGCCGTCATCCAGCTTCTCATGCTGGCCATACATGTAATGGATTTCTTTCCGGACCTGACGAATATCATCCATAACTTTTTTCGGTGAAATCATATCAAGCAGATTTTCAAACTTGAAATCAACGTTCGTAATACCTTGACTGCGCTTGGTATCAATCAGGGTGAACAGCATTCTCAGAAAGTCGTTACTATGGTCGATCTTGATCTCCGAGATAGCTTCGTCCGGGATACCTTCCGGCTTTTTAAGCGTATACATGACTTTCTGGTTTACCGCATTGAAAAAGGAGTACACGCTAGGTGAGAACTTGTCCAGGAACTCATCGAAGCTGCGAACAAGCAAATGTTCGTTAATCTCCTTGATCTTATCGTCACTCAGACTGTCGATGCCCTTCACATCACCAACAATGGTGATCAAGTCCAACTTCTCGGGATTGATTTCTTCAAAAAGCATCGTTCGGTTCGTTTGATTAATAATGTCCATTCAGGCAACATCCGCCAAGATGATGATTCATGCGGGCGAATGCTTCCCCCCCTCCATCAATTTTTGACACTCCGCACATCTCTATCAGCCTTCGGTCATGATTCAGGAGAATCACTACTCCCAGCAAACACAAGACCAATAGAACGAGCTGTCAACATACGACTGGAACTTATGTACCAGATTATGCCGTTTGCTTTGGAGATTTATGGAATTCATCTTAATCATCAGCGATATGTTTTGTCAATATTACCCACTATAGGTCTAAAAGCTCATTTTACAACCTTCGATATACCTATAGAACTAATTTTTGGAATTCGCTTCACTTCCTTACGAATCATGCCGATGATATAGAATATCCTATAATTTGGATAAAGTTCAATGATTTAAGACTAGTGGGGTTTTCCCCCTAATCAAGAGTAAAAATACTGAAACTATGCGGTGTTGCATTATTCTCAATTAATAAAAACTACGCATAACGGCGTTATATCGTGATTGAACAAAAGTTTTTCAAAAAAATTTAACATCCCCCAAAAAGGGTACCGAAGTTTTCAAACCAGAAAGGAGATTCGAAACCTCACATGATATTAATTAAATGCAAAAAAATACTGCTTTCCCTATTGGTGATTAGCATTTTAATTCCAGCAGGGAACATGGGCAGCATCTACGCGGAATCATCTGTCAAGACCCACGCGTATGAAGGGCTCGATGCCATGTTTGTCCTAGATGTTAGCTACTCTATGAATGAGACCGACAAAGATCGCATCGCCGAAGAAGTTATACATATGTTTATGGATATGAGTAGTGGACCTAAGACCCGACTGGGATTCGTAGCTTATAATGATCAAATCACTTCATCCGTACCTCTAATGGACATATCATCCTCTGGGGCACGAAATAACCTTCGTAGTCGTGTTGATGGCTTAAAACGCTCAGGCTATACAGATCTTGGACTTGGCTTGCGCCGAGGTGCGAGTTTGCTCGAACAGTCTCAGACGGACAAACGAAAGCCATTTATGATTTTGCTCTCTGATGGGGAAACGGATTTGCGTGGCTCGTCGAGCAGAACACCAGCTGATTCTTCCAAAGATGTAGACAAGGTGATTGAGATGGCTCAAAAAGCTAATTATCCAATCTATACCGTCGGACTAAACCGCGATGGTACGGTTAACCCCGCTGAACTGGAGCGGATAGCTCAGGAGACGGGTGGATCTTCCTTTATCACGGGAAGTGCAGACGACTTGCCTGAAATTTTTAACCGGATTTTTGCAGATCAGATACAATCTGTTCTTGTATCTGTGGCAGCAGTAACAGCAACAGGGGCAATGCAGGAGGTAACTGTGGACATTCCCAATTCAAGCATGGCGGATGCCAACATTATCATGCTCTCTGATCATGCTGTCTCTGAAGCGCAGCTGTATTATCAGTCCAGCAATGTCAGCTTCATCCGATCTGATAAATATGCTCTAATGAAGATCATTCGTCCGGTCAAAGGACAGTTCAAGCTGAAATTCAAGGGGCGCAGCGGAGATTTGGTGAAGATCAACCTACTTGGCAACTACAACGTGTCTGCGGTTGCACATATGGCAACAGAACAGCCAGTAAAGGGGAAAAGCATCACATTTGAAGCCTCTCTCTACGATCAGGCTGTGGACCCTAAACCCATTCAGGATTTGAATGTTTACAAGGGACTTGAAGCAGAACTCATTGTGACCCCGTCTGATGGAAAAACAGAGCATATCCCTTTGACCAATACAGGCAGCGGATTTACGGGAAAATACACTTTTCCAAAATCGGATCTATACACATGGGGTCTTCGAATTGATGGTCCTGACTTTTATCGGGAGATCACTCCGGTTGAAGTAGATATTACGAATCAGGCCCCCGTAGCAACCGGAGTGTCCATGGTGTTATCCAAAGACGATAGCAATACAGAGGTTGACCTAAGTAACTATTTTAAGGATGCCAATAATGATCCATTAACGTATGCCCTCGCAGAAGGTGGGAGTGAGCGCAAACTCGGAGACGCTGTCATTGAAGGTAATATACTGCGTTGGTCTTCGCTCCACACCGGTAGTTCATCCATTACGGTGACCGCCACGGATTCTGAAGGCGCGAGTGTAACCGCAGACATCCAGTTGAAAATTCATTCTTTACGTGAAAAGATACTTCTATATACGGGACTCGGTCTCCTCGCAGCAGGGGGTATCTTCGCCCTGTATTGGTTTGTGCTGAAACCAAAACCTGTATTCCGCGGAAGGCTGGAAGGATATTTCTTGGCCACTGCAAACGGAGAAGATATTCCCGTGACGAATTGGCCACTGACTTCATTGGAGCGACGAAAAGTAAGTCTCAGTGAACTATTTGATCGTATGGATATTGGGGTTAAGGTACCGGAGTCAGGACGAATCTGGCTGGAGGCTGGTAAAAAGGAAACGTTATTGGTACGGCATGATACGAACTGCACAGTCGTCCGGGGACGTACACCAGTGAAGCCCAGACATACAGAAGCTCTGGAGTATAATGAAAAGTTGTATATTACATTTGAGGATGGAGTCACAGAGATTGAAATTCGATACAAAGCCATCAAACCAAGTACTAATATCTATGTAGGACAAAAGAAAGACCCACAGCAGACCATGGGATAATCATCGCAGTGTTGATGAGAACGATCATCTGCAATGACACTATTGTAAAAACAGATGCACAAAGAGAATTAATCGACTTATAGAAAATGATTCCTGTTCAGAACAGGAATCATTTTTTTATCCCTTGGGTATCTCTAGTGCTTATGTGTTCTGAAGATAGCAACGTTCTCTTAAAAGTCTGTCTAACACTCCCCTGCCAGTTCCGCATCTGTCCAATGAAGCTGAACACCCTGGCGAATCAGCTGTGCCTGATAGTCGTGAAGATGCTTCGCCGAAGCCCTCACCTCTGAGAGCTCTACTTGCTGTGCAATTGCATAAGCAGCAAGGGTGCCCGCAGCCTCGCCAATATTCCATTCGGTGGGATGCAGACGGTAACAACCGTTCGCAATCTGGGTCATGGAGATATTTTTGCAAGCCGGAAGCAAGTTCTTGACTCGCACCGGGATGAGTGCACCCAGCGGAATCTCATAGGGATGGTTCGGAATATAAAAAGTCCGCTGGCTCACGGTTGTTGGATGGAGATCCAGATGATAACTGCCGACACCCACACTATCCTCGTAACGTTTGGCTCCCTCTGCTCCGCGCAATGCCTTGCTCACATCCTGCTCGGTAATGGTATATACGCCTCGGATTCGCCGTGATTCCCGAATATACGGGGCTTTCGCGAGACCGTCTTCCGTACCGAGTACATCTCCACGCAGCCTTACGCCCCGATAACCCTTTCCGCCGTCCAGGCGGGGAGCTGCTGTCTGAAGCCAGTATACCAGGGAAAGGGTTAGTTGCCTCGCCCCTTCCAGATGCCGCTTACGTTCCTCCGGCGATACGCCAATAATCGGCCCGGCGTAATAATCGTTCAGTGCCCAGTTGAGCAGCGTGACTTCACCATCATTCAGTGGCTCTGTCCATATAGACGGGTCAACGATCCGCCGATAATCCCACAGGGGGGTTATGCCCTGATCATTCGGGAACATCGTGAACTCTTTCAGCTTGGAGGTATCATTAGCATCCGAAGCGTACCAGCTCAGGATCGGATACAGTGAGAACGAGGGAACATACTGACGCCAGTAATCATAATCCCTCGGACGAGGGATCGTGAAGTCTCCTCCCGGCACATAATCCACTGCCGCCACATGGGTAATCGACTGCATGTCTAGCGGGTTCGCTTCATCCAGGGCATGTGGCTCACCCGTATCCCGCCGAGATTCCGCTCCACTTACATACTCTACTCCCGCAAGGGGAAGCAGATCACCGCATTCTGTAGCATCCAGATAATAGGCACCCTGGAGCTTAATTAATCTCCCAATTCGCTCTTCACGCACAGTCACGCCAGTCACCCGGTCTCCTGCTGTATCTACCTGAACTGGCACAGTATGATAGAGCACCTCGATTCGACCGGTGTTCACGTAAGGCGCAAGCATCTCATGCAAAACGGCAAGCGCAACCTTGGGCTCATGTGCCAAGCGACTCACCCAGCCATTCCCGGGGTTAAGAACAGGATCGCTCTTGGCGACATCCGTAAGCGGGTAGTTCCGTCTGTAGTAATCTCTGACCCGACTGCGGAACTCACGGTACGATGCTGTACTGCCAGATTGCTCAATCCAGCGATGCTCATCCGGTGGCACCGCCTGTGAGGTCAATTGACCGCCAAGCCAGTCCGTCTCTTCCGTCAAAAGTACCCGTTGCCCTGCCTTGGCTGCAGCCAGCGCAGCTGCAGTCCCGCCAAGACCACCGCCAATAATGACGATATCACTGTGTTTCTCCTGCTCAATCCCCATGCTTTGTCTCCTCCCTTTCACTGCCTTCAGACCAGCCAACGCCGTCCTTACGCAGGTGTTCCAAGGCCAGCTGCGCCGCCCCGAAACAGCCTGCCCAGTTACCGAGTTCAGCCACTGCAACCCGGTCTGCCAATCCGACACTGGACAACTTAGCGGTAAGCATCGGCCACCATAAAGCCTGATCATGGGTCACACCGCCACCAAGAATAATCAATTCCGGATCTATCGAGGCAGATATATTCGCAATAACAGAGGCTAAATCAGATATGTAACGCTCTAGAATGTACAACGCTATTGCTTCTCCCTGTCTTGCAGCGGTCATAATCTCTCGGCCGTGAGTATACGTGTTGCCCTTCTGTTCCCCCGCCAGCCGCATCAGTGCACTACCGGAAATGTATTGCTCGACGCAGCCGCGTTTGCCACAATTGCAAGGACGACCGTCAGGCACCAGCACACTGTGCCCCCAGTCCCCACCGCGCCAGTCTACTCCCCGTAACATCCTGCCAAATGCCATATTGGCCCCACCGACCCCAGTTCCGAGTGTCAGCATAACCAGGTTTTGCTTACCGCGGCCGGTGCCAAGCCACGCCTCGCCGAGCAGTGCAGCATTGGCGTCGTTATCAGCAGTTGAAGGCAGGCCAAATTCCGCTGTTGCCCACTGTGTCAGTGGCATTCCCTGCCAGCCAGGTAAATTATTCGTTGCGTGGATCACTTCACCCGTTTCCACATTCACCCTTCCTGCCGAGGCAATCCCCAGTGCCTTCACTTCTTCACAGCTAGACAACAGTTCACTTACTAACCCGCGCAGCTGGCCAAGTATAGCCTTCCGGCCCAACTGGGCCTCGGTTGCACATGTAGCTTCCACCAGAACGACTCCTGCTTCATTGACCACAAGCCCTTTAATGCCTGTGCCTCCTACATCCACGCCAATGACCTGCGGCATTCGCTTTCCCCCTATTCACACAAACCCTTCAATAAATACGGTCGATAACCGCCCTGGCCGTTAATTCCTTCATCTTCTTAGTCTCTTCGCCATGCTCGCGCTCTAGCCCCTGGCAGAGCAAGTCGATAATAAACAGCTGAGAGATTTTAGCTCCTACAGAACCGCCTTCAAGGGGAGACTCCTTCCCCGCGGTCAAGAGCAAGATATCCGCAATAGAAGCAATGGGGGATTTGGCATAGTTCGTCATGGCAATCACCTTAGCCCCGTTTTGTTTGGCCTTCATCAGCATATCGTTGGTATCCAGCGTACTGCCGGACACGCTGATGCCAAAAGCCACGTCACCTTCTCCCATCGTTACCGCCATCATGGACTGAATATGGCTGTCGGAATTCGCTTCCGCACGTCGGCCGATGCGCAGAAAACGGTTCTTGGCATCCATAGCGGTAATGCCTGACGAGCCTACGCCGAAGAATTGCACATGTCGTGCGCTGTCCAGACACTTCACCGCCTGCTCCAACTGGCTGCGATCCAGCATACCCAAGCTGGATTGCAGCACACCCACCATCGAGGCATATAAATGGTCGGCGTAATCGTCCTCTCCCTGCTCGCCGTCTGGCAGGTTCTGCCGTTTCGGCAGCCCTTGGGCCAGCATCAGCTTGAAATCCTGATAGCCTTTAAACCCGATTTTACGGCAGAATCGCATTACCGTGGTCTCTCCGGTACCAGCAAAATCAGCCAGCTCAGTCACAGAAAAATAGATTATATTATCCGGATTGTCCCGCACGCACCGGGCCACCTTCTGCTCCGACTTGGTCATGGAAGGATAATACGTATTAATTCGGTCATTCATCTCCATTACTCTTCATCCTCGCTTTTTTCTGGTCACTGCTGCGAACTGTCGGGTAATTAGCTGTGGCCGAGTTATTGCGGAGCCCACCACAACCGCGTATGCCCCCAGATCAAGCGCCTCTTCTACCTGAGAGGGTTTACTAATCCGCCCTTCGGCAATGACCGGAATCTTCAACCGCTGTGCACACATCCCCAGCAGCTCCAAATTTGGACCTTCCTGCTGTCGCGAATACGGTGTATAACCCGATAGTGTAGTCGAAACACAGCTGACTCCAAGTGACTCAGCGTATATTGCTTCCTCCAGAATGGAGATGTCTGCCATGGAAACCACCCCATTTGCGTTCAGATAGGCGGTGATTTGCTCCAATGTATAATTTTCCGGCCTGGTCTGGCGGGTCGCATCAAATGCAATGATATCTGCTCCGGCCTCCAGCAGCTCGTCAATTTCTCTGAGAGTTGGGGTGATATATACAGCAGAATCCGGGTAATTCCGCTTCACGATGCCAATAACCGGCAATGAGACGGTTTGCTTGATCGCACGTACATCTGCTGCCCCATTCGCCCGAATACCCGCGGCCCCTCCTTCCTCCGCAGCAGCTGCCATACGGGCCATCATCGCCGCGCCATGCAGCGGTTCGTCAGCCAGCGCCTGGCAGGAAACAATTAGCCCCAAATGCAGTTTCTCCAGCACTACCTTTGTCAGGGTTCTCACCCTCTCTCTTATATTCTGCTTTCCTTACCTGGGTTGGATGGTACGAATCGTACAGACAGGCCCACTTCGAACATCCGGTTCCATGGCATATAACAATCGGTAATCTGGATACTCCCTGCTGCAGTATCGATCCGCACAGCAAGCTCTTGACGCAATCTTTCCTCTACTCGGGCGGCAACAAGGCCACGAGACCCATCGAGCAAGTACTTGCCATATCCCATCTCCTGTACCGGGCCATTGCTAAGTTCTCCCCGAACGACTGAACAATAGCAGACATCCTCAGCATAGCGGAGAGCGAGGAAATCAAGATGCGATGGTGTACGACCATAGAGCAGATAGATCATGGCCTGCGAAATGACGGTTCCTAGCGAGTTGGAGCTGGTATTCCAGGCGGCATATCCAGCCAGATCAAATAACATGTCTTTTTGCCGCAGCATCTTGACCAGCTTCTGATCCCCACCATTGGCATATCCCACATCCGCTACAGCCACCGGCTTGTTCTTGCTCCTGAGCAGAAAGTGTCCATATTCCACCAGTTCCATCAGGTTTCGGTATACATCATAGCTGTAAAAAGAATGCTGCTGCGACACCGCTTCCGCCATCGTCTCTCCAGGTGTGCTAATCAACAGCACCAGATCTGCTTCAGTCTCACTGGATGCAATTAACCCACCTGCAGCCAAAATCTGATATTTGAGCGTCTCATAGAAAAATCGATCCTCGAATAGCGGAGTAACAAACGCCCCCTGAACAGATGATAATCGTGGGTACACCAGCGGCATCCGGCCGCGAGCCTTGTTCATCATTCTGGAGAGCAATACGCAACCAACTTCGTCCGCACCAGGATACATGTAGACTTTAAGTTCCAGATCAAGGGCGGTAATCCGGGCTCGCACTTTCTCCTGATCCTTGGCTGTATGTCCATAAGGCGCCGAATCATCCTGCGGCACAATCATGAAGTCGATAATTCCTTCCTTGACGAGAGCCAGCACTTGCTTGTTAGCTTCAATATTTATGGCCCTGCGTCCCAGGTAATCTTCCAGCACTTCCATTGGTAGACGGTTATCGATATCGGCCAGCTCGCAGATCTCCTCATCCGTCGCAATCCCCAGCTCCATCCGATGGCTGATGAAACCTTTGCGAAAAATCTCTCTTCCCCAGTCGGCGTAATAATCCGGCTCCTCATCGGACAGGGAATATTGCGGGCAGCGCATAATCAATTGGAACGCATACAGGGTTAGCTGCGGGTACTGCTGTTTGATCCCCCGAAGGCGCTCCAGACGGGCCGTTAGTTCATCCGGCTTCAACTGATGCAGACGGGAAGGAATAATCCCGCCATAGAGCAACGTATCTAAGGCAACGATTGCTCCATCTGCCCCTGCACAGCTCTCCTCAAACCATGTCCATAACTGTTCCACATCGCCCGGACGCTTTTTCAGGCCCATGATTTCAAGTGGGGGACGCTCAACTTTGAATTCCGTTCCCTGTGCCAACAAATAAGGAAACTCATAATTGCAAGGCCGTTCATCTAACGAAACAAAGGTTAACTTATACTGCTTCGGCATGAATGCGTTCACCCTTTCTGTGTTTTTTTATCCTTTGATCGCTCCGGCGATGCCTTCCATATAGTATTTTTGGGTGAAAAGGAACACGACGATAATCGGCAGCACCGAAATCATGGTGCCAGCGGCAATCCAGCCGAAGTTATACGAGAACTGACCGTTCAGATACGTCAGGGCCGCTGCCAGTGGATATTTCTGCGGATCATCCAGCACCACAATCGGCCACAGGAAATTGTTCCAGAATGCCATAACTTCAAGCAAGCCAATGACGGCAATACCTGGTTTAACCAATGGCATGACAAGCTGCACGAAGATACGTAACTCGGAGGCTCCATCCATTTTGCCAGAATCCCGAATATCCGTCGGTATGCCCAGAAACGTTTGTCGCATCAGAAAGATGTTAAAAACCGACACCGCGGCCGGAAGCACAACACCAAGAAACGTATTGCCCAAGTGAAAGGCCTGAATCGTTAAATAATGCACAATCATCGCCGTTGCTGAAGGAATAATCATGGTCGAGATCAGCAGCGTGAACACCAGATTCCGTCCCCTAAACCGAAAGGTCGCGAGTGGATACGCCGTTAGGCAGGACAAGAAGATGTTAAACACTACCCCAAGGAGCGTAATCACCACCGTATTTATGATGTAGCGTGGAAAATCCATGAACTCCCACACCTGCACGTAGTTATCGAAAGCGATGAAGGTAGGTAGAATTGCTGGTGGATTCGCAAACACATTACGACCAGGCATCAGCGATACGCTGAGCAGCCACAGAAAAGGACCCATCATAAACAGGGCGAGCAAAATCAACAGTACATAAATGATCAAATGACGAAGGGCTTTTTTCATTTTTTTAGACGAAAGCGTATGCCGAATCAATAGGTATTCACCCCGCCTCTCCGGTTCAGCCGGAACACCAACACACTGAGCGCTGCTACCATCACACTGACGATCAGCCCAAGCGCCGAAGCATACCCGAAATTGAATTGCTCCAGCCCTTTTTGAAAAATATAAACGCTTGAGGTCAGCGTGGACGTTCCCGGCCCGCCCTTGGTGAGAATATAGACCTCATCGAATACACGAACGGCACCCATCACCGAAATTACGGTGCAAAAGAGAATATGCGGCCGCAGCAACGGAAGCGTCACATGAATAATCAGTCTCAGTGGTCCTGCTCCATCCACTCTGGCGGCTTCGTATAGATCTGCCGGAATTCCCTGAAGCCCAGCCAGATAGAGCATCATATAATAGCCGAGACCCTTCCACATGGTGATGAACATCAGCACATACAGCGCCGTACTGCTCGTGGAAAGCCAGGAGACCTGCTCACTAAGAATGCCAACCTTCAGCAGCAGGTAATTGACCACGCCGTTATTGCCCAACAGCCAGCTCCAGATCAGTGCCACCGCGACCATGGAAGTTACAACCGGTATGTAGTAGGCAGCCCTGAACATTTTGACACCTGGAATTCGGCTGTTAACCAGAATGGCCATGAGGATAGAGATGATTTGAATCACCGGCACAACCAACACATACACCAACGAATTCCACAGCGAAATCAGAAAATTGTGATCTTTAAAGGCCCGGGTAAAGTTATCCAAACCAACGAAATGTGTCTCTGTAATGACAGAATAATCGGTTAAGGAGAGGGGTACCCCGTAAATAATCGGCCAAAAGGTGAAAACTGCCAGAAACAACAATCCCGGTGCCATAAACGCCCATGCAGCAAAAGATTCGGATCGAATCGCCTTGTACACGGCTACGCCTCCCTCTCTTCTAGGATTGAGGGGGAGTACTCCCCCTCATCAGACTGTACCGCATAAGTTCAGGATTCCTGGTTAAGAATTTGGTTAACTTCCTTCTCCACTGCGTTCAACGTTTCTTTAATATCTGCTCCGTTCATCAAAATTTCCTGCAAGCCCCGTGCCAATGCGGAGTTGATATCTCCTGCATTCGGTACGCCGACCATGTAATCAGTGGCTTTATCGAGACTTTGAGAGGAGGCTACCTTGGCTTCGGCTTCCAGCGATCCGTCGGATTGCGTAAAGAACGGATCTTCAATGGAGGCTTTACTCGACGGCAGCGTGTTGGCTACCTTGGAGAAGGCAGTCTGGTTCTCTGCATTGGTAATAAAGGCGGCAAATTCCACCGCTTGCTCCGGTTTTTTGGATTTCTGTGGTACAACGAGATCCATGGAATTGGAGAGCCGCAGGTTCGCTTTGCCCGTTGGAAGCGTTACCGCAATCGTATTTTTGTAAACATCCGGTGCAGATTTCTTAATGAAGTTGATAAAGGTTGGACCCGACAATTGGAAAGCGACCTGCTCCCCGGAAAAATACTGGATCTGCTTGCTGAATTCCGCATCCTCCTTCAGCACCACGCCTTCGGCCATCAGATCACGCATTTGAGCGATCATCGCCTCTGCCTCCGGCGTATTGAAAGCGGCGGCCGTTTTGTCCTCATTTAGAATCGGAATGCCGTCGATTGGAAATAGCTTGGAAATAAGCTGCTGCGCATAACCGGCCACTCCGGTCTTTTCATGGACCTGACGGGCCCACTCCACAAGTTCCTCTCGGGTCTGCGGCGGATTTGCCGGATCAAGGCCTGCCTCCTTCACCAGCTTGGTATTCATGAACAGCACTTCGGTACCTGTGTACCAAGGAAGCGCGTAAGCTTTGCCATCCAAAACAGTAGAATTATAAATGCCTTCAAAGTAACTCTTCGCTTCCTCATCTGTCAGGTATTCATTCAAATTCAGCAGCGCTCCCTTACTCCCCAATTGACTGGCGAATTCGGTATTGAGGTTCACCACATCAGGGCTTTTGCCACTGGCCGTACTGGTCAATAAACGCTGTGAAATGGCATCATATGGATAGTCCTTCCACTCGACCTTCACGCCAGGATGACTGCTCTCATACTTGGCAATCAATTCACTGAAATAATCGTTGAACGTTGGCTGTAAAGCAATCGTCCAAAACTCCAGCGTCACCGGCTTTCCAGCTTCCGTGCCCGTCTCCCCAGTGCTTCCTGGACTCGGCGTACCAGCCGTATTGTCATTTCCTCCGCAGGCCGCAAGCAGCATAGACATCATAACGACTAGCAGCAAAGATACGGTGAAGCCCTTTCTGTTGGTGGTCACACAACATTCCCCCTCAGTTTGGTATAAGACGGGAGCCGACGCTTACGTCAGATTTCCTGGCTAATTACTCCATCTTTCCAATGGAGTATATGCAGACCCTGGAGTTAGAATGAAGTATTCTTCCAAAAATAAATTAAAAAAAGAAATAATTTTTCTTTTAGGTTAAAAAAACACAAAAAAAAGCCAGTTCGGTCCGTGTAAGGACCAAAATGGCTTTTTTGTTACGACTATATGTATAAGACAAGGCTGCAATCAAGCCGTCTCATGCTGTTTCTTCGGCTCTGCTTCGTAGACTTGGGTATGTTCATTCTCAGCTAAAGCCCATTCTACCGTGCCAGGTTTGCGTATTTTCCACATCCAGGCCTGTACTTGAAGTGATCTCTTAACCCATGCGAGGGACGCACAACGTTGCTCGGAACGAACCGATAATCCCCAGTGAATAACGCGTGCGAGCCACCGGTTCACATACTCATTATGAGAACGCACAGATGGCAATTCATCGCGGAACAGTCGCTGTTTAACATCCATAGGGGGCTGCCCACATGTCCAATAATGAAGCAACGCTGCCAAGCTATATATGTCTGACATCGGTCCCTGACTGGATTTCTCCGAGTAGAACTCAAGCGGCGAATACCCGGCCGATGTAAAGATCGCCTGTTTTTCCCCGGATTGTACAGGCCAACGAGCTGCTGAACCGAAGTCCAGTAGTTTGGGCGTACCGTCTTCCATCACCATAATATTGGATGGCTTCACATCACGATGAAGAATTCCCTGCTTATGAATATAGTCCAGTGTATCTACCAGCGGGAGCAATGTCTCCGTAATAAATGCCGCGTCCAGCGCATGATTTCGCTCAATCAGATATTGGGTTAAGGTTACCCCTGTACAATATTCCATAACAAGATACCCTGTGTCATTTTCTTCGAAATGATCCACATACGACACAATATGAGGATGATTCAACGTGGATAACAGCTCTCCTTCTACTAAAAATGCAGCAAGAAGTTCCTGATACTGACCACTGAAACCTCGTGAAGAACAGAACACTCCCCGTTTGTCAGCCTGACGTGCTGCAAGCCTCTGGGGGAAAAACTCCTTGATTGCTACTTTTGCACCTGTATTCCGATCTCTTCCTGCATATACAATAGCCAGCTCGCTGCTAGCCATGAGATGTCTTACCTGATATGTATCATTTAAAATTACATTGCGTTGCAATGCCATTTTGCAATTGTCCTTTTTCATAACAGACCCTCTTTTCAACCTTGTCGATCGGAAGACTTGCCGCATGTTGCATCATTTGGTCCAACCAGACAGGCGTTTCATCGCCAACCATGTATATAAACCAAATGATGCAATTTGAATCACAACCATGCGGAAATATTAAAAAATTTCTATATTTAATAATTCTTCTGTAAAAATTGCTGAATTTCTTGGTTCATCTGCTTCAACACGTCTTGAGAAGGAAAATGACCTGTGTCGTATTTGATTGCTTTGACATTCGGAATAATCTTCTGAGCTCTTTCAATGACCTTATCTGCCGGGAAAAAGACATCCTTTTCTCCCACCAGCAGCAGAGTTGGCGATGTATAATTCAGCAATTCGTCCTGCTCCGTAAGCTTGGGCATATCCTGCTCCAGACTGACGTATTTGAAGATTTTCCCGATTATATTTTTATCTATTTCTTTCATACAACTGCATGACATGATATCCGCGATCTTTTGCAAAGAAGTTGGAGAAGAAGTCATTTTGTACGTTACGAGTGGCAACACGATATCCTGAGCCATTTTAATTTTGGATCCCACGGCCAGTCCAGCGGGTGCTACCAGAACAGAACATGCAATTCGGTCCGGAATGTAAGTTGCCAGTCTTAGGATAATTCCGCCTCCAAAGGAAGGACCGATAAACGCACTTTTTTCGATCTTGTAGTGATCCAGCAAATCAGAAATCCACAAAGCTAAACTATCAAACCTTGCCGAAATTCGTGTTTCTTCACTGTAGCCTGGATGACCGATCGTATCCGGCGCGATAATCCGGTAATCTTTGAAAAGAGAAGAGAACCATGACAACGTCATCGGATTCACACAATTTCCGCCCTGGAGAATAAATAGCGGCTTACCGTCTTCTGGACCTGTTAATAAAACATGCGTTTGTCCAAAACGTGTCTCGACGTACTCTCGTGTAAAACCTTCGCCCAATTGCTCAACATACGCTTCGTATTCCTCAAGTATGCTGCTCTTGCCTTCTTCACTTCTATAAATGGAACTCATGTCTGCCTCCTGCAAAGTATACTCTTTCAACATTTTATGGATTTTAAGGTCCATAAATATAAAAGAGCCCGCTGATGACAGGCTCCTTCATATGTGTAACTTATCATAATGAACTGATTATAGAATGGAAACTGGAAATTGTAAACATCGTTTCTCATAGAAAATTAATAATATAGAAATTGTAGAGAAATAGGGCTATTTTCGGCCGTAATCTGCCTTGATTTCGCCCCACTGCTTGGTCTGCCATTTTAGCACCTTATTGCTGTACGTATTCGTACGCAGCCACTGCTCTGCACGGTCAATCATCAGCCAGATCTCTTCGGTGGAAGCATCCCTTGCGAGCGTGGTGGACACCGCTTTTTGCTTCAACCATTTCATCGCATTGACGGAGTCCGTATAAACCGTCTTACTACTGCCCTCTTTTTTGAGATACGCCAAGGCATGTACAATTGCCAGAAATTCACCCAGATTATTCGTACCTTTGGAGATTGGCCCAACGGAGAAAATAATCTCACCCGTGCGGGTATCTACGCCTTTATATTCCACCGGCCCTGGATTCCCACGCGTACCAACATCAACCGAGATGCTGTCATAGTCAATTTCTGCGGAGGTCTCCATGCCCGCACTTCTTCCGCTACTGCCAGACTTCGTCTTCGAAGAAGCGCCTGAACCACTGGCACCCGTACCCCAGTTTCCTTTCCATCCTGCACGATATGCCTCTTCGGCGGCAGCTTTCGATTCATACGATTTATATTTTGCTCCGGTAAAATGATCCGTTTGTGCTTTGCATTCCGCCCATGTGCTGTATACGCCAGGCTGCTTTCCTGCCCAGACGACATAGTATTTCTGCTTTGCCAATATGACCCGCTCCTTCGTTTGCTGCATTCAATTCCTTATTGTAAACGATAGGGAGGTGAGATTGAAAGAAGCGTGTTTATCTTATTCCTGCACTTGATACCTCCATTTCTTCAACATGTCTAATGCTACTTCCAGAAGCTTGCTTTGGTTATGTGAGATTTGCATTTCAATAATTGTTTGACACCTAAGGTTTTGTAAATCAGATAACTTATCCATCATTTGCTCCAGCAACATGAATGACTGCGCGCTCACTTCCAGACTGGAATCACCGATAAATGGAATAATGTTCTCAATATGTACTATGTAATTCAGGTTTTCAAGAGCGTATAGCAATGTGCCTCTGCTTCCTGATGTCTTGGAGTCTGTGATGACTTCAATTAACGGTTCGACTGCTCGATCATCTCCAATGTCAGATAAAGCGATAGCAATTGTGTTGCGTAGTATGGCGTTGTCCGTAGATTTCAGGAGTTCAATCAAGAAAGCGAATTGAGTTATATCCTTTTTTTCACCAATATATGCTATTTGTTTAACAACGCCTTCCATATCTCCTTGGGAAAGATGCTTTTGTAACATGTTTGTATACATTGTACGTTGTATCACTCCTCATTTTTTAGAAGAAAGCTCTCCATAATAATATCGGTCATTTCCTTATTTTAGGATGTAGTATAATGGTCCTTATCATATCGGGACTATTTTCCTTATCCACATCTCTTGTCCTAAACAATTGTATATTTCAACCAGATCAGGAACAGGCTAAGAAATACGACACATGATTTGGTACAGAAAGGAATACAACCAATGGACTGGATATGGAAATCCATCTTGCTTGTACTGATTGGTATGTTTCTACTGCGGATTGCTGGACGTAAATCTATCTCGCAAATGAGTGTAGCCACAACGGTCATTATTATCTCGATCGGAACAACGATCGTGCAGCCCATTGCGAATCATGAGTTAGGTAAAGCGATCGGATCAGCGGCGGTATTTATCCTCACACTTCTGACTGTTGAACAGTTACAATTGAAGTTTAATTGGTTTGAAAAACTGATGAGCGGAAAATCGAAGGTTGTTGTGGAAGATGGGAAGTTGAATCTGCCGAATTTGAAACGCATGCGCTTCTCCGTGGACCAATTGGAGATGCAGTTGCGGGAGAAAGGAATTACAAGTATTGCCGATCTGGAAACGGCCACGATGGAACCAAACGGGCAACTCGGTTACGTGCTCAAACGGCACGCACGCCCAGTAACCGTAGGCGATCTGGAAGCACTCCTGAAGCAAGGTACATGGCCCACAGAATCCAAGGAACTGTTCCAGGAGGTCATCCAGGATGGACACTCGCGTCCAATTGACTCCAAGATACAGTAAATGAAATAGACACCCGAATGCGAATGCCTTCAGGTGTCTTTTTTTGCCTTAATCTGCAATCCGTTATGAAGTTAGGACTTGGAGGAAACTTCTGTTTTGACCATGTGGTCCGGAATGTTGTTATTGGCAATAATTTCTCCAAATGGACCCACAAAGGAATGATCTCCGCTTTCTCCATGTTGCGAGTACTGAAGCTTTGGAAATAACAGCTCCGCGGTACGATAACATTCTTCCAGATGCGGATAACCGGATAAAATGAAGGTCTCGATCCCCAGTTCTTCATACTCTCTGATTCTGGCTGCGACCTGATCGGGATCACCGACAAGTGCGGTTCCGGCGCCACCTCTGACCAAGCCAATGCCCGCCCACAGATTGGGGCTAATCTCTAGGTTGGAGCGATCCCCATTATGCAGCTTGGCCATTCTCTGCTGTCCTACGGAATCCATGCGGGCATAGATCTTCTGGGCAGCGGCTATTGTCTCCTCATCCAGGTGGGAGATCAGCTCATTAGCGGCCCTCCATGCTTCGTCTGCTGTCGGACGCACAATAACATGCATACGTATACCAAAACGAATGCTTCTTCCTTTTTTTGCAGCCAGATCCCTCATTTGATGAATTTTGGCTTCCACCTGACTTGGAGGCTCACCCCACGTTAAATACACATCGACATGGTCTGCTGCCACTTCCATTGCGGCTTCCGAGGAACCTCCAAAATAGAGTGGTGGATGCGGCTTTTGGATGGTCGGATACAGGACGGAACCACCCTTAACCTTTAGATATTTACCTTCATAGTCAACCGCCTCTCCCTCCAATTCCTTCCGCCAAATGGTCAGAAATTCATCGGCTAACGCATAGCGCTCATCGTGGTCCAGGAACAGCCCTTCTCCTTCAAGCTCAATTGGATCTCCACCAGCCACCACATTGATCAGCAGTCTTCCTTTGGAGAAACGATCCAGTGTTGCGGCCATGCGTGCAGCTGTGGTTGGCATCATCAGACCTGGACGCGCCGCGACAAGAAACTTGAGCCTGTCCGTGGAAGAAATCAGCGATGAAGCAACAATCCAGGCATCTTCACACGACTTTCCCGTAGGTAACAAAACACCGGCATATCCAAGTTCATCCGCGGCTTGTGCCACCTGCTTGCAGTAATGATAACTGACTGCCCGGGCTCCTTCTTTTGTTCCAAGATACCTGCCATCCCCGTGTGTGGGAATAAACCAAAACAGTTCCATAGGTATGACCTCATTCCTATTTTTATATTTTATTTTTCCGATTGATTTGGTTTGTTTTATTTATTATGATAGCTATTATCTGTTGGATATCAACGATCAATTAGCCAGAATCTGACGGTTAAACAACGCATTTGACCGATGTGTTGCGAAATGTCTGATTAATCTACATTCCTAAACCATTTGAAGGCTCAACAAAGTTGATCAATCCGTTGTTTTCGAGGTGATGAGAAGTGAATGAATCCCGTGGAGTGGATCGAAGAATTTTACGGACCCGTGTGATGATTTCCAAAGCTCTCCTGAAAATTTTGCCACAAAAGGCCTTTACCGAAATTAGTGTCGTGGACATCGCCGAGCAAGCGAATATCAATCGATCTACCTTTTACGCCCACTTTCTGGACAAGGATGATTTATTGGATAGCATGGTGAATGAGAAATTTCAACTACTTGAACAGTTACTGGCGGAACGGAATTCCCACCTTGGGAGTCTACCTTCATTTAACGAGCCAGATCCCATTTTTGCAGTATTGTTCGAGCATATATTGGAGCATGAAGAATTCTATCGGGTGATGGTACTCATTAATCCTGCCGGGAATTTCAACAGCCGGTTGAATGAAGTGATTAGAGAGATGTTTTTGGATCGGATATCCCAATTAAGTATGGAGCAAAAAGAAGTGCCTCTCGATATTTTGCTGGATCATATCAGCTTTTCCACCATTGGAATTATTCACAAATGGCTTGCTGACAGTAAGGTAAACTCACCTCATCATATGGCTCTTCAATTAACCCGCATAGCTCTGTTAGGAACATATAAAGCGATGGGAACATCGGAATAGAAGGAGTAGCCCCACCTCCAAAAAGGTGATGCACGGCATCTGAATACACGTGACATGTGACACTTGAGACTCTAGAACAAAAAGAACTGTCATTTAAGCATATATTCCGCTTAAAGACAGTTCTTCTTTTGCTGCTTAGTCCATGATTGCCTGTGCAACCGGAGTTATAGTGGAAGAGATAATGAGAGAACATGTGTGTGTTTCAACTGAAACAATCCTTGTCTCACCGTGTACTCAAATAGGCAATACCCAAGCCACCGGTAACCGGATTTTCATAGATTTCACATTCCACGTCGAATACTTCACCAATCATTTCACGGGTCAAGATATCGGCGGGTTTGCCATGAACCACAATCTGTCCCTGCTTCACAACATAGAGGTAATCACAATACGCTGCAGCGAGTTCGAGATCATGAAGCGCAGCCAATATGCCGATATCCAGACTCCGCACAATGTTGAGGATCTGAAGCTGATATTTGATATCCAGATGATTGGTAGGCTCGTCCAATATCAGAAATTCGGGCTGCTGCGCCAGCACTCGGGCGAGGACCACACGCTGCTTCTCCCCGCCGGACAGGGACACGTAATTGCGGTCCGCATGTCCGGTCAGATGTACCTTTTCCAGCGCCTGTTCCACGATTTCATAATCCCGTTCATTATCCGTCTCCAGCAGCTTCTTGTGAGGAGTGCGACCCATCATGACCATTTCACGCACAGTAAAATCAAAGCTCAATTCGTTAAACTGACCCACAACGCCCATATGCCGGGACACGACCTTGGGGCTGGATTTCAAAATGTCCGTATCATCGAGAAATACTTTGCCTTGCTGTGGTTTGATCACTTTATAGATGCTCTTGAGCAGCGTTGATTTGCCACAACCGTTCGGGCCAATCAGGCCTACGAATTGCTTGCCATTTACCTGTAAAGAAATGTCCCGGATAATATCCGTGTTCAGCACCGATATGGATACATTTTCTACATTCAGTTTCATGTTTATTTTCCTCCAAAACCGTAGCCTTTTTTGACTAACATATACATAAACATCGGCGCACCAATCATCGCTGTAATGATCCCGATTGGCAATTCAACGCTGGAAATCAGTGATCGTGCAATAACATCCGTCCAGATCAGGAAGATGGCACCGAATAGCACGGATACTGGCATGACTTTACGATGGTCAGATCCAACCAGCCCTCTCACAATATGCGGAATAATCAATCCAACAAAACCGATCATGCCGCAGCTTGCCACCATTACGCCGGTGACGAGAGCCGTTAACAGCATATACAACCTGCGATATACACTGAGATTAATCCCTAGCGTAACCGCGGCTTCGTCACCCAGCAGCATCGTATTAAGGACCCGGGATTGCAACAGGAAGAACAGAATGGCTACGAGCACAACGATGCTAATCAGCGGAAGCTTGTTCCATCCTGATGAGGCAAGACTGCCCATGGTCCAGAATGTTACGGTCTTGATGCCTTCGGCATTGTTGGCAAAATAAATGATAAAGTTCGAAAAGGCACTGCACAGTGCATTAATGACCATCCCGGCAAGCACCAGCTTGACCGATGTCATTTTCCCCCGAATACCTGCGAGAGCCAGGACCAGCAAGGACGCACCCATCGCTCCGGCAAATGCCCAGAAGGCCACCCCAGTCTGACCAAGCCAGCCAATCGCGCCGAATCCGATCAGAATGGCAAACGTAGCCCCGAGTGAAGCTCCTGAGGAGATCCCCAGTATATACGGGTCTGCAAGAGGATTCTGCACGGCAGCCTGCATAACTGCACCACATAAAGCTAACCCGGCACCGATAAACATGGCCATCAGTACACGCGGAAAGCGAATCTGCCAGATGATATCCGTAAAGGACCCCGCCTCAATCGGCGTAGAGCCGAATTGAAATCCGGTTAATTTGTACAACAGAATACGATAAGACTCGGCAAGCGGAATGCTCACCTGTCCAATGGATACAGCAATCCCAACCGAAACAACCATTACGATGATTAAAGCGGCAATCAATACTGCAAAACCGGATTTGCTGTGAATCAGTGATTCCCTTTTTCCCATACGCTGCTTCTGAATCTGAGCCGTCTGTGCCATCTTTTCCCCCATCAATATCACTTGAATTTGAATAATAAAAATTTAGCTATTTACAAAGCATTTTCTCGGATTATAATTGAGAATGATTATCTTTGTCAATTTAAAAAACATAAAGAAAAGGGGCTCGTCGCTAGATGAAATTCAAATTCAGAACCATTTGGTTCGCTTCTTTAAGTCTCCTGTTACTCTTGATTGCCGCATGTTCCAATGCAGCATCTTCCACCACTACCACCCCCGTTGTGGAGGGAAGCAATTCATCCGAAACTGCAACACAAGTAGAAAATACAAGCAAAACATCCTATCCGCTCACGATTGAGAACTTTACCATCTCAGGTGAAGGTGGCGAGTGGAAACCAAAATCACAAACATTCGAGAAAGCCCCCGAGCGTGTCGTCGCGAATACCCAATCTGCTGCAGAGATGCTGATCAAGCTTGGGCTAACCGATAAAATGGTTGGAGTCGCCGCATTGTATGGCACGGTTACTCCTGATGTCGCAGATGATTTTGCGAAAATTCCTGTCTTGTCCAAAGATTACGTGGGTAAAGAGCTCGTTGTAGGCGCAAGTCCGGATCTGGTGCTGGGACGTGGGGACCTCTTTGCAGACGCAGACTGGGGTGTAGGTACCGTGGATGGCTTGAACGACATGAACATCCGGACCTTCCTGCAAACCACGAATCATCAAGGGACATTGGACAGCCTTTATGATGATATTGCACAGTTGGGTCAAATCTTCGATGTACAGGACAACGCCGCAAAATTCACAGAAAGCCTGAAAGCTCGTGTTGAAGCCATCAAGTCAAGTGTAGCGGATCTATCTGAGCATCGTTTTGCCTACATCGTTCCTGCTACGGAAGACACGATTACTGTGAGCAGTATGCATAATGATACGTATCAGTTAGATGCACTGAGCCTGTTGAAACTGAAAAATACATTTGATGGCGTGCAAGGCGAAGTCAGTGTGGAACAGCTAATCACGGCAAACCCGGACTACTTGCTCTTATCCGCCTATGCCGGTTCCCCGGATATCGACAAGCTGATTCAAAATCTGTATGCCAACCCTGCACTGCAAAGCATGAATGCCATCAAAAACAAACAAATTTACGTAACAGATTTCAGTCAGTTCTGGGGTTATGGATATCAAATTCTGGACGGCATTGAGAAGATGGAACAGGAAATGAAAGCGAATCCGATCAAGTAATAGCAGGACATTTGCATTTGAATGGAAAAATCGGAAGAGCAGGAGAAAAGAAATCTCACTGCTCTTTTTGTTCTCCGTTTATGTGTCAGCATTTAAAATCCGAGCTTGACATTAGTTTGATAACAAACTATATTACATGTATGAAAACGACAGACGCTATATCACTCATATCCAAAATTAAAGAGAAGGTCAACCGCTTCATTTTATCCGAGATGGCTGGGCAGGGAATTCAGGATCTGGCCACGTCCCATGGGGATATAATCTACGCCCTGTACAACAACACCAGAATGACCATGGCTGAAATTTCCAAAAAAATTGGCAAGGATAAATCCACAGTCACAGCGCTTGTAGACAAATTGGTGCGCAACGGTTATGTCGTCAAAGAGCGCGATGCAACAGATTCACGGATTGTCCATGTGACATTGACTGCAAAAGGAGAAGAGCTTAAACCGGTATTTGAACATATTTCACGTCGTATGCTGGACGCGTTTTATGCGGATGTTACTGAAGCGGAAAAAAAAGAACTGCTTCGAATTTTAATGAAAATTCACAGCAACTTCTAATTTTTTTGGAGTAATAGTTTGATATAAAACTAATTTTGGAGGTTTGTCCTAATGATCGATTTTACTCAATTGCTACCTGAACATGAAGTCAAAACGATAGGAAAACATGATTTGTACCTTGAAATATATGAAGGTGATGATATTGCTCCCCACTCGGTAAATTCAGTAACCAAGCCGCCTCTCTTGTTTGTTCATGGCGCATATACAGGCAGCTGGATGTGGAGCAAATATATCCCCCACTTCGTTGAACAAGGCTGGACCTGCTACGTTATGAACCTCAGAAGTCATTACAAAAGCCGGGTAATGGACATGACGAAAATTATGTTTGAGGACTATTTGGAGGATATCCGCGAAGTTCTGGCAGAGTGTACAGCACCCCCTGTTCTCATCGGTTTCAGCATGGGCGGAATACTCAGTCAGAAGATTGCCGAGACGATTGCTTTAGCTGGATTGGTCGTGATTGATTCCAGTCTAAGCCAGGAAGTTCATCAATTGATTCCCTATCCTGAGAGTGATCGAATTACACCTGACATTGTCATCCCTCCCCCGGCCCGCGAAGAGCACGACAGTATTGACGAATCAGCAGAGGATATTGCATTTCAGCGTAAATATCTGCAGATGGAATCATCGAAGGCATTTCTCACGTTCTCAGCGGCATTTGGGTCAAGCGGCGGTGTATCCATCAACGGCAATTTAATTACATGTCCGAGCCTCGTCATCAAAGCCGTAGAATCCGATGATGAGGAGCGAAGAGGTCAATTGACTGCAGAACAGCTTGGCGCTGAATATGCAGGGCTGTGGGATACAACCCATACCGGATTGCTCGTCGGCCAGCGATATTTGGAAGTTGTGGAGATCGTCCTGAAATGGTTAAATCGGTCTCCAGTGGTAAGCAGTACTCGTTGATTTGCGCAGTAACTAAAACAAAAAAGCAACTCATCCGCAGACAAGTCGCTTCCTGTATACTCTATTGTTATCCGTACTACCTTATAGCTTCTAATCTCACTGCTTCGCCTTATAAAACTCGTGATACAGCTTCATTAGCGCCCTCTTCTCAATCCGTGATACATAGGAGCGTGAGATGCCAAGTTCCTTGGCTATCTCGCGCTGGGTGCGCTCTTCCCCGCCTGCCTCCAAGCCGAATCGGCCAATAACAACTTCCTTCTCCCGATCATCCAAGATGTCGAGATTGCGGTAGATCTTGCTTTTTTCAATCTTGAGCTGCACCTTATCTACAACATCGTCGGCTTCTGTTCCGAGAATATCGATTAATGTAATTTCATTTCCTTCTTTGTCCGTTCCGATTGGATCGTGTAAGGATACGTCTTTACGTGTTTTCTTCAGGGAGCGAAGATGCATAAGTATTTCGTTTTCGATACAACGGGCAGCAAACGTAGCGAGTTTGGTCCCTTTGCCTTGTTGAAAACTTTCGATCGCCTTAATTAAACCAATCGTTCCAATCGAAATCAAGTCTTCTTGGTCTTCGCCAGTATTGTCAAATTTCTTGACGATATGCGCGACGAGGCGCAAATTGTGTTCGATAAGCAAATTACGCGAATGTGCGTTGCCTTCAGCCATAAGGCGTAAATGTTTGGCTTCATCATCCTCAGCCAGTGGCTGGGGAAATGCATTATTTTTGACATACGAGACGAGTAACGTTAACTCTTTGATGAAAAGGGCAATTGCGGTAAACAATCCGGGCACAGATGACACCTCCTGCAGTTTTACAACGATCTGGCCTGAGCACATGTGGGAACAGGGTCGATTTATTGTATGTAGGCGTGTGCCCAGAAGTGCACGTACACTTGAAAAAGGGAAGTTATTCGCGGAGATTTATACACTCACTGAAACAATCGAGCCCACCTTTTGAAGGATGAGGAATTCTTTCTCGACACTATCGATAAAATACTTCTTCTCACCAAATATCACGACATCATTCTCAGCTAATTGAACATCGCTTTTGAAATAAATAAAATTGTCCGTTTCTCTGAACGCACCTTTGTAGTAGTACAAGTTGTCACCTTCTCCTTGGAAAAATGAATGATATCAACTGCTGTAATTACTATTCTTTTCGTTTAAAACACAGCTTGTAAAGCATAAGCCCCATCCCAGATGAACAAATAAGATATCCAAAGAACAAGAACAGTAAATAAATACCATGAAGATCTTCAGGAATCTGATTTACACCTTCAAACCACGCAGATCGAATAGGATACAGCAGCGCTACCCAAATGATCAGCAAGATCAGAATATAATTAATTATTTTTCTCACAATAACGATCCTTTCAAGTCCGAGTGGAAACAGAAAATAATATATAGCAACTTCTACAACGAAAGGAAAAAAGCCGCTAGATTAGCGACTTCCTATGGTACAATGTTTCTGCCCCGACACTTGGAGAGTATAAAATCAGCATCTTTTCTTAGTAATGTGAGATGGTAATGCCATGAATGATTCCCTCGGTTGAATTGGAGGCGAAATGGACTCGGGTGTCCCCAAAACGATAGGAGAGTAAATATTCTCCTTGAATATCAGGGTTCTCACCCTTTTGACCTTTTCCCAATATCTTCTCAATGTCACTGAAGGTTTTCATAGGGAGGGTTTTCCAACTCAAATAAATATGGTCAAGATGGTCTGTGTCCCCCTCCCCAAAATTAAAGGAAGCATACTCTACCCCTTCAAATATCCAGAATAGTCCTCCCATTTCCGGTTCATAATAGGGTTCACTATTGGAACTTTTCAGCGCTTTTGATACTTCTGCTTTCGTTTGTCCAAAGCTTATATTTTCAAACCCCGGTATTCTCCCACTCTTCAACTCTTGAATGGAGTTTTTATTTAAATCCAAAAATGGCCTGCTCAGTTCAGACTGAATTTTGGAGAAAGGAACTTTCACCTCTATAAATCCCGCCGCATAAGGCCCAACTTCGTATGGATTAAATACCAAGACAATTCCTGTGTTTTGGTAGTAAAAGCTAGATGTATTCGACAAGGGAAAGTTATAAAAACTGTCCGGGAAAACATCCTCATTACTCTTCAAGCCCAATTCAATACCCTCAGCTAGATTAACAGCTTGTATATTGGTTTGAACCACCTGGTTCAAGAAGAGGCGTTTTCCTGTTGTTAGATCATAATTATAAGTCGTTACTTCTTCATACCCGTGCGCGCCGCCTCTAAAATAATAATCTGTATATACAATAGATAGTAGGTTGTTTTGATTGTATTTAGTCTGTGCAGTGGTATTCCAGTAAAAGTAATCTTGCTGTTTTTTTAGATATGTATTCTGCATAGCGGCATTTACGGCATGGATTTTGAGTGTTTTATTTATTTTATCAATTACCTTTTGTTCGCCGCCAATAATTTGAACATACTTTTGCCCTTTATACGAGTAGATTTTTGTTGTTACTGTGCTCGATCCGGCTGCATTCGCATCACTTATTGGGATTATAAATAGAGACATTAATAAGAAGCTTATTAACATAGCAAATGTTTTATTCAAATTGAAATCCATCCTTTCTAATTATTATGATATACCAATAATACTGTAACTTGGCTGGTTTGTCTTTTTCTAGTTGAAACTGTAATCCAGCCATAGAACAGCCCCCATCCCACACGTTAATGCGGAGTGAAGGCTGCATCTATTACCTATCTGTATTTAATTCACCGGTGCCGGCTCTACAGCATCTGCGATTTCCGGCAATCTCGTTTTGCGTTCCATTGTCACGCTAATAAGTAATCCAACAAGTCCAAGAGCTGCAATAACTGCTGCATACAACGGTACTGAGATCAGTCCGGTATGCGTAATTGCAAACCCGCCCAAATAGGCACCACCTGCGTTGCCCAGATTAAAGGCCGAGTGACTCGACGTTGTCGCCAGCAGCGGTGCTTCGCGAGTCATATTCATAATTCGAATTTGCAACCCTGGCATAATACCAAAAGCCGCAACGCCCCAGCAGAAGATGGTGATTACCGCGAGATACGGATTGTCCAGCGTTAACGTTAAGGCCGCCAACAGAACTGCCAGTATACCAAAGTTAACCATCAGGGAAGGCATCAGCTTCCAGTCTGCCAGACGACCACCAAGCATATTACCCAATGTAACGCCGACACCGAACAGCACCAGAATCCAGGTCACGCTCTGCTCAGCAAAACCACTAATATCGACAAGCATTGGTGTTATATAGGTGAACACAGCGAACAGACTTCCACAGCCCAGCGCACCAATCAGCAATATTAATAACACTTGGGGGCGAACCAGATTCCGGAATTGCTGACCAAGGTTTGCTGGCGGTCCCTGCTGAATCACCGGAATGAAACGAATGATACCAATCAATGAGATGATGCCCAGAATAGTAATGGCTCCAAACGATGACCGCCATCCTAGCTGCTGCCCAATGAAGGTACCAAACGGCACACCGATAATGTTGGCAATCGTTAATCCAGCCAGGACTACGGATACTGCCCCTGCCCTTCTCTCCGGTGCAACCAATCGTGTTGCCATCAGCGAGCCTACACCCAGAAACGTACCGTGGGCAAATGCCGTTAGAATACGTGCCGAGATGAGCAACCCGTAAGTTGGTGCAATAACAGACAATGCATTACCGATGATAAAAATACACATCAGCAGTACCAGCAGTTTTTTCTGCGGTATCTTGTGCGTGAACACGGTTAGTATAGGCGCACCCACCGCCACACCAAGCGCGTAACCCGTAATTAACTGCCCTGCTTGGGGGATACTCACATTCAAATCCGTCGCTACATTGGGCAGAAGGCCCATAATAATAAACTCTGTCATGCCAATGGCAAAAGCTCCTACCGTCAGGCATAAAAGGGATAAAGGAAACGCCCCTCGTTTAGCAGATTTCGTAACTTGCGATTCCGTTTGAGATGACTCTGTCTTACGCATATGATGTTCTCTTCTCCTGTCTCTTCTATCTAGCTTCCACCTTTGACCACAATGCCTCTGACAATTCGCTCAGCGTATCCTGCATGGCCAGCTTCTCTCGCCAGTGTGCCGGAATGCCGCTTAATCCATAATACGCCCCGGCAATTTGCCCATATACCGCTCCCGTGGTGTCCGCATCATCACCCAGATTCACTGCCAACAGCGCCCCCTCTTCGAAGGTCGATGATTGATGGAATGCCCATAACGCTGCTTCAAGTGAACGAACAACATAGCCGCTCCCCTGAATATCAGGCGGTGCTTTATCCCGGTATGATCCCTGGACAACTTCTTCAATCGCTGGTGAAAAAGATTTATCTTCCCTCCACTGACGACAGGTATCAGGCCGTAACATAACTTCCTTGTCTGCTCCGCGCAGTCCTGCAACCAATATTGCCGCCAGCACTTCACATGCCTCCACACTTTCAACAGCAGCATGTGTCGTTCTGGAACTCAACCCAGCATACCGCACTGCTTGATCCGGCTGGTTGGCATATGCCATGGCTACAGGTGCGAGCCGCATAATTGATCCATTCCCAGCAGTCATCGGGTTGGTTGAACCACTATACGCTTCACCGGTTGCCGCAAACCGCTCAAGGGCACTGCGAGTAGCCCCGCCAATATCAAAGCAGATTCCCGTACTGCTCATATAACCCACCTGATACCAATTCGTATATCTGCGCATCTGGTCCTCGGGATCAAAATTCTCTTTCCTCACCAAGCTTTCTGCCAGACACAGAGCCATCGACGTATCATCCGTCCACTGTCCAGGCGCCAGATCGAATACCCCACCGCCCACAATATCCGTAACAGGCTTAAATGTACCGGGACTGCTGAATTCCACTGTGGTTCCCAGTGCATCTCCCGCGGCAAGCCCAATCAAACAACCTTGGAAACGATCCTTATGCAGCATCGTCGATCCCTCCTCCGCGATTTAACTCTCAAATGACTTCTTCCATTCTCCCACATGGCTTGATATGGCGTAAAGAATTTTAATAGGTTAGTTCGATTGCAAATTTATTTTAACCCTATGCTGAGTTGCCTTTCTTCTATTAGAAAAGTGTCGAAAGCTGTTGAACGGTTGAATTATCCAAAATTTCTTAAAAAAAGTTTGATACGTTTAAACTGAAAATACAGGTTTTCCAGTACACCGCTTACACGCAAAGGGTATAACGTTTTTCCACTTTTATCATTTTCTGAAAACACATCATCCATGTGCAAATTTTACATGTAAACAATCATAACGCGCTTGACCCTTTTGTTTGTCCTATGTTACGGTTTTATTAGCTTATACACCTGTTTTTTCCCAAATTAATATTTATAACTTCGCTTTCGCGTCAACTAATGTACCGCGAGTTAAAAGATTACGGAGTGTATTTGCAGAGAAATTCATTTAGCTTTATCCCAAAACTAATTCTGAAACAGGAGGAACAAATTTATGATTAAGGCACTGATTTTTGATTTCGATGGAACGATTATTGATACGGAGACAGCATGGTATGTTGCTTTTCGTGATGCCTACAAGGAACACGGCGTAGACTTAACCCTGGAGATGTACTCGCAATGCATCGGTACCAGTCTGAAAACATTTAATCCTTATGAGTACCTCATCACAGATTTGAATCTTCCGATCGATCGGGAAGCGTTCAGGGAATCCGTTCAGTTGCATCATGCAGCATTAATGAACAAAGAACAGGTAAGACCCGGCATCCAGAACTACCTTGAAGCTGCACGCAAAGCTGGATTGAAACTGGCTGTCGCTTCAAGCTCCAAACGAGAGTGGGTTGAACAACATCTGGAGCAGCTCAAGCTGAAGGATTACTTTGAAGTCATTCGCACCGCAGATGATGTTGCCCACGTGAAGCCTGATCCTGCATTGTACAATCAAGCACTTGAAGCCCTTGGAGTAACTGCAGACGAAGCCGTAGCGATTGAGGATTCACCTAACGGCGCGCGTGCAGCTGCTGCGGCTGGTATTCACTGCGTAGTCATCTCGAATACCATTACCGGGACACTTGATTTCGATATGCCTCACCAACGGCTGTCATGCCTGACCGACCTCGAATTTAACGATTTGATTTCGAAACCACTCGTCACTACGGTCTAAAGACTGAACGAATTTCGCATTTCAAACTTTAAAGGGGGAGTTCACACATGAAAGCTGTACATTTTGGTGCGGGCAATATTGGCCGCGGATTTATCGGTCATATGTTGTCCGCTTCCGATTATGAAGTCTGCTTTGTCGCACGTAACCCGAAGAAAATCGCCATGCTTCAAAAGAGGCAGGAATATCCCATTACCCTCGCAAATGCGGATCAGGATACAACGATTGTGAATAACGTAACCGCCATTAGTGTCGGCGAACAGGATCGCGTTGCTGAAGTGATTGCTTCAGCAGATCTGATCACAACAGCCGTCGGTGTATCAGCGCTTGAAGATATCGCTGAACCCATCGCCAAAGGCATCTATCTGCGTATGAAAAATAATAATTCTGCACCACTTCACATTATCGCTTGCGAAAATGCCATCGGAGGCAGCACTCGGCTGAAAAAACGGGTATATCCGTTTCTGGATGTAGAAACCCGTGAAAAAGCAGAACGTTATGTTTCATTCCCCAATGCAGCGGTTGACCGCATCGTCCCCGCTCAGGATCATAAAGACCCGCTACAAGTTACCGTTGAGCCTTTCTATGAATGGGTAGTTCATCGCCCTGCACTGCTGGAAGGATTTAAGGAAATTGAAGGTGTGCACTACGTGGACTCTCTTGAACCTTATATTGAGCGCAAAATGTTTACGGTAAATACCGGTCACTGCGTTGCCGCATACTTCGGATATCTTGAAGGATTCAAGACGATCCGGCAAGTAATGAGGCATGCACCTCTTCGTGCCAAGGTACGCAAAGTGATGGAAGAAACCGGAGCCATGCTCATCGCCAAGCACGGTTTTAATCCCCAGAAACACAACAGATATATCGATACGATTCTCGAACGTTTTGCCAACCCGAACCTGACGGATCAGGTAACCCGGGTCGGACGCTCACCCCTTCGCAAGTTATCGCCTTACGACCGGCTTGTTCGCCCAGCGATGCAGGCCAGCGAATTCGGAATAGAAATTCCTCATTTAACTTCCGCTATGGCAGCCGCGATGCTGTTCAATCATGAACATGACGAGGAAGCCATGAAGCTCCAACACCTGATTCGCGAAGATGGCGTCTCTGCCTTCATTCGTGAGCGCATGGGAATTCCCGACGAACATCCCGTCCATCAGCATGCCGTTGCCCGTTATGAAGAGCTCAAAGGGCGACAGGAATCAACCATCTTAACCTGATTAACAATAGGTCAAAGAGTTTGATCCCACAAACTGAATAGACATACGAACAAAAAGCCGGGAGGAACCTATGCTTATCGCATCGTTCCTTCCGGCTTTTCAAACTCACGGCATACCTATTTATTATCTTGAAGCACGCTTATATCAAAGCATAATTACTCGTTCATGATGGAATTGATGGAGGCATAAACCATAGGCAGGAAGCCCTCTGATGGTTCGCCAACCGGTGCATGGATATGGAAAGCGAAGCCATTGCCATCCAGCTCTTTCACGATGAAATACTCCGTTTTCTTATTGTTTTGAGACATCATGAACAATTTTGCCTCTTTCATCGGACCATTGCTAAGCTTTTCCTCACTTAATTGCTTGACCGCTCCGGTTTCTGACAGATCTTTCTTCGCATCCACTTTCAGTTCATTCAGGTTATAATCCGAAGGCAGTTTTTCAATCTCAACCTCATAATCCGGATCAATCTTCATGGTCAATTCATGATCATCCGCATCGTAAACCATTGGTTCAAACACATATAATGAATACCCTTTGCCTTGAGCCAGTGTAACCGGGCGCTTTTCGGTCATGCCTTCCACGGTTACTTCCAGCTCAGATGTTTTGGCACGATTAGATGTAACATTACCACCTGCATTCGTACCGTTACCATCATTGGACTCGACCTTGGCGATTTCCGTAAGCACCAGCTGTTTGATCGTTGTATCGCCTTCAATGGCTTTCTCTACATATTTGAATTGAACGGAATCTTCGTCGTCAATGTCATCCAAAGATTTCTGCAGATCTTCACCCACCTGGAAAGACATCGGTTCCTCTTTCACACGAATTTCAACCGTGTGCGGGTCTGCCCATCCGGTCAAAATGCCTTCCGCTTCAATCACAGCACTTTGCTCTGGCTGCTTCCCTGGTGCCGGTGTCTGTTCTTCTGTATTATTCGCGGGTGGCTGAGCAGTAGGGCTACTATTGCCGCAGGCCACAAGCGAGAATCCCATAACCAAAACAAGTAATGATGCACTAATATTCATAGTATTTCGCATATGAACACCTCCGTTAGCTTATACGCAATGATGTTTGTCCATGTTGCCTGACTTGTTAACTTGACAGCTTAGTATTACTTACACGGCTGACCCGTCGCTCAATCATAGAAAGTGTTCAATGCTTCTTTGACACCATGAATACTCAGCCGGCTTGCTCCATTTGCACAAGTTTCGCGTTGGCTCCGTTAAAAGCTTTTGTCTGCTTGTTAAACTGCTGTCTTAACTCGGCAACTTTGGCATATTGGCTGTTCCGTTCCCGAATCGCACGTTTGATTTTAACCAGATTGGGCTCCACATTGCCTCTCATCAATACATATAACTGCTCGTCCGCATCAAGGCTCTGCCTGTAGGAGGCAACAAACGCTTCAAATGACGCAGCCCTTTGCTCATACTGATCCAATACCGTGTGGGCTTGAGCCAGGTTCTCTTCCTTTTCAAAGGATAACTGATCCAACGAAGTTCGCAGCTCTTCCATCTGTTCTTTAGTCCGGCTCATCACCGCTTCCGCTTGTTCCAGCAGTTTTCTTCGCTCGGCAATATGTCCGTCTGCCTGATCGAGCAAGACCTCCAGATTACTGTTTTTGTTCTTTCCTTTACTCAGTATCGATCCGTATAATTCCATGTCTTCCCGTTCATGGCGTACAAGCTCCTTCAGGCTTTGGTTCATCTCCTGATCGGTAAGAATTAATTGATTGACTTGATTTGCCGCAGGTTCCTGTGGCTGACCGCAAGCACTGACAAGCAGAGCCAGCAATATGCTGACCCCGGCCAGAGCTATCTTTTTTCTTTTAAGCACCTCGGGGTGCCTCCTCTCTTGCAACTGCTATGTTGTTATTCTTACAGGCGGGAGTCTGCGCTAAAATTGGATACCCAATGTGCATTCGGATCGTAGACCTCAAACTCATAACCCCGATCTTCGAGCAGTTTCAAAATGCGTGGCAGTGCCTGTACCGTTTGCTCGCGCTCATGCATCAGAATCACTTCCTTATCCCGATGTACACTGCTGCTAACCCGTTCCACGATTTTGTCTGGCTGACCAGGAAGATTCCAGTCGAGGGAGTCGGTGGTCCAATCCCACATTTTGAATCCGGCCGCAGCAATGTCGCCCCTGAAGTCTTCTCCGATCTGGGGACTACTGCCGTACGGAGCACGAATCAGATGCGGCGTAAAACCGATCAGATCCTGGACCATCTTCTGCTCCTTTTTGAACTCCTTCACAAAGTTAGAGGAGCTTCCGCTCTTATACAATTTGTTATAGTTATGTGTCATGCTGTGAAGCCCCGGATAACTGCCCTCTTTGACAAGCCGCTCCACTGCTTCCTTGTGTTGATTCAACTGACGTCCAATCATGAAAAAGGTTGCCTTTGCCTCATGCTGTTTCAAAATATCCAACAGTTGATCGGTATATACACTTGGTCCATCGTCAAACGTTATGTATGCCAGCTTGCGCACCTGACCCTGGAACCGCGCAGGCTCCTCTTTGGACTCCGGTGTCATGTCAATCATGCCAAGCTTGGTTGGCTGTTCAATTGCAGCGACTGGCGGAGGTGCTACATAATCCTTGATCCAGTGCGTCATGCCAATGAATGCATATGTTAAACCGATAATGAGCAGTGCCAGAAGCGCTAGCGCAGCACTCAGTCTCCCATACCGGATTTTTCGTCTTCCATGCGTCTTGGTTCGGCTTGTTCTATGCGGAATGCCGCCACTCTCTCCCGCTCTCTGTTGTTGAACTCTCACTTCCAGGCCACTTCCTTACTTTCATTTTTTCCCGATTATTGGTACATTATATCGTTTCATGTCTCTATATAGAAGATTAATAGAAAAATGGTCCTGGAGAATGACAGAATAGTTACAAGCCCGGTTACAATCTACTTATCTATTTCTTTTCTTGTGCTTTTCCTGCGGATACAATCTCCTGTATAATAAATTGATTTACGCCATTTGACTTCAAGAAGGAGCTACATCCATGACTAGCTTGAACCGTGCCGGCAGATCGATCTTTCTGCTATTCTTTGTCGGCATTATTGCCATTTCATTTTCTTCCATCTTTGTACGCTGGTCCACAGCCGACGTCGCCGTCATCGCGATGTACCGACTGTTCCTCACCAATCTGCTGATGCTGCCTTTTGTGTGGAAATATCGGCACGAGATGATGCGTTTAAACTTCAGACAGTGGGCTTTACTGCTCGCATCCGGCGTGATGCTTGCACTGCACTTTCTGCTCTGGATGGGATCGCTTCGGCTTACGAGTGTAGCCAGTTCAACGGTCATTCTCGCTTTGGAGCCTATATTAATTCTCGCCGGTTCCGTCTGGCTGTTCAAAGCCAAAATCAACCGCATGATGATCATCGGTATGGGCGTTGCCCTGCTTGGATCGATCGCTATTGGAGCTGGAGATTTCCAGTTGGCAGGCACAGCGCTACGGGGGGATATTCTTTCTTTGCTCGGAACGATCGCTGTGGCGGTACACATGCTGCTTGGACAGTTTTTGCGTGCCGGACTAAGTGCCTTTTCGTATAACTTCTGGGTATTTTTCGTAGCTGCCTGTACGCTGGCGGTATATAATCTGGTTAATGGTCACCCGTTTGGCGGTTATGCGGCTTCCGAGTGGGGAATTTTCCTGTTGCTCGCAATCGTGCCAACCATCTTTGGCCATTATCTCTTCAACTGGCTGCTTCAATATATGAATGCTACAACCGTATCGATGGGGGTTCTGGGGGAACCTGTATTTTCCTCTCTATTGGCCTGGATGCTGCTCGGCGAATCTCTCAACGGGCTTCAGATGTCTGCCGGGGTTGTCATTATTTTCGGGGTATGGATCTTCATTCGGTATGGCAAAACCAAACCACAGCCCATTCCCTCAGATGCTCCTGCAGCTGGAAAAGGGCCAATCGAACCTACAGTGGTGTAACTTGTGTTTGTATTCGAATATTTGTAAAAAAACAACCGGAACCTGTAAACCTGCATTACGCAGATTCCGGTTGAATCCATCCCACTACATATAAGGCGGTGTGTTTTCATGAAAAATATTGTATCCATGCGCTGGCTGCTTGCCAGAATGTATGAACCGGATGTCGTCATCGCGGATTGCCGATTCCTGCTCGGTCAACCAGACGCTGGACGACAAGCTTACGAGGCTGGACATATTCCAGGTGCCGTTTATCTCGATTTGGAGAAAGATCTGTCTGCTCCTGTATCCACACACGGAGGACGTCACCCGCTTCCAGATCCGGCTGCACTGGCAAGCCGCCTCTCCAAAGCTGGTATCAGCTCGAATGCACGCATTATTGCCTACGATGACCAAGGCGGCATGAACGCATCACGGCTATGGTGGTTGCTTCGTTATCTGGGACATAATCAGGTGTATGTGATGGACGAAGGCTTCTCTGCCTGGAAGAATGCCAAGTTTCCAGTGACTACGGATGTGCCGGTTCAGATTCCGGCTTCGTTTGAGGTGAACGTGCAGCCGCAGATGCTGGCAAGTGTACAAGATGTACAACAAGCCTCTGCTGACGGCTCAGCTGTACTAATCGATTCTCGTGATGCTCGCCGCTATGCAGGTCTGGAGGAACCGATTGATGCCAAGGCCGGACATATTCCGGGTGCGATGAATTATTTTTGGAAAGATGTGTTGGATTGGGATGGACGTTGGACAGATACTGGGGTGTTAGAAGAGCGTTTCAGCAAGCTGGACAAGGATGGCGCGATTATCGTGTATTGTGGCTCCGGTGTGTCCGCCTGCCCGAACGTGATTGCACTGGAAGAAGCAGGATATACAAATGTGAAATTGTATTCCGGAAGCTGGAGCGACTGGATTAGCTATGAGGGGAATCCGGTAGCTACCGGGGAAGAATAAGAACTAAGAGCCCGCGTTTGACGCGGGCTTTTTTTGTGCCTTCATTATATCCATGTAGAATTTTAGATGCTTACATTTCCGACTTCTGTAACGTTCAGATTCAGCTTATGTTTTCGGCATACCTCGTAAAAATCTTTTGAAATAATGGGTTTGAAGATATTTATATAGTCCATCATAAAAAAACTCATGGTCGCCAATTCGCTCCTCATACAGACAGATTCGAGATACAACTTTGACAATCTTACGTGGAGGCTGCTGTACCAATGCAGTAATGACCGCTTTGCCGCCCAGATTCTGAACGTTCATACTCAAAAACATCCAAACGATCCAGCTGATATCCAATCCAATAGGTATAGTTCGAAGAGTGATGTCCCCTTTCTGAAGAAGTGCTTTTCATCTATCATACGTGTTATATAACGATAAATAAAAAAGTAAGAAAACTTAGATTCCTCTTACTTTATTGTTGGCAAGCCTAGATTGTGGATATGGCGAATATCCATTATTTTAGTAGATGCCTTGTTCCATAGTAAGAGATGTTCATTGAAATGTAAGATGGCTTCCCAGTTCCTTAAAATCACTGGTCATATATAATCTAGTGCAATCGGTAAACTAGTCATGTAACATCTTAGTTTTTTAACTGCATCCATACTGACCCTGTTTTCTTACATTCATTTACTTGTCCCACTTTCTTCTAATAATTATAATAAAATCAAAATGGGGTTTACATATATAAAAAGAGGAGTAATAGCAATGAATTTAAAACGATTCAAATGTACCGCCGTGGCACTCACAATTCTGCTCGTTGTGCAACTTTCAGTCATTGGTGGCACTTCCGTGTCTGCTAAGGCTACGGAGCAGCCGTTACCTGAGCCTGAATGGACTTTTAAGCTACCAAAGGGGTACACACTCAGTAGTACATACAATAGTGTACAGAGCGCGAACCGTGTGTTCTTTGATGTACAGAAGAAAGTGGCTCTCTCGCCTTCAAAGTTCGTTTTCACAAATTTTCTTTATGGAGCCGTCGATCGTAAAAAAGGTACTCATTGGATTTACGACTATTCGGACATCAAAAAGGATAAACCTTTCAGTGGCTCGAAACCATATTATAGCAAGGATGGTTACAGCTACTTTTACAAAAGAAACGACAATGGAACAGAATATAGACTCACGGGAGTCGATCCGAACGGCAAGCTAAAGTGGACGAAAAAAATTAACAATCCGTTTGATTTGTTTGTGCTGGATAGCGGAAATATCTTAATTTACTATTCTATCTATTCTTCAACAAGTAAGACCTCTATCCGTTATTTTGAGGAATATACTAATAACGGATATCCAGTACGGAAACTCAAGATTGATAAAGGCTTGTTAACTACAGGTGCACTTCAAGTGGTGTCCAATGGCTTCATTCTTCATACTTCTGACCAAAATCACACTAGGATCTACACTAGTCTCAATGCCCTTAAAGTCCCTCTAGTTCAATACAACACTAATAAAATCGAAGTGATGCCATTTCGTGGAGGCTCCTTTTTGGTATACCAGTTTAGTAAAAATGAAGCTACAGTAATCGCATTTACCTCCGAAGGAAAAAAGAAATGGGTGCGTTCTCTTAACCCCAAGGATAAGATCAGCATTACTGGCAACAACTATCTAATCCAAAGTAACGGAACTGTATTTAGCCTCTACAACAAAGACAACCAGTTGTTAGGCAAGCAACAGCTTGGGGATGTCGGTGACACCGACTGGCAATCCCACATCACATCTTCGGGCGATATCACTGTGGAGAAGCAGTATCAGTGGCAGGAGCGTCCGGCTATTATCGACGAAAATGATTTCAAAGGGGATTCGGCTCGGGAGGATTTCTACGTGCTTGACCCTGGGAATTTGCAGGTTAAATACCACCTTGCCACATTGTGGTACGACATTGATGTTGGACATGATTATATTTATGCGGGTAACGGCGAACTCTATCTTACAGACCGTTGGTTTAGCAATACCCTTACAAAATATATACTTAAATAGCTGCTAATGTACCAGATCGGATTTGCTTCATCAAAAGAATGGTACTATACAAAATGCTACTTCAGTACCTGCTCGAATACAATGATGAGAGAGATAATTATCGATTCTGGAATTAAAATTTATAATTTTAGTAGGATACTCACCTTCCCAATTAATCAACTGCCGATTAACGTTATTGCCAACCAAAGCCCGTACTTTATCACGGGCTTTGGTTGGCAATTTTATTTAGTGAAGTCACATGTCGTGGTTTCAAACCTCTTCACTTCAATTTAAATACGCGAAAGGCCGGACATATTCCGGGGGCGGTGAATTATTTTTGGAAAGACGTGCTTAATGCAGATGGTCGCTGGTCTGGTATTGAAGCATTGGAGGAGCGGTTCGTGAAGCTGGGGAAAGATGATTCCTTTATCGTGTACTGCGGTTCCGGCGTCTCGGCTTGCCCGAACGTGATTGCGCTCGAAGAAGCGGGATACACGAATGTGAAGTTGTATTCCGGAAGTTGGTCGGATTGGATTAGTTATGAGGAGAATCCGGTGGCTACCGGGGAAGAATAAGAACTAAGAGCCCGCGTTTGACGCGGGCTTTTTTTGTGCTTTCATTATATCCATGTAGAATTTTAGATGCTTACATTTCCGACTTCTGTAACGTTCAGATTCAGCTTATGTTTTCGGCATAACTCGTAAAAATCTTTTGAAATAATGGGTTTGAAGATATTTATATAATCCAACATAAAAAATTCATGCTCACCAATTCGCTCTTCATGAAGGCAGATTTGAGATACAACTTTGACGATCTTACGTGGAGGCTGTTGTACAGATGCAGCAATGACCGCTTTGCGCCCATATTCCGAATTTTCATAATCGAAAACATCCAAACGATCAAGTTGATGTGCAGTCCAATAGGTTTTTTCAACCGAACGACCGTCGTGGTAACACACATTTGTCGGAATAAACTGTGTGTTTGTATTAGTTTCCTCCAACAGCGCTTTAAAACGATCTGATACGTGTCTCGTTCCTGTGATCGTCTCAAAATAATCTACTTTCAGGTTGCGCACCGTAGACAGTAACTCAACCTCTGCCGTTGTCCCCTCTGGCAGCGGATTCTCTATCGCAACATAATTCATACCTAATTCGGGAGTGAAGGTCGTTCCGCCACTAATAAACCCTCTACGTGGATATTGAGATTCCAGAAAATAATAGTTCATAGAATGAAGTCTCCTTTCCGAATTAAGTGCTTTTCAATCAATTATACGGGTCAAAAGAATTAAGCAGCTATGCACTATGTAATATGGAGTACATCTGTCATGTGGCGATGTACTCTTTTGTCGTTTTCGTATGGTCCTAAAATTGGGAGAGTCGACAAGGTTCTAATTCAATTCTTGATTCCCGATTGATGATTTCACTTGCAGCTAGACGTGCAATCAGCGGCGCCAGCGTAATTGCAGAATGCATCACGGTTAGATAAAGTCCTTTTACGTGATCTTGGAAACCCACAATCGGATAGCCGTCTTCAGGCATAGGTCTCAACCCGACCTTTATGCTTTCCAGTTCCAGGTGATTACCATCTTTCAGACTGCGACGCAACGTGTCGAACGCTCGCTTACCAACCGCCTCTGGTCCGTTTTCCTCCGACTCATCGATTTAATCTGAATCAGAATGGAAAGCAACGACGTAACCGGCACAGGACAACCTAACGGGTTGCAAAGTTCGGGGACGCCTGCACCTGCGGCCAATACGACGACATCCGACTCCAGAAAACCGTTGGACGTATGCACGCCGACCAAGCGGGAACCTTCTTGCTGAAGCTGTGTAACGTTGGTATCGAACTGAACCTTGCTCCGTACTCCCTCGCTTTGTTCAACAACAGCTCTGTTATCTCTATGGGGTCTACCGCACCTTCTTCGCTGACATACATCGCTTCGTCCGGATAGTCCAGCAGATTCGGCTCCAATACCTCAAGCTGCTCCCGGTTTAATTTTTGAAAGTGGGGTTGCTCCCTGATTCCAATGAATTTTCAGTTCGGGTAACTCTTGCTGAAGCGTATGATATTCTTCCAAAGATGCATCGTACAATTGCCAGTAATCGGGAGCCACCCTATGAGTCGTATGTATCCAGGCAAACGATTTTTCCGTGACTTCACGCGCCGCTGCAGAATGTCGTTCAATAACGGTTACATCTTGATTTCGTTTGGCCAGATGATAGGCCATGGATGCCCCGACAAATCCCTGCGCCAATAATCACAATTTTTTGTTTTATCAATAATGACTCCTCCTTTTTCACCCTATTGTAACATAGGCGTTATGATACTCAGGCGTTATAACATATGAGCGGAGCTGGAGGGACTCAAATAGTTGTACGGAGAATCCGGGTTCTGTTGAAGAGGACTAACTTGAGGTAAAAGTGCTAATGCTCTACTGTTATGCTCACACATTGAAACAGGGACCTCTCTGCCATAATCGGCAAGGGGTCCCTGTTCTTTGACTGGATATAAAGTATAAAACGAAATTAAGTGATGGTCAGACCGCCGCTTGCATATCCGGCCACGGTTGTAGCTACATCAAGACCGGCTGTTACTGATGCCGAAAAGACCATAAGCAGGCGGTCACCTGCCGCTACCGGAATGCTCAGTCCTGTAGTCAATCCGCTGGATATTGTGCCCAGTGCCAAACTGCCGGTCAGTGAAGGAGTCAAGGTTACCACTGCACCGGGTACAGCTGTAAAGGAGTTATTCGGTGTAGTGGAGCGGAATAATTGAGCAGTTATGGTTATTGTAGATCCAATCAAGCTAAGTCCAGCTGTTGTACTGAAATAAGCAGCCAGTGAAGTAATCGTTCCTGTACGCGATGCGGAGAAAGCAAAGTTAAGCAAAGTTCCAGCAGCGCCTGTGAGATCAATAATTCCTCCATTAACACTTACCCCTGTAGCACTGTTGCCAAAACCAACTAAACTGGAGGTATTCAGAAGGCCGCCCAATACCGTCGTCATCGCAACCGGAAGTCCTGATGCATATGGAATAATTGCTCCAGAACCTGTCGCACCAGTAGCTCCGGTTGCACCTGGTGTGCCTGTTGCCCCCGTTACTCCGGTTGCACCTGGTGTGCCTGTTGCTCCCGTTACTCCGGTTGCACCTGGTGTGCCTGTTGCTCCCGTTACTCCGGTTGTGCCTGCGGTACCTGTTGCTCCCGTTACTCCGGTTGCACCTGGTGTGCCTGTTGCTCCCGTTACTCCGGTTGTGCCTGCGGTACCTGTTGCTCCCGTTACTCCGGTTGCACCTGGTGTGCCT
>Ga0153980_1000078_pt1 | contig 63883 bp, 59 predicted proteins | sample TSGA064MetaG_FD_104722 | JGI IMG/M metagenome (GOLD analysis project Ga0153980, IMG submission 104722) | Attine ant fungus gardens microbial communities from Georgia, USA - TSGA064 MetaG | ecosystem: Host-associated > Fungi > Mycelium > Unclassified | place: USA: Georgia, Magnolia Springs State... | reverse complement strand
GCTGACGGCAGCAAAGATGTGTTCGTACACTTCTCTGCAATCCAGGGTAATGGCTTCAAAACTCTGGCTGAAGGCCAGAACGTTGAGTTCGAAATTCAGGATGGCCAGAAAGGCCCTGCTGCTGTGAACGTCACCGCTATCTAATTTTCGATCTTGCCGTTGCCCGCGCGACGGATCAGGCAAGCATCAGAATAGTAAAGCCCTGCCATTAATGGCGGGGCTTTTTCCGTTTAAAACAGCGTAAGAAAGTCTCCATCAACCCGCCGCTTTCCGGTAAACTGCCGCCCTTAATCATTCCGGAGAGTTGTTATGTCCTATCTGTGCCCGCTTTGCCATCAACCTTTGTTGCCTGACGCGTCCGGCTGGTGCTGCGAAAACCGGCATCAGTTTGACCGGGCGAAAGAGGGCTACGTTAACCTGCTGCCGGTACAGCATAAACGTTCAAAGCAGCCGGGTGACAGCGCGGATATGATGCAGGCGCGGCGAGAGTTTCTGGATGCCGGTCACTATCAGCCGTTGCAGGAAGAAGTTTGCGCCATCTTTCAGCGCATTTTGCCTTTAACAAACGTCAGCGTACTGGATATTGGCTGTGGCGAAGGTTATTACACGCATGCCGTGGCGGACATGCTGCAACGGCAGGGTGAAGCGGAAGTGCACGCGCTGGATGTATCCAGAGTGGCCGTTCGCGCCGGGGCCAAACGCTATCGCAACGTCCGCTTTTGCGTGGCTTCCAGCCACCGTTTGCCCTTCGCCAGCGGGCAGTTTGACGCCGTATTGCGTATCTATGCGCCCTGTAAAGCGGAAGAGCTGGCACGGGTGGTCAAACCGGCAGGTTACGTGCTGACCGTAACGCCGGGACCGCGCCATCTGCTGCAGTTTAAAGAGCTGATCTACCAGGAAGCCAGGCTGCATGACGAAACGCCGGAGCAGCTGCAGGGCTTTACCTTGCAGGAACAGCATTCGCTGAATTATCCAATGAATCTGAACAGTGAAGAGTCCGCCGCGCTGTTACAGATGACGCCTTTCGCCTGGCGTGCTCGCCCGGAAGTGTGGGGCGTGTTAGCGACCACGCCATCGTTTGCCGTTGAAACCGACTTTACTTTGCGCCTGTGGCAGCGTGACGAGCAGGAAACGGGTCTGCACGACGGCGAGTAAAAACAGCAGGCCTACGCGGCCTACTGTAAATGTAAGCAAATATTTTGACGAAGCCCGATGCGCTGTTTACAGTAGAACTCCTTAATTTTATCAGGAGTAACGGGCCTCAGCTCTCTCTATGGACTGTCATCGACGTCTTTTAACCATGCCACCGGGCCATCCGGCTACTGTCATCCCGCTCGCTGAGAGCATCCAGTTTCTGTCCCTGTTTCCCGAGTGCGGCGTCTGTTCGCCAGCTCGCTTTTCCTGCGCCTTTATCCGGAGTTCGTCATGGAATTTCTCTTAGACCCTTCAATCTGGGCCGGTTTGCTGACGCTGGTCGTGCTTGAAATTGTGCTGGGTATCGATAACCTGGTTTTTATTGCCATCCTTGCCGATAAGCTGCCGCCAAAGCAGCGTGACAAGGCACGTCTGATTGGACTGTCGCTGGCGATGATCATGCGCCTGGGTCTGCTTTCGTTGATTTCGTGGATAGTGACGCTGACCCGTCCGCTGTTCAGCGTGGGAGACTTCAGCTTTTCAGGTCGCGACCTGATCCTGCTGGCGGGTGGGTTATTCCTGCTGTTTAAAGCCACCATGGAGCTGCATGAACGGCTGGAAAACCGGGAGCATAGCGGCAGTGGCAATAAGGGTTACGCCAGCTTCTGGGCGGTAGTCGTACAGATCGTGATTCTGGACGCCGTCTTTTCGCTGGATGCGGTGATTACCGCTGTAGGGATGGTGAATAACCTGGCGATCATGATGACGGCCGTTATCATCGCGATAGGGTTAATGCTGCTGGCCTCGAAGCCGCTGACTAACTTTGTCAACGCCCATCCTACGGTAGTGGTGCTCTGTCTGAGCTTCCTGCTGATGATTGGCCTTAGCCTGGTAGCGGAAGGTTTCGGGTTTCATATTCCGAAAGGCTATCTCTACGCGGCAATCGGCTTCTCTATTTTGATCGAGCTGTTTAACCAGATAGCCAGGGTTAATTTTCTGCGCCACCAGGCCAGAAGGCCGATGCGCGAACGTACCGCCGAAGCGATTTTGCGTCTGATGGGAAGCCGTCATGGACAACCTGCTGAAAATGACCCTGAGAGCGACACGGCAAAAATTATGCCGAAGGAAGCTTTCCAGGATGAAGAGCGCTATATGATTAACGGCGTACTGACGCTGGCTTCCCGTTCGGTGCGCAGCATTATGACGCCGCGCGGCGAGATCTCTTGGGTCAACGCCGAACGACCGGTAGAGGAGGTGCGCATGCAGCTACTGGATACGCCGCACAGCCTTTTCCCGGTCTGCCGTGGCGAGCTGGATGAAATCATCGGGGTAGTCAGGGCAAAAGATTTGCTGGTTGCGCTGGATAACGGCGTCAATGTGGAAACCTTCGCCGCCGCGATGCCGCCGGTTATCGTGCCGGAAACGCTGGATCCGATTAACCTGTTGGGCGTGCTGCGTCGTGCGAAGGGCAGTTTTGTGGTGGTCAGCAACGAGTTTGGCGTGGTTCAGGGACTGATAACGCCGCTGGACGTGCTGGAAGCGATAGCGGGCGAATTTCCGGATGAGGATGAAACACCCGAAATTATTGCCGACGGCGAAGGCTGGCTGGTCAAAGGCGGCACCGATCTGCACGCCATCCAGCAGCTGCTGGATACGCAAAGCCTGGTTAAGCCAGCGGACGATCACGCGTCGCTGGCTGGCCTGCTGATTGCGCAAAAAGGACAGTTGCCGACGCCCGGCGAGGTCATTACGCTGCCGCCGTTCAGCTTTCAGATTGTGGCGGCCACCGACTACCGTATCGATCTGGTGCGGATAACGCGCGAACGTGAACTGACAGAAGAGGAACCGGCTTAACGGGCCACCATCAGCCGCCGCCGTGCGGCTGATGGTCAACCAGCCACTGCGGGAACGCCTCAAGCGGCATCGGACGAGCAAACAGATAACCCTGCAGCACGTCCACGCCTTTTTCACGTAAATAGGCTGCCTGCTCTTCCGTTTCCACACCTTCCGCGACCAGGCTCATATTCAGCCGCTGCGCCAGTGAAATCACCATATCAGTAACGGTAGCGTTAATAGCATCCGTCCCTATTGCGGCGGTAAACAGCTTGTCGATTTTCAGCACGTCCGGACTTAATGTCTTCAGATAAGAAAGCGAGCTGTGTCCCGTGCCGAAGTCATCAATAGCCAACCTGACCCCTGCCTGACGCAGCTGGGCGACCACGCGGCGATCCACTTCCGGCAGAGCGTCGCGTTCGGTGAGCTCGACGATAAGCTGAGGAACAGGATTTGCCGACCACCAGTACTGCTTTAAATCCATCATAATCTGCCGATGATGGAAGTGGCTGGACGCGACGTTTATGGCGATATGAAAATCGGCTTTCTGCGGCAGTGTAGGGAGCTGCCGCACCAGTTCTTTAAGGACGTAGCGCGTTAAGGGCGCAATTAAATTATTGCGTTCCGCCAGCGGAATAAACAGGTCTGGTGACACCCAGCCCTGACGGGCGCTCTGCCAGCGCAACAGTAACTCAATCCCTTCGCACTCACCGCTACGGGCGTTGATCAGCGGCTGACAGTAAACCATAAATTCGCGCGCGTTAATGCCATAGCTGATTTGCCAGGCCAGACTCATACGGTTAGCGGTGGCCAGCCAGACGATATAGCCAGACAGCAGGCTCAGCAACAGGGCCAGAGGGAGCTGGCCGGGTAGCGTCGACAACGCCAGCCGTGTAGGGGCCGGGCCAAATAACGTGACCGAAAAAGGATAGCGCAGCGAAGTATTCTGATAGCTGACTTCATCTTCAGCAGCCAGCGCCGTTTCAATCATCGGATTGCCATATTCCAGGCTGTGCGTGCCGACGTTAAACACGGCACGCTCAACCCAGGGCAACGCCGGTTCCAGCAAATAGTTGCTCATCATCTCAATATTAATGACTTGCAAAATACCGGCCCGATTATTGGCCTCAACGGGCGTCCACAGCAGCAAAACGGGCGAGCCTTTCAGTAAATCTTCGTCGGTGCTCAGCACCATGCGCTGATTATTTACCGCCAGCTCCGGATAGGTGGTACTGAAGCTGATATTGGTACTGCCGAAAATGCTGGAGCAGTACATGTTGTCATGCTGCACCAGAATAATTGACCGCACGGTTTGCAGCGAAGCCAGCTTTTCCACCAGCGGGAAGCGCACCTGCTCACAAGGCAATCCCACCAGTCCCAGCGTATTGTTTGCCGCCACGTCCAGCGGTGAAAAAAGGCGATCGAAACGCTGAATAGCCACTTTGGCGAAAGTCTGCGACTGCTGCTCAATATGTTTTTTCTCTACGACGAAACGTAAAGCAAGGGTAAGGATGAGCACCAGCGTGGCTACCACTATAGCAATCAACAAGCGTCGGCGGCGAAAAGCTCCCGTAGCTTCCTGTGACACCTGCATTAGTTACCGTCCTTAAAGCGAAACACGAACATGAAGATCCACAAGTTATCGGCAAAATTAACGTTAAGTTTAGTCGCGGGTGGGGGAAAAAGCGGGATAAAAAAACAATCACTTATCAGGCGGGTAGCAGAGGAGGGAATCAGGGGGAACAGGCAAAAGGGCCAGCGCCGTGAAGGGCGCTGGCGCAGGGATTAATCACACTGTACTTTGATCGCCAGGCCGCCGCGAGAGGTCTCACGGTATTTAGCGTTCATATCCTTACCGGTTTCATACATCGTTTCGATAACCTTATCCAGCGAGACGCGGGCTTCGCTGGTACGGCGCATCGCCATGCGCGCAGAGTTGATCGCTTTTACCGAAGCAATGGCGTTACGTTCAATGCAGGGAACCTGAACCTGGCCGGCCACCGGATCGCAGGTTAAGCCCAGATTGTGCTCCATGCCGATTTCCGCCGCCACGCAAACCTGTTCCGGACTGGCACCCAGCAGTTCGGCCAGGCCTGCGGCCGCCATTGAGCAGGCAACGCCAACTTCACCCTGACAGCCTACTTCCGCACCGGAAATAGAAGCGTTCATCTTATATAAGATGCCAACCGCACCGGCCGCCAGAAAATAGCGGATGAAAATATCGGGGCTGACGGACGCAATAAAATGGTCGTAATAGGCCAGCACGGCCGGGACGATGCCGCACGCGCCGTTGGTTGGCGCAGTAACAACGCGGCCGCCCGCCGCATTCTCTTCGTTAACCGCCAGCGCAAACATGTTTACCCAGTCGATAACGTTCATCGGATCGCTGGAAAGCTTATCGGACGACACCAGCAGCCGACGCAGCGCGGAAGCACGGCGCGGTACGCGTAGCGGCCCCGGCAGGACGCCTTCGGTATTCAGGCCGCGATCGATACAGTCGCGCATGCTTTGCCAGACGTCGGCGAAATAGCGTTCGATCTCATCGCGGCTGTGCAGCGCCAGCTCGTTCTTCATTACCATGCCGGAAAGCGACAGCCCCGTTTCGTGACAGTGGGCCAGCATCTCTTTGGCTGAATTGAACGGATAGGGCACCGACACTTCATTCAGGGTAGACTGGCCAAAGTGCTCTTCGTCAACAATAAAGCCGCCGCCGATAGAATAGTAAGTTTTACTGTAAATCATCGCCTCATTGGCAAACGCATAGATACGCATGCCGTTTTCGTGCAGGGAAAGGTTATCGCTGCGGAAAACCATGCCGCCCTCACGCGGGAAATCTACTTCATGCGCGCCGTTCGCCAGCAGCAGGCGCTGGCGCTCTTCCACATCGCGGATAAAGGCAGGAATACCATCAATATCGACCGATTCCGGCGAGGCGCCTGACAGCCCCATAACGATCGCGATATCGGTATGGTGGCCTTTGCCGGTAAGAGAAAGCGAGCCGTAAACGTCCACGGCGATACGCGTTACGTCAGTCAGCTTGCCCAGATTGACAAGATCGTCAACAAACTGCTTGCCGGCTTTCATCGGCCCCACCGTATGGGAGCTGGATGGACCTATGCCGATCTTAAACATGTCAAAAACACTAATCACATTTTGCTCCCGGGTCAGCGATTGATAGCTGGAAATTGAGGTAATGGTAGTCATCCTGCGCGCGATAGTCGCATGAAATAAACTAATCAGCAGCAGGCGAAAAAGTTATTCCCGGCCTTGTCTGGCTGGTGGCTTGTGCACTTGTTCCGCCTGAACTTTATTAAGGCAAAGCAAGCGGGCCCGTCATGCTCCAGGCCTTCTGTTTGCGCTGCAATATAAAGGATTTACGCTGATTGTGAAGGGGGAAAGGCAACTAAAATCGCGAATTTTGACGTCAGACCGATTAATCGAACGGCTAAAAGCGCTAAACGGCGCTATTTTGTGCGGAAAAGGCTACTCTGCCACCTGTAAACTCAGCTCGCGAATGATCCCCGCCGTCATGCCCCAGATAAAATAGTTTTCAAACCATGAAAGCCAGACCCGATGGGTCACGCCGTGACGGTGAATATCTAACGGGGAGTAGCGTCCCAGACGTAGCGCTTCCTGTAGCGGCATTTCAAATACCGATTCGACTTCCGCCTCGTTGGCCTGCCAGCACAGGTTAGCAGGCAAAATGCCGACCACGGGAGTGACCTGGAAGCCTGTGCTGCTGGTCACCGGAGGTAATACGCCAATCACTTTTACGCTTTCCGGTGGGATCGCGACCTCCTCCTGCGCCTCTCGCAGCGCAGTGCAAATCAGTGACCGATCTTCGTTATCGCGCATGCCGCCCGGAAATGCCACCTGGCCCGCATGTTTGCGCAGCGTCGCGGCACGCCGTGTCAGCAGCAGGCTGGGACGTGGGCGATCGATAATCGGCACCAGCACTGCCGCCTGGCGGGTTGGCAACGAGGCGGGAGAAGCCTCCGGCTGCTGTAGCAGAAAACGCGTAATAAACCGATCCAGCAGAGGCGAGGATTCAGCCATGATAGTGCTCCAGACAGGGAAGAATACGATTCACTTTGTCGAACGTTTCCTGATATTCCGCCTGCTCGCTGCTGTCGGCGACGATGCCGCCCCCGGCGGTGCAGTAAAGCTGGCCGTTTTCCGCCGTCAGCGTACGGATAGTGATGCTGGTATCCATCCTGCCGCACACGCTGAGATAGCCAATGCTGCCGCACCAGGCGTTGCGGCGATGCGGCTCCAGCTCGTCGATAATTGCCATCGCCCGGACTTTTGGCGCGCCGGTAATAGAACCACCGGGAAAGCAGGCGCGCAGCAGATCGCTGGCGGACAGGTCAGGCTTCAGCCGGGCAGTAATAGTGCTGACCAGATGATGCACGGCCGGGAAAGGCTCAACGACAAACAGCTCCGGCACTTTTACCGTGCCGGGTATCGCCACGCGACCAATATCATTGCGCAGGAGATCGACAATCATCAGGTTTTCCGCCCGATCTTTGGGTGACCGGGCCAGCTTCTCCGCCTGTCGCCGATCGGCCTGCGGATCGTTCAGGCGCGGCAGCGTGCCTTTAATCGGGCGCGTTTCAATCTGGCCGGCGGCAATCTGGAGAAAACGCTCGGGGGAAAAGCTCAAAATGGTGCTTTCCGGTAAACGGATAAAGGCGCTAAACGGCGCGCGATTTTGCTGATTAAGCCGCTGCCAGGCCTGCCATTCGTCGCCGCTGTAGCTCGCCTGAAAGCGCTGGGCCAGATTGATTTGATAGCAGTCGCCGCTGCGTAACCACGCCTGAACCTGACGAAACTTCACGCCATACTCTTCGCGGCTCATATTTGATACCCATGAGCTGGTCAGGCGAAAAGGTTCGCCGCTATCAATCTGCTGCTGACGCAGCCAGTGCAGGCGGCTCTCTGCGTCGCCATGCGCAATTAACGTCAGCAACTGCCGATGATGATCGGCAATCAGCGTCCAGTCATAAATGCCTACGGCCATGTCCGGCGTATGCAGATCCTGCGCGGCCAGCTGCGGTAGCTTTTCAAAACGTCGCCCAAGGTCATAGCCAAATAGCCCCAGCGCGCCGCCCTGAAAAGGGAAGTCTGCCGTTTCACAGGCAGTAAGGCCGCAGTTGTGTAGCGTTTGCTGGAGTAAATCAAGCGGATCGGCAGCGCTCTCCATCACGGCTTCGCCTTGCGCAATCTGCGTTAGCTCGCCTCTGGTAGTCAGCGTGATCAGCGGGTCGGCAACCATAATGTCAAAGCGATTGTCGCTGTGCTCGGCCGCGCCGGAATGCAGCAGCATTGCCCATGGCCGGTGGGAAACAGAAGTAAAGAGCTTCTCAAGCGCGTCAGGCGTATACTCTAGCGGATAATAAACAGGTGGCATGATGAGCAGATCGGAACCAAAACAGGCAGCAAGCCTGGCATATTTTTTCGCTGCTGGCATCTGTTTGTTACGCGTGGAATAATTCCCGCGACTGAAACAGGAGCAGATATGATTACAGGTTTACCGGCGCTGACGCTGGAACAGCAGCAGCAGGCAGTGGAACGCATTCAGGAACTGATGGCGGACGGCATGAGCAGCGGCCAGGCGATCCAGCTGGTGGCGGCGGAAATTCGTGAAAACCACACGGGCGACATGATTGCGGTGCGCTTTGAAGATGAAGACGACGATGGCGACGGCAGCGAAGGCCAAGAGCAGCACGACGACGCAGAAGACGAAGACGACTATTAGTCATAGCAAGACGACGCAGAAGAAGACGGGTATTAATTATGATGGCGCACCGGCAGGCGCGCCGTTAGCTTATCTGGCCGCCACGATTTTGATTTCGACCAGATAGTTGGGATTCATCAGGCCGGCCTGCACGGTACAGCGCACTGGCGCATTGCCCGGCGATACCCAGGCGTCCCAGGCTTTATTCATCGCTGCAAAATCCTCTTTGTGCACCAGGAAAATGGTGGCGTCGAGAATGCGGCTTTTGTCAGAGCCAAGACGTGCCAGAATGCGGTCGATCACCGCCAGCGCGTTAGCCGTCTGCGCTTCGGCATTTTCATCCAGGTTTTCCGGGACGCTGGTGTAGTAGATGGTATCGTTATATACCACGGCTTCCGACATACGGGGCTCTGGATCAAGGCGTTCAATAGTCATCTGATTTCCTTTTGCTTCTTTACAATGGCCGACAGCCTGGCACAGTTGCCGTGCGCTTGTCACCCTCAATCACAGCGCTCAACTTTTATTATCCGGACATGCCCGTGCAGAGTATTAACGAACTTTTTTCGCGCCTTTCGCGCTCGCCTTTTCGCCAGAAATTCCATCTTGGTCACGCAGAATATGTTTATTGCCAAAAGAAGGGCGAAGAGAGGGTTGCGCAGCACGCGGCGGAATTTATCCGCGATCGTCTTTCAGCCGCAGAACCCGTGAACGATGGCCAGCAAACGCCCCTGCGCGGACATCCGGTTTTTATCGCCCAGCATGCGACGGCGACCTGCTGTCGTGGCTGCCTGAGTAAATGGCATCGCATCCCGCAGCATCAGGCGATGACGGCAGAACAGCAGGCATGGGTGACAGAAGTTATCGTGCACTGGCTTCGTCAGGAAATGCAGCGGCCATTACCGCCGGAAAGACCACAGCGAAAAAAGCCGATCAACGATCGCCAGCTTCCGCTGATATAAAAGGATGCGCCCCTGCATTTTGGGCGAAAAGAAATATACATTAACATATTTTATAAAATACCCGCCGCCTGGGGCTTGTGATTTTACCGGTAACATTCTAGTTTTTAACTGCGGCAGTAAACTACGGTAAAAAACAGGGGTATTGATGATGCAACTTTCTAAACTCGTTGTTTATATTGAAAAAATAGGCATAGCGATCTTCGTTGCCTTATTATTTTACATGTTGATAACAGGACTGCTTTCGGCTTCAGGCTGGGAACACAGCTGGCCGTACCCACACCGCTAGAATTCGACTTTTTCATCAGGGAAAATAAACTAACAGGCAGATTATTCAGGCGATTGCCTTTTTCCGTCGCCAACAGCCTGAGCCGCATCACTAAGCCGTAGCCCGTTCATGCTTTTTCCCGCGCCAGATTCGCGGGTGGGTTGGGTTTTTCTTGTTTAACCACATGATTTTTAAGGGTTTGTATCCTTATGGCAATGCTGCCATAATAGCCTGCTTTTTTTTAACGGGCGGTGAGGATACGTGGTAAACGATTTTGCAGCAGATGGCGCGCTGGCGCAGGCCATTCCCGGTTTCAAGCCGCGCGAACCTCAGCGCCTGATGGCGGACGCGGTCAGCCAGGCCATTGATGATAAACGGGAGCTGGTGGTAGAAGCAGGGACGGGCACCGGTAAAACCTATGCCTATCTTGCGCCAGCCCTGCGTTCAGGTAAAAAAGTCATTATCTCTACCGGATCAAAAGCGCTCCAGGACCAGCTGTACAGCCGCGATTTGCCGACAGTAGCGCGTGCGCTGAAGTTTAAAGGCGTGCTGGCGTTGCTGAAAGGGCGTTCAAACTACCTGTGTCTGGAAAGGCTTGAGCAGCAGTCAATGGCGGGCGGTGAACTGGCGGCGCAGGCGATGAGCGATCTGGTCCATCTGCGCGGCTGGTCCAGCGAAACGGTAGACGGCGATATCAGTACCTGCGGCGGCGTGGCGGAAGACAGCCCGGTCTGGCCGCTGGTTACCAGCACCAACGATAACTGCCTGGGCAGCGACTGTCCTTTATATCAGGACTGCTTTGTTGTAAAAGCGCGCCGCAAAGCGATGGACGCCGATGTCGTGGTGGTGAACCACCATCTTTTTCTGGCGGATATGGTTGTGAAAGAGAGCGGCTTTGCTGAACTCATCCCACAAGCGGACGTGATGATTTTTGACGAAGCGCACCAGGTACCGGACATCGCCAGCCAGTATTTTGGGCAGCAGCTTTCCAGCAAGCAGCTGCTCGACCTGGCCAAAGACATTAACATCGCTTACCGCACCGAGGTTCGCGACGCACAGCAGCTGCAAAAATCGGCTGACCGGCTGGCACAAAGCGCGCAGGATTTCCGCCTGGCGCTGGGCGATCCGGGTTTTCGCGGCAATCTGCGGGAGCTGCTCGCCAGTTCCAATATTCAGCGCGCGCTGCTGCTGCTGGATGACGCGCTGGAGCTGTGTTACGACGTGGCGAAACTCTCGCTGGGCCGCTCGGCGCTGCTGGATGCCGCTTTCGAACGGGCTGCACTCTATCGTGGTCGACTTAAACGGCTGAAGGACGTTTCGCAGCCCGGTTTCAGCTACTGGTATGAATGCAACAGCCGTCATTTCGTGCTGGCGCTGACGCCGCTGTCGGTATCCGATCGCTTTCGTGAAGTGATGAACGAACGCCCGGCCAGCTGGATATTTACTTCCGCCACGCTGGCGGTTAATGAACAGATGACGCACTTTGTTGAAAGGCTCGGCGTAGCCAGTGCCAAAACGCTCATTCTGAACAGCCCGTTCGATTTTGCCCGTCAGGCGCTGCTGTGCGTGCCGCGCAATTTGCCTTCGCCAAATCAACCCGGTTCGGCCCGCCAGATGGCGCGCATGCTGCTGCCGCTGATTGAAGCTAACAATGGCCGCTGTTTCTTCCTCTGTACTTCACACCAGATGATGCGCGAACTTGCCGAACAGTTTCGCGCTATGTTGACGCTGCCGGTGCTGTTGCAAGGGGAGACCAGCAAGGGCGAGCTGTTAAAGCAGTTTATTGCGGCGGGCAATGCGGTGCTGGTGGCAACCAGCAGTTTCTGGGAAGGTGTTGACGTACGCGGCGATGCGCTTTCACTGGTGATTATCGATAAGCTGCCGTTTACGTCGCCTGACGATCCGCTGCTGAAGGCACGTATGGAAGATTGTAAACTGCGCGGCGGCGATCCTTTCGATGAGGTGCAGTTGCCGGATGCCGTTATTACCCTGAAGCAGGGCGTCGGGCGTCTGATCCGTGACGTCGACGATCGCGGCGTGCTGGTTATCTGCGACAACCGCCTGGTGATGCGGCCCTACGGCGCGGTTTTTCTGAACAGCCTGCCGCCTACGCCGCGCACGCGGGATATTCAGCAGGCGGTTGATTTTCTCCGTCCGCCTTCAGCACAGTAATTTATCGCGCAGTATGCTATGCTGCGCGCCGAAATTTTTCCCCCGCCAGAGGTAAGTATGTCCACGCAAATTTTAGCTATTGATACGGCTACCGAAGCCTGCTCGGTAGCGCTGTTAAAGAATGACCAGGTCACGGCCCATTTCGAGCTGTGCGCCCGTGAGCATACGCAGCGTATTTTGCCCATGGTGCAGGCGCTGCTCCTGCAGGGAGAAACAACCTTAAACGAGCTGGATGCGCTGGCGTTCGGCAAGGGGCCCGGCAGCTTTACCGGCGTACGTATCGGCACAGGTATCGCTCAGGGGCTGGCGTTTGGCGCGCTGCTGCCGATGATTGGCGTTTCCACGCTGAAGACCATGGCGCAGAGCGCCTGGCGTCTGCAGCAGGCGAGCCGCGTGCTGGCCGCCATCGATGCGCGGATGGGCGAGGTTTACTGGGCGGAATATCAGCGCGACGAACAGGGCGTCTGGCAGGGAGAGGCCACGGAAGCGGTACTCAAGCCGGAAGCGGCTCTGCAACGTATGGCGCAGCTGGAAGGGCGCTGGGCGATGGTCGGCACGGGCTGGCAGGCTTATCCGCAGCTGAGCGCCGACAGCGCGCTGACCCTGCAGCCAACAGAAGTATTACTGCCGTGTGCGGAAGATATGATCCCGCTGGCGGCGCTCGAGCTGGCGGCAGGAAAAACCGTGGCGCCGGAGGAAGCAGAACCTACCTATTTACGTAACGAAGTGACATGGAAAAAATTGCCGGGAAGGGAGTAAACTCAGCAACTAATCGGTACGGAAGGAGTCCAAGCAGTTAGGGTCACAGGAGAGTTTTATGCGTAAAAATCTGTTGTTACGGTCAGGAAGTTTGCTGCTGGTTTCCCTGCTGCTGGCGGGTTGCGTCAGCGTGCCGGATTCGATTAAAGGTACATCGCCCACGCCACAACAGGATCTGGCGCGGGTGCTTAATGCGCCACAGATATATGTAGGTCAGGAGTCTCGTTTCGGCGGTAAGGTAGTCAAAGTTACCAACAAAGATGGCCTTACCCGTCTCGAAATTGCCGCTATGCGTCTGGACGAGAGCGGGCGTCCGATTCTGGGCACGCCTTCCATCGGGCGTATCTATGCGGATATCCATGGTTTTGCCGACCCTGTCGATCTAAATAGCCAGATGGTCACGGTGGTAGGGACGATCAAGGGCACGGAAAAAGGCCAGATTGGCCAGGCTTCCTATCAGTTTGTTACGGTCGCGGTGACGGGCTATCAGCGCTGGCGGCTGACGCAGCAGGTCGTTTCACCACAGCCGCCAATGGATCCGTGGATCTGGTACGGGCCGCCGCGCGGACGCCATCGTGGCGGTTACTGGGGGCCGCCGCCGGGCGCCATGTTTTATAATCAAGGTCCGGCAGAAGTGCAGACTATCCTGACCGAATAATCGTTACGCAGTAAATTGCCAACCCGACGGTTGCCCACAAGCGTCGGGTTGTTTTTTTGCATTTCAGGACGAAATCAAATTAGTGATACGCTTCGCAACCCTAAAACAGAACCACCCGACAAACTGGTACGCTGAGTTAATATAATGTTAATTAACGGCGTGGGGCAGGGGTTGTGATGACAATAAATACAAGTTTCCGAGGAGTTTCCGTGAACAAGGTCTGGCTTAACCGCTATCCCGCAGACGTTCCGGCTGAAATTGACGCCGACCGCTTTCCTTCCCTGATTGACCTTTTTGAACATGCCGCCCAGCGCTATGCCGACCAGCCCGCCTTTATTAACATGGGGCAGACGATGACCTATCGCCAGCTGGAAGAGCGCAGCCGCGCTTTTGCCGCCTGGCTGCAGCAAGAGCTGGGCCTGAAAAAAGGCGATCGCGTCGCTTTAATGATGCCTAATCTGCTGCAGTATCCCATCGCGCTGTTCGGCATTTTGCGGGCCGGAATGGTAGTGGTTAACGTTAATCCTCTTTATACACCGCGAGAGCTTGAGCATCAGCTTAACGACAGCGGGGCCAGCGCTATTATCATCGTGTCCAACTTTGCCCATACGCTGGAAAAGGTGGTAGCGAAAACGCAGCTTAAGCACGTCATTTTAACTCGCCTGGGCGATCAGCTTTCACCGGCAAAGGGAACGCTGGTTAACTTTGTGGTGCGCTACGTTAAGCGGATGGTACCCAAATACCATTTGCCTGGCGCTATCTCTTTTCGCCGTGCGCTGCATAAAGGTGAACAATTGCAGTATGTGCGGCCTGAGATCGCTAATGAAGATCTGGCCTTTCTACAATATACCGGCGGCACAACCGGCGTGGCGAAAGGCGCAATGCTGACCCACCGGAACATGCAGGCCAATCTTGAGCAGACCAAGGCTACCTATGGCTCGCTGCTGAAAGAGGGTAAGGAGACGGTCGTCACCGCGCTGCCGCTTTATCATATCTTCGCCCTGACCGTAAACTGCCTGCTGTTTATCGATCTGGGCGGCGCCAATCTGCTGATTACTAATCCTCGCGACATTCCGGGCATGGTGAAAGAGCTGGCGAAAATTCGCTTTACCGCCATTACCGGCGTGAACACGCTGTTCAACGCGCTGTTAAATGATGAAAATTTCCATCGGCTGGACTTTTCGAGCCTTTCCCTTTCCGCTGGTGGCGGCATGGCGGTACAAAAAGCGGTCGCGGAGCGCTGGGAAAAGCTGACCGGGCACTATTTGCTGGAAGGCTATGGCCTGACCGAGTGCTCGCCGCTGGTGTCGGTCAACCCTTATGATATTCGCTATCACAGCGGCAGCATTGGATTACCGGTGCCCTCTACCGATGTCCGCATCGTGGATAGCGAAGGCAACGAAGTGCCGGGCGGCCCTGGCGAGCTGTGCATTAAAGGCCCGCAGGTGATGCGGGGCTACTGGCAGCACCCGCAGGCCACGGATGAAGTGCTGAAAAATGGTTGGCTGCACAGCGGCGATATTGTTACCGTTGATGAGGAAGGATTTATTCGCATCGTCGATCGTAAAAAAGATATGATCCTGGTTTCCGGTTTTAACGTATATCCTAACGAGATAGAAGATGTGGTTATGCTGCACCCGAAAGTGCGCGAAGCCGCAGCGGTAGGCGTACCAGAGCCGATAGCGGGCGAGACGGTAAAAATCTGCGTGGTGAAGAAAGATGCTTCACTGACCAAAGAAGAGTTAATTGCCCACTGTAAGAAACATCTGACCGGATATAAAATTCCTAAGATCGTTGAATTTCGTGATGAACTACCGAAAACCAACGTCGGTAAAATTTTACGCCGGGAACTGCGTGACGAACAAAGCACGCACTAGCCTGGCGCGTTATACGTAACCTCTAAGCCGGTTAAGCCGGCTTTTTTAATGAACTACACTGGGGCATAAAAAGCTCCAGCGAGAGGATCACTTTGAATTACACCATGATAACCACCAACGAGGCGCTGGCGGACGTTTGCCATGCAGCCCGTCAGGTTCCCGCCGTGGCGCTGGATACTGAGTTTGTCCGCACCCGCACCTATTATCCCGGTCTTGGACTGATTCAGCTGTTTGACGGTGAAAATATTGCGCTGATCGATCCCCTGCCTGTTACCGACTGGACGCCGTTTCGCGAGCTAATCCTTGACAAGGCTGTGATCAAATTCCTGCATGCCGGTAGCGAAGATCTGGAAGTTTTCCTGCACAAATATGGCGTCTTGCCGGAACCCATGATCGATACCCAGATTCTGGCCGCCTTTACCGGCCGGCCGCTGTCCTGCGGTTTTGCTACTATCGTGGAATCTTTTACCAGCATCGCGCTGGATAAAAGCGAATCACGTACCGACTGGCTGGCGCGTCCGCTGACCGAGAAGCAGTGCCAGTATGCAGCTGCGGATGTTTATTACCTGCTGCCGATTGCGCAGAAGCTGATGGCGGAAGCCGAAACGGCCGGAAAACTGAAAGCGGCGTTGAATGAGTGCGCGCTACTGTGTCAGCGACGTCAGGCCGTGGTTGCGCCAGAAGAAGCGTACCGTGATATCACCAATGCCTGGCAGCTGCGTCCCCGTCAGCTGGCCGCGCTGCGCCTGATGGCCGCCTGGCGGCTGGAGCTGGCGCGCGAAAAAGACATGGCCGTTAACTTCGTCGTGCGCGAAGAAAACCTGTGGAAAGTGGCGCGCTTTATGCCGGGTTCGCTGGCCGAACTGGACCATCTTGGCCTGGCCGGGCAGGAAATTCGTTTTCATGGCAAAACGCTGGTGGCGCTGGTGGCGCAGGCGAATGAACTGCCGGAAAGCGAGCTGCCGGAACCGCTGGCTAACCTGGTCGATAATCCTGCCTATAAAAAAGTCTTTAAGGCGCTGAAAGCGCTGATGGCGGAAGCGGCGGAAAAGCATGGCGTTAGCCAGGAGCTACTGGCTTCACGTCGGCAAATCAACCAGCTGCTGAACTGGCACTGGAAGTTAAAGCCGGTGAAAAAGCCTGAGCTGCTCGACGGCTGGCGAGGCGAACTGCTGCACGACGATATTATGTCGCTGCTGGCGGAATACGAGGCGCTGGCCGGATAAAACAGCGAGACTGCCTGGCCGTAACCCTTTTTCCCCTGCAAAACAGCAGGGGAAAATCAGGCACGGGAAAGGTCATTTCGTGGTTTCTTCTGCCTCTGGCAGCGTCACGTTGAGTTCCAGAATAGAGATGTCATCATCTTTCTGATCCAGCTTGACGCTGAGCATCTCCGGGTCAATCTTCACATATCTACAGATGACTTCCAGCAGATCCTTCTTCAACTGTGGCAGATAGTGGGGCTCGGCGTCGCCCCTCCTGCGCTCTGCCACGATGATTTGCAGCCGTTCCTTGGCTATATTGGCTGTGCTCTTTTTTCGGGATAAAAAGAAGTCAAGTAAGGCCATGGTTTATCCCCCAAACAGGCGTTTCAGGAAACCCTTCTTCTCTTCTTCAATGAAGCGGAAGGGACGTTCTTCGCCAAGAATACGGTCGACGGTGTCAGCATAGGCTTTGCCCGCGTCAGAATCGGTGTCCAGTATCACAGGCTCGCCCTGATTCGAGGCGCGCAGCACGGACTGATCTTCCGGAATAACGCCCGCCAGCGGAATGCGCAGGATTTCCAGCACGTCTTCCATACTTAGCATGTCGCCACGGCTAACGCGGCCCGGATTGTAACGGGTCAGCAGCAGATGCTCTTTGATCGGGTCCTGACCGTTTTCAGCACGGCGGGATTTGGAAGAAAGAATGCCGAGGATACGGTCAGAGTCGCGTACGGATGAGACTTCCGGATTGGTGGTGATGATGGCTTCATCAGCGAAATAGAGCGCCATCAGCGCGCCGGTTTCGATACCGGCCGGTGAATCGCAGACGATAAAGTCAAAATCCATCGCGGTTAAATCATTCAGCACTTTTTCAACGCCTTCGCGCGTTAATGCGTCTTTATCACGCGTTTGCGAAGCGGGCAGAATATAAAGATGTTCAGTACGCTTGTCTTTGATTAGCGCCTGGTTCAGCGACGCGTCGCCCTGAATAACGTTAACAAAGTCGTAGACTACCCGACGCTCACAGCCCATGATCAGATCCAGATTACGCAGACCGATATCAAAATCGATCACGACGGTTTTTTTACCTTTCTGGGCTAAACCGGTAGCGATGGCCGCGCTGGACGTGGTCTTGCCCACGCCTCCTTTACCCGATGTAACAACAATAATGCGTGCCATATAGTAATTTCCTTAAGAAAAGAAAGGGCTCGTGAGCCTGGCTCAGTTCAGTGTCTGTATAGTCAAAACGCCGTCTTTTAAGCAAAGACGTGACGCTTTTCCAAAAAATTCAGCAGGGATTTCATCCATAATCCAGTATTCACCGGCAATGGAAACCAGCTCTGCTGACAAATTCGTACAAAAAATCTGGCAGTCGCGATCGCCGCCGGCACCCGCCAGCGCACGGCCACGCATCATGCCGTAGATATGAATATTGCCGTCGGCAATGAGTTCGGCACCGGCGCTGACGCTGCTGGTGACGATCAGATCGCTGTTTTTAGCGTAAATCTGCTGGCCGGAACGAATAGGCGTGTTAACGACCCGCGTTCTGGCTGCGGGAAGTTCAACAGGCTTCGCAGGCTCGGCGACTTCCGGCGCGGGCCTTTGCCCTTTGCCTTCTGACAACAGCGGCAGGCCGGCCCGGCTGATAACGCGCTTTAGGGATTCATCTTTGCAGCCGCTAACGCCGACAATATGCAGTCCGGTAGACACGATGGCCTGCTGCATCTGCCGCCAGTTAACGTCGCTGGTCAGCGAGGAGACGTTCAGAACGACCGGGGCATTTTGCAGGAAAGCGGGCGCCTGATTGACCTTATCCTGAAGCGCCTGGCGCACCACATCCGCATCATGGTGGTGTAAGTGGACAACAGACAGAGTAAAACTGCTGCCCTTTAACTCAATTGGCGTTTGTGACATCTGTCGCGCTCAGTCCTGTTATTTCATATCCCAGCGAAAATATGCCCTTCAGACTGACATTTAAACGCATTAGGACAATATTCCGAAGTTCTGCAAGCATGTTATAGTTACTGCTATATTCAGGCAAGCCACCATCCAGGTTAATTCGAGTAAAAAATATGTTTTGTGTGATCTACAGAAGCCCTAAACGCGACCAGACTTATCTTTATGTTGAAAAAAAAGACGATTTTTCGCGCGTTCCGGAAGAGTTGCTTAAGGGTTTCGGGAAACCGCAGCTGGCAATGCTGTTGCCGCTTGACGGCAGCAAACGCCTGGCCAATGCGGACCAGGCTAAAGTAAAAGCCGCGCTTGTTGAGCAAGGTTACTATTTACAGGTGCCACCGCCGCTGGAAAGTCTGCTTAAGATTCACCTTGAAAAAGGTAAAAAAGATTAATTAGGAATCATCTGCACAAAAATATATCCCCGCCGTTGTTCTTCCCAGCGGATTTATTTAGCGGCGGGCGAGAAAGTAAAAGGACGTCGCATGAAGCATACCTTTCTTACCACGTTTATTTTCTCCCTGCTGCTGGCTGGCTGCGCCACTCAAAGCAGCAAGGCCCTTGAAAAAAAACCGGGCGCAACTGCCCAGCCGGCAAAAACGACGCTGGCCGCCTCCGGACGCGATCCGGCAGAATTTCCCGCCTATGTCGAACAGCTGAAAAATCAGGCGCGCGCAAAAGGTATCGACCAGGCCACCCTTGACGCTGCCTTCAATAATATTCACTTTGTCGATCGTGCTATCTCTTCCGATCGTAACCAGCTGGAAAAGAAAATTACGCTGGATGACTATCTTGCACGCGTGTTGCCAGAAGCGAAAAAACAGCGCGCTCGCGAAAATTTCCAGCAGTATCAGGCAAGCTTACTGCCGGTAAGCCAGCGCTACGGCGTTCAGCCGCAGTATATCGTGGCGCTCTGGGCCATGGAGAGCAACTTCGGCAAAATTCAGGGGCGGGAAGAGGTGATTTCCGCGCTGGCGACGCTGGCGTTTGAAGGCCGTCGCGAGGCTTTCTTCACTAAAGAGCTGCTCTCCGCGCTGCAAATTATTCAACAGCAACATATCGAAGCCGGGGAAATGAAAGGCTCCTGGGCAGGCGCGATGGGGCAGAATCAGTTTATGCCGTCATCTTTCCTGCGCTACGGCGCGGACGGAGATGGCGATGGCCGCATCGATATCTGGAATGACACCGATGATGTGTTTGCTTCGACAGCTAACTACCTGGCGACCGAAGGCTGGAAACCGGGCCAGAGCTGGGGGCAAGAGGTGACGCTTCCCGCAGGCTTTGCGTCAGAGCTGGGCGGGCTGAAAACCAGCCAGGCTAAAACGGTAGCGGAGTGGCAAAGCATGGGCGTACAGATAAACGGAACCGCCTTACCGGACGCCACGCAGCGTGCATGGATTATCATGCCTGACGACGCGGCCGGGCGCGCATTTATGGTTTATGACAATTTCCGTGTCATTATGCACTGGAATCGCTCTTATTATTTCGCTATCAGTATCGGCATGATGGCCGACGCCATTGCTCAACAGGATGGGGTCCGCTGACCACAACGCTAAAAGCAGGAGAACAGTATGTATCAGCATCATAACTGGCAGGGCGCTTTGTTGGATTATCCGGTGAGCAAAGTGGTTTGCGTAGGCAGCAACTATGCTAAGCATATTAAAGAAATGGGCAGCGCAACGCCGTCTGACCCGGTGCTGTTTATCAAGCCGGAAACGGCGCTTTGCGATATCCGCCAGCCGCTGTCGATTCCCAAAGATCTGGGCGCGGTTCATCACGAAGTCGAGCTGGCGGTACTGATTGGCTCTACGCTCAAGCACGCTTCAGAAGAGCATGTGGCAAAAGCTATTGCCGGTTACGGTGTTGCGCTCGATTTGACCTTGCGTGACGTGCAGGCGGGCTGTAAAAAAGCCGGACAGCCATGGGAAAAAGCCAAAGGGTTTGATAACTCTTGTCCGGTTTCCGGTTTTATTCCGGCCAGCGAGCTGGGTGCGGATCCGCAAAATATCGAGCTAAAGCTGGTGGTAAACGGCGAAGTACGTCAGCAGGGCTCAACGGAAGATATGATCCATAAAATTCTGCCGCTGATCGCCTACATGAGCCAGTTTTTTACGCTGCGCGCGGGCGATATCATACTGACCGGCACGCCAGAAGGCGTGGGGCCGATGTTCTCTGGCGACACGCTTGAAGTCTCGCTCGGCGGACGCGGCGTGGCAACTCGCGTACTGTAGAGCTTGCAACCAGGGCCCGAACTGTTTATAAGGTGCGGGCTTTTACTCAAACAGGACAGCAAAATGAACGATACCCCTTTCTGGCAGCAAAAAACGCTGGAACAAATGAGCGACGAGGAATGGGAATCCCTGTGCGACGGCTGTGGCCAGTGCTGTCTTAATAAATTGCAGGATGCCGACACGGATGAGATCTATTTCACCAACGTCGCCTGTAACCAGCTGAACATTAAAACCTGCCAGTGCCGTAACTATGAGCGCCGCTTCGAACTGGAAGAGGACTGCATCAAGTTAACGCGTGACAATCTGCCCACCTTTTCCTGGCTGCCGCCCAGCTGCGCCTACCGCGTGCTGGCCGAAGGCAAGAACCTGCCGGTCTGGCATCCGCTGCGCAGCGGCGGCAAAGCCGCAATGCATGCAGCACGCATTTCCGTTCGCCATATCGCCGTACGGGAAAGCGAAGTGCAGGACTGGGAAGATCACATTATCAATAAGCCGCGCTGGTACGGTAAGTAGATTGATCTGGAAGGATTAATTGCTTAGCTGGCGTTACTCTGGAGCTTGGGTGGGGCATACTTGATAAATCTGGCGTTTAAAAGGCCAATCGAAGCGGTGTGCCTCTCTGTCCCGATACTAAAAGTTATCTAAAATTATATGCGTTCCGTTCTGACTGCAGGAGACTCTTGATGAAGAAAAGTGAACTCCCAACAAAAATCTGTACGGTTTGCGGTCGGCCCTTTACCTGGCGGAAAAAGTGGGAAAAGTGCTGGGATGACGTGCGGAAATGCTCAGAGCGTTGCCGGCGTAAGTGATCGGGAGCCTCAACAAAAAGCGCAACGAGGCTGCGAGCAAAATAGTAGCGGATATCTTTGGCATGGAGTTATAGGGCTAACGTGCTGACCAGATAAGTTGATAGCAATCAAGTGGCGGAATGGGCTGTCGCGAGCGCAATAACCCGGCGGGTTACCGGATCTCAGGCAAAGTTACCTGATAAAGTATTTAGAAAAAACGGCAATCAGAACGGTAATGACCAGAGCTAAGACTATTTTCCATGTCTGAGAATTTAGCTCTTTGTGTAAGGATTCTTTCGTTGCAACTGTTTCTTTTAAAACAGATCCCCCTCACATCAACTAATCTTATTAAAGATGCTATCCATCTAATCAACAGGCTACGCTGTTACGCCAGGTAGCCTGGGTGAACGCCTTTTTGCTATCAAGACAGGATAAAAATGAAGCTTATTTCCCGCACTGCCATAGCCATTACTTTTTCTCTGCCGCTGTTCGCCTTTGCCGACGTGCAGTGTGGCCCCTTTCATCTGGCTGGCCAGACGGCAGATGGCGGTTGGGCCACCGTTGACGGCATGAAAACACGTCATCAGAAGGTTGTGTTTTTGCAGCAGAAAGGAGATAGCAATAACGTAAAAATGCACTGGACGGTTGCCGCCACTAAATTTCAGGGTGATTACGGTATGGCCTATCAGAATAAAAAGGGCGAGGCGACGCTGGATGTTGAAGTAATGCGCAGCAGCCGCAGCCAGATAAAAATCTCCGGCTCGTACGATTGCCATAACATCCGTTAACTTCGTACCGTCGCGCCGCGCTGGCGACGCATCTGCCAAACCTGGCCGTGGGCTATCCGCCTGATTTGTTTTGCTATGCTTAAATCTTTTTCCTTATCAGGAGGTAGCTCTTATGCATCGCAGAGAATTTATCGGTTCCGGAGGCGCGCTTGTCGCACTGTCGCTCATGTCTTCAACCGCAACCAGCGCGACGCTGCCTGCCAGCCCCTCAACAAAGCCCTCACGGTCCAGTCAACCGGTCTTAAAGCTTAAAAATATCGCGATTGGCGAAGGGCAACCGAAGGTAATTATCCCCACCACGGCCAGTAGCGAAAAAGAAGTTTTAAAATTCGTTGATAAGGTAGCGGGGCGCGAGGATTTTCATCTGCTGGAGCTGCGTATCGATCCGCTGGATAACGCCAGCGATGCTGGTGCAATAGCAAGGTTAACGCGCGAAGTTTCGTCCCGTCTTGATAACAAGTTGCTGCTGGTAACGTTTCGCACCAAAGCAGAGGGGGGCAAAAAGGCTATCGGCGATAAAGAGTATGCTGCGCTATACCGTACTCTGTTAACTGACGGGCAGTTCGATCTGCTGGATATTGAAATGTATCGCGACAGGGCGTTAACCGACCCCCTGATCGAACTTGCGCATCAGAACGGTAAACACGTAGTTCTCTCAAATCACGAACTGCATAGTACACCTTCTGCTCAGGAAATTGTTTCGCGCCTGCGTGAACAGCAGCAGCGCGGTGCCGACGTGCTGAAGCTGGCAGCGATGCCTGAGGATGCGGCGGATGTGCTGACGCTGTTGAACGCCACGCTGGAGATGTATCAGCACCATGCGCAAAAACCACTGCTGACAATGGCAATGGGCGATCTGGGCGTGCTGTCACGGATAAGCGGAGAACTGTCTGGTTCCGCGCTGACGTTTGGCATGGTTGGCGATGCTTCGGCTTCCGGGCAGATTGAGGTCGCCGATCTGGGACACGTGCTGGAGGTAGTGCATAACGGCATGCATTCCTGAATGATGGCCGCAGCGCAGTGCATAACGGCATGCATTCCTGAATGATGGCCGCAGCGTGCTGCGAAATCAGGAGGCGGGATGCAGCATCGCTGCCGCATCCCTGGGGCCAGTAATAATGTCTTCTGCCCCGAGCGGAGGAAATAAGGTAAGCCCTATCCCTGAGGTTGACCAACCGGGCCGCTTCCGCCAGGCGCGCCTGGCGGTTGCTGGCCGCTCGGTGGGGCTGGCGGTGGACTGTGTGTGTCATTGGCGCCCCAGTGGGCGCAGCCGGAAAGCAGTGTAACGGAAAGGGTAAATGAGAGTGCCAACATAATGTTTTTCATAGGATCCCTGTTTTTAAGCCGATGGTGCTTAAAGCGTAGCCGCTACCCTGACCTGTCGCACCTTTAGCGTGAGAAAAGATCGCGTCTTTTTTGCGGGAAAAACTGCGCCACCAGCACCGCCAGCGCCACGATAAGATAAGCGGCAAAAATCACTATCAGCCACTGCGGCATGCCCAGAGAAAATAACGACCACTGCTTTTCTGCACAGTCGCCGGTAGCCACAAATACCGAAGGCAGCCATTTATCCAGCGGCAGCCACTGAGGGAAGCGGGCAGCAAAATCACAGGTTACAAACGGATTAGGGTGAAGCTGAATCATGGTGTGCTCCCATGCAAGGCGTAAACCTTCCACAGCGCTATAGATCCAAATCAGGATGGCCACCCAGCGTAGCGGCGTTTTTGGCGCAACGGCGCCGACTAAAGAAGCACCCAGTACCCCGAATAGCGCACAGCGTTCATAAATGCACATGACACAAGGCTTAAGCAACATAACGTGCTGGAAGTAAAGGGCAACCATTTCCAGAATAAAAGCCGTCAGGGCCATTAACAGCCAGGCACCGCGACCTTGAGAACAGCTATTTAAATATCGCAACATAATCTATCCATGTGGTTAGCGTTGAATCGGCAGTGTAAACCAAAAGGCCTGCCGTGCCAGCCAGTCTGAATCAAATTTAACTGACTGAAAACCGTGGCGGGTGCGGCGTGGTGTAAAAAAATGTTTTTAACCGGAAGGGAAAAGAGCACTGACAGAACAAAAGATTAAACAGCGCTTCACAATAAACAATTATTTTGAGCAAATGGGCGATCTTAAGCCGTTTAACGTGCCGCACAGTCTAGGTGACGGCGAAACCATCTGCTATGATGGCCGAAATTTTGCCGCCCCGAACGCAACGGAAACAATACGCTATGGTCATTAAGGCGCAAAGCCCTGCGGGTTTCGCTGAAGAATATATTATTGAGAGCATCTGGAATAATCGTTTTCCGCCCGGCTCAATTCTCCCTGCCGAACGCGAGCTGTCAGAGCTGATTGGCGTCACCCGCACAACCTTGCGTGAAGTCCTCCAGCGGCTGGCGCGGGATGGCTGGTTAACTATCCAGCATGGCAAACCGACCAAAGTGAATAACTTCTGGGAAACCTCGGGTCTGAATATTCTGGAAACGCTGGCTCGCCTTGACCATGACAGCGTGCCGCAGTTGATTGACAGCCTGCTTTCTGTCCGTACCGACATCTCTTCAGTCTTTATCCGCCGCGCAATACGTATCCATCCCGAAAAGGCCACGGAAGTCCTGCTTACCGCTCTTAACGTTGCCGATAAGGCAGAAACCTATACCGAACTGGATTACAACGTATTCCGCGGCCTGGCTTTCGCCTCCGGTAATCCTGTTTATGGTCTGATTCTGAACGGCCTGAAAGGGCTTTATACTCGCGTTGGTCGCCACTATTTCTCTAATCCGGAAGCGCGCAGCCTGGCGCGAGAATTTTATCAGCAGCTGCTGACCATTTGTCAGAATCAGCAGTTAGATAAAATTGTGGAAACCGTACGTGATTACGGCCATCGCAGCGGTGAGATCTGGCATAACATGCAAAACAGTATGCCGACAGAGCTGAACAGCCACCGCTAGCCGGCTAACTAAGCTTTGAGATAAACCGGTTCCGCAGAACCGGTTAAAGGATTAAAGCGAGGAAGGGCGAGGTGGACAGCGATCGAGGATTTCCGTACTGCCATCCTCATTTTGCTGCTCCAGATATACATCAAAACCCCACAGGCGATGCACGTGCTTCAGCACCTCGCGGCGGCTTTTATCCAGCGGTGCGCGGCTGTGTGGGACGTAGCGCAGCTTCAGCGAACGGTCACCGCGCAAGTCCACATCGTAAACCTGAATGTTCGGTTCCAGGTTACTCAGGTTATACTGCGCGGAAAGCTGTTGGCGAATGGCCCGATAGCCCGCCTCGTCGTGAATAGCGGCAATTTCCAGGAAGTTATTACGGTCGTCGTCCATCACCGTAAACAACCGGAAATCGCGCATCACTTTGGGCGAAAGGAACTGGCTGATAAAGCTTTCGTCCTTAAATTCACGCATGGCAAAATGCAGCGTCTCCAGCCAGTCGGACCCGGCAATATCCGGGAACCAGTAGCGATCTTCCTCCGTTGGCTCCTGACAGATCCGCTTAATATCCTGGAACATAGCGAAACCCAGCGCATAAGGGTTAATGCCGTTATACCACTGGCTGTTGTAAGGCGGCTGGAAGACCACGTTGGTATGGCTGTGCAGAAACTCCAGCATAAAGCGTTCGCTGACCTTACCCTCATCATACAAATGGTTCAGGATGGTGTAGTGCCAGAAGGTCGCCCAGCCTTCGTTCATCACCTGCGTTTGCTTCTGCGGATAAAAATACTGGCTGACCTTACGCACGATACGCAAAATTTCGCGCTGCCACGACTCCAGCAGCGGGGCGTTTTTTTCCATAAAGTAGAGCAGGTTTTCCTGTGGCTCGCTCGGATAGCGCGCGGCCTGGGCCTGGGTAAATTCCGCCTCGCGCCTTGGCAGCGTGCGCCACAGCATATTCACCTGGCTTTGCAGATACTCTTCGCGGCTGCGCTGGCGGGCTTTCTCTTCCTGTAACGAAATTTTTTGCGGTCTTTTATAACGATCCACGCCGTAGTTCATCAGCGCATGGCAGGAGTCCAGCAGCTTTTCTACTTCTTCCACGCCGTAACGCTCTTCACATTCGCTGATATAGTTACGGGCAAAAATCAGGTAGTCGACAATAGAGCTGGCATCCGTCCAGCTACGGAACAGATAGTTATTTTTGAAAAAGGAATTGTGCCCGTAACAGGCGTGCGCCATCACCAGCGCCTGCATGGTAATGGTGTTTTCTTCCATCAGATAGGCGATACAGGGATTGGAATTAATCACGATCTCATAAGCAAGGCCCTGCTGCCCGTGCTTATAGCGCTGCTCGGTTTCGATAAACTTTTTACCGAAAGACCAGTGCGCGTAGTTAATCGGCATGCCCACGCTGGAATAAGCATCCATCATCTGCTCTGAAGTAATGACTTCAATCTGATGGGGATAGGTATCCAGCCGGTAAAGTTTGGCAACGCGGTCAATTTCTGCCAGGTAAACATCCAGCAGATCGAACGTCCAGTCTGGCCCGTCACTGAGTCGCTGGCTTTTGGTCATGGACTCATCAAAGATAGTCGTCATAGCGCACCCCTTTTTTAAAACCGGTTTCCGATATAGCAAACGGTCCGTTTTCATGCTGGCCTGCCGTGACCTCCGACAAGCCTGGAATTGAAGCCATTAACTCAATGATAGTTCACTCTCTCCGATAGCTCCGACGAATACAATCGAAATCTTCAACAGAAAATAGAGCCGAAAGCCGAAATTCCTTTTAACGTCAGGCAAAGGCGAAAAAATAATAACTGGCACAGAATAATATCCTGTATATAAGGGAAAAATATGGCGTAATAATATTCTGCTGCCGAATGAGAAAAATTATTCATTTGCAATTATTTGCTGCTCCAGAAGACATTAATGCAATATTTAACTCTAAATTAACCAGCGCATCTTGTTTTTATTCCCCTCCAGGGTAAAAAAGAGAAGCAAAATCTTCGCATGTCGCTCGCTGCCTCCTTATAGCTTTTTTCACCGCAGCAGCCGCATGCATCCAGTGTATTCATCTTTTGTAAACGGCGATGGGGTAGCGATGCGAATTGTCATTCTGGGAAGTGGCGTGGTGGGCGTGGCCAGCGCCTGGTATCTGGCGCAAAGCGGGCATGAAGTGACGGTTATCGATCGTCAGCCCGACGTGGCCCTGGAAACCAGCGCGGGCAATGCCGGACAGATTTCACCGGGTTACGCCGCGCCCTGGGCCGCGCCTGGCGTACCGCTAAAGGCGGTTAAATGGATGTTTCAGCGCCATGCGCCTCTGGCCATCCGTCCCGATGGCAGCCGTTTTCAGCTGGCGTGGATGTGGCAAATGTTACGTAACTGCGATATCGACCATTACCAGCAAAATAAAAGCCGGATGGTGCGTATTGCTGAATACAGCCGCGACTGTCTTAAAGCCCTGCGCCAGGAAACCGGTATTGCTTATGAAGGACGACAGGGCGGCACGCTACAGCTTTTTCGTACCGCACAACAGTTTGAAAGCGCCACTAAAGATATTGCCGTGCTGAAAGAGGCGGGCGTGCCTTATGAACTGCTGGAAGCCAGCCAGCTGGCCGATGTCGAACCTGCCCTGGCCACGACAAAGCATTTATTGACCGGCGGGCTGCGTTTGCCAAATGACGAAACGGGCGACTGCCAGCTATTTACCCGACAGCTGGCGGAAATGGCGAAAGCGGCGGGCGTTACCTTCCGTTTTAACACGCCGGTCGATGCGCTATTGCAGGAACATAACCAGATTGCAGGTGTAAAATGCGGTGCCGAAATCATTAAGGCTGACGCTTACGTCGTAGCATTTGGTTCTTATTCCCGGGCGCTGATGGACGGTATTGTAGATATCCCGGTTTACCCGTTAAAAGGTTATTCGCTGACTATTCCGATCGGGGATGCCGCGGCCGCACCGGTCTCCACCGTACTGGACGAGACGTACAAAGTTGCCATTACGCGTTTTGATAATCGTATACGCGTCGGCGGCATGGCGGAAATCGTGGGCTTTAATACAAAGCTGCTTCCGGCCAGGCGTGAAACGCTGGAGATGGTGGTGCGGGATCTCTATCCGCAGGGCGGTGACATTGCGCAGGCAACGTTCTGGACCGGGCTGCGGCCGATGACGCCTGACGGTACGCCGATCGTTGGCCGCACGCCGTTTAAAAATCTTTACCTCAATACTGGTCACGGAACGCTCGGTTGGACGATGGCCTGCGGCTCCGGCCAGCTGCTTTCTGATATTATCTCCGGACGTACCCCCGCCATCGCGGCGGACGATCTGTCAGTTATGCGTTATCTGCCCGGGTTCTCTCCGGCGGCGGGCCACATTCTGCACGGCGCCCGTTAGTTTGCACAAAAACAGGAGAAGTTATGTCTCGTCCTATTGTCGCAACCATTGATACCGGCGCGCTGCGGCATAATCTGGCCGTTGCCCGCCAGGCTGCGCCGCATTCACGCATCTGGTCAGTGGTAAAAGCCAACGCTTACGGTCACGGCATTGCGCGCGTCTGGCAAAGTTTATCTGCTACAGACGGTTTTGCGCTGCTTAATCTTGAAGAGGCTATTTTGCTGCGCGACAGCGGCTGGAGTAAGCCCATTCTGCTGCTGGAAGGCTTTTTCCATGCCGACGAGCTGCCGCTTCTCGATCGCTATCGCCTGACCACCAGCGTGCACAGTAACTGGCAAATTCAGGCGCTGGCGAAGGCAAAGCTCTCGGCACCGCTGGATATTTATTTAAAAATGAACAGCGGCATGAACCGGCTCGGTTTTCAGCCGGAGCAGGTTCACCAGGCGTGGCAGAAGCTGAAAACCTTGCCCAACGTCGGTGAAATCACGCTGATGGCGCATTTTGCTGAGGCAGAGAGCAGCGAAGGTATCGCAGCACCGATGATGCGCATCAACCATGCGGCAGAAGGGCTGGACTGTCCGCGCTCGCTGGCGAACTCGGCGGCCACGCTGTGGCACAGCGAAACGCATTACGACTGGGTACGGCCCGGCATTATTCTGTATGGTGCCTCGCCGAGCGGCGACTGGCAGGATATTGCCAGCAGCGGGTTGCGGTCGGCCATGACGCTGAACAGCGAAATCATCGGTATCCAGTTGCTCAAGCGTGGCGACGGGGTGGGCTACGGCGCGCGCTATCGCGCCAGCGGCGAGCAGCGCATTGGCGTCATTGCCTGTGGCTATGCCGATGGCTATCCGCGCCATGCGCCAACCGGCACGCCGGTTTGGGTAGATGGCGTCCGTACCCGGGTTGTTGGCGCGGTCTCGATGGATATGATCACGGTGGATCTGACGCCTTGTCACCAGGCGGGCATTGGTAGCCAGGTTGAACTGTGGGGCAATAACATCAGGATTGACGAAGTGGCGAAAGCTGCCGGTACCGTAGGTTATGAGCTGATGTGCGCTCTGGCACCTCGTGTACCGGTAAAAGTCGTTTAAGCCTATAGCGCGGTCAGCGTACCGCGCACTTTTTTACTGTAGTACCACGCCGTTCCGGTCAGCAATGCGCCCACGACCATCATCAATGCCAGCGCGGATTTCTCCGCCATCGGCAACGCCATCACCAGCAGGCCGCCGGAAGCGCCGCCAGCCATCTGGATAAACCCAGCCAGCGCGGAAGCCACGCCCGCCTGCTGCTGATAAGGTTCCAGCGCATAGCTGGTGGCGGGGCCAACGGTAAAGGCCAAACCGGCTACGGAAATAGCGACAGGCAACATATATAGCGCCCAGCTGGTCTGCCAGTCGGCCGGGAATAGCGCGACGCCGCCCATCAGGGTGAGCGCGCCCAGCGCCATGGCCAGGCTGCCAACCGCCAGACAAATCGGACGGCCCACTTTGCGGATCATTTTATTCACCAGCACGCTAACCAACATAATCCAGAAGCCGTTAGCACCAAAAGCAATGGAAAACTGTAGCGCCGAGAGCTTACCTTCCGTCATCAGCACCTGGGGTGCCAGCGAAACGTAGGTCAGCACCATGCCCAGCGCACCGGCGTTGGCAAAGGCGAACGCCAGAAAGCGCGGCTGCCGCAGGATCTGCCAGTACTGGCGTAGTGGAATACCTTTAACCGCAAGCGTGCCGGCGGGGCGAGTTTCCGGTAAGAAGAAGATAACCAGCAGGGCGATAACCAAGGCGTAAGCGGTTAAAAACCAGAAGGGCGCCCGCCAGCCAAATGCTTCGGCAAGAAAGCCGCCCAGCATCGGAGCCAGCGCCGGAACAATATTCAGCGCGCCGTTCAGAAAACCATAGGCGCGAGCAGCATCGTCGCCGTCCAGGCGATCGCGCACGCCGCTAAAGGCGACCACGGCCGTACAGCAAACGGCGCAGCCCTGTACAACGCGGGCGCACAGGAACTGCGGCCATTCCGCTGCCGTAGCGGCCAGAATGCTGCCCAGCAGATAAAGGCACAGGCCAGCCAGCGCAATCGGCTTTCTGCCCAGATTATCCACCAGCGGCCCGGCGACGATCTGCCCCAGTCCCATCACCAGCAGAAACAGCGGAATAGTCGTTTGCACCGTGCTGACCGGCGTATTCAGCCCCAGCGCGATATCCGGTAGCGTCGGCAGATAAAGATCGATACCCAGCGGTGCCAGCAGCACCAGGCTAAGAAGAAGTAACGTGAATTTTTGCATCGGGCAGGCGACGTCCAGTAAAAAGCAAGCCGCACAGAGTAGTGACTGGAAGGGAAAAAGAAAAGAAAAACTTAAGGGGCGACGCTTCCGCCTTCGCCCCTTACTGGCTTAGTATGCGCCGTCGCGACGCAGCACGACGCCGGCCGTTTTAAACAGAATAGCGATATCGGTCCACAGCGCCCAGTTTTTAACATACCAGGAGTCGAAGTAAACGCGGGTATCGTAGTCGATATCGTTACGGCCGCTAACCTGCCACAGGCCGGTCATGCCGGGTTTGGCCATCAGATAATAATCGACATCGCCCGCATAACGCTCCAGCTCGGCTTCGATAACCGGACGCGGCCCAACCAGGCTCATCTCACCGCGGATAACGTTCCACAGCTGCGGCAGCTCGTCCAGACTGGTTTTACGCAGGAAAGCACCGATTTTAGTGACGCGTGGGTCGTTCTTCAGCTTAAAGTCCTTATCCCATTCTTCACGCGCTTCTGCGCTGGTTGCCAGCAGCTCTTCCAGCACCTCTTTCGAGTTGGTGACCATTGAGCGGAACTTCAGGCATTTAAACTTCTTGCCGTCCTGACCTACGCGTTCATGGCCATAGATTTTATTGCCGCCGTCACGGCCAACCAGCCAACAAATCAGACCAAACGCGGGGGCAAGAAACAGCAGCAGCAGCGAGGCCACCACCACATCAAACACGCGCTTGAGGAAGCGGGAAGAGCGTTTCGCCAGGTTATTGCTCACGCGCAGGATCATCACTTCATGGCTGAAGATAAATGACATATCGGTGCCGTACAGCGGCACGCCGCGCAGTGTAGGAACAACGGAGACGGAACGGCATTTCTTTTTCGACAGCAGCTTGAGCCACTTATCGCGCATCGCCTGCTGCTCGTACTCCATCGCCACGATGAACTGGGTGTTTTCCAGATCGACCGTGTCCCAGATAATATCTTTTGCCGTAATGACCGGTACGCCGTTAAGGCTTTGCGCGCCGGTATGGCCGTTAGAAGCCACAAAAGCTTTGACCTCGTAGCCAAGGATCTCTTCGCTTTGCAGCGCGGCATAGGCCTCACGGGCGTTTTTACCGGAGCCGATAATGATAGTTTGTTTCTGCCACTGACCCGCTTTCAAAATGGCATGCTTGACGCTGGAACGCAGGAGCGGCACCAGGATTAACGCATAGGCCCAGGTAAAGCTCCATAACAGACGGGAAAAGTCCCATTTTGAAAAGGCAATGAGTGCCAGATCGAGTAAAGAAAAAATAACCAGCGTTTTGATGATTTCTTTCAGCTCGAACCAGAAAGGTTTGCGGTAGGTGTAATGGCGCAGCCGCATCCAGAACCAGGCGGTGCAAACGATCGACATAACGAACTGCGCGGTAAAGCGAATCTGCACTTCCTGCGGCGGGAGGAAAACGTCTAAATTCCCCCAAATAGCCCTTACGGTCACCGCGGATAAAAACAGGGCCAGATTAATTGAGATTAAATCGCTAAGACTTAACGTTACTTTGGCAATAATATTTTTTCGGGTGCCGCTAAATGCGCGGCGACGGTCATTGAGTACCAGAGTACTTGCCATATGCCTGCTCTCTTTTCATAAGGGATTGCTGACCTGACGAGGATCAAGCACGCGTTCAGGGGTAAACCTGCTGAAATTAAGCCTTTAATTTCAACGGGCTGTCTATTTAAATCGTTAGTGTGTTTCGTAAGAAATAAATGAAACACAACCAGGCTGTTTCATCTTGAATCAGTAAATCGAGTATGCAGGAGATAGCGCGGTTAGTTAATACGGGATATTCCGAAAAACGCAGAAGTGCTTTTTAAACAAGAAGGGGAAATATGAAAGGCTGAATTAAATTTCAGGGCGAAATTTATGAATTTTGAATAACAGTTATATGACAAATATAATAGCTCGCCGCCGCGAGTGAACGCAGCGGCGAGGAATTGAGTAGAAACGCGATTCAGGCAGGTTTTTTTAGTACCCATTGATCCTGTTGCGTATCGTAATGGCCAATGGCCAGATCGACAGGTTCGCCATCAATCCAGGCAGGTACGCTGGTCTCATTATCCCACCCGTCGAGCTGATAGCTCAGGCCCGGGTTGGTCTTGCAGGGAATAGTGACCGTATCGACGTTCTGTGCATCCAGCTCTGCGTCGATAATTTCATAGCGACCAATCTTTACGACATGACCCATGATATTCTCCCTTGTGGACTGACACGAACTTTAAGGGTAGTCGCTATTTCGCAGAGATCGAGCGAAATAAGGCCAGGATTATTCTCGCTCTTCAGCCATGCGCACGCCGATTTTCAGAATTTCGTTATCCTGCTTCTCCGCTACGGTCCAGATCATCTCTTTCCATTCCACCTGATCGCCCACTACCGGCGCGCCACCAATCATCCCGGCAACAAGCTGGCCAAGCGTTTGCTGCATATTAATCTCTTCATCCAGCTCAATGCCGTAAATTTCAGAGATATCGTGCAGACGGGCGTCGGCCTGCAGAATAAAGTCACCAAAAAAGCGCTGATCGAGCGAAACCGGCGGCGACTGGCTAAACAGCTTGCCAAGCTCCGGCAGATCTTTCTCGCGCCCGATAACGCAAAGCACATCACCTTCACGCAGGCGCGTATTTCCTGTTGGATGCAGCAGCAGGTTGTCGCGAAAAAGTGCAGCGATACGCGTCTCTCTCGGCATTTTTAATTCACGCAGCGCGGCACCAATGCACCATTTATCTCCGCCCAGCTGGTAAACAAACTGCTCCCAGGGATTTTCAGGATGAATATCCAGGCCAACGCGTGAAATGGGCGAGGCGGTTGGCGGAACGATAACCCTGGCTTTGCGCGCGGCGTAGCCCAGCGAGGTTCCCTGCACCATCAGTGAAACCAGCACCACGAAAAAAGCGATATTAAAAAACAGCGAAGCGTGCGGTAAGCCCGCCATCATGGGGAATACGGCCAAAATAATCGGCACGGCGCCGCGCAAACCGACCCAGCTGATAAAGAAGCGTTCGCGCGTAGTGAAACCGCGAAACGGCAGCAGGCCAACAAACACCGAAAGCGGGCGAGCAAATAATATCAGCCAGAGCGACAGCAGCATGGCGGGCAGCGCGATATGCCAGAGATCGGCGGGGTTGACCAGTAGCCCCAGCACCAGGAACATGCCTATCTGGCTCAGCCAGGCCATGCCGTCAAAGGTTTGCAGAATGCCGTGCCGGTTGCGGATAGGGCGATTGCCCAACACAAAACCACACAGGTAAACCGCCAGAATGCCGCTGCCTTCTAATACGGTCGTCAGAGCAAAAACCAGAATGCCGCCGCTAACGGCGAGCAGCGGATACAGCCCGCTGGCCAGCGAAACGCGGTTTATCAGCTGTAACAAAGCCCAGCCGCCGCCCAGGCCCAGCGCTATTCCCAGACCAAACTGCTGGATCAGGTGCACCACAAACATCCAGCTCAGGCCGGTTTGCCCCTGCTGGATCATCTCAATCAGAGTAATAGTTAAAAATACCGCCATCGGATCGTTGCTGCCGGATTCAATTTCCAGCGTGGCGCTCACGCGCTCGTTCAGCCCTTTACCGCCAAGCAGTGAGAAAACGGCAGCCGCATCGGTTGAGCCTATGATGGCACCCACCAGAAAACCTTCGATCATATTGAGGTTAAACAGCCAGGCGGCGGCCATGCCGGTCAGCCCTGCGGTAATCAGTACACCAACGGTGGCGAGCGAAAGCGCGGGGCCGAGCGCTACCTTAAAGGAGCTTGCCTGGGTACGCATGCCGCCATCCAGCAGGATAACCGCCAGCGCCAGGTTACTGATCAGATAGGCGGCAGGGTAGTTATCAAAAGCGATGCCGCCGATGCCGTCTACGCCGGCCAGCATGCCCAGCGCAAGGAAGATAACCAAAATAGGGATGCCAAGCTTAGAAGAGAACGAACTGAGCAAAATGCTTGCCGCTACCAGCACTGAACCGATGATAAACAGACTATAGATAGCACTGGCTTCCAATGGGGCAATCTCCTGTATCAGATAAAAAATGTCTCAACCAACCTGCTGTAAGAATACCCTGAATGTCAGAATTTGGGCAATTTTGTTTCGCCGGGGCTGTTTCGCTGTGTTTTCTATAGAGGTCGTGAACAAGTCTATGATAAAACAGAAGTTAAAAGGGCGATCGGGTAAACAATAGTAACAAATAGCCTCTGCTTTTGACATCAGAATGCAAAGAATGTAGTCGAAAGCAGAGGACAGGATGGAAAAAAGAGGAATGAAGCGACGGAAAGCAAAAAAATTACGTGTGCGTCAGCCGCCGTATAACCCGAAATGAGAGCCATCTGCGCCACCGGGCTCGCCAAACTCGCTGACGAGGTATTGATGAAGATAATTGATGCTGTCGAACCGTCGCCTGAGTCTGGCCAGACCAAAAGTAAAATGGTAAATATTGTTCAGGAGCATAAGCCTCCTGAGCATATGGGCATGGTCGCTGAACTCATTATCAAGCCGGGTGCATCGCTGCCAGCCTGTTAAATTAGTGGGGAAATAGTGGATAGCCTTGACCTTTACCGTACTGGTCGCGGGCATCTCAGGATAAATCAGCACATGAGGTCTGGTGGCGATAAGGATGCTGGACCAGCGGTAGGCGGGCGCTTGCCTTTTAAACTTATCAAAGTGAATAAGCTCATTAAACGCTTTTCCATCTTCTGAATCGCTGCTTTTTTTCAGCAAAAGGTCGGCCAGCAGATAATTTTGCTCACGGCCATCCACGAGCTGCATCTCACGGTGTAATCTGGTGTGAAATTGACTGTCTTCAGTATGGGTGCCCAAAATATTTTGTACGGGTACGCTGAGCTCCAGATTGATATGGGAATTTTTCATCAAAATATCAAAGCCTGGATTGCATCTGGCCTGATAGTTATTTACCAGGCTGGCGGAGATAATATCCGGCCCGGCAATAATTTTAGCGGCAGGCTCTTTCACAAATGACATCACCAAAGGCCGCAGCTGTCTGGCATGTCTTCCACCGATAACCAGCGGCAAAGCCAGCGAGTCTTGTCGTTCAAGTGCCATTTTCCAGGAGTGTAAAATCAATCGTTTTTGCATAGCCGCAAAGTTTTTCTCGGCGGATTCAGCAAAATAACGTGGGGCGTTCTGACGCAGTTGCCTTCTGCACGTGCGCCCTAAAGATATTTTAAACATCTGTCGTGCTCCTTTTTGACTAAAAAAAGCCTTGCGTAAAACACAGGAAGCTAGTCAGAAAAAAGAAGGGACACAATGAAATACGGCTTAAGCCAGGCGGGATTAAAAGCATGAAGCCAGAATAATTACAACATAAAACCAAGGCAGAAGAAGGTAAGCGGATCGGGAAGAAAATCAGCCAGCGGGTGTGCTGACTGATTATTGAGGTTTTCAGGCATTTTCAGCCTGTCTGTGAAACAGCTCGCGGAATACAGGGTAAATATCTTCCGGCTCGCGAATATGCTGAATAGCAAAGTTATCAAACATGGCCTGTAAATGTTCATACTCGCGCCACAGCGTTTGATGGGCACGGCGGGTAATTTCGATATAACTGTAGTAACGCACGACGGGTAAGATATTTTTCGCCAGAATCTCGTGGCAAAGCGGCGAATCGTCGGCCCAGTTATCGCCATCGGAAGCCTGGGCGGCGTAGATATTCCACTGGGCCGGATCGTATCGCTCTTTCACCACTTCATCCATCAGCTTCAGGGCGCTGGACACGATAGTCCCACCGGTTTCCTGCGAGTAGAAGAACTCCTGTTCATCGACCTCTTTCGCCTGCGTATGGTGACGAATATAGACGACATCAACGTTTTTATACGTTCTGCTCAGAAACAGATAAAGCAAAATATAAAAGCGCTTGGCCATATCTTTGGTGGCCTGATCCATGGAGCCTGAAACGTCCATCAGGCAGAACATCACCGCCTGGCTTGAAGGTTCCGGCCGCTTTTCAAAGTTTTTATAGCGTAAATCGAAGGTATCGATAAAAGGCACGCGCTTGATACGCGCCCGGAGTTCGGCAATCTCTTTACGCAAACGCTCTTCTTCCAGCAGCTGCGCAGGCTCTGCCTTTTGTACCGCTTCCAGCGTCTCTTCAAGCTCGGCCAGCATTCTGCGTTTTCCAGCGGTCATTGCCGTACGACGCGCCAGAGAGTTTTGCAGGGAACGAACCACGCTGATATTTGCCGGTACGCCGTTGGACGTGAATCCGGCACGATGAACCTTATACTCATTCAGCTGGCGATGCTGATTCTTCTTCAGGTTAGGCAGGGCGAGATCTTCAAACAGCAGATCCAGATACTCATCTTTAGAGATGTTAAAGACAAACTCGTCCTGGCCTTCACCATCCTGGCTGGCGTTGCCCTGACCGCTGCCACCCCCGCCACCGCCACCTTGTGGACGTTCAACCCGGTCGTTTTGCACGAAGTGGTCGTTACCAGGGTGGACACGATGGCGCTGACCGCCGCGTCCCTGATGAAATACCGGCTCGTTGATATCATCAACGGGAATGGAAACAGATTCGCCGCTCTCAATGTCGGTTACCGAACGCTTATTAATGGCCTCGGAAATCGACTGTTTGATTTGCGACTTATAACGGCGCAAAAAGCGCTGGCGATTAACCGCGCTCTTATTTTTACCGTTAAGACGCCGATCGATAAAATAGGCCATAGCTCCCCCAAACAACGTTGCCGTCGGGCCAGGTTTTCCTGACCCACGGGAATGGACTTACGAGGTTATCAGGATGATTTTCTCACGCGCAGATACCACTCGCACAGCAGACGAACCTGCTTACGGGTATAGCCTTTTTCCATCATACGGTCGACAAAATCGTCATGCTTTTTCTGTTCGTCGGTGGACGTTTTGGCATTAAACGAAATAACCGGCAGCAGCTCTTCGGTATTAGAGAACATTTTCTTCTCAATGACCGTGCGCAGTTTTTCGTAACTGGTCCAGTTCGGATTACGACCGTTATTGTGGGCACGGGCGCGCAGCACAAAGTTGACGATTTCGTTACGGAAGTCCTTCGGATTACTGATCCCGGCAGGCTTCTCAATTTTTTCCAGCTCTGCGTTCAGCGATTCGCGGTCAAACAGCTGACCGGTATCGGGATCGCGGTACTCCTGATCCTGAATCCAGAAGTCAGCATAGGTCACGTAACGATCAAAGATGTTCTGACCATATTCTGAATAGGATTCCAGGTAAGCCGTCTGAATCTCTTTGCCGATAAACTCGGCGTATTTCGGAATCAGGTAGCCTTTCAGGTGTTCCAGGTATTTCTCTGCCTGATCCTGTGGGAACTGCTCGCGCTCAATCTGCTGTTCCAGCACGTAGAAAAGATGCACCGGGTTAGCCGCTACTTCGACATGGTCGAAGTTAAAGACGCGGGAAAGGATTTTAAAGGCGAAACGTGTAGAGAGACCGTTCATTCCTTCGTCCACGCCAGCGTAATCACGATACTCTTGATAGGACTTGGCTTTTGGATCGGTATCCTTCAGGCTTTCGCCGTCGTAAACGCGCATTTTTGAATACGTACTGGAGTTCTCCGGCTCTTTCAGACGAGAAAGAATCGAGAAGCGCGCCAGTGTTTCTAGCGTTCCCGGCGCGCACGGCGCGTGGGTCAGCTCACTGTGGTTCAGCAGCTTGTCGTAGATTTTGATCTCTTCCGACACGCGCAGGCAATAAGGCACCTTAACGATATAAACACGGTCAAGGAACGCCTCGTTGTTTTTGTTATTACGGAAAGTCACCCATTCTGATTCGTTGGAGTGCGCCAGGATGATACCGTTAAACGGCAGCGCGGAAATACCTTCCGTACCGTTATAGTTACCTTCCTGAGTGGCAGTCAGCAGGGGATGCAGCACCTTGATAGGGGCTTTAAACATCTCTACGAACTCCATAATCCCCTGGTTAGCACGGCACAGCGCGCCGGAATAGCCGTAGGCATCCGGATCGTTTTGCGCGTGGTTTTCCAGCTTACGGATATCCACTTTACCTACCAGCGCGGAAATGTCCTGGTTGTTTTCATCACCAGGCTCGGTTTTAGCGATAGCGAGCTGTTCCAGAATAGAAGGCCAGACTTTCACAACCTTAAAGCGAGAGATATCGCCGCCGAAGTCGTGCAGACGTTTTGCTGCCCACGGCGACATAATCGTGCCGAGGTAGCGCCGCGGCACGCCATACTCTTTTTCCAGAATATTGGCATCTTCCTGCGGATTAAACAGGCAAAGCGGATGGTCATTGACCGGGCTACGTTCGCCATCGGCGCTGAGTACATAGATAGGCACGCGCTGCATCAGAGATTTCAGACGTTCTGCCAGCGAAGATTTACCGCCACCTACCGGCCCCAGCAGATAGAGGATCTGTTTTTTCTCCTCTAAACCCTGAGCGGCATGCTTTAAGTAAGAAACGATTTGCTCGATCGCTTCCTCCATGCCGTAAAACTCCTCAAAGGCAGGATAGCGAGCAACAACACGGTTGGAGAACAGGCGGGAAAGACGTGGCTCCAGAGCGGTATCGACCATTACTGGCTCACCGATAGCCATTAATAGCCTTTCTGCCGCGTTAGCGTAGGCACTACGATCTTGCCGACAAACGGTAAGAAATTCCTGCAGTGTGAACTCTTCGTCCTTGGCAGCTTCATAACGCTGACGATAGTGATCGAATATATTCATAGCGATGCCCGTCCTTTCATTTTTAGCACAGGTACCAGGAGCCTAATGCGGACCCCTGAAGGAACTTATAATGAGTACAGCAACCCTTATGCCAACCTGACTTCTAATCGGGGTACACAAAATTTACGGTTACTCTGCTCTACAAACTTAGCGTCTTCATTTAAAGCTTAGTTGGCATTTAAGAAATTTCCTGAACCTCCTTGCTTTTCTAATGCAATTTCAATAACAAAGTTATAATTGATCTAAGCGCTTGCCCTTGTCTGATGCGGGCTGGCGGGATTTTGTAAATAAGCCGCCGCGGTGATATCACGCCTGAAGGCAAGACAAATTGATTCCGCGTGCTGCAAGATTTTTAAAATTTAAAGAAATGACGCAGGGCTGATAAACTCTCTGAGCTGATTGTTATATTTATGGAAATAATTAATTGTGAACTATTTCAAAATTAGCGCGCTGGCCGCGTTTTTACCTTTGTGTTTTTCCGCTGCTGTAGCACAAGCTAATCCTCTGACCCTGGGCGCCTCGGTTGTCTACAGCCAGAGCCCTTACAAAGGCGGAGACGATCGTTACTACCCGGTTCCGGTCATTAACTACGAAGGCGATAATTTCTACGTGCGCAGCCTGTCGGCAGGGTATTACCTGTGGAAAGACCAGCAGGACCAGCTGTCGCTGACGGTGCTTGGCTCACCGCAAAACTTCGATCCGGATCGGACTAACGATAAGCAGCTAAAAGCGCTGGATAAGCGTCACATGACGCTAATGGGCGGACTGGCCTATCGCCACACGGCTGCCTGGGGAACGGTCAGAACGGTGCTGGCAGGTGATATGCTGGACAACAGTGACGGCTTTATCTGGGATCTAACCTGGCTCTATCCTTTCCAGTTTGGCGACTTTAGCCTGACGCCGGGCATCGGCGCGCTCTACAGCAGCGCTAACCAGAACGATTACTACTATGGCGTTTCTAAAAGAGAATCACGCCGCAGCGGCTTGCGCAGCTATGACGCTGACGACAGCTGGAATCCCTATCTGGAGCTGACCGCCGCGTGGAAAATCAGTCAAAACTGGAATGCTACCGTTGCCGGACGCTATACGCGCCTGGGCGACGAGATCAAAGACAGCCCAATGGTGGATAAAAATTCCCAGGTTTCGCTGTGGACCGGCATTGGCTACACATTCTAAGCAGCCATAGTTGCACTAAATAAGGGCGCTCTGCGCCCTTTTGTCTGATTATGGTGACCTGAAACGGTGCAGGAGAACATGATGACAAAAACGGTAAACTTTTCTGGCAATAGCCTGCTTCCCGCCATTGGGCAGGGCAGCTGGTATATGGGCGAGGATCGCACCCGGCGCAAAGAAGAAGTGGCGGCTTTGCAGGCTGGCCTTGAATACGGCCTTAAGGTAATCGACACGGCAGAAATGTATGCCGACGGCGGCGCGGAAGAGGTAGTAGGCGAAGCGCTACAGGGTCGTCGGGACAGTGCCTGGCTGGTCTCTAAAGTTTATCCATGGAACGCGGGCAGAGTGGATGCAGTAGAAGCATGCGAGCGCAGCCTGCGCCGTTTAAAAACGGATTATCTTGACCTCTATCTGCTGCACTGGCGCGGCAATCTACCGCTTGAAGAAACCATCGCGGCGATGGAAAGTCTGGTACAGGCCGGGAAAATCCGGCGCTGGGGCGTTTCTAATTTTGACAGTAGCGATTTAAAGGAGCTGCTGGCGGAAGAGGGCGGGACAGCGTGCGCGGCTAACCAGGTGCTTTATCATCTGGCCTCACGGGGAATTGAGTACGATTTGCTGCCTGAATGCCAACAGCTGGCGATGCCGGTGATGGCTTATTGTCCGCTGGCACAGGCCGGGCGTTTGCGGCATGATTTGATGGCCCATCCGACGCTGGTACAAATTGCACAAAAAAAGAGCATTACGGTAGCGCAGCTGCTGCTCGCCTGGGTTATCCGTAAGGAAGGTGTTATCGCTATTCCTAAAGCCGGTTCGCTGACGCACGTCGCGGAAAACGCTGCGGCGCTGGAGATCGTGTTAAACAGTGAAGAACTGGCCTTAATCAATCAGGCCTTTCCACCGCCAACGGGGAAAATGCCGCTGGATGTTGTTTAGCCTTGTTACAGGCGGGCGCGATGCCCGCCTCGGCTGGTTAGCGGCTGCCCAGTCGAATAGTGGTTGCCAGGCGTGCGGGTGATTCTCCGGCACTCTGCATTGGTTTAGTAACGTGTGCAGTTTCGACACAGACCATACTCTTATAGCCCTCGTTGGCCATATCGCCCATGCTGCAGGAAAGTTCAGGCCCCGGATTCCAGGTGACAACGTCACTGTGATAATGGTGATGAACTTCAATCGTTCTGTTACCGACCTTATCCTTAACCACGCTGCAATCTTCAGGCTGCGTATAAATGCGGTCAACGCGATCCGGATAAGTTTGTTTGCCGTCTGCTGACTCGCCTGGCGCATTGTCTTTTACTTTATCGATATAGTGTCGACCCAGTCCGCTCACTTCAACGCCAGCGATATCTTCTACAGCAAAATAGCTGTGCAGTGCCGCAGTGGCGGTAAAGTCACCGTGTGCTTCCAGCTCGATCTCACAGCGGTCACTGAAGCGGAAGCGGGCAAACAGGGTGAAATCGTGCGGCCACAGTTTCTTCGTCTGCTCGCTGCTTGCCAGCTCCAGCGTAAGCATCACGCCTGACTCGTTTTCATCATGCGCGGACAGCGTCCAGGGCAGCGTGCGGGCAAAACCGTGAGCCGGTTCGCCTGCCGGGCCGAACCACGGCCAGCAGATCGGCACGCCGCCGCGAATCGCTTTGCCGGTGGCCCATGCCGTTTTTTCACTGAGCCAGATAACCGGTTTTTCACCGCTGGGCTGCCAGGCTATCAGCTGCGCGCCTTGCAGCGTTACCGCTGCGCGAACCTGCGGATGGACGATAACAACCACGGGCAGATCGCCGACCTTACGCAGGGAGATATAAGGCGTGATCTGGTCAATCACGGGCAGCGAAAAAAGTTTTTCGTTCATCGGAGCTCCTGTGTGTTCAGCAAAAAAAAAGGGCGACCGCAGTCGCCCTCTGGATTAGCTTATCGCTATTACTTCGCGATATGAGCAATCAGATCCAGTACCTTGTTAGAGTAACCGGTTTCGTTGTCATACCAGGAAACCAGCTTAACAAAGGTGTCGCTCAGGGCGATACCGGCTTTCGCATCGAATACGGAAGTCAGTTTTTCGCCGTTGAAATCGGTAGAAACCACTTCGTCTTCGGTGTAGCCCAGAATACCTTTCAGTTCACCTTCTGCTGCGGCTTTGATTGCTTCACAAATTTCTTTGTAAGAAGCAGGCTTAGCCAGGCGAGCAGTCAGGTCAACCACGGAAACGTTAGGCGTAGGCACGCGGAATGCCATACCGGTCAGTTTACCGTTCAGCTCAGGAATAACTTTACCTACTGCTTTCGCTGCGCCGGTTGAAGATGGGATGATGTTCTGAGATGCGCCGCGGCCGCCGCGCCAGTCTTTGTGAGACGGGCCATCAACGGTTTTCTGCGTAGCGGTAGTCGCATGCACAGTGGTCATCAGCGCTTCAACGATACCGAATTTGTCGTTGATGACTTTAGCCAGCGGTGCCAGGCAGTTAGTGGTACAGGAAGCGTTAGAAACGATTTCCTGACCTGCGTAGGCCTTGTGGTTCACGCCCATAACGAACATTGGGGTGTCATCTTTAGAAGGACCGGTCAGAACGACTTTTTTCGCGCCAGCCTGAATGTGTTTACGAGCGGTTTCGTCAGTCAGGAAGATGCCGGTCGCTTCTGCAACCACGTCAACACCTGCTTCGTTCCACTTCAGGTTAGCTGGATCTCTTTCAGCGGTAACACGGATGGTTTTGCCGTTAACAACCAGATGGCCATCTTTTACTTCTACGGTGCCGTCGAAACGACCGTGCGTAGAGTCATATTTCAGCATGTATGCCATGTACTCGGCGTCCAGCAGATCGTTGATAGCTACGATTTCGACGTCGGAACGCTGCTGAGCAGCACGGAATACGATGCGACCGATGCGGCCAAAACCGTTGATACCTACTTTGATAGTCATATATTCCACCAGCTGTTGTTAGTGAATAAAAGGTTGGCTGTAAAATTACAAAAACCTTATCAGGCGTCAAGCGGAATCGCTTCAATAGTTGCGACAAATCAAACCCTGGAGCTGGAATAATTGCCATAAAGCGCCTTCCGCGACGGGAGCCTTATCCCTAGTTTGGGGCATCCGACCCGAATATAAAGGGGTCGAAATTTCAAAGAGTGACCTGAGTCACAATTTTGCCCGCGTAGCACTTTCAGACTACACCTCAACGGAAAAAATCCCCTGAGGTTGTTATGTATTTGTTAGAATGTTAGCTGAAAACTTCAGAATCACTTTGCCAGAGACGCTTAAAATGGCCGAACGCCCACTGAAACCCGAAACCGATCTTAACGAAATGCAGCATTACGTTACCCAGCAGCGCGGCACGGAACCGCCTTATTCCGGCAAGCTGTTGCATAACAAAAACGAGGGGCTTTATCACTGCCTCGTTTGTAACGCTCCGCTGTTTCTCTCTGAAACCAAATATGATTCCGGCTGTGGCTGGCCAAGCTTTTATCAGCCCTACAGCGACGAGGCTATTCGCTATCTGGAAGATGACTCGCACGGCATGCAGCGTATTGAAATCCGCTGCGGAACCTGTGACGCGCATCTGGGCCACGTTTTCCCTGACGGCCCACAGCCTACGGGCGAGCGCTACTGCGTTAACTCGGCTTCATTAAGCTTCACCGATGAAGATGGCACCCAGATTAAAGGATAGTCGCTATGGAGCTTAATGAGGTTATTGCTGCCATGACGCCGGATATTTACCAGCGTCTGGCGACGGCAGTCGAAACGGGGAAATGGGCCGATGGCGTCGCCCTGACGCCGGAACAGAAGGAAAATAGCCTGCAGCTGGTTTTGCTCTGGCAGGCGCGCCACAACGACGAGCCGCAGCACATGAGCGTAGGCAAGGGCGGCACCATGGTGATGAAAAGCAAAAAGCAGCTCAAGGAAGAGTTCGGCATCGATGACGACGTCACGCAAATCAGGCTGCAATAAATTATTCCTGCAGGAATAATTCGCCCGTTATGCCGTATGGCCTGCCTGATGACGGCAGGCCATTATTTCAACGTATTGTTGCGCCCTGCGCGGCCATTTCCGCCAGCGCCTTGTCACCATCGTCCGCCGAGAGATTCACGCTGCGACAGCCTGCGCTCACTACCTCGACCCTGTAGCCCAGGGCAAGTGCATCCAGTACGCTGTACTTTACGCAGTAATCCGTTGCCAGGCCCATGACCGTTAGCTCATTGATACCGCAGTTTTGTAGCCAGCTGTGCAGTTCCGTTTCACTGCGGCGGCCGTTATCAAAAAAGGCGCTATAGCTGTCCACGTTTGGCTGCTGGCCTTTATACACTCGCTTCGTCACGTATTGCTGCTCCAGCGCCAGGTGCAGTTCCGCACCGTGGCTATGCTGCACGCAGTGATCCGGCCACCAGACCTGCGCCAGACCGTCCAGATCGCCGACCGTTCCCTGTGGTTGACCTGAACTGGAAGCAAAGCTGCCATGACCGGCGGGATGCCAGTCCAGCGTCGCTATCACCGCTTGTCCACGCTGATAAAACTCTGCGGCGTAGCGGTTAGCAACGGCAATCACCCGATCGCCTTCGCTAACGGCCAGCGCGCCGCCAGGACAGAAATCGTTTTGCAAATCAATCAGGAGCAGGGCGCTGGCGTTCATGGCTTACCTCACTTTTCGTCTGGCGTTAGTTCGCCGCGCAGATTAATCTGCATTTTCTGGCGAACCTCATCGCTGGAAAGATCCTGGCTGAGCAGGAAGTGCAGTTTGGTCAGGGTGGCCTCGACGGTCATATCGTAACCGCTCACTACCCCGGCCAGCGCCAGGGCGTTGCCCGTCGCATAGCCGCCCATATTCACTTTACCGGACATACACTGCGTCAGGTTAACGACTACGATACCGCGATCGGAAGCCTCCTTAAGCTCTTTAAGGAAAGCCGGGTTTTGCGGCGCATTACCGACCCCGTACGAACGCAGGATTAGCGCTTTTACCGGCTGGCGCAGGAAGTTGCTCACAACATCCGCAGAAATGCCGGGATAGATAGTCACCACGCCAACCGGCTGCGGCGTTATTTTTCTGACGATCAGGTCGCCAGTACCGTTAGGCGCTGGTGGCGTATTCAAACGACGAATGTGGATACCGGCTTCCAGTAGCGGTGCCAGATTTGGCGAGGCAAAGGCATTAAAGCCGTCCGCATGGGCTTTAGTGGTACGGTTGCCGCGATAGAGCTGATTATTAAAGAATAAGGCCACTTCATTTATTGGATAGTTAGCAGCAACGAACAGCGAGTTAAGCAGGTTTTGCTGACCATCGGAGCGCAGTTCCGCCAGCGGAATTTGTGACCCTGTCACAATAACCGGCTTTGCCAGATTTTCCAGCATAAACGAGAGGGCGGAAGCGGTGAACGCCATGGTGTCAGTACCATGCAGGATCACAAAACCGTCGTAGTTATCGTAGTTAGCCCGAATATCGTCCGCAATCGATTGCCAGTCCTGCGGCGTCATGTCCGAGGAGTCCATCAGCGGCTGGTACTCATGAATAGTGAAATCCGGCATTTCGGCGCGATGAAACTCTGGCATATTGGCCAGCTGATTTTGCAGATGCCCCGATACGGGGATATAGCCATGCTCGGAACGCTGCATGCCAATGGTGCCGCCGGTATAGGCCACGTAGATGGATTTTTTTTGCATGTGATTACTCAGGCTGGAAAAAAGAGGCAGTATAAGGTGAAAACAGGGGAAAAGCAGCCCGACCAGCGGGCTGCCTGCGTTATTTTACCTGGCTACAGGTGAGACAGAATGCGTAGCGATTTTGCGGATCGTTCATATTATCGAACAGCCCCGGCTGATTTTTCATCGCGGACATCACGTCAAACATGGGCGCAGGAAGATAAGCTTTGATTGCCGAAGGCAGTACCGCCTGGGCAGAAGCGCTCACCTGACTGAACAGTAAATCCATAAAGCCCGGATCCTGTTGATACCAGTTCAGCTGCCATGTCTTGATATGGGCCAGCTCGGCTGCTTTGGCTACCGCATCGTCGAAGTCGCCAATGGCATCAACCAGGCCGTTGTTTTTGGCATCGCTGCCTGTCCAGACGTGACCTTGTGCGATCTGGTCAATCTGTTCCGGCGTTTTACCGCGCGAGCTGGCGACCAGGCCCAGGAAGTTTTTATAGCCATTTTCGATGCTCATTTGCATCATCTGCTGCACTTCCGGCGGCAGCGCTTTGGTGGTAGCCACATCGGCCAGCGGCGACGTCGACACACCATCCGTGTGCACGCCAACGGCATCCAGCGAGTTTTCCACCGTATTAATCACGCCAAAAATACCGATAGAGCCGGTGAGCGTGCTTGAGCTGGCAATAATGTAATTGGCTGGCGTCGAAATCCAGTAGCCTCCGGAAGCGGCCATGCCGCCCATCGAAACGACCACCGGCTTGCCGGCTTCTTTTGCTGCAGCCAGCTCTTCACGAATGGTTTCAGAAGCGGTAACGCTGCCGCCAGGGCTGTTCACGCGCAGAATGATGGCTTTAACCTTATCATCAAGGCGCGCCTGGCGAATTGCCATAGCGGTGGTATCGCCGCCGACGTTGCCCGGCGTTTCATCGCCATCCATGATGGCGCCGTTAGCCATGATCACCGCAATATTGCCGTTGCCGGTCGGCTTATCTTTCAGATGGTAGTCATAGATACTGGTGCCGTTGAAATCCTGCGCCTGTTTGTCCCAGCCGAAGATTTTGCCAAACTGCTGATCCACTACCGAGCGGGATGCCAGTTCATCCACCAGCTTGTTGTCTTTTGCATAGCGAGCGGTGTCGCCCCCCACTTTTTGCAGTCCGTCGAGCACGCCCTGTGCGCCAGGGAACAGCTGCTGTGGCGTAATCTGGCGATTGGCGGCGATCGTACCGAGATAGTTCTGCCACAGTTCGCCAATCCAGCGGCTGTCGGCATCACGCGCGGCCGGGGACATATCATCACGCAGGAAAGGCTCTACGGCTGATTTATAAGTCCCCACGCGGAACACGTGTGAGTTAACCTTCAGCTTATCGAGCAGCGTTTTATAATAAAGTCCGTTGGTGGCAAAACCGTGCAGATCTACCGTACCCTGCGGCGACAGGTAAATCTTATTGGCGAAGCTGGCAAGATAATATTGTGCCTGGCTGTAGCTGTCGCCGGTGGCGTAAATTTTCTTGCCGCTGTCGCGGAATTCATGCAGCGCTTTACCAATATACTGAAGCGAAGGCTGATCGGCTCCGGCAAAATCGCGTAAATCCAGCACCATGCCGGTAATATTAGCGTCGTCTTTTGCCTGGCGAATGGCGTCAACCACGTCAAACAGGGAGTTTTCTTTCAGGCGGTCGCTGTTGCTGCCCAGCAGCTGGCGGCCAATTTTACTGAGTTTGTTGCTGACGGATGGCTTGTCCACAATCACGCCGGTTAAATCAACCACCAGCGCACCTTTCTGTGTTTCTACCGGCGTGGAGGATTTAGAAAACTGGAAGTAAACGCCGACACAGATCAGGATCAGCAGCACCAGGAACAGGTTAAGAATAAATTCCCGAATAAAATTGAGCAGGCGCCAGGCCCATTTAAAAACGCCAGCGATCGCTCGCCATAAAGTGCGCATAGTCTCTCCATAATCGCGAAAAAAAAGCCCGTGCAAACGGCAGGCGGGTCAGTATGGTGACATCCTAAAGAGCAGGGGCAAACTTGTCAGCAGGAAAAAGCGGAATGCTGTAACAAATCATCATCCTGTGCTAGCTTCAGCCACTCAGCTTTTTTATCAGGAGTAAGTTATGGACGCACTGGATCTGGTAGTTAATCGTCGTTCCGCCTCACGCTTAAGCGAACCTGCGCCAAAAGGTGAAGCGCTGGAAAATATTATTCGCGCCGGAATGCGTGCGCCCGATCACGGTACTTTGCAACCGTGGCGCTTCATCGTGATTGAAAATGAAGGGCGCGAGCGCTTCAGCCAGCTGCTGGAAAACGCCGCGCGTAACGACAATATGGAAGAGAAAGCGATTGAGAAAGCAAAGCAGTCGCCGTTTCGCGCGCCGATGATTATTACCGTCGTGGCGCACTGCGAAGCGCATCATAAGGTTCCTCGTTGGGAGCAGGTGGTTTCAGCAGGCTGTGCGGTAATGGCTATGCAGATGGCGGCGCAGGCGCAAGGATTTAACGGCATCTGGCGCAGCGGTGCCTGGACCGAACACGAAGCCGTGCGACAGGCATTTAACTGCCGCGAGCAGGATGCTATCGTCGGTTTTCTTTATCTGGGTACGCCGCAGTTAAAATCCTCCACCACGCTGGTTCCGCCCGATACGGCACCTTTTGTCAGCTATTTCTGACAGACAAAACGCATCAGGAACGGCAGCATAGTCGCTAATTGCGAATTTTGCCGGGATAACAGGCAAACGGATGAGGAAACACTTATCACCGTCTGACGAAAACGCTACCATCTTTATCCTCTATTTCCTGAAGGAAGCCATCGCCGGATGCGTTTGTTTATTGCCGAAAAACCCAGCCTTGCCCGCGCGATTGCGGATGTATTACCTAAGCCGCATCGCCGGGGCGACGGCTATATTGCCTGCGGCAGCGATGACGTGGTGACCTGGTGCGTCGGCCACCTGCTGGAGCAGGCGCAGCCAGACAGCTACGATAACCGTTACGCGCGCTGGTCGCTGGCCGACCTGCCTATTGTGCCGGAAAAATGGCGGCTTCAGCCGCGTCCTTCCGTGGCGAAGCAGCTTAACGTCATCAAAACACTGTTGGAAAAAGCCAGCGACGTTATCCACGCGGGCGACCCGGATCGTGAAGGTCAGCTGCTGGTGGATGAGGTACTGGATTATCTGGCCTTGCCGCCGCAAAAGCGCGCCAGGGTACAGCGCTGCCTGATTAACGATCTCAATCCGCAGGCCGTAGAAAGGGCCGTCGGACGCCTGCGCGAAAACCGTGAGTTTATTCCGCTTTGCGTTTCCGCGCTCGCGCGTGCGCGTGCGGACTGGCTCTACGGCATTAATATGACGCGGGCCTATACACTGTTAGGCCGTAACGCCGGCTATGATGGCCTGCTGTCGGTTGGGCGCGTACAGACACCCGTGCTTGGACTGGTGGTGCGGCGCGACGAAGAGATCGAAAACTTTATTCCTAAAGATTTCTTTGAAGTCAAAGCGCATATCGTTACGCCAAAAGATGAGCGTTTTGTTGCGCTCTGGCAGCCGAGCGAAGCCTGTGAACCCCATCAGGATGAAGAAGGCCGCCTGCTTAACCGTCAGCTGGCCGAACACGTGGTGGCGCGCATTGGCGGCAAGCCCGCGCTGGTCACCAGCTATAACGACAAGCGGGAAAACGACACTGCGCCGCTGCCTTTCTCGCTTTCGGCTTTACAAATCGAAGCCGCCAGACGCTTTGGCCTGAGTGCGCAAACGGTTCTGGACACCTGCCAGAAGCTGTACGAAACCCACAAGCTGATTACCTATCCGCGTTCTGACAGCCGTTATCTTCCCGATGAACATTTTGCGGGTCGGCATTCGGTGTTGAAAGCGATTGGCGTCCATCAGCCAGACCTCACGCCGCCGGCCGACTTTGACAGCAGTCGCCGCAACCGCTGCTGGGACGATAAAAAGGTCGATGCGCACCACGCAATTATCCCAACGGCGCGTAGCACCCAGACCAGACTGACCGAGAATGAAAACAATATTTATGGCCTGATCGCCAGACAGTATCTGATGCAGTTCTGCCCGGACGCGGTCTACCGTAAATGCGTGATCGAGCTGGATATCGCTGGCGGCAAGTTTGTGGCCAAAGCGCGTTTCCTTGCCGAAGCGGGATGGCGCGCGCTGTTAGGCAGCAAAGAGCGCGATGAGGAGAACGACGGGACGCCGCTGCCGGTCGTGGCGAAAGATGATGAGCTGCTGTGCGAAAGCGGTGAGGTTGTCAGCAAGCAAACGCAGCCGCCGCGATCCTTTACCGATGCGACCTTGCTTTCAGCAATGACGGGCATCGCCCGCTTTGTGCAGGATAAAGATCTAAAGAAAGTGCTGCGAGCGACCGATGGTTTAGGCACAGAGGCAACGCGCGCCGGGATTATTGAGCTATTATTCAAACGCGCCTTTTTAGTTAAAAAAGGGCGTTACATTAACGCCACGCCCGCTGGCCGCGCCCTGATCCACTCGCTACCCGAAATGGCGGCGCGTCCGGATATGACCGCGCACTGGGAATCCACGCTGACTAAAATCAGTGAAAAGCAGTGTCGCTACCAGGACTTTATGCAGCCGCTGGTGGAGACGCTCTATACTCTGATCGATCAGGCTCGTCAGCAGCCCGCTGCGCACGCATTCCGTGGCCTGCCTTCGGAGGCGAGTAATCGTAAAAAGCCGCGACGCAAGGCGGCAAAAGCGAAGGAAGCTTAGATGAAAACTGCATTAATACTGACTGGCGTACTTTTATTAGGTACATCGCTTTTTGCAGCAGCCGATATGCACATCAGTACGGGGCAGGGCAGCTATCAGCAGCCGCAGCCACAGTCCGGCAATGGCGCTAACGCAGAGGTGATGGTAGATATGCCGCCGGAAGCCTGGACGCAGGGGCAGAACAATAACCAGCCTCCATGTCTGCGCTGCTGTACTTATGAAAACCGCAGCTACACGGAAGGCTCGGTAGTGAAAATGGAAGGCGTGCTGTTGCAGTGTGGCCGTGACGAGAAGTCTTACGGCACCAATAATCTTATCTGGAAAACCATCAGGTAGCTTTGTTGAGCCAGGCCGCCAGTAAGGGAATATCCGCTGGCGCCAGGTCATAGCTCTGCGCTTCTTCCGGCAAACACCAGACAAAGGCCTGGTGGCAGTTAAGCTGAAGATCGCCGGTAAAGTCGGTAACCAGCCAGGCGTGCAGATGGATCTGCCGCCCGCTTACCGTCCGGCTTTCGCTGGCAATATAGCTGCCGATGACGGCATTGATGCCCAGCTCTTCTTTTAGCTCTCTGTGCAGCGCCTGCGGCTGGCTTTCTTCCGCTTCCACTTTACCGCCGGGAAACTCCCACAGGCCAGCCTGATCGCCAGACTCTCCGCGCTGCGCCAGCAGCAGTTTGCCCTGACGGAAGATGAGCGCGGCGACTACCTCAATTTCTTTCTGCATCAGAAGCTGAATTCAGCCCAGACGGGCGCATGATCGGAAGGCTTTTCCATACTGCGAATAGCATAATCGATACCGGTCGCTACACAGCGTTCGGCCAGCGGCTGGCTGGCGAGCAGCAGATCGATACGCAGGCCGCGGTTGTCATCAAAGCCTTTCGAACGATAGTCGAACCAGGAGAAGCGGTCGTTAATATCGGCATTTTGCGCGCGCCACGTATCAACCAGACCCCAGTTCATCAGGCGATCCATCCATTCACGCTCTTCCGGCAGGAAAGAGCATTTACCGGTGCGCAGCCAGCGCTTGCGGCTGTCTTCACCAATACCGATGTCCAGATCGGTCGAGCTGATATTCATATCGCCCATAATTAATACCGGGTTGGTCGGCTGCTGTTCCTGCTCCAGATAGTTTTGCAGATCGCGATAAAACTTCTCTTTCGCCGGAAATTTTGTCGCGTGATCGCGGCTTTCACCCTGCGGAAAATAGCCGTTGATCACGGTAATGTTGCCAATCGGGCTGGCGATATCCGCCATGATCAGACGACGCTGGGCATCCTCGTCATCACCGGGAAAACCCCTGCGTACCATCACGGGTGGGGTTTTGGTCAGCAACGCCACGCCGTAATGGCCTTTTTGACCGTGATAAAACACGTTATAGCCAAGGCTGGCTACGTCATCGAGAGGAAACATGTCGTCGTGCACTTTGGTTTCCTGCAGGCCGATAACGTCAGGCTGGTGCTGCTCAACGATGGCGGCAAGCTGGTGAGGACGGGCGCGTAGCCCATTGATATTAAAAGAGAGAAATTTCATCATAAGGCCCGGTGGCGGGAAAAAGAGGGCCGAATGGTAGCAGAACCTGGGACGGGCTGTCATCTTTGAGTGGCAGGGGAAACATGAACAAGAGTATGGGTCAAACCTTCGAGGTCGAAGCTTCTCATCCTTCCCCATGGGGAATATGAATGAAAGTGCGCTAACGCTGGGTTTGAATAGGTCTGAAATGGTGAGCTGGACTGTAGAACCGTGCGGGAAGGATTCACGTCGCTTTGCTCCGTGCCCTTCGGGTCAAACCTTCGAGGTCGAAGCTTCTCATCCTTCCCCGTGGGGAACATGAATGAAAGTGCGCTAACGCAGGATTTAAATAGGTCTGAAATGGTGGTGGGGGAAGGATTCGAACCTTCGAAGTCGATGACGGCAGATTTACAGTCTGCTCCCTTTGGCCGCTCGGGAACCCCACCAGGGGAAGCGTACTACGTTTGATTTGTGACAGACCTGCATAAGTCTGAAATGGTAATGCTTACTTCTGACATCGTGCAGCAAGGATTCACGTCGCTTTGCTCCGTGCCCTTCGGGTCAAACCTTCGAGGTCGAAGCTTCTCATCCTTCCCCCGTGGGGAACATGAATAAGAGTGCCATAACGCCAGACCTGCATAAGTCTGAAATGGTGGTGGGGGAAGGATTCGAACCTTCGAAGTCGATGACGGCAGATTTACAGTCTGCTCCCTTTGGCCGCTCGGGAACCCCACCACTGGCCTTGCTTGCTGCTTGTTAAAGCGGGGCGCATCATAACAAATGCTCTGCCGCTGTAAAGCCCGGATTCGGCGTTTTTAGCGCGTTTGCCGGTTTTTTGATCGGGCTGCTGCTTTGTGCGGCAAAACAACAGCCCAAAAGGCTTACAAAATGATCGTGCGGTTACCGTAAACAAATACGCGCTGCGCCAGCGCGTGGTAAAGCGCACGGCTCAGCACGTTTTTCTCAACGTCACGGCCGGCGCGCATCATGTCTTCAGCGGTATAGTTATGATCGACGTGAATAACGTCCTGCATGATGATTGGGCCTTCATCCAGATTATCATTCACGTAATGCGCCGTGGCGCCAATGATCTTCACGCCGCGCTCATAGGCCTGATGATAAGGACGCGCGCCAATAAAGGCAGGCAGGAACGAGTGGTGAATATTGATAATCTGGTTAGGATAGCGCTGCACAAAAGCAGGCGTGAGCACGCGCATATATTTGGCCAGCACCACGTAGTCCGGCTGGTAGCGGTCGATTTCCGCAGCCATATTATTGTCATGCTCTTCGCGCGTCAGGCCTTCGTGGCTGACCAGCGTAAACGGAATGTCAAAGCGTTCTACCAGCGTGCGCAGCGTATCGTGATTGCCAATAACGGCGGCAATTTCCACATCCAGCCCGCCATAGGTGCTTTTCATCAGCAGATCGCCCAGGCAGTGCGCTTCTTTTGTCACCAGAATAACAACGCGGCGGCGACCCGCTGGATTCAATTCACGAAACGAACCGGCTGGCAGCGCGCTGTCCAGATCGGCCAGCAGCGTCGTATCGTTAAAAATGCCTTCCAGTTCGGTGCGCATAAAGAAGCGGCCGGTACGGTGATCGACAAACTCATTATTCTGTACGATGTTCAGCTCATGCTTGTAGCAGATGTTAGTGATCTTGGCGATCAGGCCCTTGGCGTCCGGGCAAATGGTACGTAAAACTTTACGTTGCAGTGTTTGCGCTTGCATTACGATGGTAGTCCTGTCCAGGCAATTCTCAGAGTCAGGCTGCGGCCGTTACTGACCACAACATTTTTTAAATTTTTTGTCGGAGCCGCAAGGGCACCGCTCGTTTCGCCCCGTTTCAGGGTAGGTTCCGTCGATATAATACCAGCGTTGCGCCAGTCGAAGAAAGCGCGAACGCTCATGGATAAAGTTGACCCGCTCATTTTCCGTATAGCGGGCAAAGAAAGTCACAAAGCCTTCTTCGCTATCCCCTGGCGCTTCGGCTGCAAGAATATGTAAACTTAACCAGTTCGTGGAGGCAAAGCTCTGCTGCAGGCTGTCGCGAAAACGGTCGGCATGGCAATCAGGATGCCAGGTCGCAACAAGATAATCTGCGTTGCCAAGGGCATAGGCCGTATAGCGAGAACGCATCAGGGCTTGCGGCGTCGGAGGAATACCGTCACCATTGAGCCAGGGCTGACAACATAAGCTATACTCCAGTCCGCTACAGCAAGGGCAAAGTTCCGACACGTTATCTCCAGAAGATACTATAAGGCTGAAAAAGTTTGGGCGTCATGGTAACCGAGCTACGTGAATGGCGCCATTGGTTCGTTAAGCAAATACCAGAGGTGGAATGAGACAGGTTAAGATTGGGCTGGCACTGGGATCGGGTGCAGCCAAGGGGTGGGCTCATATCGGCGTGATCGAAGCGCTGGAACGAGCCGGCATCAGGATTGATGTGGTGGCAGGTTGCTCCGTGGGAGCGCTTGTCGGCGCCGCTTATGCCAGTCGTCGTCTTCCTCTGTTGTCCGGTTGGGTCCAGGGTTTTAGCTACTGGGAAGTGCTGCGGTTGATGGATCTGTCATGGCGTCGCGGCGGCCTGCTGCGCGGTGAGCGAGTTTTCAGCCATGTTCGCCGTCTGCTGCCGCACAATCATATTGAACAGTGTGGCCTGCCGTTTGGTGCCGTAGCGACTAACCTCAGTACAGGACGTGAGCTCTGGCTGACAGAGGGCGATCTTCACCAGGCAATCCGTGCATCCTGCAGCATGCCGGGTTTACTGGCCCCCGTTGAGTGGCATGGTTACTGGCTGGTGGATGGTGCCGTAGTGAACCCCGTTCCCATTTCTTTAACTCGTGCGCTTGGGGCCGATATCGTCATCGCCGTGGATCTGCAACACGATGCCCACCTTATGCAGCAAAACCTCCTGTCCGTTACGCCGCAGTCCGTTGTGCTACCAGAGTCGGCCCAGGGCTGGCGAGGCAAGCTCCGGCAGCGCCTGAGCAGAGCAGGTGATAAAAAAACCAAACAACCCCCGGGAGCGATGGAAATTATGACCACCTCTATCCAGGTACTGGAAAACCGGGTCAAGCTTAACCGGATGGCAGGCGATCCGCCTGACGTGCTGATACAGCCTTTTTGTCCACAAATTTCTACGCTGGATTTTCACCGGGCAGGCGAGGCGATAACGGCAGGCAGGCTGGCCGTTGAGAAAAAAATGGATGAGTTGCTTCCGTTGGTTCGTCAGTTATGAATTGCCGGAGAGAGAAATGACACCACTTCAGGCAAATCTGAGATGCGCAATTGTGGTTTTTGAGCCACTATTGACTTATCCGGCGAACAAGGGGGGATAATGGAGAAGCCATTAAACGGGAAACAGGTATTAATAGTTGAAGACGAAGTCGTTTTCCGTTCTCTGCTGGATAACTTTCTGGGAGCATTGGGAGCCACAACCGCGCTCGCTGATGACGGTATTCAGGCTCTGGAAAAAATGCAGCAGGGTAACTTCGATCTGCTCATTTGCGATCTGGCGATGCCGCGCATGAACGGCATCAAACTGGTTGAACATCTGCGCACTCGAGGCAGCACCATTCCTGTGCTGGTGATTTCCGCGACGGAAAATATGTCGGACATTGCGCATGTCCTGCGTCTGGGCGTTCAGGACGTGCTGTTAAAACCGCTGAAAGATTTGGAAAGGCTGCGCGAGGCAGTCTATGAGTGCCTCTATCCTTCTATGTTCACTTCTAAAGTGGAAGAAGATGAGCAGCTCTTCCAGGACTGGGATGCGCTGGTGCGCGATCCGCAGGCTGCCGCAAAACTGTTAAAACAGTTACAGCCGCCGGTACAGCAAGAAATAGCCAACTGCCGCATCAACTACCGCCAGTTAACCATGGCGGAACAGCCGGGACTGGTGTTAGACGTGGCCGCCTTGTCCGATAAAGATCTGGCGTTTTATTGTCTGGACGTGACTCGTGCAGGCGATAATGGCGTACTGGCTGCGTTATTGTTAAGAGCATTATTTAACGGCCTGCTGCAGGATCAGCTTTCCGGTCAGGCACAACGTTTGCCGGAATTAAATAGCTTGCTTAAACAGGTTAACCTGCTGCTACGCCAGGCAAACTTGCAGGGGCAGTTTCCTTTGCTCGTTGGTTATTACCACCAGGGTTTAAAAAATCTTATTCTGGTTTCTGCGGGATTAAACGCCACGCTCAATATTCATTCGCATCAAATTCAGCTCAGCAATGGCGTTCCTCTTGGTACGTTAGGCAGCACGCATCTTAATCAAATTAGCCATCGCTGCGACGAGTGGCAGTGCCAGGTCTGGGGCGCTGGCGGCAGGCTGCGCCTGATGTTGTCCACCGATTAACCTGTCCGCTTTATTTATATCGCTGCGCCCCAACGACAGGGCCAGCGATAAGCTTTACACTTAGGTAATTGTCTTAAATTCAATGGAAATGGTTTAACCAGGATAAATCCAGCCCACTTCAGCTGGTATACTCACCTCGTTTTTTAACTCGACATATCAAGTAATAACTTGAACGGCCTAAAGAGAGGTACTTAGATGTCTGCCTATAAGTCTAAAGTAAAAAAAGCGGTTATCCCTGTTGCAGGTTTGGGAACCCGTATGTTACCTGCCACCAAAGCTATTCCTAAGGAAATGCTGCCGCTGGTTGATAAGCCGTTAATTCAGTATGTCGTTAACGAATGTATCGCTGCCGGAATCAACGAGATTGTGCTGGTAACGCACTCATCTAAAAACTCTATCGAAAACCATTTTGATACCAGCTTCGAACTGGAAGCCATGCTGGAAAAACGTGTTAAGCGTCAGCTGCTGGAAGAAATCCAGTCAATCTGCCCGCCACACGTGACCATCATGCAGGTTCGTCAGGGTCTGGCTAAAGGTCTGGGTCATGCGGTTATGTGCGCATACCCGGTAGTAGGCAATGAACCTGTCGCGGTAATCCTGCCGGACGTTATCATCGACGAGTACGAATCTAACCTGGCGCAGGATAACCTGGCCGATATGATGCGTCGCTTCGATGAAACCGGTTACAGCCAGATCATGGTTGAGCCTGTTGCAGACGTTACCGCATACGGCGTGGTTGACTGCCAGGGCGCAGAGCTGAAAGCGGGCGACAGTGCACCAATGGTTGGCGTGGTTGAAAAGCCTAAAGCTGACAAAGCACCTTCTAACCTGGCGGTTGTTGGTCGTTACGTGCTGTCTGCCGACATCTGGCCACTGCTGGCGAAAACGCCTCCGGGCGCAGGTGACGAAATTCAGCTGACCGACTCTATTGCCATGCTGATGGACAAAGAGACGGTAGAAGCTTATCACTTGAAAGGCGTGAGCCACGACTGTGGTAACAAACTGGGCTATATGCAGGCTTTCGTAGAGTACGGCGTACGTCACAACACGCTGGGTGCTGACTTTAAAGCATGGCTTGAAAGCACCGTTGGCAACGAAAAATAAGATTAATTTTTTAACCGGGACAATTCAATGAAAGTCACCGTATTTGGTATCGGCTATGTTGGTCTGGTTCAGGCTGCTGTTCTGGCCGAAGTCGGACATGACGTTCTTTGTATCGATGTCGACGCGAACAAAGTCGAGAATCTGAAGAAAGGGATCATTCCAATTTTTGAGCCGGGCCTGACGCCGCTGGTGATGCAGAACTATGAGGCGGGCCGCCTTAAGTTCTCCACTAACGCGGAAGACGGGGTAAAACACGGAACCATGCAGTTCATCGCCGTAGGTACGCCTCCGGATGAAGATGGCTCTGCGGATCTGAAATATGTTACCGCCGTAGCTCGTACTATTGCACAGCACATGACCGATCATAAGGTCGTGATTGATAAATCAACCGTACCTGTAGGCACGGCAGACCGTGTTCGCAGCGTCATGAACGAAACGCTGAAGGGCCGCGGCGTCGACGTCAATTTTGATGTCGTCTCCAACCCGGAATTCCTGAAGGAAGGCGCGGCGGTTAACGACTGCATGCGTCCGGAGCGTATCGTTGTAGGCACGGATAACGACGACGTTGTGGAACTGCTGCGTGAGCTTTACGAGCCGTTTAACCGCAATCACGATCGCATGATCCTGATGGATATCCGTAGTGCTGAGCTGACCAAGTATGCGGCTAACTGCATGCTGGCAACCAAGATCAGCTTTATGAACGAGATCTCTAACCTGGCTGAACGCCTGGGCGCAGACGTTGAGAAAGTTCGTCAGGGTATTGGTTCCGATTCTCGTATCGGTTACTCCTTTATCTACCCGGGCTGCGGCTACGGCGGTTCCTGCTTCCCGAAAGACGTGCAGGCGCTGATCCGTACTGCCGAGCAGATTGGCTACAAGCCACGTCTGCTGCAGGCCGTAGAGGACGTTAACGACTCGCAGAAACACAAGCTGCCGGGCTTTATCAAGCGTCACTTTGGCGACAATCTGCAGGGCAAAACCTTTGCGCTGTGGGGCCTGTCATTCAAGCCAAATACGGACGATATGCGTGAAGCATCCAGCCGCGTGCTGATGGAAGCACTGTGGCAGGCTGGCGCCTCCGTACAGGCTTTCGATCCGGAAGCCATGGACGAAGCGCAGCGCATCTACGGTCACCGCAGCGATCTGAAGCTGATGGGCACCAAAGAGGCAGCGTTGCAGGGTGCAGATGGCCTGGTTATCTGTACCGAATGGCAGAACTTCCGCGCGCCGGATTTTGACGTCATTAAAAATGCTCTGAAAGAACCCGTGATTTTTGATGGTCGTAACCTGTATGATCCAGAAAGAGTCAGCAAACGCGGTTTCGTTTATTATGCAATCGGCCGCGGAGCTTCAATCGAAATTGCATAGTTAACGAGGGCAGTATGAAATATCTGGTTACCGGCGCGGCAGGATTTATTGGTTTTTATGTTACACAACGCCTGCTCAGTGCCGGTCACCAGGTTGTCGGTCTCGACAACCTGAATGACTATTACGATGTAAAACTCAAACTCGCCCGTCTGGATTTACTCAAGCCTTCTCCCGCCTTTTCTTTTATTAAGCTTGACCTGGCTGACAGGGCAGGAATGGCGCAGCTTTTTGCCGACGAACGCTTTGACCGGGTCATCCATTTAGCGGCTCAGGCCGGCGTGCGTTACTCGCTGGATAATCCTCTGGCTTACGCTGACAGCAATCTGATTGGCCACCTGAATATTCTGGAAGGATGCCGCCATAATAAGGTGGGACATCTGCTTTACGCTTCTTCCAGCTCGGTATATGGTCTGAATCGCAAAATGCCTTTCTCGACCGATGATTCTGTTGACCATCCTGTTTCCCTTTATGCCGCGACGAAAAAAGCCAACGAGCTGATGTCGCATACCTATTCTCATCTCTATGGTATTCCAACCACGGGCCTGCGCTTCTTTACCGTATACGGTCCCTGGGGGCGTCCTGATATGGCGCTGTTTAAGTTTACCCGCGCTATGATTGCGGGTGAAAAAATAGACGTCTATAACAATGGACAGATGCGTCGCGACTTTACTTATATTGATGATATTGCCGAGGCCATTGTCAGACTGCAGGATGTTATTCCTCAGGCGGATGCAGAATGGACGGTAGAGACCGGCAGTCCGGCGACCAGTTCGGCACCTTATCGCGTCTATAACATTGGTAACAGCAATCCGGTAACGCTGATGGCCTATATTGAGGCGCTTGAAAAAGCTCTTGGCATGACCGCCGATAAAAATATGCTGCCAATGCAGCCTGGCGATGTACTGGAGACCAGCGCAGATACGGCAGCGCTGTATAAGGCGATTGGCTTTAAGCCTCAGACTGGCGTGGAAGAGGGCGTCAGCCGTTTTGTCAGCTGGTACCGATCCTTCTACCCGTCATAATAACCCGCATAAAAAAAGGAAGCCTGAGCTTCCTTTTTTTTACCGCATCGGTGACCACTGCGGCGGCTGTATGTTCTGCCAGAGGCTATTACAGCATGAAGTCTTCGAGTTTCTTACCCTGTTCTTCAATGGCTTTCTTAATAACTGCTGGAGTACGGCCCTGACCGGTCCAGGTTTTGGTTTCGCCGTTTTCGTCGACGTATTTATATTTGGCCGGACGAGCTGCGCGCTTTGCTTTACCTGCGCTTTTTGGCGTGCCCACTGCGGACAGCAGATCGCTTGGATCGATACCGTCAGCAATCAGCATTTCGCGATACTGCTGCAGTTTGCGCGTGCGTTCTTCGATTTCGGCCTGAGCGTGGCTCTCTTCATCACGGCGCTCGTGGACAACAACTTCCAGCTTCTCCAGCATCTCTTCCAGCGTTTCCAGCGAACATTCTCTGGCTTGCGCACGCAGAGTACGGATGTTGTTCAAAATTTTAAGTGCTTCGCTCATTGTTCTGTTCTCAAAAATTTATAATGGGGGAATGTTCTGCCTGATAATAATAGAGTGCGCCCTAATGAACTGCAATAGTTAATTGTGTAAGAAAAGCAGAATAAGTTAATGCGCTGATACTGCCACACCGTTATTAATGGAAAAGCTAATTAAATTGTCGTGAATAACCGCCGGGCTGCTCCTTAAACTGTAACGGATTACGAGTTTAAGTTACGCTATTACCTGGCTTAATCGCTCAGCATCATTTTTTTTAATCTGCACAAACAGTTAACGCGCGGGAAATTTGAAAGAGAACGGCAGCATTTAAAGCGTTTTTTTAATCGTCAGCTGCGAAATAATAGATATGTCAGGATCTTTAAGGCATAAAATTTTAGTTCGTCAACCCTGGACAATAGTACAGGGTGCGGTAGCCAGATTTTAGCACCCAGAGATAAAGTAGCGGCCACCCTAACGCTCCGGGCGCCGGCCGATGTGGTACAATAATGCAAAACCGTTAATTTTTTATTCGGAGTGAAGCCCAATGGCTCAGCTTTATTTTTATTATTCCGTGATGAATGCAGGTAAATCAACTGCGCTACTGCAATCATCTTATAACTATCACGAGCGCGGAATGCGCACGCTGATCTATACCGCCGAGATCGATAACCGTTTTGGCGTTGGTAAAGTGAGTTCACGCATTGGCCTTTCTTCTCCAGCAAAATTGTATAATAACGACACGGCACTTTTTGATGAGATAAAAGCAGAACAGCAAATGGAATCGGTTCACTGTGTTCTGATTGATGAGTCGCAATTTCTTACCCGTGCCCAGGTAAAAGCGTTGTCAGACGTGGTAGATAATTTAGATATTCCCGTACTTTGTTATGGATTAAGAACCGATTTTCGCGGCGAATTATTTAGCGGTAGCCAGTATTTGTTAGCCTGGGCCGACAAGCTGGTAGAATTGAAAACCGTTTGCCACTGCGGAAGAAAAGCGGGCATGGTACTACGCGTGGATGAAAATGGCGCGCCCCATAACGAAGGTGAGCAGGTGGTGATAGGCGGTAATGAGCGCTATGTTTCTGTCTGCCGTAAGCACTATAAGGCGGCGATTGAACAGCACTGCATGGCGGCCGTTTATGGTGAAAAAGGGCGCAGGCCAGCCTGATCCACAGACAAATATCTTTAGCTTTTTTTAACAACCTGGCGATGCCCGGCTGCCGTGCCGAGATTAATTTTTCTTAATAAAAACGCCCTGTCCGCATAGTGCTCACAGGGCGTTATCATTTATTTACTTTTAGTGTTCAAACGAAAAGCTTATGCCTTTTTCATTTTCTTACGGTCAATCGGCTGTGCGGCTACCGCTTCGGCAACAGACGTAAATGGCTCAACGTATTCACGACCGTAGAAGGTATCCAGCATAATCTGTTTCAGCTCAGCAATTAGCGGATAACGTGGGTTGGCTCCGGTACACTGGTCGTCAAAGGCATCTTCCGCCAGTTTATCAACCTTCGCCAGGAAATCGGCTTCCTGTACGCCCGCTTCGCGGATTGATTTTGGAATACCCAGTTCGGTCTTCATTCCTTCCAGCCACAGCAGCAGTTTTTCAATTTTCTGTGCGGTACGGTCGCCCGGCGCGCTTAAAGCCAGATGGTCGGCAATTTCAGCATAGCGGCGACGGGCCTGCGGACGGTCATACTGGCTGAACGCCGTTTGCTTGGTCGGATTATCGTTGGCGTTGTAGCGAATAACGTTGCTAATCAGCAGCGCGTTCGCCAGGCCGTGCGGAATATGGAATTCAGAACCGAGTTTGTGCGCCATAGAGTGACATACACCCAGGAAGGCGTTGGCAAAAGCGATACCGGCGATGGTAGCGGCATTATGCACACGCTCGCGCGCAACCGGATTTTTTGCCCCTTCGCGATAGCTGGTCGGCAGGTTTTCCTGCAGCAGTTTTAACGCCTGTAGCGCCTGGCCGTCAGAATATTCGTTAGCTAACACGGAAACGTAAGCTTCCAGCGCGTGCGTTACGGCATCCAGCCCACCGAAAGCACATAGCGACCTTGGCATATTCATTACCAGGTTGGCGTCAACAATCGCCATATCCGGCGTGAGCGCATAGTCCGCCAGCGGATATTTCTGACCGGTGGCGTCATCGGTCACAACGGCAAACGGTGTGACTTCAGAACCTGTACCGGACGTGGTAGTGATGGCAATCATTTTCGCCTTCACGCCCATTTTCGGGAATTTATAGATACGTTTGCGAATATCCATAAAGCGCAGCGCCAGCTCTTCAAAATGGGTTTCTGGATGTTCATACATCACCCACATGATTTTCGCTGCGTCCATAGGGGAACCGCCGCCCAGTGCAATAATGACGTCCGGCTTAAAGGAGTTCATCTGCTCTGCGCCCTTGCGGACAATGCTCAGCGTCGGATCCGCTTCGACCTCAAAGAAAATCTCGGTTTCAAGGCCATGGGACTTCAGCACTGACACGACCTGATCCGCATAGCCGTTATTAAACAGATAGCGGTCGGTAACGATAAAGGCGCGTTTGGCACCGTCGGTGGCCACTTCTTCCAGCGCGATGGGCAGAGAGCCGCGACGGAAGTAGATAGACCTGGGAAGTTTATGCCACAACATATTTTCTGCTCGCTTAGCCACGGTTTTCTTATTGATCAGGTGTTTAGGTCCGACGTTTTCAGAAATGGAGTTACCGCCCCACGAGCCGCAGCCCAGCGTCAGTGAAGGAGCCAGCTTAAAGTTATACAGATCGCCAATGCCGCCTTGCGAAGCCGGCGTGTTAATCAGAATACGCGCCGTTTTCATTCTGTCGCCGAAGAAATTGATGCGTTCACGCTCG
>Ga0153980_1000077_pt1 | contig 64139 bp, 78 predicted proteins | sample TSGA064MetaG_FD_104722 | JGI IMG/M metagenome (GOLD analysis project Ga0153980, IMG submission 104722) | Attine ant fungus gardens microbial communities from Georgia, USA - TSGA064 MetaG | ecosystem: Host-associated > Fungi > Mycelium > Unclassified | place: USA: Georgia, Magnolia Springs State... | reverse complement strand
GTTACTCACCCGTCCGCCGCTAACCATCAGAGAAGCAAGCTTCTCATCAAGTCCGCTCGACTTGCATGTATTAGGCATGCCGCCAGCGTTCGTCCTGAGCCAGGATCAAACTCTCCAATAAAGATGAATTTCAGCAGCGTGGTTAGACGCTATGAAAATCATCGGTGGTATTGAAAAGAGCGATAAGCTCATTTTGAAACTGACGAGATTAAAAATCTCATTTATTTTGCTTCGAAATCATACAGCCCGAAGGCTCGTACCGATTTTTCAGCGTCGATCTTGCAAGCAAGATCATTACTCACTCGTTGTTCAGTTTTCAAAGATCAAACATTCAATTTGTTGCGTATTTCCTCGTCACCGTAATTTCAGCGGCGACTTTTATAATATATCATGTTCAAGTTTACTTTGCAAGCACTTTTTTTCGATTCATTTTCAATCGCTTTATTCAGCGCTCGTTTCGGTTAACTTTTCCTTAGAAAAGGAACGAAAATTAATTTATCATATTGAACAAAAAAGGTCAACCCTTTTTCGACAAATTGTTTCATATCCATTTTCAAAGCCGCCTATTCTACCTATTCCCTGATTCATGGTGTCTGAGGTACAGCGCTGGCTTTACGGGCCGCACCTCTTTTATATGGGTGAACTACAGTTATTTCACACTGACCACATCATTATGGCTTGGATTTTTTTAATTTACCGCCTCTAGCATATTTGGATAGCTCTTTGGGTGGCGCAAACCGTGCATACATGCGGAACACAGTCTTGTAGCGACTCGCTATGGCGTATTTAATTTCCTGATCAAGACGGTTGTCACTTAAGTCGAACAACATTTCATCGAGCTCTTTGCGCAATACATAGTCCAGTTCCTTGCATTCCTTCTCGTTAAACAGCATACCCAGCATTAGAGTTCTCCTTTTTCTGCATATGGATAATGGCGCGTCCCAGTGTATGTCATATTCGAGCCCCTTTAATTCAGGCTATATATCGGACAGCGCCGGTTTTAGTAGCAAACCTAGGATCATCTGTTAGTCCTTTTGTGGTTGCCACTGAAACCCGTTTTATTGTTATGGTCAACTTTCAGAAAATTTATGAATGTCATCCCATACAAATTTATCCTCGCACCAGGCTGTAGGTAAGTGTACTTTCGATAATTGCTGCAACAAAAAGCAAAATAACAATCCAGAAGGAAGCAGTTACTGTGGTGCGCATAAAGGCATTCCACTGGCTTCCAATCGTATTTCGTTTCTCCCCGCCTAATTGAACAAGACTTTTGAGAACCAATCCACCAAACCTTAGACCGAATGCGCATGCGATTATAATTACCGGAATTTCAATAATGCCATGTGGAAGAAGTCCTTTCACAACAATATCAAAGAAGCTGGCCCCATAGTTCATTGTGGTGTGTACCAGAAAGCCGATAACCATGCCATTGATCAACAGGAAAACGACAGGCAGAATACCAAAGAAGATACCAGCATAGATCACGAGTACACTTTTGATGGCATTATTAAAAAAGATAAAGAGGAAGAAATTCCATTGCACATTGTCCCCCTGCTCCAGCCGCTCACTAACCTCCCTTAGTCCCCCGATTTGATTCAATAATATATCCTCAAGTGTTCCTGTACTCACCCATCCCGTTCCTATTCCAACAACAAACAATACGATCGACCATATTAATGCACCACGGATGGAACCTAAAGCTCTAAGAAATGTACTGAATTTTAACATAATATCCTCCTGTGAAACCAAGATGTTGGACAAACAAACGTCTGATACGAATAACTGCGAGGTACGAGCATACATTGGAGAGTAAACAAGCATTTCTTATGGGAGAGGGGCGCTTATTGAAATGAACTCGTTCTATGTATTTAGCGGCAAAAAGATCAAACGTTTCCTGATTGTGCTGGTTGCTGCCGTCTTTGCTATCGGGATTATTTATCTGGAAAGCGGCAATATTTCTGTATTCTCGGAGGAGGCACCATCCGCCGTATACAGCGTTCCAACCGAGAAGAAGGTTATTGCACTCACCTTTGACATTAGCTGGGGAGATAAAAGGACAGAGCCTATTCTGAAGGTCCTCCAAGATAATAAAGTACAGAAGGCTACGTTTTTCTTGTCCTCCCCCTGGAGTAAGACACACCCCGAGATTGTAACAGCCATTAAAGACGCAGGATACGAAATTGGCAGTCATGGTCACAAGCATGATAATTACAGCAGTCTGACTGAAGAGGAAATCCGCAAGGAGATTTCGACAGCTCATAGCATTTTAACCGATTTAACGGGAAAAGAACCGAAATTGCTGCGCCTGCCTAATGGTGACTTTGACAAACGTGTTCTCCAAGTTGCCAGCAGTTTGAATTATCAAGTAGTTCAATGGGACACCGATTCGCAGGATTGGAAGAACCCTGGTGTACAGACTATTGTTGATCGTGTAGTTAGCAAGGCACATCCGGGTGATATTGTGCTGCTGCACGCCAGTGATTCCTCGAAACAAACGCATGAAGCATTACCTGTCATTATCGACAAGTTAAAAAATCAAGGATATGAATTCGTCACGGTTTCGGAGCTGCTTAACCATTCAAGTGTCAAAGGTACGGAAGTTCGCGATCAAGCCAGTGCACAGTAAACGTTAAATAACACAGTATTGCTAGTGCAAACTGTATTGAACTTTGGAATATCCTCCTGTAAAAAGGCGCTGAAGCGCCATAAATGAAAAGAGCTAACCAGGTTAGCTCTTTTTGGCGTTATTTTTTAAATAATCGCTACGCATGACTTTCTTGTACTTCGGTCTTTCCACTCACCCGCTGCTCCATGGACCCATCTACCAGCCTGTGCAATATCAGCATTTGGTATGCATTACAGATTAACAGTGGAACCACAATAAAGATGGTAGCTGCATTTACATCAATTCGCAACACACCGATCGTCTCCACGACGGTAACAGCCACCATGAAAAAGAGTGTAGGCACCAGCGCCGAAATATGTGTCTGTTTCACCTTTACGTAAGCGGTAACAATTCCGGCTGCCAAAATAATGATTCCAAGCACAATATCGGATAGCCGTTCTCGTTCCCCACCAACAAACAAACGTAAAAACATGACATCAAGCAGCGCCAAAACGGTTAGAACAATCTGTACAATTTGCCAACTGCGTTTTGAAAATACTCCTTTGCCCATATAGTTCAATATCAAGTATGCGAAAAAGCCCATTTGCGAATACACGCTAATCATAATACCAGAACCAAACAAGATCAGGAGATAAATTAAAAAATCGGTCATTCCATTCGTTTTTTCTCCATTAACCAACATCATAATTAGACCCGTCACTAATGATCCTGCAGCCCCCATAAGCAAAGCTGTCCAAAATAGGAAAAACCATTTACGTAAATTCAAATGTTTTCCACCCCCGAGACTTTATTTTACCAACCTTCTCAGCAAAAAACCATCATCATTCAACATATTTCACGGTTTCCCATCACATACTACATCCAGTATCTATTCAAGGAGGGGTTGTGCATATGAAACGGCCTTTGTGGCAGTTATGCTGTGTCGTACTTGGACTATCCGTCATGCTCGCCGGCTGTGGCTCAGATCAGAATTATTCGCCTCCTCAGGGCGGTTATAAAGAGATGAAAACGATGGTCGTGGATATTCTCAAAAGTGACGAAGGCAAAAAGGCGGTCGAAGAAGCTCTCACCGGACAAAGCTCTTCTGGTGGTGGTGAAGGTGGCGCTTCAGGGCAGAGCGGAGCTTCGGGTGGTGGATCTGGTACAGTGGGTATGAAAATGTTAATGCCTATGCAATCTTCAGAACAAATACGTATTGCTGTAAAAGATACCATCACGGCTCCTGAATACCAGAAGGAATTCGAGAAAATTATGACGGATCCACAGTTTGCAGGTGAATTCGCCAAAGTGGTTAATTCCCAAAGCAAACAACTGCATATGCAGTTAATCAAAGATCCAACGTATCAAAAATCCATCGGGGACGTCATGAAATCTCCGGAAGTATCCAAGATGTTCATGGATATGACCAAAACGCCAGAATATCGTAAACAAACGATGACCGTTATGCAGGAAGTCATGCAAAATCCTTTATTCCGGATGGAAGTACTAACTTTGCTTAAAAAGGTTGTTCAGGATGAGCTGCAACCTAAAACAGAGCAAGGCGGCAAACAGGAGAACCAAAGCAAAGACAGTGGAGATGGCGGAAGTGGTAGCAGTGACGGTAGTAGTGATGGTAACAGCAGTGACGACGGAAGTAATGGAGGATCATAAGAACGATAAGATTTCAAAATTAAATGTTATAACATGTTGAAAAAAAGCCCGCATCCATGGATGTGGGCCATTTTATGTTTTACGTCATTAGAAAATTTAGAACTTGGCATCAACAGACTGGGCAACCTCGTCGTAAATCGCACCGATGCTTGAATCTGCTTTATACACGGATGGGGAAAAATCCGGCTCCGAAATATGATTATCCGGCGCTCCCAGTGGAATCTGCGCAAGCAGCTCTGTATGAAGGCTCTCGGCAAGAGTCCCCCCACCACCTCGGCCAAATACATAATCTTTCTCTCCACATTTGCTGCATTCATAATAAGCCATGTTCTCTACAACACCAAGCAACTCATGTTCCGTCTGAATGGCCATGGCACCCGCACGTGCAGCTACAAAGGCAGCGGTTGCATGCGGTGTTGTAACAATGATTTCTTTGCTGTGTGGCAGCATCTGATGTACGTCTAGTGCGACGTCCCCCGTACCCGGAGGCAGATCAAGCAGCATATAATCCAACTCTCCCCAGTTTACATCAGTAAAGAATTGACGCAACATCCGCCCCAACATAGGTCCACGCCAGATCACCGGGTTATTCTCCCGAATAAAGAATCCCATCGACATCACTTTTACGCCGAAACGCTCAACGGGTTGGATAACCCCGTCCTCTACGACTGGATATTCCTCAATGCCCATCATGTCAGGTACACTGAAGCCATATATATCTGCATCAATCAAGCCAACCTTCTTGCCTTGTCGTGCCAGAGCCGCAGCCAAATTAACGGTTACCGTCGATTTGCCAACGCCGCCTTTACCACTAGCAACAGCAATAAAACGTACACCGGATTCAGGACTTAACAACTCATGTCCGTCCAGCCCTGCTGCATGGCCTTTTACAAGCACTTCGTCCTGGTCTTCCTCATGATCCGCTTGTCCTATGTTCAGGCTTTCACGCTCATGCTCTGACGCTGCACGCAGACGAATATGTACATCATTCACTCCGTGTTGGGACAACAGGTTGCGCGCGGCATCGCTTAGAGCAGTTGTATCCTCTGTGCGGTTCTCCAGCGTCACCATAGTAAGAGCAACATGATTTTCTTTAACCATGACATCACGGACCCACTGCAGTTCAGTCAAACTTACGCCCAATTGCGGTTCCTGCAACGGCTGCAATAGTTCAAGTATCTGTTCTTTTGATAACATCAGACAGCACCTCAGCTTTATCTATTGGCATGTAATTAGGTATGCTGAACCAATTATATCATTACCTTTCTCGTTGTGACTAACTTTTAGGACGTTCTCCTGAAGAATAACGGAGAATCCCGTTGTAGATAGATGCAGCCACTTTGCGCTGATAGGACTCATCAGCAAGCAAACGCGCCTCTTCCGGGTGAGATAGGAAACCCACCTCCACAAGTGCAGAGGGAATTTTTAACGCCTGGAGCAAATAAACGGTATTTACCGTTTTCGCAATTCGATCTGTATTTTCCAGATTACGAATCATTTCTTGCTGAAGCAGATTGGCCAAACCTTCATTATCAGGATGATTGGGTGTATAAAAAACTTGAGCGCCACTCCAGCGGTTCGAAGGTACACTGTTCATATGAATGCTGATAAAGAGATCTGCCTGCTTATCCTCGATTCTTCTTACTCTTTGTTTCAAGTCTTCCGTCTTGCGTTTGGAGTAACCCTTAGTATCTGTAGCTGCCAGATCGGTGTCTATTTCACGGGTCATCACAACCAAGGCACCTGCTTGCTGCAGATAATCTCGTACGTACAGTGCAATGGATAAATTGATATCTTTCTCAATGACTCCCTGCTTACTTACTGCTCCCCCATCTGGCCCGCCATGCCCTGCGTCAATGGCTATGACTTTTCCTGCTAATGGCAAGCCCCAGTAACCGGACATTTTGGCGGAAGGCAACTCATACGTCACAACTGCCACAAACATCGCAAGTAAGCAAAGGCTTAACATGACCCTCTTCATGGTGCGTAACCTAATCCAGATCACAAAGTGCTTCCCCATATTTTTACGCATAAAAAAAACCACCTCGTCCCTATAAATGACTCTAATCATCTATATGGGACAAGATGGACAAATATACCGTTAGGAGCGGACTTGCTCCGCCATTCCTTCAATCAGCACCTCAGCTACCTCAGGGCGCGTAAATTCAGGAGGAGGGCATTGGCCATCTCGCAGCAAGCCACGTACTTTGGTGCCTGACAGAGCCATATGGTGTTCTTTATCATGCGGGCAGGTTTTGCTTGAAGCCATGTTGCCACACTTGGTGCAGAAGAAACTATGTTCAAAGAACAAAGGCGTGATACCAAGTTCTTCCGGGGTGAAGTTCGTAAAGATCTCCTGCGCTTCATACGTTCCGTAGTAATCACCCACACCTGCATGGTCACGACCAACGATAAAGTGGGTACAACCATAATTTTTACGTACCATTGCGTGGAAAATGGCCTCTCTTGGTCCAGCATACCGCATAGCCGCCGGGAATACGCCGAGGAACGCACGATCAGCCGGATAATAGTTCTCAAGCAAAACCAGATAACTCTTCATTCGTACATCAGCAGGCACGTCATCAGACTTCGTTTCACCTACAAGCGGATTTAAGAATAGTGCGTCCACAATCTCCATTGCACTCTTCTGAATGTATTCATGGGCACGATGGACCGGATTACGCGTCTGAAAACCGACAACCGTCTTCCAACCCTTATCCAGGAACGTTTTCCGTGTCTCAGCAGGATCATAATAAAACTGTTCGAACTTGGCCGGTTTAGGACGATTCAGCACTTGAATTGGACCTCCTACATACGTTGCAGGTCGTTCCAGCAGTTTTTTCACACCCGGGTGCTCTGGATCATCCGTTTTGAAGACACGACGTGCTTCTTCACCCTGATCTACGTTGTATATGCTCTTCACTTCCAGCAATCCATAGGTTATTCCATCATGATTGCCAATAAGTGCTACAGTCTCACCGATCTGGAGTGATGCAGCCTGCTCCTCATCTACAGCCAGGGTAATGGGTATACTCCAGACTGTTCCGTCAGCAAGACGCATGCGAGATACAACCGAAAGATAGTCTTCTTCATTCATGAAACCTTGAAGCGGGGAAAATGCACCCACACCAATGAGATCCAAATCCGAAATTGTCCAGCTGTTAATACGTAAAGAGGAAAGTTTCTCACTCTCTCGTAATAATTGTTCCCGTTCTTCTCCTTGTACGACACGCTGAATCAGCGTACCTCCATGAGGCAGAATCGAAGTCATCTTGTCAGCTCCCTGTTTCACCATTTTTAATATCATCAAGAATGAATCCAACGCATTATACAATCCACCACTTACAGCGATCGCAAGGTTGTTCTGTCATCGGAGTGGTAAGCGTAAATATTCTTTAGTTGAATTTATATACATTATTTATGAAGACCACATTCTGTTTTTTCATTCCCAGACCAGCGTCCCGCACGTGGATCTTCTCCAGGCATAACTTGACGTGTGCAATACTCACAACCAATACTCGGGTAATTCTGATCATGCAACGGATTGTACACGACGTTATTCGCACGTATATATTCCCATACATCCTCTGAAGTCCAGTGGGCGATTGGGTTAAACTTCATAAGGCCAAACTTAGCATCATACTCAACCTTCTTGGAATTTGCACGCGTCGGTGCCTGATCCCTTCGAATACCGGTAATCCATGCATCGTATTGAGATAAGATACGGGTCAGCGGCTCAACCTTCCGAATATTACAACAAGCATTAGGATCTGATTTCCACAGTTGATCCCCATGTTGAGCAGCCTGCTCTTCAGGAGTAATTTTCGGAGACACACGTACAAACTCAAGATTGTATTTCTCCTTCATTTTGTCACGAGTTTCGTAAGTTTCTTTAAAATGAAAATCTGTATCGAGATAAAATATATCCGTAGATGGACTAATCTTTTGAAGCATATCTACAAGTACAACATCCTCTGCACCGAAGCTGCAAGCAAAAGTGATATTTGGAAACGTCTCAATAGCATAACGAATAATATCCTCTGGACTTGCGTTTTCCAACTCCTCTGCTTTCGTCCGGGCAAGTTCTTCTTTCTCCAACAAGTTCATGTCTGCATTTCCCCCATTCTGCAATTCAACAATCCCTAAAGCCGACTAATCTAATATGAATTATGTATAGTATAAATCTTTCATTGGGGATGTCAATGCCTGCCATATGGTAAAATACATCAGTTTTAGCCCGTTTTTTTGCTGTACATTCTAATTATAATTTGGTGTTCATTATTCATTTAATTGATTTGCGGATAAAATCATCCATGTGTAACGTCATTGATTTTGCTCTTATCCTTATCTCCTTATCATTGAAATCCTTTGCCACTACTGGGTTTATGATGCACATTTGATAAAGCGAAGTATAGAATAACTCTATAGATTCAAACGGATATTAAAGAACGTGAAGGATTTAATAATGAGATAAATGCGAAAATCCTATTCTTCAATAGTAAGTTACCTTTATCAAAACCATAAGAAAAACTGATGAAAATTAAGAATGAAAAATGAATGATTACAACCATTATGAAGTTCTAACCTACAAATTAGATTAGTGGTTATACGAGGTTTGCATTTACTGGAGTATTCGGTTGAAGAAGAAACTTAACCGTTACAGCGGAATCAGAGGAACCTGAAGCTACTTTGGTGCATCTTCTGAAGTAAAGAGCATTGCATTATACCTATTGGTCTGTAAAATACAAAAAAGCCTTTGACCGAGGCCAAAGGCTTGTAATGCATATTAACGTTTGGAGAACTGAGGTGCGCGACGTGCGGCTTTGAGACCGTATTTTTTACGCTCTTTCATCCGTGGGTCACGAGTCAGGAATCCTGCTTTTTTCAGGGAAGCACGGTATTCCGGATCTGCTTTGAGCAGAGCGCGGGAGATACCATGACGGATTGCGCCGGCTTGACCGGAGATTCCGCCACCATGAGCGATAACAAGAACATCATAGTTGCTGAGTGTTTCTGTCAGGTTCAGTGGTTGTTTTACGATCAGTTTGAGTGTTTCCAAACCGAAGTATTCATTAATATCACGTTTATTGATGACAATGCGTCCTTCACCCGGTACAAGGCGAACACGAGCTACCGAATGTTTACGACGACCTGTCCCATAGTATTGTACTTGTGCCATGAAACTGTCCTCCTTTTAATTAACCGCGAAGTTCATAAACTTCTGGTTTTTGTGCTGCATGTGGATGCTCAGTGCCTCTGTACGCTTTAAGTCTCAGCTTCATTTTCTCGCCCATGCGAGTTTTAGGAAGCATACCGCGAACAGCCAATTCCAACATACGTTCCGGTTTGTTTTTAACCATCTCTTCAGCAGTAGTTACTTTCAAACCACCTGGGTGCATCGAGTGACGGTAGTATTTTTTACCTTGCATTTTTTTACCAGTCAATACAATTTTCTCTGCATTGATGATAACAACGAAATCGCCAGTGTCCACATGTGGAGTGAATTGTGGCTTATGTTTGCCGCGGATCAAAGCAGCTGCTTCGCTCGCCAAACGTCCGAGCGTTTTGCCTTCGGCATCAATGATGTGCCATTGGCGCTCAACTTCGTTAGGCTTCGCCATGTACGTGGTACGCATGAAAAGTTCCTCCTTAAAATGTTCAACATCATTATATTCATTTATCTTCGTTCATTAAGTGATAACTTTAGGTGTTGATGGATAGTTCTTTCGTTGTGACCCTCTTAATTGGGGCTGTGGGAAAGCCATTAAGAAAACACAACTTTTATATTACATGATAGGAGCTTAAATCGCAAGTGTTAATTAAGCATTTCACTTCGCAAATTTAATCTTTTTTGTATTCAAGGTCCCAGAGCATTAAACCGCAGCTAACCGCAGTAGGTCCTGCAGCAGAACGATTACAAGCAGCAATCATATTCGGTACGTCAGAGGCTTTCCGTTTGCCCTCTCCGACCTCTAGCAGTGTACCCACAATAATACGAACCATATGCTGCAAAAAGCCGTTACCACTCACATAGATGTGAATGACACCCTGATCGCGCGGATGGTCCCTACACATTGAACGGTCCACTTCTATCCATGCTTCGTATACCGAACGTACATGATTTTCTTTCTGAGACTTGCGTGAAGCAAAGGAGGTGAAATCATACGTACCAATAAAATGACGCAACCCCTCCTGCATTGCCGCAATGTCCAGCTTGGCATGGTGATGATACTGCAGCCTCCGATTAAATACATCCGGGAATTGATTCGCATTGACAGTATACCGATACGTTTTCTTTTTCGCAGCATAGCGAGAATGAAAATCATCTGGTACTTCTACCGCATCAATAACGATAATATCGGATGGTAATCTGGAGTTGAGCGCCATACACCATCGTTCAATCGGGATCTGGGATTCCGTAGGAAAATTGAAGATCTGTCTGCGTGCGTGAACGCCTGCATCCGTTCTGCCTGAACCCGTAATCTTAACCTTCTCACCGGTTAAAGCACGAATGGCATCTTCAAGATGGTCCTGAATGGTATTCCCTCCCGGCTGAACCTGAAAGCCGTAATAGGCAGTGCCATCATAAGTTAACGTCATACACAAGTTGCGCATCAATACCACACCTTTGTTCCATACTATACATGTGCCTATCCCGAACAGCAAAAGAAGCCCCTTTCGGAGCTTCTATTACAGCACGAAATCCGAAATGAAGAGAAAAAAAGGGTTAAACCAGAATCAACGATTCTGTCCCCTTTCCTCATCTCATCTGTCCTACGCGCGGTCAACCAGTTCCAAGTAAACCATAGGCGCAGCGTCACCACGACGAGGTCCCAGTTTCAGGATACGAGTGTATCCACCTGGACGCTCAGCGTAACGACCGGACAATTCGCTAAACAGTTTTTGGATTGCATCTTGCTCACCATCGATTGTTTCGCGGCGAACATATGCTGCCACTTGGCGACGGGCATGAAGATCTCCCTTTTTCGCTTTAGTGATCAGTTTTTCAGCAATAGAGCGAACCTCTTTTGCTTTCGCTTCAGTTGTCTGAATGCGTTCGTATAAGAACAGGTCGGTTACCAGGTCACGGAACAAAGCTTTACGTGCGCTGGAATTACGGCCCAACTTTTGGTATGCCATTGTTTTCCCTCCTTCACTTCAAGCACTCGGCTGTCTATTCTTCTGTACGGAGTCCCAAACCAAGTTCCTCAAGCTTCTCTTGAACTTCTTCCAAAGACTTACGTCCGAGGTTACGGACTTTCATCATGTCTTCTTCTGTTTTCGTAGTCAGCTCTTGTACGGTATTAATACCAGCACGTTTGAGGCAGTTGTAGGAACGAACAGAGAGATCCAGCTCTTCGATCGTCATTTCGAGTACTTTTTCTTTTTTGTCTTCTTCTTTTTCGACCATGATTTCTGCATCTTTCGCTTCATCTGTAAGACCCACGAAGAGCATCAAATGCTCGGTCAAAATTTTAGCGCCAAGGCTTACAGCCTCTTCAGGACGAATACTTCCGTCAGTCCAAACTTCCAACGTGAGCTTGTCATAGTTGGTTACTTGGCCAACACGCGTATTTTCCACAGCGTAGTTAACGCGGCTGATCGGGGTGAAGATGGAATCGACTGGGATGACGCCGATCGGCTGGTCATCGCGTTTATTCCGATCTGCCTGGACGTAGCCGCGACCGCGATTGGCAAAAATACGCATGTGAAGTCTCGAACCTGGTCCGAGCGTAGCAATGTGCAAATCCGGGTTAAGGATTTCCACATCGGAGTCAGCACGGATATCTCCAGCCGTAATTGCTCCTTCGCCTTCAGCATCAATCTCGAGCACTTTCTCCTCATCAGAATGAATTTTAAGCGACAAAGCTTTCAGGTTAAGAATGACCTCCGTAACATCTTCCATTACGCCAGGAACTGTAGCAAATTCATGCAGAACGCCATCGATTTGAACCGAAGACACTGCCGCACCCGGCAGTGACGAGAGCAAGATTCGGCGAAGCGAGTTTCCAAGCGTCGTACCGTATCCGCGCTCAAGCGGTTCTACTACGAATTTCCCATAGGTGCCATCATCGTTGACGTCTACCGTCTCAATTTTCGGCTTTTCGATTTCAATCACTGCAATACCCCTCCTTCAAAACGTCGGTCCTCTATGAAACATTTACCTTCTCTTGCGAAAACATGTAGTAGTATGCCTAAACAACCATTATTAGCAGATTGTGCCGGAAATATACCACACGCAGGGGCAAATCTCATTAGACACGACGACGTTTTGGAGGACGGCATCCGTTATGCGGGACTGGAGTTACGTCTTTGATCAGGTTAACTTCAAGACCAGCAGCTTGCAAAGAGCGGATCGCTGCTTCACGGCCTGCGCCTGGTCCTTTAACCATAACCTCAACGGCTTTCATCCCATGTTCCATTGCAGCTTTGGCAGCAGTCTCAGCAGCCATTTGTGCAGCAAATGGAGTCGATTTACGGGAACCTCTGAATCCGAGACCGCCGGAGCTTGCCCACGAAATTGCATTTCCGTGAGGATCCGTAATAGTAACGATAGTGTTATTGAAAGTGGAACGGATATGCGCCACGCCAGATTCAATATTTTTACGGTCACGACGTTTAGTACGTACGACTTTTTTCGGTTTAGCCATTTTCTCTTATCCCCCCTTATTATTTCTTCTTGTTCGCTACTGTACGACGAGGACCTTTACGAGTACGAGCATTCGTTTTCGTACGTTGTCCACGAACAGGCAGACCACGACGATGACGAACTCCACGGTAACAACCGATCTCCGTCAAACGTTTAATATTCAAAGAGATTTCTCGACGCAGGTCACCTTCTACTTTGACCTCTTTATCGATACTTTCACGCAATTTGCTGACTTCATCTTCCGTCAAATCACGAACACGAGTGTCCGGATTGATGCCTGTTGTGCTCAGAATTTTCTGGGAAGTCGTTTTACCGATTCCGAAAATATAAGTCAAGGCGATCTCAACGCGCTTATCACGTGGCAAATCCACACCAGCTATACGTGCCATTTTACGCTACACCCCCTTCTTTAACCTTGTTTTTGTTTGTGTTTCGGATTTTCACAGATAACCATAACATTCCCTTTGCGGCGAATGACTTTGCATTTTTCGCAAATCGGCTTGACCGAAGGTCTTACCTTCATGTGAATTACCTCCTCAAAGTTTTGCTTAGCAAAACTCTCTTCGTAAGCATTGACCTTGTTCTACTAATGTAAAACCGGCTTCGAAGCTTTCGCAAGTTTTGCCGGGCAAAACCCGCTTCATAAGCTTCACAGTTCATTGCAACTGTCTACTACTATTTACGGTAAGTTATACGACCTTTTGTCAAATCATAAGGCGATAACTGAACAACCACTTTGTCTCCAGTCAGGATACGGATAAAGTGCATCCGCAACTTGCCGGAAACGTGAGCGAGAATTTGATGACCGTTCTCAAGCTCAACCTTGAACGTTGCATTCGGTAGCGGTTCGAGAACCGTACCTTCCACTTCAATGACATCTTCCTTGGCCATTAGTCAGTCTCCTTTCTCTTCAGCTTGAATGTTGGTGGATTCCAGAAACGAATGAACCGCGAAGCGGAGCTTTCCGTTTGTCACCCGACCACTCTCGTTTAAACTGTTTACAACCTCGCTGCTAATCATCGGTTGGAGTTCAAGATGAAGAATATTCTTCTTCTTGGGTTGATCAAACTTACGTTTGTCCCCATCCGCAATATATACGAACCTGCTGTCCGCTATAGCAACAATTACTGCGGCTTGGTCCGCATTGCGGCCTTTACGGATCTTCACAAGTTGACCGAGCTGCGGATTAGAATGATTGTTCATGCCTTATCACCTACGCATTCAGTTTTGTGAAAATTTCCATGCCTTCTGGTGTAACTGCTACGGTGTGTTCAAAGTGGGCACATAACGATCCATCAACAGTGACGACAGTCCAGTTATCTTCCAACGTTTTCACATACCGTCTGCCTGCGTTAACCATCGGCTCTATGGCCAGCACCATGCCCGCTTTAAGCCGTGGTCCCCGATCAGGAAGACCATAGTTCGGAATCTGTGGTTCTTCGTGCAGATCCGCTCCTATGCCGTGACCAACATATTCACGTACTACGGAGAACCCTTCATCTTCAATATATTTCTGAATCGCATGAGATATTGTAAACAAGCGAACGTCCGGTTTAACCAGCGCCAGACCTGCGTATAACGAAGCCTCGGTAACGTCCAGAAGACGACGGGCTTCTTCGGAAATACGGCCGACTGGATAAGTCCAGGCGGAATCTCCGTGATAACCCTGGTACTGCGCGCCAATGTCAAACGTAACGATATCGCCCTCGTTCAACTTTCGTTTGCCGGGAAATCCATGCACCAACTCTTCATTCACTGAAGCGCACACACTGGCAGGGAAACCGTTATAACCTTTGAAAGACGGCACAGCTCCTTGACTGCGGATGTATTGATCGGCCATATGGTCAAGTTCTCCAGTCGTAATACCGGGAGCGATATGCTCTGCCAAGAGACGATGCGTTTCCGCAACAATTCTCCCCGCTTCCCTCATCAAGCCCAGTTCCGTTTCGGACTTACCAATGATCATTCAATTAACCTCGCAGCAGGGACACGATTTCATGAGAAACTTGATCGATATCCTGCTCTCCGTCCATTTGACGAAGAAGGCCTTTGTTCTCATAAAATGTGAGGAGTGGTGCTGTTTTGTTGATATATTCGTCGAGACGTGTGCCTACGCTCTCTTCATTATCATCAGAGCGCTGGTACAAGTCACCGCCGCATTTATCACAAATACCTTCCTGCTTGGGCGGATTGAACACGACATGATAGGTGGCGCCACAGTTCTTACAAATACGACGACCCGTCAAACGGGCGAGCAATTTGTTGCGGTCCACTTTCAGGTTGATTACATGATCGAGACCTGAGTTCAGTCGATCCAGAATACCATCGAGCGCTTCTGCTTGAGACAGGGTTCTTGGAAAACCATCCAAGAGGAAACCTTCTCTGCAATCAGGCTGCTGCAAACGTTCTTCAACGATGCCGATAGTTACATCATCTGGTACGAGCAATCCTTGATCCATATATTCCTTGGCTTTCAGGCCAATGGGAGTTCCCTGCTTAATCGCGAGACGAAATGCATCGCCTGTTGAAATGTGGGGAATACCGAACTCTTTCACAATGACGTCTGCTTGCGTTCCTTTTCCTGCCCCCGGAGGGCCCATGAATAGGATGTTCACGTTATGTCACTCCCTCCAAGACTACCCTACATCAACAAACAGCACAATAGGTGCCGGCAAGTAAATCTTAACTTGACCGGTACCTATTGCCTATTTATTGATAAAACCTTTGTAGTGGCGTTTGATCAATTGGCTTTCGATTTGCTTCATCGTATCCAGCGCAACACCGATAACGATCAGGAGAGACGTTCCTCCAATTTGCGCAGATTGAGGCAAACCAGAAAGTGCCCCCAAGATTACAGGCAGAACGGAAATTACTGCCAAGAAGATGGCACCTGCCGTTGTCAAACGAGTCATGACACGGGTCAGATATTTCTCGGTTGCTTTACCCGGACGAATGCCTGGGATGTAACCGCCGTTCTTTTTCATGTTGTCAGCCATCTGCTGTGGATTCATCTGTACAAAAGTATAGAAGAATGTGAACCCGAAAATCATCACTACATACAGTAACATACCCAAAGGTTTATGTGTAGTGAGATTGGCTCCGATCCACTGTGCCCATGCACGATCAGCCCAGAAGTTTGCGATGATCGATGGGAACATCAACAGAGATGAAGCAAAGATGACAGGGATAACACCTGCTGCATTAATCTTCAGCGGGATATGTGTGTTCTGTCCACCGTACATTTTGTTACCTACGACACGTTTAGCGTACTGTACAGGAATTTTCCGAATCGCCTGCTGGATGTAAATGACACCAATGATAATCAGCACAATAACAATTGCAACGATTACCCCTTTAAGAATGTTCATGAACAACTGATCAGCTTGGATGAAGTCGGATTCGATCGTTTGTTTGATAATGTTAGGCACCGTTGATAGGATACCCGCAAAGATCAAAATCGAAATCCCGTTTCCTATGCCCTTCTCAGTGATCTGCTCACCAAGCCACATTAGGAATGAAGTACCGGCCGTAAGTACAATCGCGATCAAGATATAATCTGCAAATGTTGCATTAGGCACCATTTCTGTATTGTACAAGCGGTTGAATCCGATCGACGTACCAAACGCTTGAATCAATGCCAGACCTACCGTTAAATAACGGGTAAGTTGCGCAGATTTTTTCTTACCTTGTTCACCCTGCTTTGCCCACTCCGCTAATTTAGGAATAACGTCCATGGAAAGCAACTGTACTATGATAGACGCAGTGATGTAAGGCACGATCCCGAGCGCAAATATCGAGAACTGAAAGAGCGCTCCGCCCGAGAACGTATTGAGAAGTCCAAAAACTTCTTTACCCGCAGAATTTGTCGCTTCGAAAACCTCTTTGTTAACCCCAGGTACGGGGACAAAGGAGCCGATGCGGTAAATGATCAGTACAAAAAGGGTAAATAATACCCTTTTGCGCAGATCTTCAACCCGCCAGATATTCTTTAGGGTCTTGAACATTAAATCACCTCAGTTGTACCGCCGGCAGCTTCAATTTTCTCAATAGCAGATTGAGAAAACTTGTTAGCTTTAACAGTCAGCTTCACAGTGACATCACCGTTACCCAGGATTTTGATTCCGGATTTAGCGTTTTTAACTACGCCGTTCGTCATCAAGAATTCTGGAGTTACTTCAGTACCCGCAGCAAAACTGTTCAGGTCTTCAGTATTCACAACTGCATATTCTTTGCGAGTTGGGTTTACAAAACCACGTTTTGGCAAGCGACGATACAATGGATTTTGTCCACCTTCGAAGCCTGGACGTACTCCACCGCCAGAACGAGCGTTTTGTCCTTTGTGACCGCGACCTGATGTTTTACCTGTACCACTACTTGGACCGCGACCAAGACGTTTACGTTCTTTGCGGGATCCAGGAGATGGTGAAAGCTCATGTAACTTCATCGTTCGTTGCACCTCCTTAAAGATTTGTGGGATTAACCCTTTTTAAGCTTCTACTTCTTTAACAGCGACCAAGTGGCTTACTTTGTTAATCATACCACGAATGGCAGGATTGTCGTTTTGAACCACTTTACTGTTGATTTTGCGCAAGCCCAATGTTTTCACAGTTGTTCTTTGCGTCTCCGGACGTCCGATCAAGCTGCGGACGAGGGTAATTTCTAATTTAGCCATGAGATTCCCTCCTTAACCCAGAAGCTCTTCGACGGATTTGCCGCGCAGTTTTGCCACGTCTTCAGCACGCTTCAAACGGGACAAACCTTCCAAAGTCGCATTGACCATGTTCATGGAATTCGAAGAACCCAGAGATTTTGTCAAAATGTCACCTACACCAGCAAGTTCGAGAACCGCACGTACAGGACCACCAGCGATAACACCAGTACCTTCAGATGCTGGTTTCAACAGAACGCGTCCTGCGCCGAACTTACCTGTTACCAAGTGAGGAATCGAAGTTCCTACGAGTGGAACGTGTACAAGGTTTTTCTTAGCATCTTCAATACCTTTGCGAATTGCATCAGGTACTTCGCCCGCTTTACCGATACCAGCTCCAACCCAGCCGTTGCCGTCGCCGACTACAACCAGTGCGCTAAAGCTGAAACGGCGTCCGCCTTTTACTACTTTAGCTACGCGATTAATATTTACAACTCTTTCAGTCAGTTCCAAAGTATTCGGATCTACACGCAAGTCGTTAACCTCCTTTTGAAAAATATCTTAAAACTCAAGTCCTGCTTCACGAGCCGCTGCAGCCAATGCTGCGATACGACCATGGTACAGATAACCGCTACGGTCAAATACGATGTTAGAAACGCCTTTGTCTTTTGCACGTTTAGCAACGAGTTCGCCAACTTTACGAGCAGATTCAACAGATGCGCCGTTTTTGATGTCGCCGCTCAATTCTTTGTCTACAGTAGACGCGGAAGCGATCGTAACACCAGCTACGTCATCGATGATTTGAGCATACATATGTTTACCAGAACGGAATACGTTCAAACGAGGACGTGCTGCCGTTCCTTGGATTTTCTTACGAACACGCAGGTGTCTTTTCAGACGAGCCTTGTTTTTATCTTGTTTCGTAATCATCTCAGGGATTCACTCCTTTCAGGTTACCTCGCTGGCTTCAAACCGGAAGCCACGGGGTATATTAGAAACACAAGAAGCAAGCAAGCCGAAAACCGCGCAAAGGCGGTAAGAAAAATCTTATTTCTTCTTACCGGCTTTACCTTCCTTACGGATGATACGCTCGCCTTCATATTTAATACCTTTACCTTTGTACGGCTCAGGTTCACGAACGGAACGGATTTTAGCAGCGTAGGCACCTACACGCTCTTTATCGATTCCGCGAACGATGATTTTCGTATTCGAAGGAACTTCGAATTCGATTCCCGCTTCCGGTGTAATTTCAACCGGGTGAGAGTAGCCAACGTTCAGAACGATTTTATCTCCGGATTTGCTTGCACGATATCCGACCCCAACCAGCTCCAGAGATTTTGCGAATCCTTCAGTAACACCACTCACCATGTTGTTTACAACGCTACGCGTTGTGCCGTGCAAAGAACGGTGAGTTTTGTTATCGGAAGGACGCACAACTGTAATTTCGTTGTTTTCAACTGTAACCTTCATGTCTTTATGAAGTTCACGAGTCAAAGATCCTTTTGGTCCTTTTACCGTAATAACGGTGTTGTCCAGTGTGATGTCCACACCACTTGGTACTGTAATTGGTTTGCGACCAATACGAGACATATGTTGCACCTCCTATCTTGTGACGTTATATTACCAAACGTAGCAGACGACTTCTCCGCCGGATTTCGATTGACGAGCTTCTTTGTCCGTCATGATACCTTTGGATGTCGAGATAATAGCGATACCCAGACCACCAAGTACACGAGGTACTTCGTTGCTTTTCGTGTAAACACGAAGACCAGGTTTACTGATTCTTTTCAGACCAGTAATAACACGCTCGTTATTTTGACCGTATTTCAGGAAAACACGGATAATCCCTTGTTTGTTATCATCGATAACTTCAGCGTCACGGATAAAACCTTCACGCTTCAAGATGTCGGCGATTTGTTTTTTCATTGTCGAAGCAGGCATTTCTACCGTTTCGTGACGAACTGTGTTCGCGTTACGAATACGAGTAAGCATATCTGCAATTGGATCAGACATAGTCATTGTGAGTTAACCTCCTTCCCGTTCAGGACTTTTTACCAGCTTGCTTTTTTCACGCCAGGGATCTGGCCTTTATAAGCTAATTCACGGAAGCAAATTCTGCAAATTTTGAACTTCTGCAGTACCGAATGTGGACGTCCGCAACGCTCACAGCGTGTATAAGCACGTACTTTAAACTTTGGTGTACGTTGTTGTTTAACTTTCATCGAAGTTTTTGCCACTTAGCCTGACACCTCCTAAATAATTTCGGAGAAAAGGGAGTCTTTCCAGACACCCGGAAACGTTATAGCAACATTATTTTACGAAAGGCATTCCGAGTTGCGTGAGCAATTCACGGGATTCTTCGTCTGTTTTCGCCGTTGTTACGATGACAATATCCATACCGCGGACTTTGTCTACTTTATCATACTCGATCTCTGGGAAGATCAGTTGTTCTTTCAGACCCAGTGTGTAGTTACCACGTCCGTCGAAAGCTTTGCTCGATACACCGCGGAAGTCGCGGACACGAGGAAGCGTAACGTTGAACAGTTTATCGAGGAAGAAGTACATACGCTCGCCGCGCAATGTTACTTTCACACCGATAGGCATGTTCTCACGCAGTTTGAAACCTGCGATAGATTTTTTAGCACGAGTGATTACAGGTTTTTGACCTGCGATCAGTTGCAAATCGTTTACTGCGGAATCCAACACTTTGGAGTTTTGAACTGCGTCGCCCACACCCATGTTGATAACGATTTTCTCGATTTTCGGCACTTGCATTACCGTTGTATAGTTAAACTTCTGCATCAAAGCAGGAGCAATTTCGTTCAGGTAACGTTCTTTCATTCTTGCTGCCATGAATCATAGACCTCCTTTCTCATTCGGTTCAATTAGTCGATAATTTCTCCGGAACGTTTTGCAACGCGCACTTTCTTTCCGTTATCCAACACTTTGTAACCTACACGGGTTACTTTTCCGCTCTTCGGATCGATGTGCATTACGTTGGAAACGTGAATCGGAGCTTCCTTCTCGATAATGCCGCCTTGCGGATTTTGCTGGTTAGGCTTCTGGTGTTTTTTAATCATGTTAACACCTTCCACAAGGACGCGGTTCTCACGAGGATAAGCAGCGATGACACGGCCTTTTTTACCTTTGTCTTTACCGCTGATCACCATAACTGTATCTTCTTTTTTAACATGAAGTTTATTGTTATGGGATTCCAGAACTTTTTTCACTCTTGGCATTTCGTACACCTCCTGTTTCTAACATCACGAGATTAAGCTTTAGATAACTTCTGGGGCCAAGGAAACGATTTTCATGAAGTCTTTCTCGCGGAGTTCACGAGCAACAGGTCCGAAAATACGTGTTCCACGTGGGCTTCTGTCGTCTTTTACAACAACCGCTGCATTTTCATCAAAACCGATGTAGGAACCGTCTTTACGACGTACAGAACGTTTCGTACGAACGACAACCGCTCTAACTACATCACCTTTTTTGACAACGCCGCCTGGTGTTGCTTGTTTTACCGAACAAACGATCAGATCACCGATTTGAGCTGTACGACGTCCCGTACCGCCGAGTACGCGGATACACATCAGTTCCTTCGCACCGGAGTTGTCGGCCACAGCCAAACGTGTAAATGGTTGAATCATTTAGTATTCCTCCTTTCAGCTATGCTGCTGATGCATTAGATGATAATCGCTTTTTCTACGACTTCAGTAAGTCTCCAGCGTTTATCTTTCGAAAGCGGACGAGTCTCCATGATTTTCACCGTGTCACCGATTTTCGCAGTGTTTTCTTCGTCATGCGCTTTGAATTTTTTAGTAACCTTGATACGTTTATGGTACAAGTCGTGTTTTTTGTAAGTTTCTACAGCAACAACGATCGTTTTATCCATTTTATCACTGACTACTTTACCTGTTTGCACTTTACGTGCGTTACGTTCTTCGCTCATTGTTGGCCTCCTTCCTGATTACGGACGGATTAGACATCCGATCCCTAATTAACCGATTCCCAGTTCTCTTTCACGGATAATGGTTTTAGCACGAGCTATTTCTTTCCGCACATCACGGATTCGAGTCGGGTTATCCAGCTGACCGGTAGCGAGTTGAAAGCGGAGGTTAAAGAGTTCTTCTTTAAATCCGGCAATCTTTTGCTCGATTTCAGCAGAGGTTAGGTTGCGAAATTCACTAGCTTTCATTTGCTTCACCACCCAATTCTTCACGTTTCACAAACTTCGTTTTGATTGGCAGTTTGTGAGCGGCAAGACGCATTGCTTCGCGTGCAATATCCTCCGGTACACCAGCAAGTTCAAACATGATCTTACCTGGTTTCACAACTGCAACCCATTTTTCTACGTTACCTTTACCGCTACCCATCCGAACCTCGAGAGGCTTTTGAGTGATTGGTTTGTCTGGGAAGATCTTGATCCAAACTTTACCACCACGTTTGATGTAACGAGTCATCGCAATACGAGCCGCTTCGATTTGACGGTTCGTAATCCAAGCCGGTTCCGTAGCTTGCAGACCGTATTCGCCGAAGTTCAGCGTAGTTCCGCCTTTAGCTTGGCCCTTCATATGTCCACGTTGTTGCTTACGGTGTTTTACACGTTTTGGTACCAACATGATTAGTTGCCTCCTTCCTTAGCAGCTTGTTTCTTAGCCGTAGGAAGAACCTCTCCACGATAGATCCATACTTTTACGCCGATACGGCCGTAAGTTGTATGAGCCTCTGCTGTACCGTAGTCGATGTCGGCACGAAGCGTGTGCAGTGGAACAGTTCCTTCGCTGTAGCCTTCCGAACGAGCAATCTCAGCACCGCCAAGACGTCCGCCCACTTGAGTTTTAATACCTTTTGCACCAGAGCGCATAGTTCTTTGAATAGCTTGTTTCAGAGCACGACGGAAAGAAACGCGACGTTCCAATTGTTGTGCAATGCTTTCAGCTACCAGGATTGCGTCCAGGTCTTGGTTCTTAATTTCAGAGATGTTGATGTGTACTTTTTTACCGCCTGCGATTTTCGTAATTTGATTACGCAGATTTTCAACTTCAGAACCACCCTTACCGATAACCATACCTGGTTTCGCAGTGTGAATCGTTACGTTTACGCGGTTAGCCGCTCTCTCGATTTCAACACGAGACATAGCGGAGTCTTTCAATTTATTTTTCAGGAATTCACGAATTTTCACGTCTTCCATCAAAAGATCGCCGAAGTCTTTACCTGCATACCACTTAGATTCCCAGTCACGGATAATTCCGACACGGAGTCCGACTGGATTTACCTTTTGGCCCACACATTTCCCCTCCTTCTACTTTTCAGATACCACCAAAGTGATGTGGCTAGTACGTTTGTTAATACGACTTGCACGTCCCATTGCACGAGGGCGGAAACGTTTCATTGTCGGTCCTTGGTTCACGTAAGCTTGCGAAATGACCAAGTTATTAACATCCAAAGAATAGTTATGTTCCGCATTTGCAATCGCGGAGTTAAGCAACTTCTCAACAATCGGAGAAGCGGATTTCGGAGTGTGACGGAGAATGGCAACCGCCTCACCAACTTGCTTGCCGCGAATCAAGTCAACAACGAGTTGAACTTTACGAGGAGCAATCCGGATAAACTTAGCATGTGCTTTTGCTTCCATTGTGTAACCTCCTCTCAAACATTAAAGATGTTCATTTATCTTCTTGTTTTCTTATCATCATCAGTATGGCCTTTGTACGTACGGGTTGGAGCGAACTCACCCAGTTTGTGTCCGACCATGTCCTCAGTTACGTATACTGGTACGTGTTTACGACCGTCATATACGCCAAATGTGTGTCCGATGAATTGCGGGAAAATTGTAGAACGACGGGACCAGGTTTTAATAACAAGCTTTTTACCGGATGCTTCCATCTCTTCTACCTTTTTCAGCATGTAGCCATCAATGAATGGCCCTTTTTTCAAACTGCGACCCATGTGGAGATCCTCCCTTCAAACGTAGCTATTATGCATCCGCAGATGCCTCACGAAGTTATGCACAGTGTGTATTACTTCGTGCGGCGGCGAATGATGTATTTATCAGAAGCTTTATTTTTCTTACGCGTTTTGTAACCAAGAGTAGGTTTACCCCATGGTGACATTGGCGATTTACGTCCGATTGGAGCACGACCTTCACCACCACCGTGTGGGTGATCGTTAGGGTTCATTACTACACCACGAACTTCAGGACGTTGTCCCAACCAACGGCTACGACCGGCTTTACCGATTTTGATGAGCTCGTGGTCTTGGTTACCAACAGATCCGATTGTTGCGCGGCAAACTTTCAGAATACGACGAACTTCTCCGGAAGAGAGACGAACGGATACGTATTTTTCTTCTTTACCAAGCAATTGAGCTTCTGTACCAGCAGCACGAACCAATTGTCCGCCTTTACCTGGTTTCAACTCGATGTTGTGGATAACGGTACCTACTGGAATGTTTTCAAGCGGCAGTGCGTTACCGATTTTGATGTCTGCGTCAGGACCGGAGAATACTTGATCGCCAACTTTCAGACCTTTAGGAGCGATGATGTAACGTTTCTCACCATCAGCGTAGTGAATCAAAGCGATGTTGGATGTACGGTTCGGGTCGTACTCAATCGTAGCAACGCGGCCCGGTATTCCATCTTTAGTACGTTTGAAGTCAATGATACGGTATTTACGTTTGTGTCCACCACCGTGGTGACGAACTGTAATTTTACCTTGGTTGTTGCGGCCTGCTTGTTTGCTCAACGGGGCCAACAACGATTTCTCCGGCTTATCTGTGGTGATTTCCTCAAATGTAGAAACGGACATGTTCCGTCTTGCCGGGGATGTTGGTTTATACTTTTTGATTGGCACTAGGTTTCCCTCCTTACTTCAAAAATTTCAATTATACAGTTTCAAAGAACTCAAGCGTTTTGCTGTCTTGTGTCAGCGTTACAAACGCTTTTTTCCATTCGCTTGTATATCCGGAATAACGTCCGTACCGTTTAGGCTTAGCTGGAACACGCAGAGTGTTCACGTTTTTCACTTTTACGTTGAAAATAGCTTCTACAGCCTTTTTGATCTCGGTTTTGTTTGCACGGATATCGACTTCAAATACATATTTCAAGTCATTCATCATGTCAGCAGTACGTTCCGTAATAATCGGACGTTTTACAATATCACGAGGATCCTTCATTACGCGAGCACCTCCTCTACCTTCTGAACTGCTTCTTTCGTAATGATCAATTTGTCGTGCGAAAGCACGTCAAGAACATTAATGCCGTCAGCAGCTACGAATTTCACGCCAGGAATATTCCGTGCGGAAAGAGCCACATTATCATCATAGCTAGGAGCTACGACCAAAGCTTTGCGTCCAACTTTCAAGTTATTCAAGATGGCTGCAAATTCTTTTGTTTTAGGCGTGCTCAGTGTGAGAGCATCCAGAACGATAATGTCATTGTCGATCACTTTGGATGAAAGAGCTGATTTGATCGCCAAACGGCGAACTTTCTTAGGCAGTTTGTATGCATAGCTCCGTGGTGTCGGACCAAATACGATACCGCCGCCTTTCCATTGTGGAGAACGAATCGAACCTTGACGAGCGCGACCTGTACCTTTTTGTTTCCAAGGTTTACGTCCACCGCCACGTACTTCAGAACGTCCTTTTACTTTGTGGGTACCTTGACGAAGGGAAGCGCGTTGCATAAGAACTGCATCGTACAGAACGTGTTGGTTCGGCTCAATTCCGAAAACCGCATCGTTCAATTCAACTTCGCCTACTTGGCTACCATCTACATTGTAAACTGATACTTTTGGCATTTTGTGTTCCTCCTTTCTTCAGTGGTTATTTTTTCACCGTTTCTTTAACTTTAATGAGACTGTTTTTCGGTCCAGGAATGGAACCTTTCACGAGCAACACGTTACGTTCAGCGTCTACTTTAACTACTTCAAGACGTTGGATTGTAACAGTATCATGTCCCATGTGTCCTGGCAGGCGTTTGCCTTTAGGAACGCGGTTAGCTTGGATCGAACCCATTGAACCAGGGCCACGGTGGTAACGCGAACCGTGTGACATAGGTCCAGTGCTTTGTCCCCAACGTTTGATAACGCCGGCAAAACCTTTACCTTTAGAAACACCCGTTACGTCAACGAATTCGCCTTCAGCGAAAATGTCAGCTTTCAGTTCTTGGCCAACTTCATATTCTGCGATGTTGATACCGCGAACTTCACGAACGTAGCGCTTAGGGGCAGTGTTCGCTTTTTTAGCGTGACCTGCTTCTGGCTTGTTAGCGTTTTTCTCTTTCTTATCGGAGTAACCGATTTGAATTGCTTCGTAGCCATCATTCTCAATGTCTTTCTTTTGCAAAACAACACAAGGGCCTGCTTCGATAACCGTTACTGGTACAACGTTACCCTCAGGTGTAAATACTTGAGTCATTCCGAGTTTTTTTCCTAAGATTGCTTTCATGTTGACACCTCTTTTCCTTTATACATGGTCTTTGCTGTTACATGTATTACAATTTAATTTCGATATCTACACCGGACGGCAGATCCAAGCGCATCAAGGCATCCACAGTTTGTGGAGTCGGGTTAACGATGTCGATCAAACGCTTATGTGTGCGTTGTTCGAATTGTTCCCGAGAATCCTTGTACTTGTGCACCGCACGAAGAATAGTAATGATTTGTTTTTCAGTAGGAAGCGGAATCGGACCGGATACACCTGCACCCGAACGTTTTGCTGTTTCAACAATTTTCTCCGCGGATTGATCAAGAATTCTGTGGTCGTAAGCTTTCAAACGAATACGAATTTTTTGCTTTGCCATTTTAGTCCCTCCTTCTATCGCCCAATTTTTTATCGGACATACTCCGTGAAAATTTTCTAGCCACTGTCCCATGGCAAAGGGGCCGGGTGTGCCAGTAACCTCTCACATCATCGCAACGTCACAGAACAACATTCATTATTATATAGAAAAGATGGGCGTATTGCAAGCATATTTAAGAAAAACATTTAAACTAATCTTTTCTCATGAAATGATTTCGTTTAGTGCAGTGTTTATCTCCAATATCCATGCTGCCTTACCAATCCTTCTACATTCGTAAATGAGGTTCATTTCGTATGACGCAGGTTCCGAAACTATTACATAATAAAAGAGTTCTTTATCCGATGTCGGATAAAGAACTCTTCCGAAGCTTCGTTACAGTACAATGTTACTCGTTCCAGTACACTGTTGCATATGCTTACTCAGCGATAAGCTGAATTATTTTTGGATAGTTGCTACGGAACCTGCACCTACTGTACGGCCACCTTCACGAATGGAGAACTTAGTTCCTTCTTCAATCGCGATTGGGGAGATCAGTTGAACAGTAACCGTGATGTTGTCACCAGGCATTACCATTTCAGTACCTTCTGGCAAGTTGATGATACCAGTTACGTCAGTTGTACGGAAGTAGAACTGTGGACGGTATCCAGTGAAGAAAGGCTTATGACGGCCACCCTCTTCTTTAGTCAAAACGTAGATTTGTGCAGAGAATTCTGTGTGTGGCTTAACAGAACCCGGTTTTGCCAAAACTTGTCCACGCTCGATTTGAGTACGGTCAACACCACGCAGCAATGCGCCGATGTTGTCACCCGCTTGAGCGGAATCCAGCAATTTACGGAACATTTCAACGCCCGTAACTACGGATTTTTTAGTTTCTTCAGTGATACCAACGATTTCGATCTCTTCGCCGACTTTAACAGTACCACGCTCTACACGACCTGTAGCAACAGTACCACGACCAGTGATGGAGAATACGTCCTCGACAGGCATCAAGAAAGGTTTGTCAGTTTGACGCTCAGGCAGTGGGATGTAAGTATCGATTTCTTTGAACATCTCAACGATTTTTTGAGCCCACTCACCATCAGGGTTTTGCAGAGCTTCACGAGCGGATCCACGAGTGATTGGAGTATCATCACCTGGGAACTCATATTCGTTAAGAAGGTCGCGAACTTCCATCTCAACCAATTCCAACAACTCTTCGTCTTCAACCATGTCACATTTGTTCAAGAATACAACAATGTAAGGTACGCCTACTTGACGGGAGAGCAAGATGTGCTCACGAGTTTGTGGCATTGGGCCGTCAGCTGCGGATACTACCAAGATAGCTCCGTCCATTTGTGCCGCGCCAGTGATCATGTTTTTAACATAGTCGGCGTGACCTGGGCAGTCTACGTGAGCGTAGTGACGAGTGTCAGTTTCGTACTCAACGTGAGCTGTGGAGATTGTGATACCGCGCTCGCGCTCTTCTGGAGCTTTGTCGATTTGGTCGAATGCTACAGCAGCACCACCGTAAGTTTTAGACAATACAGTTGTGATTGCAGCAGTCAGAGTTGTTTTACCATGGTCGACGTGACCGATAGTACCAATGTTAACGTGGGGTTTATTACGTTCGTATTTAGCCTTTGCCATTTGAACGTGGCCTCCTTAAAATTATAATTTTATGTTTTTCACTAAATGAAGTGCAAAGAATTCATGACTCTTATGCACTTTCATTCAATGAGAGAAAACTACTCGGTTCCTTTTGTTTTGGCAACAATCTCTTCAGCGATGCTCTTAGGAACTTCTTCATAGTGAGAAAGCTCCATGGAGAATACGCCGCGTCCTTGAGTACCGGAACGAAGAGTTGTAGAGTATCCGAACATTTCAGACAAAGGTACTTTAGCACGGATGATTTGGGCTCCACTACGGGAATCCATACCTTCGATGCGGCCACGACGAGAGTTAAGCATACCCATAACGTCACCCATGTACTCTTCTGGAACGGTTACTTCTACTTTCATGATTGGCTCAAGCAGAACTGGACTACATTTGTCTTTCGCAGCTTTCAGCGCCATTGATCCGGCAATTTTAAATGCCATCTCGTTGGAATCGACATCATGGTAAGATCCGTCTACGATTGTAGCCTTAACGTCAACAAGCGGGAAGCCTGCGATAACGCCGTTTTTCATTTGCTCTTCGATACCTGCAAGAGCTGGTTGAATGTATTCTCTTGGAACGGAACCACCGACAACCTTACTTTCGAACTGGCTGCCTGTACCCGGCTCGAGAGGTTCGAACTCAACCCATACGTGACCGTATTGACCACGACCACCGGATTGACGAACGAATTTACCTTCAACGCGCGCTGGTGCACGGAATGTTTCACGGTAAGCTACTTGTGGTTTACCCACAGTAGTTTCAACCTTGAACTCACGACGCATACGGTCAATGATGATATCAAGGTGAAGCTCACCCATACCTGCCAAGATTGTTTGGCCTGTTTCTTCGTCAGTATGAGCACGAAGAGTAGGATCCTCTTCAGTCAACTTACCGAGAGCAACACCCATTTTATCTTGGTCAGCTTTGGTTTTAGGTTCAACGGCGATTTCGATAACCGGATCAGGGAAGTTCATTGACTCCAGGATAACCGGATTTTTCTCATCACACAGTGTATCACCTGTACCAGTATCTTTCAAACCTACGGCAGCTGCAATGTCACCGGAGTAAACTTCAGTGATCTCTTGACGGCTGTTCGCATGCATTTGAAGGATACGACCGATACGCTCACGTTTGCCTTTAGTGGCATTCAATACGTAAGAACCGGATTGAAGAATACCGGAATATACGCGGAAGAATGTCAATTTACCAACGTAAGGGTCAGTCATGATTTTGAAGGCCAATGCAGAGAATGGCTCTTCATCGGAAGACTTGCGAATAGCTTCAGTTCCATCTTCGAGGTGACCAGTGATAGCTGGTACATCGGTTGGAGCTGGCAAGTAGTCGATAACAGCATCCAACATCAGTTGAACACCTTTGTTACGATATGAGGAACCACAGATAACAGGGAAGATCTTAACATCTACAACACCTTTACGGAGAGCGCCTTTGATCTCTTCAATCGTGATCTCTTCGCCTTCCAGGTATTTCATTGTCAATTCTTCATCCAGTTCTGCGACACGCTCGATCAATTCGTTACGGAGTTCTTCAACTTGCTCTTTGAATTCCGCAGGAATTTCGGTTTCTTCGATATTTTGACCAAGGTCATCTTTGTACATATGAGCCTTTTGTTCAACGATATCGATAATACCGATGAAATCATTTTCAGCGCCGATTGGAAGTTGAATCGCAACAGCGTTCGCTTGAAGGCGATCACGCATGTCAGATACAACGTTCAGGAAGTCAGCACCGATGATATCCATTTTGTTTACGTAAGCGATACGAGGTACGCCGTACTTGTCAGCCTGTCTCCATACGGTTTCGGACTGAGGCTCAACGCCTTCTTTCGCACTGAATACACCAACTGCTCCGTCCAATACACGAAGGGAACGTTCAACTTCAACAGTGAAGTCAACGTGTCCCGGGGTATCAATGATATTAACGCGGTGGCCCTTCCAAGCAGCGGTAGTTGCAGCGGAAGTAATCGTAATTCCGCGCTCCTGTTCCTGTTCCATCCAGTCCATAGTCGCAGCGCCTTCGTGAACTTCACCGATTTTGTGCGTACGGCCTGTGTAGAACAAGATCCGCTCAGTTGTAGTGGTTTTACCCGCGTCAATATGAGCCATGATCCCGATATTACGTGTATTTTTCAAGGAGAACTCTCTTGCCATGAATTGGGTCTCCCTTCAAAATTGAAGTTATTATTGTGAACTGAATCCTACCAACGGTAGTGAGCAAACGCTTTGTTCGCTTCAGCCATTTTGTGCGTGTCTTCACGTTTCTTAACGGAAGCGCCTGTGTTGTTGGAAGCGTCGATGATCTCAGCCGCCAAACGCTCTTCCATTGTTTTCTCACCGCGGTTGCGGGAGTAGTTCACGAGCCAACGTAATCCCAAAGAAGTACGTCTCTCTGGTTTTACCTCGATTGGTACTTGGTAGTTGGCACCGCCGACACGGCGAGCTTTAACTTCCAGGACTGGCATGATATTCTTGATTGCTGCTTCAAATACTTCCATCGGGTCATTACCCGTACGTTCTTGAATCAACTTGAACGCATTATACAGAATGCTTTGAGCAACACCGCGTTTTCCGTCGAGCATGATGCGGTTGATCAAACGAGTAACCAACTTGGAGTTGTATACCGGATCTGGCAACACGTCTCTTTTCGTAACTGGACCTTTGCGTGGCATGGATATCCCCCTTTCTTTCTTGTTGAGCCAATCCAACACTTTCAGATATTAATCCAAAAGATATATAGGATGGCTACTTATAATGTGTTAGGCTTTTTTAGCTTTTGGACGTTTAGCACCGTATTTCGAACGAGCTTGCATACGGTTGTTTACGCCTGCAGTATCAAGAGCTCCACGAACGATGTGATAACGAACCCCTGCAAGGTCTTTAACTTTACCTCCGCGGATCAACACAACGCTGTGCTCTTGAAGGTTATGTCCGATTCCCGGGATATAAGCAGTTACCTCGAGACGGTTCGTCAAACGAACACGGGCATACTTACGAAGTGCAGAGTTTGGTTTACGTGGAGTCATTGTACCTACACGAGTGCAGACACCACGTTTTTGTGGGGCACTGATGTTAGTAGATTCACGTTTCAAAGCGTTGAACCCTTTTTGCAAAGCTGGCGATTTGGACTTATCAACTTTAGCTTGACGTCCTTTACGAACCAGTTGGTTAATAGTTGGCATGTGATTGCCACCCCCTTCCTCAATTGTTCATGTTTCTTTATAAACCTCATTACGCTAAGTCCACAGACCCAGGCGGTTCATAAAAAGACAAATGAAAAGTTTTTGCCTTGGAGAATCCCTAAAAGTCCTCGGACAAAAACGTTCCTTACTCTATCATTTTGCGACAGCAGCCATTGCTGCTCCCACTCCAATCCCGCAAGCTTTGCCGAGATTTTTCATTGTGTCCACTTTCGTGTACTTCACATTGTGTTGTTCACACAAGGCAATGATTTTGGAAGTGAGCTGCGGATCACTATCTTCAGCCACATAGACTTCAGCAGCCATTCCTGACTGGACCATCCGCATGGTCTGTTTGGTACCAATTTTGACATGAGCATCTTGCAGACCTTTTTCATTAGACATTGTTCATTCCTCCGAATAGGACCATATACAATCAGCTGCCCACGCACCTTTGATATATTAGCATCTAGCGCAAGCAATGTCAATGCTAATCCTAAAACAATTATTTGCAAGTTTTGCTATACCGGGAAACGTCCGTCTGCATAAAACAGTCGTCCGCCCCCTGGCATACAAAACCTTAACTTATCCTATGAATCAGAATAAAGTTAGCAAATCCATTTAATCAACCGAAACTGGCTCAAGTTCTTCTACTGAAGATTGGCCATCTTCTGGCTCAGCAAATTTGATGCTGCGGTAACGGTTCATGCCCGTACCTGCAGGAATCAATTTACCGATGATTACATTTTCTTTCAGACCGAGCAACTGATCGACTTTACCTTTGATCGCTGCATCTGTCAGGACACGTGTAGTTTCTTGGAACGATGCCGCTGAGAGGAAGGAGTCTGTTTCCAGGGATGCTTTCGTAATACCGAGCAGGATTGGTTTCGCAACCGCTGGCTCTTTATCACTTAGAATCGCTGTTTTGTTAGCTCTTTCGTACTCATGCGTATCCACGAACGATCCCGGCAACAACGTAGTGTCCCCTGCATCGACGATACGGATTTTACGCAACATTTGACGGATCATAACTTCAACGTGTTTGTCATTGATTTCTACGCCTTGGTTACGATATACGCGCTGTACTTCCTGCAAAATGTAGTTCTGTACGCCACGTACGCCTTTAATGCGCAGCATTTCTTTTGGATCGATAGAACCGTCTGTCAACTCGTCACCAGCTTCAATTTCCATGCCTTCGCTTACGCGCACACGGGAACCGTAGGTAACAGAGTAAACTTTGGATTCTGCTTCACCTTGAATTTCGATTTCACGACGATCTTTCGCTTCGCGAATCTCTTTGACAACACCATCAATCTCACTGATTGTTGCTTGACCCTTAGGATTACGAGCCTCAAACAACTCCTGGATACGCGGCAAACCTTGCGTAATATCGTCTCCGGCTACACCACCGGTGTGGAACGTACGCATTGTCAACTGTGTTCCTGGCTCACCAATGGATTGTGCCGCGATAATACCAACTGCTTCACCGATTTCCACGTGTTTACCAGTCGCCAAGTTACGACCATAACACTTCTTGCAGACACCGTGACGAGCACGGCAGCTGAGTACGGAACGGATTTGCAATTTGGTTACGCCAGCTTTGATGATTGCCTCTGCTTTATCGGAGTCAATCAGCTCATTGCGGTGTGCAATAACTTCTTTTGTTTCCGGATGACGAACAGTTTCGAAACAGTATCTGCCTTCAATACGGTCGTAGAGATCCTCAATAACCTCTTTACCATCCTGGATACGACTTACCGTAAATCCTTTATCTGTACCACAATCATCTTCACGCACGATCACGTCTTGTGCCACGTCTACGAGACGACGAGTCAGGTAACCTGAATCCGCTGTACGCAAGGCCGTATCGGCCAAACCTTTACGGGCACCGTGAGTCGAGATGAAGTACTCGAGTACCGTCAGACCTTCACGGAAGTTCGATTTGATTGGGAGTTCAATGATTCGACCGGATGGGTTGGCCATCAGACCACGCATACCGCCCAATTGGGTGATTTGCGATTTGTTACCCCGCGCTTTGGAGTCAACCATCATCATGATGGAGTTATAACGATCCATCGATTTCATCAAAATCTCGGTGATATCATCTTTCGATTTCGACCAGATATCAATGATGCGGTCATAGCGCTCTTCGTTCGTAATCAGACCACGACGGTACTGGTTCGTAACGATTTGTGCTTTTTCTTCCGACTGTCTAAGAATTTCGGTTTTCTCTTCCGGAACGATAACATCCGATACCGCAACCGTAATACCGGCGCGAGTGGAGTATGTGAATCCGAGTTGTTTGATTTTATCCAAAATAACGGCTGTTTCCGTTGTATGATAAATTTCAAAGCAACGTGCGATGATCGAACCGAGATATTCTTTACCGACACCACCAGCCAAAGGAGCGTTCATAATCGCTTCTCTAAGGTCAGCACCCTTCTCATAAACAAATGAATGCTCAGCTGTACCCTGGTAAAGGTTCGCACGAGTTGCATCATTGATGTAAGGGAAGCTTGCCGGGAAGATTTCATTAAAGATGATTTTGCCGACAGTAGTCAGCAACATTGCATCTTGTTGTTCATCGGTAAAGCTTGTTTTGCCAAGCGCTCTAACCGGGATCGCTACACGTGCATGCAAACCAGCAGTTCCACGTTGGTACGCGGATACAGCTTCGTTTACCGTGCGCAAAATCATACCTGTTCCTTTTTCTTCCTTGTTGTCCATGGTCAGGTAGTAAGAACCTAGAACCATATCCTGGGAAGGGGTAACAACCGGTTTACCGTCTTTCGGGTTCAAAATGTTACCTGATGCAAGCATCAGGATACGTGCTTCTGCTTGAGCTTCAGCAGACAATGGAACGTGCACGGCCATTTGGTCACCGTCAAAGTCGGCATTGTATGCCGTACATACGAGCGGGTGAAGACGGATGGCTTTACCTTCAACGAGAATCGGTTCAAATGCTTGAATACCGAGTCTGTGAAGCGTAGGGGCACGGTTCAACAGAACCGGGTGCTCCTTAATTACTTCTTCAAGAACATCCCATACTTCAGGACTTACACGCTCAACTTTACGTTTAGCGCTCTTGATGTTGTGGGCAAGCCCTTTATTTACAAGCTCTTTCATAACGAAAGGCTTGAACAGTTCAAGTGCCATATCTTTAGGCAGACCACACTGATACATTTTCAGGTAAGGTCCAACTACGATAACGGAACGACCCGAATAGTCAACCCGTTTACCGAGCAAGTTCTGACGGAAACGTCCTTGTTTACCTTTCAGCATGTGGCTGAGGGATTTCAATGGACGGTTACCAGGACCCGTTACAGGGCGTCCACGACGGCCGTTGTCGATCAATGCGTCAACAGCTTCCTGCAGCATCCGTTTTTCATTTTGTACGATAATGTCTGGCGCGCCCAGGTCAAGCAAACGTTTCAGACGATTGTTCCGGTTGATTACACGGCGATACAGGTCATTCAGGTCAGACGTTGCAAAACGTCCACCGTCTAGCTGTACCATCGGACGAAGTTCCGGTGGGATAACAGGAAGTACATCCATGATCATCCACTCAGGTTTATTACCCGAGTTGCGGAATGCTTCGATAACTTCCAAACGTTTAATCGCACGGTTACGACGTTGTCCTTGTGCAGTGCGGAGCTCTTCCTTCAGGAATTCAAGCTCTTTATCCACATCAAGGTCTTGAAGCAGTTTTTTAACCGCTTCTGCACCCATGCCAGCTTGGAATCCATATCCGTATTTCTCACGGTAGCTGCGGTATTCTTTCTCGGACAACAGCTGTTTTTTCTCCAGTGGAGTTTCTCCTGGATCAGTTACTACATATGATGCAAAATAAATAATCTCCTCGAGAGATCTTGGAGACATATCCAAAGCGAGACCCATGCGGCTCGGAATACCTTTGAAGTACCAGATATGCGATACCGGAGCAGCGAGCTCAATATGGCCCATCCGTTCGCGGCGTACTTTCGCACGTGTCACTTCAACGCCACAACGATCACAGACAACGCCTTTATAACGGACGCGTTTGTATTTACCGCAATGACATTCCCAGTCTTTTGTAGGGCCAAAAATCTTTTCGCAGAACAGCCCTTCTTTTTCCGGTTTCAACGTACGATAGTTGATCGTTTCCGGTTTTTTCACTTCTCCGCGGGACCAAGAACGAATTTTTTCTGGGGAAGCAAGCCCGATCTTCATGTATTCGAAATTGTTGACGTCCAACAAGGAGCAACCCTCCTTAACCAAGTCCTGTATTCTAGGTTACGCCCCCTCCGGCCGAAGCCGGAGCAAGACGCGAGCCTGATGAAAAACGCCGGTCATCATGCGCCCGAAGCGGTTACTCCGCTCCGACCTCTGTACCCTCAAGGTTGAGGCTGAGCTTATCGCTCGCAGCGTCATCTTCATCGTCCATTTCTTTCATTTCAATCTCTTGCTCATCTTCGCTCAAAATCTTAACGTCCATACCCAAGCTTTGCAGCTCTTTGATCAATACTTTGAATGATTCAGGAACACCTGGTTCAGGAACATTCTCACCTTTGACGATGGACTCATACGTTTTCACCCGACCTACAACATCATCGGACTTAACAGTCAAGATTTCTTGCAGTGTATAGGCCGCACCATAAGCCTCAAGCGCCCATACTTCCATCTCCCCGAAACGTTGTCCACCGAACTGGGCTTTACCACCCAGAGGCTGTTGCGTAACGAGTGAGTAAGGACCTGTGGAACGAGCATGGATTTTATCGTCAACCATGTGCGCCAGCTTGATCATATGCATGACGCCGACAGTAACTTCACGTTCGAACTCTTCTCCCGTACGACCGTCGTACAGAACGGTTTTACCATTTCGCTGCATACCTGCTTCTTCCATCGTATCGAAGACGTCATACTCCTTCGCTCCGTCGAATACAGGAGTAGCTACGTGAATACCGAGCTGCATGGCTGCCATACCCAAGTGAACTTCAAGTACTTGACCGATGTTCATCCGGGAAGGTACGCCCAGCGGGTTAAGAACGATTTGAACTGGTGTACCGTCCGGCAGGAAAGGCATATCTTCTTCCGGCAGGATACGGGCCACGACCCCTTTGTTACCGTGACGTCCGGCCATTTTATCACCCTCGGAAATTTTCCGTTTTTGAGCGATATAGACACGAACGAGTTGGTTAACACCTGGAGGCAGTTCATCACCGTTTTCACGGGTAAAGACTTTTACATCAACTACGATACCGTCAGTACCGTGAGGTACACGCAGGGAAGTATCACGTACTTCACGTGCTTTCTCACCGAAGATCGCATGCAGGAGACGTTCTTCTGCAGTCAGTTCCGTTACACCTTTTGGTGTTACTTTACCAACCAGAATGTCGCCAGCACTGATTTCAGCACCGATACGGATAATACCGCGCTCATCTAGATTACGAAGCGCTTCTTCCCCTACATTCGGGATATCACGCGTGATCTCTTCAGGTCCGAGCTTAGTATCACGTGCTTCAGACTCATATTCCTCGATATGAATGGATGTATAAACATCTTCTTTAACGAGTTTTTCGCTGAGCAAGATCGCATCCTCGTAGTTGTAACCTTCCCAAGTCATGAAAGCAACAACTACGTTACGTCCAAGTGCCAATTCACCCATTTCCGTCGAAGGACCGTCTGCAAGAATGTCGCCAGCTTTGACAACAGCACCTCTTTTGACAATCGGACGTTGGTTAATGCATGTTCCTTGGTTCGAACGCATAAATTTGTGTAATTTATATTTAACGATATCGCCTTTGACTTCTTGACCATCAACTTCTTCAACACGACGCAACCAAATCTCATTCGCAGAAGAACGTTCAATAATCCCGTCATATTTGGAGACAATACATACACCGGAATCTTTCGCGGCTTTATGTTCCATACCTGTTCCGACGAGCGGAGCTTTAGGAATCAAGAGTGGAACGGCTTGCCGCTGCATGTTCGATCCCATGAGCGCGCGGTTGGAGTCATCGTTCTCAAGGAACGGAATGAGCGCTGTAGCGACAGATACAACTTGCTTAGGAGATACGTCCATGTAGTCAACACGTTCACTCGGCATCGTAAGGATGTTATCCGACTGCTTGTTGTAACGTACAATGATCGCTTCTTCAGCAAAAGTACTGTCTTCATTCAGTTTCGCATTCGCTTGAGCAATTACATAGTTGTCCTCTTCGTCTGCTGTCAGATAATCGATTTGCTCGGTTACGACACCAGTCTTCGGATCGACCCAGCGATAAGGAGCTTCGATGAATCCATATTCGTTCACACGAGCAAATGTCGACAAGGAGTTGATCAAACCAATGTTCGGTCCCTCTGGTGTCTCGATTGGACACATCCGGCCATAGTGGGATGGATGCACGTCACGGACTTCCATGCCGGCACGCTCACGTGTCAAACCACCCGGTCCTAGTGCGGACAGACGGCGTTTATGCGTCAACTCACCCAGTGGGTTCGTTTGATCCATAAACTGTGACAATTGGGAGCTACCGAAGAACTCTTTAATAGATGCGATAACAGGACGTATGTTAATCAAAGCCTGAGGCGTGATTACGTTAGCATCCTGGATGGACATTCTCTCGCGAACTACACGTTCCATACGGGATAAACCGATACGGAATTGGTTTTGCAAGAGTTCACCAACCGAGCGGAGACGACGGTTACCCAGGTGATCGATATCATCTGTGCTTCCGATGCCATGCAGAAGGTTAATGAAGTAACTAATTGAGGAAATGATATCAGCCGGTGTAACATTCTTAACTGATTTATCAATGTTAGCATTGGCGATCAGTTTAACGACCTTACCATCCTCAATTGGTGAAAACACATCAATTGTTTGCATCGGGATATCATTGGCATCCAAAACGCCGTTAGCAACGTGATATGTGCGGAAACCAACACTCTTCTCTAGTTGCGGCATGATTTCATCCAACAGACGACGGTCTATCATTTGACCTGCTTCAGCGATAATTTCGCCAGTTTCGGTATCTACAAGAGACTCAGCCAAACGTTGGTTGAACAAACGGTTCTTGATGTGAAGCTTTTTGTTGATTTTGTAACGACCTACATTAGCCAGGTCATAACGTTTTGGATCAAAGAAACGAGCTACGAGCAAGCTCTTCGCATTATCCAGCGTTGGTGGCTCGCCCGGACGAAGACGCTCATAAATCTCAATCAGCGCTTTCTCCGTGGAATCCGTATTGTCTTTGTCCAGCGTATTGCGGATATATTCGTCATTACCGAGCAGATCCAGAATCTCAGCGTCTGTGCCAAAACCAAGTGCACGCAGGAGAACCGTCACCGGTATTTTACGTGTGCGGTCGATCCGGACGTAAACAACATCCTTCGCGTCCATCTCCAGTTCGAGCCAAGCGCCGCGGTTAGGAATAACTGTAGCGGTATACGTTTTTTTGGCGTTTTTATCTACTTTGGTACTGAAGTAAACGCTAGGAGAGCGAACCAACTGGCTGACAATAACCCGTTCCGCACCATTAATAATAAATGTGCCGGTGTCGGTCATCAGCGGGAAATCTCCCATGAATACTTCCTGCTCCTTGACTTCGCCGGTTTCCTTATTAATGAGCCGGACTTTGACCCGAAGCGGTGCTGCATAAGTAACGTCACGCTCTTTCGCGTCGTCTACTGTATACTTCGGTTCACCGAGACTGTAATCGATAAATTCCAAAATCAAGTTACCTGTAAAATCCTGGATCGGCGAGATATCCTGGAACATTTCGCGCAACCCTTCCTCCAAAAACCAATCGTAAGATTTTTGTTGGATTTCAATCAGGTTCGGAACTTCGAGTATCTCGTTAATTCGTGCATAACTGCGCCGAGTGCGTCGACCATATTGAACAAGATGTCCTGCCAACTTAAACTCACCCCTCAATGTCTACTCACTTTAAAAATTTCGTTGCGAACCTCTGTTTGTAACCTTATAATGGTACACATACAGAGCAAAGCAATGCATCCACAAATAAAGAAAAGCCCTTACTCGAATGTCGTTCGAAAAAAGAGCAACTTTGATCGGCGGATGTCTTTCCAAATCATACATATCCCCAGTTTGCCCAAAATGTACATATTATACGCCAAACGTAGGCATAATAAGCCCGTTCGGCGTAAAAAAAGATTGACATTTTTAGTTAGCTAAAGCCAAGTAGGGCATCTTAATACTGACATTTTACAATAATACCACGACCTGAATTTCAAGTCAATAGTCCTATTGCAAAAAAAATGCCACCCTGCTTACTTTACAAATTAGGATTTAGCCTAAAGACACCTCATCCAATTTTACAGCTCTGAAAATTCGGTACCCTTTATCCTTCGTTACTTCCTCCACTCGCCCAAAGAGAGACTCCAGTTTCGCTTTTGCCGAAGGTGCTCCCTGCTTTTTCTGAATGACAATCCATAACGCTCCACCCACCTTCAAATGACGATGTGCCTGTTCAAAGATCGTATGCACGGTTTCCTTGCCAGCGCGGATTGGAGGATTGGTCAGGACCGCATCAAAGTCTACCTTTTTAATTTCAGCCAAAAGATTACTCTGTAAAATAGTTACATTCGTTATGCCATTGGCTTTTGCATTTTCCTTGGAAAGCTCAACCGCTCTCTCATTGATATCGATCATGGTGACATGTCCATCCGGCACAAGTTTAGCTGCTGTAAGACCAATGGGTCCATACCCGCAACCCACATCCAGCACATGAGCTCCAGCAGGCAGCTCTATAGCATCAATCAATACCTTGCTGCCGTAATCGATTCCGTTTTTGGAAAATACCCCTGCATCCGTAACGAGCCGTAATTTCCATCCGCGTAGCTCCGCTTCTGTAGCCCGTCTGTCATGCGCCACCTGCGGTTTGTCCGAATAATAATGATTGGACATGTCCTCACTCACTTTCCATATACAATTACAGCAACAAACCCCTTGATATAAGTCAAGGGGTTTGTTGTTTTGTTCATTTAGCTAATGAAAGCTAAATTATTTAACTTCGATTGTAGCGCCTGCTTCTTCAAGCTTAGCTTTAACCGCTTCTGCTTCTTCTTTGCTTACTTTTTCTTTCAGTGGTTTTGGAGCATTGTCAACCACTTCTTTTGCTTCTTTCAGGCCAAGACCTGTGATTTCACGAACTGCTTTGATAACGTTGATTTTGGAAGCACCAGCGTTAGTCAAGATTACGTCGAATTCGGATTGCTCAGCTTCAGCTGCAGCAGCTCCGCCACCTGCAACAGCTACTGGAGCTGCAGCAGTTACGCCGAATTCTTCTTCGATTGCTTTAACGAGATCATTCAATTCCAGTACAGTCATGCCTTTGATTGCTTCCAAGATTTGCTCTTTACTCATGATTGAACCTCCATATATAATATTATTTTTTTGTATTTCATCACTGCCTAAGCAGCATTCAGATCAAGTTGCTTACGCGCCTTGTTCTTCTTTTTCAGCAACAGCTTTAACCGCAAGCGCGAAGTTGCGCACTGGCGCTTGAAGCACGCTGAGGAGCATGGAAAGGAGACCTTCGCGGGATGGCAATTCTGCCAACGCTTTGACTTCTTGTACTCCGATTACGCGACCTTCTACGACTGCACCTTTCAATTCCAGTGCATCGTTCTTTTTCGCGAAGTCGTTCAGAATTTTGGCTGGAGCCACTACGTCGTCTACGCTGAATGCAATTGCACTAGGACCTGTCAGCACTTCGTTAAGTTCTGTCAATTCTGCTGCAGCTGCTGCGCGGCGAAGCAACGAGTTTTTCAGCACTTGGAATTCGATTCCGGCTTCACGAAGCTGCTTACGCAGCTCAGTTACTTGGGCAACGTTCAAACCGCGATAGTCAACAACAACACTAGTAGCGCTCTCGCGCAATTTAGCTGTTACTGCATCAACGGACTCTTGTTTTGCTTGAATCACTTTTGCGTTTGCCAAACTGTACACCTCCTGATCAAATTTATCCCATTAAGAAAAGCCTCCGTAGAATCACGAAGGCTTGATATATACTCATAACCGATTTACATCGTTCTAAGTTCTATAATCACACCTCGGCAGGAAATTAAGCCAAAATGGCACCTACTGTCTACGGTAAGCATATTCAAATGTCAACGGTCAGTCACTCGGACTCACAACTTTTATAGAATATCAGAACAGGACAAGCCTGTCAAGTGATATTATCTAAAAGATGCTGCGTTCACGCGTGCGCCAGGGCCCATCGTGGAAGAAAGACTTACATTCTTCAGATAAACACCTTTTGCTGCCGCCGGTTTAGCACGAGTCAAAGCATCCATGAGAGCTTTAAGGTTCTCATTCAATTGCTCTGCCGAGAAAGAAGCTTTACCGATCGGTGCATGAATTTGACCTGCACGATCCAGACGATATTCGATTTTACCGGCTTTAATTTCTTGAACAGCCTTGGATACATCGAAAGTTACCGTTCCGGCTTTAGGGTTAGGCATCAGACCTTTACCGCCGAGCAGTCGGCCCAATTTACCTACTTCACTCATCATGTCCGGTGTCGCTACGCAGACGTCGAATTCGAACCAGCCTTGTTGGATTTTGTTGATCATGTCTGCATCACCAACATAGTCCGCGCCAGCCGCTTCCGCTTCTTTCGCTTTGTCACCTTTTGCAAATACCAATACGCGTTGTGTTTTACCTGTGCCGTGTGGCAAGACAACAACACCACGTACTGCCTGGTCTTGTTTACGTGGGTCAACACCCAAGCGTACTGCTGCTTCGATAGTTTCATCGAATTTTGCAGTGGCTGCCTTTTTCACAAGCTCTACAGCTTCTGAAGGCTCGTAAGTTGCTTCGCTGTCAATCAGCTTAGCAGCTTCCAGGTATTTTTTACCGTGTTTAGCCATGTTATATTCCTCCTTTGTGGTGTTAGCGGATATACCTCCCACATCAACCGGCCGCGAATCGGCCGGCTTTACGAAGCCATGTTTCAGATGAAAAATTAGTCTTCGATGGTGATACCCATGCTGCGGGCAGTACCTTCGACCATACGCATTGCAGACTCAACGTCAGCAGCATTCAGGTCAGGCATTTTTGTTTCCGCGATTTGACGTACCGCATCACGTTTAACGGTAGCGACTTTTTTCTTGTTCGGTTCGCCGGATCCTTTTTCTACTTTAGCTGCCACTTTCAACAGAACTGCTGCTGGTGGAGTTTTAGTGATGAAAGTAAAGGAACGGTCTTCGAATACTGTGATTTCAACAGGAATAATCAATCCCGCTTGATCGGCTGTACGAGCGTTGAACTCTTTACAGAATGCCATGATGTTGACACCTGCTTGACCCAAAGCTGGACCTACCGGAGGCGCTGGATTCGCTTTACCTGCTGGAATTTGCAGTTTTACCATTTTGATTACCTTTTTTGCCATGATTGACACCTCCTTGCAAAATAGTGGTTAACGGGCCTCTCAGCCCTCCCACAAGAAACTTGAAGAGACTATATCTTCTCCACTTGCGTATATTCCAACTCAAGCGGTGTTTCCCGTCCAAACATGTTCACGTGCACTTTCAACTTGCTTTTGTCTACCAAAATTTCTTCCACGGAGCCCACAAAATTCGCAAAAGGACCAACTTTAATACGTACGGATTCCTTAATGTCGAATTCAATTTTAGGCTTCGGTTCAACCATACCCATGTGCTTCAGAATTTGTTCCACTTCTTCAGGCAGCAAGGCTGTTGGTTTGGACCCGGAACCTGTCGAACCGACAAATCCCGTAACACCTGGCGTGTTGCGAACAACATACCAAGAGTCATCCGTCTGGACCATTTCCACCAAGACATATCCGGGGTAAACTTTACGCATAACGGTTTTTTTCTTACCGTCCTTGTTTACCACTTCTTCTTCCATAGGAACAAGAACGCGGAAAATCTTGTCTTCCATGCCCATGGACTCTACGCGTTTTTCCAAATTGGCTTTGACCTTATTCTCATACCCTGAATAGGTATGAACGACGTACCATCTTTTTTCCATATCAAGCCACCTGGGACCCTTCTTAAATAATCGCTTCGATCACAGCGGAGATGCCGATATCAACGACCCAAAAAAACAGCGTCATAACCACAACAGTACCAAGAACGATCAATGTGTAGTTTGTCAGCTCTTTACGATTAGGCCAGCGAACTTTTTTAAGTTCAGCCCAGCTTTCAGAGAAAAAGGAAATCAGAGATTTGAAACTACGTTTCACGCCGACTACACCTCCAAAAAACTATCTGGTTTCGCGATGAGAAGTCTGCTCGTTACAAAACTTGCAAAATTTCTTCATCTCCATGCGGTCGGGGTGATTACGCTTGTTTTTTGTCGTAGTGTAATTTCTTTGTTTGCAGTTTGTACAAGCCAAAGTAATAATTACCCGCATGATGTACACCTCCCGAAGACTTCCACATTGAAGCGGAGTCTCTAAATTGATCCTAAAAAAAAGCCGCGAATTTAGGCCTACCTAAAACACTTTATCACAAGGGTATAACCATGTCAATGAAAGAATAGCCTTTCATCAATGGGTAAAAAGTTCCTATCAAACACATTCAGTTTCTCATCTCTGTTTTTCTCTTCTCCTGCATGGACCAAGCGATTACTAGTATAATCATTCTTTAACTTTATAAACTTGAGGCAGCAAAAAAAGACTCAAACCCCGAGCCTTTTCCGTCAACGACAACATGTGTTCAATTATCTCGAACTTCCAGGTACTTTTCAAGTTTACGCTTTACGCGCTGAAGTGCATTATCAATGGACTTTACATGCCTGTCCAAATCCACTGCAATCTCTTGATAAGATCTCCCGTCCAGATACAACATCAATACTTTACGTTCCAGATCACTCAGAATCTCAGACATCTTATCTTCCAGGCCTACAAACTCTTCCTGATTGATGATAAGTTCTTCCGGATCGCTGACCTGTGTTCCACAAATCACATCGAGTAACGTACGATCGGACTCTTCGTCATAAATAGGTTTGTCCAGTGATACATAAGAATTAAGCGGAATATGCTTCTGACGTGTTGCTGTCTTGATTGCCGTAATAATCTGTCGTGTAATACACAACTCGGCGAAGGCTTTGAAAGAAGCGAGCTTGTCCCCTTTAAAATCTCTAATGGATTTATAGAGTCCAATCATTCCTTCTTGAATGATATCTTCCCGGTCAGCCCCAATCAGAAAATAAGATCTTGCCTTGGCGCGTACAAAGTTACGATATTTGTTAATCAAAAACTCCAGCGCTTCGCTTTCACCTTCACGGACCGCTTCGACAATGTCTTCGTCACTTTGGTAATCATACTTGGATAACATGATATCTTTGAGGTCGACACTCACAGACAATCCCTCCGGCTGCAACGCAAGGTACCCCGTTACTCTACTCTATGAAATATAGGATCAGTATATATGATGGTACCTCACACCGTCAACCACGCTCTGCCTAAAAAAGAACATCAATAACATAATTGTCAAGAGTTTCAAAATTCTAATTTTTGTAAAAGCGTGCTGTTATTCCCGGCGCCATCGCTCAAATTGCTTCAAAACATCCGGACTTAACTTGCCGCCGATTGTATTTCGCGTTGCTTTAGCCTGATCTTCTTCCAGACGTTTCTGTAACTCTTTTTCGTTCTGCTCTACTTCGATCAGCAATTCCCTTGCGGATACACGCAGAGCTCCTTGTCCAAAAATGACATGCTGCTCTACCATATCGCTTGTAGCCACATAGATTTGGCGTCTTCGCGTGCTTAGTTCCCGAACGAGTCTCTCAATGCATTCGTCTGCCGTCTCTTTTTCCTTTGTAAAAAAAATCTGCACTTTGCTCTGTGTAAAGGATTTACCGAGTCCGGGCACGAGGTAGGCGTCAAAAACAACAATGACTCTCCGGCCAGAGAATGCCTGATAGTCAGCTAGTCGAGAGAGAAGCCTGTTGCGGGCCTCCTCCAAACCACTCTCCGCCAATCTGGATAGCTCCGGCCAGTCACCAATCATGTTGTACCCGTCTACAAGAAGCACATCACGGGAATCAGCCATATTTTCTAGTCCTGCGCTTGGCGCGAGCGGAGCACTTCATACATGACAACACCCGCCGCCACGGAAGCATTCAGGGAATTAATCTGACCTTGCATCGGCAATTTAATCAACACATCGCATTTCTCACGAATGAGTCGTCCCATTCCCTTATTTTCGTTTCCGATCACGAGAGCTACCGGGCCTGTAAAGACTCCGTTACCAAACACGCTCTCCTGAGCAGCCACATCGGTACCTACAACCCATACGCCCTCTTCCTTTAGACGGTCAATGGTTTGACCCAGATTGCTTACACGAGCCACTGGCACATACTCCACAGCACCTGCTGATGTTTTGGACACAGTCACTGTAACTGCAGCTGAACGCCGTTTAGGTACAATGACACCATGTGCACCTGTGCAGTCAGCCGTCCGCAAAATCGATCCAAGATTATGTGGATCTTCAATCTCATCCAACAAAATCAAAAAAGGATGTTCATTTTTTGCAGCCGCTGCAGCAAGAATGTCTTCAACCTCCACATAAGCGTAAGGAGCCGCTTGTGCTACCACACCCTGGTGTTGAACGCCCGGCACCGTTTGATCCAGTTTACGCTTGTCCACGTGTTGAATGACAATCCCTAGTTTTTTTGCTTCTGCGATAATGGGCTGCGTCAAATGTTTTTGCGCTGTATCTGCAATCCAAATTTTATTAATGGTCCGGCCTGAACGCAGCGCCTCCGTCACGGAGTGTTTACCGGCGATCCATTCTTCTTCCATCTTTGTTCGATCCTCTCTATAACGCCCTGTGATACACTGCACCCTATTCGGCACATCTTACAGAAGCGGCTTTGTTGTAATTTATATTATTTTGTCGGCGATTGCGAATGTTGTTCCGCATGCTCGATGCCCCTGCGAATTAGTTCAATCATGCGGTCATGTCGACCACTGCTATACAGGTAACCGATCAGACACTCCAGAGCTGTGGCATGTCTATATTCCAAAACATCTGCGTTTTTGGGAATACTGCCAGACTTGGCATTACGACCTTGTCTGACAATGTCACGTTCCTCCTCGGTCAGCTCAGCCTCAATACCTGTGAGGATACGGCTCTGTGCCTTCGCCGATACCAAACCCGTTGCACTACGGTGCAGATGGTTGGGACGCATATTGGCTTTGGACAACAGATACTGCCGTACGGCTACCTCATATACCGCATCACCAATATAGGCGAGAGCGATGGGAGGAATCAACCGTGCAGGCCGAGAGGGAGGATAAGGAAACCACCCTCCCCGCTCAACGCTCAGAGATTGTTCATCTGTCTGTTGTTCCTCCCGTTGCTCGGCATGTTCGACGGATTCAGACAACTTTTTCAGTTGTTCTTCGCTCATTTGCGGCGCCATCTCATTCCTTGAGCCGTATCCTCAAGCAAGATGCCCTGCGCAGACAGTTCATCCCGAATTTCATCAGCCCGCGCCCAGTTTTTGGACTTGCGCGCTTCGTTACGTTCTTCAATTAGACGTTCAATTTCTTCGTCCAAAAGTTCCGGTTCAGCCTCGGTATAGATGCGAAGTACCGCATTCAGCTCACTGAATAATTCCAGTAGTGCACGAATGTCCGCAGCGTTTACCACATCTTGCTGTAACAGTTGGTTAGCTTCCCCAGCCCATTCAAACAGTGCCGTAATCGCATCAGGCGTATTGAAGTCGTCCTGCATTTTCTCATGATACTGCTGACGAATCTGCTCCAGTTTCGCTGCAAACTCTGCTGACACAGCCTGATCCACGCTTACAGCTTGCAAGCGATGATTAAGGTTACCTACGGCATTAGCAATCCGGTCCACACTATTCTGTGCCTGTTCCATCGTATCTTCCGTGAAATTCAACGGGTTGCGATAGTGAGTAGACAACATAAAATAACGAATGGCTTCGCGCTTATATTGATTGCGAAGGTCTTTAACAAGCACTCCGTTACCGAGTGATTTCGACATTTTTTCATTATCAATACGGATAAATCCGTTATGCATCCAGTAGTTCGCCAGTGGTTTGCCAGTCAACACCTCGGATTGAGCGCATTCGCACTCATGGTGCGGGAACTGCAAATCCTGTCCTCCGCCGTGAATATCCAACGTATCCCCCAGGTATTCCCGTGCCATAGCAGAGCACTCAATATGCCAGCCCGGACGACCATCCCCCCATGGACTGGACCAAAAAATCTCACCTGGCTTTGCAGCTTTCCAGAGTACGAAGTCCTCCGGATGCTCCTTGCGCTCATCTACACCGATGCGAATTCCAAACTGTAATTCCTGAAGGTTTTGCTTCGACAGTTTGCCGTATTCCGCGAATTTGCCTGTGCGATAATATACGTCACCGCCATTTTCATAGGCAAAATCCTTTTCAACCAGTTCACGGATAAAATCAATAATGAGCGGCATGTTTTCCGTCACTCTTGGATTACTGCTTGCCTTCGGAATACCCAGCCCTTCGAGATCCTCGTAGTAAGCTGCAATAAACTTTTCTGCAACATGAGGTACATCCGTACCAAGCTGCTCGGCCTTGCGAATGAGTTTGTCATCCACATCCGTGAAGTTCACGACGTAGTTCACTTCATGACCGGTCTGTTCCAGATATCCGCGAACCGTGTCGAAAAAGATAACTGGACGCGCATTGCCGATATGAATGTAATCATATACCGTCGGCCCGCACACATACATTTTCACTTTCCCCGGCTCTTGAGGAACAAAATTCTCTTTGGTACGACTCATCGTATTGTAAATTTGAAGCGTCATAGTCACTTTCCTTTCATCCGTTTACATCATTATTCTATTGTACCACGGGAAAACTCACTTTCACGCCTACTCTGCAAAGTACGCACTTCTTCACGCAAACGTTCGATCTCTTGCTGCATGCTGCGCAGGGAATCGATAACCGGATCGGGGAGCTGCTGGTTCAGACGGTCCACCCGGCGACCATCCTGTTTCACGATTCTGCCCGGTATGCCAACAACCGTGCTGTTTGAAGGAACTTCCTTCAGCACAACAGAGTTTGCACCAATATTACATTGATCCCCCACGCTGAAGGAACCTAGCACTTTCGCTCCGGATGAGATAACCACATTATTGCCAATTGTCGGATGTCTCTTCCCTTTTTCTTTACCCGTTCCGCCAAGTGTGACCCCCTGATAGATGACAACATCGTCGCCAATTTCACATGTTTCCCCAATCACGACGCCCATGCCATGGTCAATAAACAACCGATTGCCAATTGTAGCGCCGGGATGGATTTCGATGCCTGTCATAAAACGGCTGACCTGTGAAATGAACCTCGCAAAAGAAAACCATCTGCGCTTGTATAAAAAGTGTGCCACCCGGTGCGCCCATATCGCATGCAGCCCCGAGTAGGTAAATACAACTTCAAACCAACCCCGGGCCGCCGGATCGTTTTCAAACACCGCCTGGATATCTGATCTGATCTTCTTGAACATGCTCGTTCCCCTCTTGTTCAGGTCTTCGTCCTCCGGCTTACCGGACGGCGCGGCCCTCATGGTAGTGTACTTCCGACTCGACCTAAATAGAAAACGCCCCTGCAGCTATTAAGCTGCAGAGGCGTTTATCGCGGTCCCACTCTGCTCGGTTCATGCCTTAACATACAAGAAACAAGGGAGCCTGTTACAGCCACCTGTATCCTTGCGCAAGAATGAACCCTCAACAGTTCCGTAACGGGAACCAACCGTCACAACCTATCCTGACGTTTTCCTCTCTCCTACATAACGAGAGGCGGGGCCGGATTCGGCTATGCAGCTCACGGGTGCATTTCAACTGTCGGACAGCGGATGGCTCACAGCCACCGAAGCAAAGAATCCTGTTCTTTACTACGGGGCCATCCTCTCTGAATCTGTCCGGTTCAGCCTACTTCTCCCGGTCTTTGCTGTTTTTATGATGAATGATAAAATCATACCATTTAACCTTTGTGTTGCTATTATAGCGAAAAGGTTATGGACTGACAACAATCTTCCTTCATATCGGTATAGACGAAGTTCTATCCTTAAGTCCAAAGTAGACTCTAAAAGGGGCATTTCTTATGCGCCTTTTACCTGAGCATGTAATCGATCAATCACCGTATCGCGGCCAAGCAGTACAATCGTTTGGTTCAGATCACGGCCATGAGTCTGTCCTGTCAGAGCTACACGAATCGGCATAAACAACTGTTTACCCTTAAATCCGGTCTCTTTCTGAACTTCTTTGATCAGCGCAGCCATCTTGCTTGGTGTAAATTCGTCGCTAGCCTGTACTTTATCAGCAAATGCCTTCAGAACGGTTGGTACCTGCTCCTCAGCCAGTACAGCAGCTCCTTCACTTTCCAGCTCCAGGTGGGAACGGAAGAACACTTCCGACAATTCCACGATATCGGAGGCAGAATTCATTTGCTCCTGGTAGAGATGAACAAGCGTATATGCCCATTCTTTCTGTTCAGGTGACAGCTCAGCGGCAATACGTCCCGCTTTTTGCAAATGTGGAATCGCCATTTCGGCAATGCGATCCGGGTCCGCATTTTTGATGTAGTGGTTGTTCAAGTGAGCCAGCTTGTGGGTATCAAATACCGCCGGGCTCTTGGATAGTCGCTTCGTATCAAAAATGGAGATTAACTGCTCCTGCGAGAAGATCTCTTCTTCTCCTTCAGGGGACCAGCCAAGCAAGGAGATGAAGTTAAACATCGCTTCTGGCAGATAGCCGAGCTGATCATATTGTTCAATAAACTGAATAACGGACTCGTCACGTTTACTCAGCTTTTTGTGGTTTTCATTCACGATCAACGTCATATGACCGAATACCGGCGGCTCCCAGCCAAGCGCTTCATAAATCATCAGTTGACGCGGTGTGTTAGAGATGTGATCCTCGCCACGCAGAACGTGAGAGATTTTCATCAGGTGATCATCCACAGCAACTGCATAGTTGTACGTGGGAATGCCGTCTTTTTTCACAATAACGAAGTCGCCTGATTCCTTGCTGTTGAAAGAGATTGTTCCTTTAACCATGTCATCAAACGTATAGATGCGTTCTTCCGGTACACGGAAACGAATACTCGCCACACGGCCTTCCGCTTCAAATGCGCTCTGTTGCTCCGGTGTCAGATCACGGTGTTTGCCCGAATAACGCGGAGTTTCTCCACGTGCTGTCTGTTCCTCGCGTTCTTGCTCCAACTCTTCTTCCGTGCAATAACAACGATAAGCCAGACCTTTGTCCAGCAGTTCCTGCGTATATTTACGATAAATGTCCAGACGTTCCGTCTGACGGTATGGTCCGTACTCGCCGCCGACATCAATACTTTCGTCCCACTCAATTCCGAGCCATTTCAAGTATTTCAGCTGACTTTCCTCACCACCGGCAATATTGCGTTTCACGTCCGTATCCTCAATACGAATAATGAATTTGCCGTTATTATGTTTGGCATACAAATAGTTAAACAGCGCCGTACGGGCGTTCCCGATATGCAGGTGTCCCGTTGGACTTGGCGCGTAGCGCACGCGAACTTCGGTGCTCATAATATCCCCTCCGTCTCTAATTGGTTGATGATATCACACGCGAACAAGGCAAACAACCGATTGGGCAGCTATACCCTCTCCCCGTCCGGGAAATCCGAGTTGCTCTGTTGTAGTCGCTTTGACATTCACCTGAGTTACATCCGCTTCAAGTGCCTTGGCAATAACCTCAGCCATCTGCGGAACGTAAGGTGCCATCTTCGGTTTCTGTGCAATAATAGTTGAATCGATGTTCCCCAGACGGTATCCACGATCCTTCACCAACTGCCACACATGCTCCAGCAGTTTCAGGCTATCCGCATCCTTGAACTCCGGATCCGTATCCGGGAAGTGTTTGCCAATATCCCCAAGTGCAAGCGCACCAAGAATGGCATCACTGATGGCATGCAGCAGCACGTCTGCGTCCGAGTGACCCAGTAGTCCTTTTTCATAAGGGATCGTGACCCCGCCAATAATGCATGGGCGTCCCTCTACCAGTTGATGTACATCAAATCCCTGTCCTACACGTATCATCGCTTCTTCTCTCCCTTGAGCAAAAACGCGGCGTACTCCAAATCTTCCGGCGTCGTTAATTTGATGTTCGTATAACTGCCTTCCACAACCTTGACCGACATACCCTGACGTTCAGCCAGCATGGCGTCATCCGTTCCTAGAAATCCGTCCCGGTCCGCCGATTCGTACGCAATCAGCAGGGAAGAAAGACGAAAAGCCTGCGGGGTTTGAATGCTCCACAGACTGCTGCGGTCCGGCGTCGCCGTAACGATTCCCTCCGCATTCACTTGTTTGATCGTATCCTTCACTGGAACGGCTAGTACAGCTGCTCCACCCGACATGGCGGCCTTCATACACCCCATAATTTGCTCACGGTTTATAAAAGGACGTACCCCGTCGTGAACGAGGACCCAGTCTGTCCCTAGTGCCTTAAGGCCTTCGTGGACCGAATGCTGTCTCTCTTTCCCTCCGGGGATGACACGGACATGTGATTCCAGTCGGTATTCTTTTACCCAATCCTGGCAGCGTTCAACATCGGCAGCTCCCGTGACCAGCACCATTTCGCTGACCTCGTCCATAGCCGCAAACACTTCAAGCGTATGTATGAAAACGGGCTTGTCCTGCAGCAGCAGAAACTGCTTACTCTCGGTTGTTCCCATCCGGGTCCCCCGACCTGCCGCCACAATGACAACACCCCACCCTTTATCCATGCCGCAATCCCTGCCTTGTCTGTCAGTTTACCGTTCGGAGATATAATACAGTTATATTATAAACTCTAACGATACACTACCCATCATACCGCTTTATTGGGCTTTTTCCAACAGTTTCGGCTTGGCAAAAATCATTCGTCCTGCTGACGTCTGCAGCACACTGGTCACCAACACTTCCATCATCATGCCGATATACTCGCGTCCGCCTTCCACAACAATCATCGTGCCATCATCCAGATAGGCTACACCTTGACCGTGTTCTTTACCATCCTTGATAATCTGCACCATAATCTCCTCACCTGGCAATACCACGGGCTTAACCGCATTGGCGAGATCATTGATATTTAGCACGGATACGCCTTGCAATTCACAGACCTTGTTCAAGTTGAAGTCGTTGGTGACAACTTTGCCCTGAAGAACCTTGGCGAGCTTGACCAGCTTGCTGTCCACTTCGGAAATTTCCTCGAAATCACCTTCGTAAATAAGAACTTTGACGTCCAATTCCTTCTGAATTTTATTCAGGATATCAAGCCCTCTCCGCCCTCTGTTCCGCTTGAGCAAGTCCGATGAATCGGCAATGTGCTGCAATTCCTCCAGAACAAATTCCGGGATTACAATCGTGCCCTCGATAAATCCGGTTTTGCATATATCTGCGATGCGACCATCGATAATTACACTGGTATCCAAAATTTTGTGCTCTTCCAGCCTTCTGTCTTCATCCACCTCGGGATGACCCCAACGTCCTGACATCCAGAAGGCCGCCAGATCGTCTTTCTTCGCCATGGCAAGCATATAGCCTGTATAGCTACTTACGACCGTCAGCGCCACCTGAAGCACCTCTCCGGCCGTCCCGAGCCATGCCACACAAGGATATAACAGCAAGGCTACCAGTAGTCCTGCAACTGTACCCGCCGCACCTGCAGCCAATTCATTCATCGGTACTTTGGCCAAAGAATCAATACTATTATGCAGTCTGGTTGCTATTAATGTTCCACCGATGTTGCACACGGACATAAACAATACAGCACCTAGTAGGGTTGATACCCCAGCCCCCAACAATCCTGCTGATTGAATCCATTCTGCCATCCAAGGGACGGATTTTCCTGCCAGATGATATGCCGTGTAGCCGAACCATGCACCGCACAATCCTGTAAAAGTTAAAATGCCTTTTTTCCACATAAGTCCCTGCACCTCCTTCAATATATCTTCATCTTTATATCCAGTATGATCCAATTCCCTGATTGCTAATCCCGCTTTTGAAGAACTTTTTGGAAATGTTGCAATCGTCAGTTGAAAGAAGGTAAATTATTGGCATATAATGAATTCAATTCATATCCCGAGGTGAGTAGCAAAAATGAGTACGCTAAGTTTACAGGCTTTTCAGGATCAAGTTTCCGAGCTGTTGCTGCGTCATCGCAGCTTGATTGATGTACTGTCCAAAACAGGACAAGCCGGTGCCTCTGTCAACCGTGCCGTGTCCAAGGCCATTACCGAATGCGGCTGCATTGAGCTGCACGCCACCAAGCAGAAATATGCCCCAGAAAGCGATATTGCTCAATCTAAAGGACTGCTGGAAACGCATGTGGAAGGTGAATTGTGCGAGAATTGTAAAGAGGTGATCAGCTCTGAACTGGGGCGAAACCTGTTTTATATGTCGGCTCTCTGCAATCTGCTGGACATCAACATGGAAGAGGTCGTAAATCACGAGTCACAGAAATGTTCGACGTTAGGGATGTTCAATTTGTCGTAAACAATACGTATTTCGTTGCAAATGGTTAAGTTACCGTATAGATTTGAAAAACAAAAATAAGCACGCATTCTCCTGTCAGGAGCGTACGTGCTTTCTTTGTATTTTCCAAAATGATGGAATGCTTAGCGATCGGAAGGGCGGGAAGACTTCTCTTCCTTACGCTTTTTGGCTCGGTTACGTGAGGCTGCCGTCCGCATATTATGCTTCATCCCATATAGAGCGTATAACACCAGTGGAATAAAGATCAATTTGGACAATTGTTCTGGAAACATGACCGCCACCACTACCGCAAAGACGATAACCCAAGGTGCAATCCAAATCGCTTTGCGGGGCAGACCAACCTTTTTGAAGTTGGGGTATTTCAGCGAACTTACCATTAGATAAGATAACAGCAACGTCGCAATCATCATACTTACAGGACCGATATCCTTGTTAAACAGGGACAGTGTTGCCAGAACCCCTCCGGCCGCTGGAATCGGCAATCCTGTAAAGTACCCGGGGATACCGGGGCGAACGTTAAATCGGGCAAGCCGAATGGCACCACAAATGGGAAAGCTTGCGGTTGCGATCCAGGCAAGAACCGTTGTTGCATCCTGAAACGAGACCATGAATATAATCAGAGCTGGAGCTGCACCAAATGAAACCATGTCAGACAAAGAATCCAGCTCTTTACCAAACTCACTCTGGGCATTAAGTGCACGTGCCACACGGCCATCCAGACCATCCAGCAACATCGCAATAATGACCAAAATCGCAGCCAAACTATAATTCCCATCAATTGCAAGCAGGATTGCCATCATTCCAAGAAACAGATTACCCAAGGTAAAGAGATTCGGAATGAATCTGGTTAACATCGTTGTTTCACCTCATTATTTTCAAGCCGTTATAGACAAATTCTTACATTTGTCTGTCGATAAACATCTGCTCCTGCAAACGCTTGAGACCTTCCTTAATGGTTCGGGCACGCACCTCTCCAATCCCGTCCACTTCGTCCAGTTCTTCAATTGTAGCCATAATGACATGAGGCAATTGTTCGAATTGGTCCACCAGGTTATGAATGATGACATTCGGCAGACGAGGTATCTTATTTAATACCCGATATCCGCGAGGTGCAACCGAATCTTCGGACGTAGCCGCTGACGAAGGGTAACCCAGCAGACGTACGATATGATGTGCATCCAGCAATTCATCGTCTGACAACCTTTTCAGGCCAACGATAATGTCACGGATTTTGTCATCACTGTCATCACGAGCATAGTCCTTATACAGCAGCCAAGCTTCTTCTTCCGTTGTACCGACGAGTTCCTCCATCTGCATCGAGATCAGACGTCCCTCATTGCCGAGTTCATGAATATAACGCTTGATTTCCGTTTTGATGCGCATAACCATTTCCGTACGCTGAATGACATTAACCACCTCAGGAATCGTTACCAGTTCCTCGAACTCGGAGGCGCTCAGATTCGTAAGGGACTGCGTCAATACAGCTTTGTATTTCTCCAAGGTTTGAATCGCCTGATTAGCCTTGGTCAAAATAACCCCAATTTCCTTGAGGGAATACCGTAGTGTTCCTTGATATAAGGTGATAATATTCCGGCGCTGCGATATAGATACGACCAGTTTACCCGTTTGCTTCGCTACACGCTCCGCCGTCCGGTGACGGATCCCTGTCTCAGATGAAGATATGGATGAGTCAGGAATGAGCTGAGTGTTGGCGTATAGAATACGCTTTAAATCCTCACTAAGGATGATGGCACCATCCATCTTCGCGAGTTCATACAGATAGTTCGGGGAGAAATCACAGTTAATCGAGAATCCTCCATCCACTACTTCCATCACTTCAGGGCTGTATCCTACAACCAGCAGTGCACCCGTCTTGGCGCGCAGCACGTTCTCCAGACCTTCGCGGAAAGGTGTACCTGGTGCGATCAGCCTTAACAATTCGTTCATATTATCCAGTTGGCTCGAATCTTTCATCTTGTTATGCCCCCTAATCTAAAGCAACCGCTAGTGCATCTGCCACGGTATTCACACCGATCAGTTGTATCCCGCGAGGATGTTTCCAGCCCTTTAAGCTTTTTTCTGGTAAAATGACACGCTTGAAGCCCAATTTCTGTGCTTCTTTCACACGTTGTTCAGCCCGTGAAACGGCCCGAACTTCACCTGTCAAACCGATTTCCCCAAAGATGACGTCATCTGGCTTGGTAGGCACATCTCTCAAGCTGGATGCGATACTTATAGCAACCGCCAAGTCCACTGCCGGCTCATCTAATCTCACACCACCAGCTACGTTCAGATAAGCATCCTGTGTTTGCAGGAACATGCCCATCCGTTTCTCCAGTACCGCAATAATCAAATTTAATCGATGGAGATCTACCCCAGTTGCCATACGTCGGGGAGAAGGGAAATGTGTGGTAGAAATCAATGCCTGCAATTCCACAAGCAGAGGACGTGTGCCCTCCATGCTGGCAACTACGGTAGAACCAGCCACACCCAGTGGACGTTCTGACAAAAAGAGCTCAGAAGGGTTGCCTACTTCACGAAGTCCATCTTCGCCCATTTCAAAAATACCGATTTCATTGGTCGAACCAAAACGGTTCTTCACCGCACGTAAAAGGCGATACGTATGATGCCGCTCTCCTTCAAAATAAAGAACACAGTCCACCATATGCTCCAACATACGTGGACCGGCAATAGCACCTTCTTTCGTAACATGCCCCACAAGTACGGTTGCAATGCCTCGCCCTTTGGCGATCCGCATGAACCGTGACGTACATTCCCTTACCTGAGCTACACTGCCGGGAGCACTGGTGACTTCTGGCAGATATACGGTCTGAATGGAGTCGATGACTAGAAAATGCGGCTGGATCTGCTCCACCGCTTCCTCAACCCGCTCCATATTGGTCTCACATAGTACATATAACTCAGGAGACAGCGCACCCAGACGGTCAGCCCGTAATTTCGTTTGCTTAACGGATTCCTCGCCTGAGACATATAACACGCGCAAACCTGAATGAGTCAATGCATGAGATGTTTGCAACATCAACGTTGATTTTCCGATTCCGGGGTCTCCGCCCACCAGAACGAGAGATCCTGGAACAATTCCGCCGCCCAAAACTCGGTTCAGCTCTTCAATTCCAGTCTGTACACGCGGTTCCTGACCGCTATCTATATCTATGATGGGAAGTGGCTTATCTTTACTCTCAAAAAGAGGGGAATTTCTTCCTTGTGTTTTGACCACCGTTTCGGTTTCTTCCACCATGGAATTCCAAGACTGACAACCCGGACATTTGCCGTACCATTTGGGGGCTTCATAGCCGCATTCCGTACACTGAAACTTGGTTTTAACTTTGGCCACTTCAGCACTCCTAGTATTTATTTTATAACAGCATTTTGCATTTTTCGACGAATTTTGCCTAAACTCCCTGACGTGCAGGGTTAATAAAAGTTTACCATTGTTTGAGATTTTTCGTAAAGGATTATCGCAAACTTTACACATGTTCGCAGCCAGTTCAACGTTTGCTTTCTGATAAACAACAGCTTTGGGGCTCTCACTGGCGCAAAAAAACAAAAATCCTTCCCGACTTAAGCCAGGAAGGATTTTTGTTTTATACATCAGACTCAGTTGCACCAGCTATTCACTAGTTAAGCGTCCCTTATTTCGTTTCAATTTCTTCAGTAGACGGAACAACAGCTTCTTTTTTCGTTACCGACAATGCTCCATTCTCTTCATCGATGAGTAACGAATCACCTTTGATCACATTACCCGTGAGCAACTCTTCAGACAATTTGTCTTCGATATGCTTCTGGATCGCCCGACGAAGCGGACGAGCACCATAAGCTGGATCGAAGCCTGCTTTGGCAAGGAATGCCTTGGCATTGTCGGTGAGTTCAAAGTCGACCTCATACTCACGCAGCCGTTTGCGAAGCTCTTCGCTCATCAGCGTAACAATCTCCGCGATGTGTTTCTCTTCCAGAGAGTGGAACACGATAATTTCATCAATCCGGTTAAGGAACTCAGGACGGAAGCTTTTCTTCAGCTCATCCATGACTTTACCCTTCATGTTATCGTAATCCGCACCTGCATCCACTACTGCCGTAAAGCCAAGTGTAGAGTTACGTTTGATCGCTTCTGCACCCACATTGGATGTCAAAATGATCAGCGTATTCCGGAAGTCTACAACGCGACCTTTGGAGTCAGTCAGGCGACCATCTTCAAGCACTTGCAGCAAGATGTTGAATACTTCCGGATGTGCTTTCTCGATCTCATCGAGCAGGACGACGGAGTAAGGTTTGCGACGAACTTTCTCTGTCAGTTGTCCACCTTCTTCATATCCCACATATCCCGGAGGCGCTCCGACGAGTCGAGAAGTGGAATGCTTCTCACCATACTCGGACATATCGATCCGGATGACTGCATTCTCATCGCCGAACATGGCTTCTGCAAGTGCACGAGCCAGCTCGGTTTTACCTACCCCGGTAGGACCCAGGAAGATAAATGAACCCATCGGACGTTTCGGATCTTTCAATCCGGCCCGAGCACGACGAACTGCACGGCTGACGGACTTCACAGCCTCATCTTGGCCGATGACACGTTCATGAAGAATAGATTCCAGGTTCATCAAGCGTTGTGTTTCTTCTTCTTTCAGCTTGTTCACCGGAATTCCAGTCCAGTTGGCTACCACTTGCGCGATATCCTCAGGCGTTACTTCAGAATCCGTGCGACCTTGTTTTTCTTTCCATTGGTTCTTCGTTACATCCAGCTCTTCACGGATTTTTTGTTCCGTGTCACGCAGAGCTGCTGCTTTTTCGAACTCCTGGCTTTGAACCGCTGCGTCTTTTTCCTTACGGATATCTTCAAGACGGCTTTCCAGTTGTTTGAGGTTTGGTGGGATCGTGTAAGAGTTCAATCTGACTTTGGAACCCGCCTCATCAATCAGGTCAATTGCTTTGTCCGGCAGGAAACGGTCTGTAATGTACCGGTCAGACAGTTTAACCGCCTGTACAATCGCTTCATCCGTAATTTTCACCCGGTGATGCGCTTCGTAACGATCACGCAAGCCGTGTAAAATCTGAATTGCTTCTTCTGGAGAAGGTTGATCCACCGTGATCGGTTGGAAACGACGCTCCAGGGCAGCATCCTTCTCGATATATTTGCGGTATTCATCCAATGTTGTTGCACCGATGCACTGCAATTCTCCACGGGCCAACGCCGGTTTCAAAATGTTTGAAGCATCAATTGCGCCTTCCGCTCCGCCTGCACCAATCAGGGTATGCAATTCGTCGATGAACAGGACAATGTTACCCGCTTGACGAATCTCATCCATAATTTTTTTCAGACGATCTTCGAATTCACCACGATATTTGGTTCCAGCTACAACGGAACCCATATCCAGGGTCATAACACGTTTGTCACGCAAAGTCTCCGGAATTTCGTTGGCGATAATTTTTTGTGCAAGTCCTTCAGCGATGGCCGTTTTACCCACACCTGGCTCACCGATCAGTACCGGGTTATTCTTGGTACGACGGCTCAGTACCTGAATAACACGTTCGATTTCTTTACTACGTCCAATCACTGGGTCCAGGTTGTTCTCTCTGGCATACGCCGTAAGGTCACGTGCCAGACTGTCCAGTGTGGGTGTGCTGACATTGGCAGGTGTACCGTTATGACTGGATACAGCTTCGCTGCTGCCAAGCAGTTGCAGTACTTGTTGACGTGCCTTGTTCAAACTAATGCCCAGGTTGTTCAGCACACGTGCCGCAACCCCTTCGCCTTCACGGATCAATCCCAGCAGGATATGCTCTGTGCCAACATAGGTATGGCCCAATTTGCGAGCTTCATCCATAGACAGTTCAATTACTTTTTTCGCACGAGGCGTATATGCAATGTTCGTAGGTTGCTCTTGGCCACGGCCAATCAGCGTTTCTACTTCATCTTGAATTTTTTCCAATCCGAGTCCCAGGCCGATCAGCGCTTTGGCTGCGATGCCTTCGCCTTCACGAATGAGGCCGAGCAAAATGTGCTCTGTACCGATGTTATTATGACCAAGACGGACAGCTTCTTCCTGCGCCAATGCGAGCACCTTTTGGGCCCGTTCCGTAAATCTTCCAAACATCATATCTCCTGCACCTCCATGGTTTTGGATAAAACGGGGGCTGTTAAAAGGATCCCACCGTATTCTTCATATCATTTTTGTTTGCAGCCATGCTGCGAATAAAATCATTCAGCATTCATTTATAGAAATGCTCTATTATATAAAAGCCGCAGATGCGACGTGAAACCTTTATAAACAACTCTTGATCAACCTAAGATTGATTGGCTGCACTGATCGTATCACGGATCAACTGAGCCCGATATATGTCACGCTCATCTGTCCGCATGTCTTCCCCAAATGTTTTTTGCAAAAAGCCCGGCTGCGTCATCACATTCAACTCGTTCATCACGGTTATGGACAAGCCGTCCAACAAGCCGAGATCAACCCCAAGTCGAACATCAGACAGACGCTGTGCAGCTTCCTTCGAATCGACGATGGCTGCATGGGACAGAATGCCGTATGAACGCATAACCCTGTCGGTAATTCGCAGTCTAGAGTCGGTAATTAACCGTTCTCTAGCGGTACGTTCATGCCCAATCATCTGTAACACAACACTATGCAGGTTATCGATGACTTCTTGTTCTGTCTGCCCCAGTGTGATCTGGTTCGAGATCTGGAACAGGTTACCCATCGCCTCACTGCCTTCACCGTAAATTCCCCGTACAGTCAATCCGACTTGGGAGACTGCGGTTAGAATGCGGCCAATCTGCTGTGTCATCACCAGAGCGGGCAAATGCATCATGACAGATGCTCTTACACCTGTACCTACATTCGTAGGACAGCTGGTTAAATATCCTCTGCGGTCATCAAAAGCATAATCCACATGCGCTTCAAAAGCATCATCTATGGCGGAAGCTTTCTCCCAGGCTTCTTTCACCTGGAACCCCGGATAGAGGCACTGGATACGAAGATGATCCTCTTCATTAATCATAATACTGACAGATTCATCCTCACTGAGAATAACCGCACCATTTCTGGATTCGTTCGCAAGACTGGGACTGATCAGATGTTTCTCCACCAGCACCCGTTTGTCAAGGTCATCGATATCAATTAGATCCAATGTATGAAAATCTCCAAAGGCATGAACGTCATCGTATTGAAGTACTTCGCTCAGCTTATTCAGCACTTCTTCCGATTGCTCATTGGAAGCCAGCATCGGAAACGGATAATGCTGCAGGTTGCGTGCGATCCGGACCCGGCTGCTAATGACGATTTCGGAATCAGCCGCATCACTGCGCATCCAGTCGCTGAGCGCCTTCTCTGTAAAACGAAGATTAGGCATTACGCATCCCTCCTACTCATCACAAACTTTACTCCTGAGCTATTTCTTTTTCAAGTTCCCTGATCTGATCACGAATTTGAGCAGCTTCTTCAAACTCCTCTTGCGTTATGCTCTCCTGAAGATCCCGTTTCAGATCAGCAATCTGTCTTTTGACCTTGATGCGGCCACCAGCTCGTGCAGGCACTTTCCCCACATGGGATGTGCTGCCATGAACCCGTTTGAATAGCGGGTCCAAACGACTGTCAAAATATTTATAACAAGAACTACAGCCAAAGCGGCCGATTTTGCTAAACTGTGAATAGGTCATGCCGCATTCTTCACAACGAAGGGATTGTGCAGGTGTTGCACCCGCACTGCCATTCTTGCCTGAGGGTTCAAAATCAAGCAACCCGGACAATAAGTTGTGAATGGAAAATCCGTTGGATGTTCCGGGAATCATTTCCCCTTTTTCACGAGCACATGATTCACAAATATGGAATTCCGTCTTCTCTCCGTTCACGATCTTCGTGAAATGGAGTGTTGCCGGTCGTTTGTTGCATTCTTGGCACAGCACAATGATGTACCCCCTTGATCCCGATAGTTTTCATTTACCGAGCAAAGATATTAACATCGCCTTTAACATTCTGGCACGAATTTGATCCCGGTAAGGAAGTTTGACCAATATAATCTCTCTCGATACAGCTGCCCGCATCAACCCGGCTTCCCTTTTGCTCAAGAAACGTGCTTCTTCCAGTTGGTAGATCAGACCTTCGGCAGCTGTCTGCCCAATCTCATCTCCAATACTATGGTGCAAATGGTTATGCAGAGCCGAGTGAGCCGGCAATTCGATCCGCTGTATGCGAACATAACCGCCGCCGCCACGTTTACTCTCTACAAGGTAACCTTTTTCGAGTGTAAATCGGGTGCTGATGACATAATTGATCTGGGAAGGCACACATGAAAATTGGTCAGCCAGATCATTACGTTGAATTTCGACCATTCCTTCGGGACTTTCATGCAAAATACTCTTCAGATATTGTTCGATAATATCAGAGATATTACGCATCCACTCATCCTCCACTGTCTGAAACGTTAAGTCAATAAGGACCCACACGCCCCTACAGAGTACACCTTCTCAACCCATTTAACCAATCAAGGAAACAGCGAAACTGATCTTCAACGGTCTTTAACAGGAGAGCGAAGGACGCTCGAAGGTCCTTTAAAATTGCCTTTATCCGCCGATGTGCACTACCTTTAAAATGGCTCCCACCACCGGATTGCAGAAAGAAAGCTACGTAAGTATTTAACCTTTAGTTGACTTTGACTTTCTTTGACTTTATATACATTATAGCATATTTTGTGGTTTTGCCAAGAGGGAGCACTATTCATTTTTTACGATTTTACACGAAATATTCGGCTGACACAAAAAAACCTCTCCAAAATAGCTGGAGAAGTCCATTTGTCTCATACTAGCAACGTAATGCTATACAAGTTAAATCTATGAAATTGATCCTAGAATACTCTTTACTCTATGAGGATCAGAAAAAATCAAGTAAATACGTTTCCCGTTCAGGAATCGCTTGTTCCAAAGCCTTAATCGCTTCATTCGGCCCTTCAATTCTACCTATTTGAGCCATCTCTGAGGGCCTGCGATACCCCATCAGCATGGCGGTGAGCGCCTGAATATCTACTTTAACAGTCTGATCTTTAGCAGCCGAATCAGAGGTTTTCCATATCGAAGCCGTGCCATTCATCGCCACATTCAACTGCCATACCCCTTCATTCCATGGTGCGTGTGCATCCTCTACCTGGAGATTAATCTGTACTGGTGAGTCTGGGCTCGCAAAAGGATATTGTGAAATAAATTGTTCTACACTCACAATACGTGCCATGAAGAAAGGTACAATTTCCTGCTGAATCCGCGGATTGTCTAATTGAAAAGCAAGCATATCACTGGCTGGTGCCTGTAAAGTTACTTCCTCAATCATGGAATCATGGTTCGCAATAAAGGTCCATAAACCTTGTCTTGCCTCTTCATTCAGATAAATGATCTCTCTAATGGTAAACTTTCTTTCCTTAACCTCATATAAAACATAGCCTTTTGCTTTACCAGCTTCATCATAATATACAGCCTTCTGGCTGGCTCCATTACTGAGAACTGAGTTCTCCCATCTCGCATCATCCCGAATCAAAGTTCCATTATAGCGCTCAGCATACGAACTGTATACTTCCTTTAATATGCTGAGTCCCGGATCGCCACGTCGAATTGTTCCAGGGGTTGCCTTTTTCGCAGGCAGATGAGCTGTAGGCACTTTATATCGTTTAAACTCAACATACGTCTCCCATCCATATCTCCGATAAAACGCAAAAGAGAACGGATGCAAAAACGATATACTTTGTTTGTTACGGTTCATTTCCTCCAGCGCATGCTTCAACAGTCCAGCTACCCAGCCTTTACGTCTATATTCTGGCCATGTCGCTACTCCCGCAATACCGCCCATCTCGAACGATCTCCCATGAATATAGGTTTGAAAAGGAATAATGTGAAGTTTGGCACCCAATTGTCCTTCCTCAAATACACCCCATATATCCTGTGAATCAAAATGACTCCGTCGCTGCTCCGTTTGTTCTTCACTCATTACCATTTGAAAAGCATACTCGGAGAGTGCCATAGCTGGCTCAAAATCATCTACGGTTAATTTCTGAATTTCCATATCGTCCTGCACCCCGTTCTCTAAGTTATGATATCTTTCAAATCGTGGCCTGATACGTGATGTATGTATCCATTTATGAGTGTGTCAGAGGAACGGGACAAAGTCAAACAAGAGATGCGTGGGCATCGCTCGGGAATATTTTTTTCGTGTATTATAATTGTTCCACCTGTGATCTATAGTAAAAAAACGCAAATAAAAACCACCACCGAATAACATCGGCAGTGGTTCTTCGCTTGGCGGCGTCCTACTCTCCCAGGACCCTACGGTCCAAGTACCATCGGCGCTAGAGGGCTTAACGGTCGTGTTCGGGATGGGTACGTGTGGAACCCCTCCGCCATCGCCACCAAACGCGATTTGTCGAAGCATAGCTTCTTGAAATCAGATAT